>JAABUQ010008694.1_pt1 | contig 14109 bp, 16 predicted proteins | sample 5560001 | NCBI WGS metagenome assembly JAABUQ01 (sample SAMN10711888, study PRJNA513371) | rock metagenome | isolation source: Antarctica rocks | place: Antarctica: Victoria Land, Finger Mt nord | collected 2015-12-18
CCGTAGGCGGCGTAAAGAACCCTGACCCAGTAACCTCAGCGCTGGGTTGAGTCGCACGATCGGGAAACCACTCCAACGGTTCTACATTCCTGTCGAAGCGAGTCTCATGATCCAGGGAAAGCGACAGGTGCCGAGCGTGATGCACGCCTGCCCCCATGCGTGGGGGGAGATGCCAAGAGCTGACCGGACATGGGCCGCGGCTTGGTCTAGCTCGTCCCATCCAGCTCGGGCACTGCTGGTCCAGTCCCGGAAGATGGGTGCGACTTCCTGGATGAACGCTGGCGTTACCACGAACCCTCGAAGGGCACTGGCCGGCATCTCGCTTTCCCGAGTCGGCCCGACTCGTGAATGCTGTGACGTCGCCGGTTGATTGAGCTGGCCGTCACTACCTTTCTCCTGTTCAGCAAGGGGCCGATTAGGCCCTGCTTCGTTAGCTGGGTTTGTATTCGCAGGTGCGATAGAAAGTTGGTTTGTAGTTGTAAGGTGGGGCCGGTATTCCGCCCCCGCGGGGGCGTTCCTCACGGCTTCCACAACCGTCAGAGCCGCCATTACCTGCTCTTGGACGTGGATGCTCAACGCCCGCAGTCGGGCCGCAATCGGCACCAAGGGAAGGGGATCGCGCTGCGCGCCCCGCTCGCGCCATAAGGCGTCAGCCTGGGCGGCAACACCGGACCAACCGGCGCCGTCCAGGTTCTGAGCTGTCGCCAGGTCCACCAGGGACAGGACGTGGTTGCGCGAGCTGGTGATCTCGCGCCGCAGCCGCCGCCCCTCCTCGCGGCGTGCCTGCCACTCGGCCGTCACGCGCTCAAACTCCGGCGTGCGCTCTGCCAAAGGTGCCAAGTCGAAGCCGTAGGCGTCCACGATGCGCGCCCCGCGTCCACCCGTGTCGCGGTATCCCCATCGCTTGCCGGTCGGGCTGCGGCGCAGGCGCACATAGCCCGCATCGAGCGCAGCGCGCACGATGGCCTTGCGCTGGCTCGGACCCACGCACAGACGGTCCTCCAGCTCCGCGTCGGATGGCCAGACAATGGGACCAAGGCCAGGGCCGCCCGCCCAATCCTGGGGCTGGCTGTAGCTCATCAGGCAGTCCACCAGGTCGATCACCCGCCGCGGCACGCCCAGTGCCGCGGCAGCCCGTTTAAGGGCGGCCAATGCCCGACCGGGGCTGCTCGCGGAAAGGGGAATGCCTCGGGCGGTCTCGGCCCGGAGCTGGGGTGGGGTGATCTTGCGCCGGCCTGTCGGCGGTGCGGTGTGCATGTCCATGCTCTCTCGTCCTCTGTTGGGACAAGCCTTCGGAGAGGGCACAAGCCCGGCGTCGAGAGTCTTGACGGCTTTCAAAGCCGCCCTTACTCTCGTGTCTATCGTATCGCCTATGTTCAGCCTTACAGGGCTGGGGACTTGTCGCCTCTCGGAAAGCCGCCCTGCCAGGGGCGGCTTTTTCCGTTTCCGGCTCGCTCTCGTGGGTCAAACTACGCGGTGGCCGGCACTCCTTCACAGTCAGACTGCGATTGTTGCTGTTTTAGCACCGCACGTCCATGTGGCATCGCCAGCACAACCGCAGGCACGGTGGCAGCACACGCTGTCCGCTCCATACTGTCAACGTTTGTCTGTGCGTAACATTCCATGACATTTGTTTACGGCGCCGATATGTCACCTAAGGCCAGGGCCACTACGACGGCCGGCAACTTCGCACAGACCGCAACATAGCAGCAAAATCAGTGCAAACATGCCTTGCCACGGGCGGGAGTGGCGTACTATGCTGCCCAGGAACGAAAGAGGCTTGGGGGAGAGAATGTGCATTTCGCTCGGGCTGATATGAAATATGACCCGATGGGAGGTGCGATGTCCAAGATCGCGCGAAACACGACGGTTTGCTTCTACCCTGATCCTGCTTCTCTGGGCAAGGAACCACAATCAGGGGTAGTGCGTATCCTCCTGGCATCCGTCGCCCATAGAACACTGCCATTGTGTTCGTTGGGCCACATAGAAGGCTGCTGCTCTCTCGCACACGTGAACACTGGGCTTTATCCCCGTGCCGAATTTGTGCATCGCTTCGTGCAAACCGCTAGGTTCGCACAGGAGGGAAGGTGCAGGAGGGCTACGAGGAGGCCGATATACGCGCGGGATTGCGCGACGGTGGCAGCATCCTACAAGCATTCATTGTCATGCGGCCCACGGCTTCGGATGATGATGCAGTGGATGCGGAGTACGTCTGCTACATCCGAACTAACTGGCGGCGTGGCTACAAAATTCTGCAAGTATTCCGGCACAAGGGCGATAAGATTTACATGGGGTCCGGCGTGGGCCGGCTTATCTGGCTGCTCCGCAAAGGGTTCAACTACAAAGGTCCACTTGTCGTTTACGACGCCGGATGCGAGCACGTACAGCGTTTCGCCGGACTGCGGCCCATCGATTCCGGGCGACCACCGAAAGAGGAAAGCGGGCCGGCTCGGGCTGCGCCTGACAAGCCGCCATGGGAGTGGCCGGTGCGCGACCCTCCACCCCCGGCAGAGGACCCGGAAGAACAGTAGGCCCACCTCCACCCGGAGGGCGGTGGCGTGAGCGCAACCGCCCTGACCCTGGCCGCCATCCTGGCGCTCGCCGCCGACCCACGATGCGGTGCGGCACCGGATGGCAGCGAGTTTCAGTCTCGCCTGGCCGCCATCGCGCTGCATGAAAGCGGCGGCGACGCCCTTATTATCGGCGTCAACGCTGATCGCGTGCGCGGCCTACCCGCCGCCGCAATCCACTCCGCGACGCTGCAAGAAGCAGCGGCGCGAGCGACGGCCCTACTCACGCAGGGCCGGTCCATCGACCTCGGGCTGATGCAGGTCAACTCCACCCAGCTCGCCCGCTATAACCTGACCGTCGAAACAGCTTTTGATGCCTGCAAAAGTATGGCAGCCGGTGCTGACCATTATGCGGATGATGTGCGGGCCGTCTGGACCCTCGCCCATCGGCGCTACAACACCGGGTCCACCGAACGCGGCGCTGCCTATGCGGCGGGCGTCGAAGCAGTGCTGAACCGCGTGCGTGTGCAGCAAACCGGGCTGCCAGCGTCCCCCGCGCAATCCTCCCTCGTGCCCCAGCAGCTTCCCGCTCCGCCGCCCTGTGCGCCGGCCTGGGATGCCTGGGCGCTCGCCCAGTGCAGTGCGCGGCAAGTCATGCCTCCCGCACCACCGGCGGACGGCACCTCGGCTGTCCCCGTCCTCACGGCCACTCTCGGAGAGACACATGCAGCAGACCCCCACTAAGCCCGTCAGCCCAGCGCAGATTGCGTTGACCGCGCTGGCGCTCACCCTCGGCACCGTCGCGATGGCGCACGCTCAGGGGGCCGATCCCCTCGGCGTGTCCTCAATCAAAGATGCGGTTGTTGCAACATTTAAGGTATTGGCCGCGTTGGGAATTCTGTGGGGCTTCTTGCGGATGATGACCGGACGCCACACCATGGAGGGCCTAGTCAGCATCGGCGTCGGCGCCCTCGGCATCGCCAAGACGGATGCCATCGTGGCCCTGTTGGGCGTCGGCTAGTCCATGACCGACCAGGACGAACCGCTGGAGGAGGAGGAGTTCGACATGGCGGCCACCCGGCCGCCTATGACGCTGGGGCTGCCGCACACTCTGTCGGTATCCCTGCTCGCCTGCGGCGTGCTGTTCTTCCTGGTCTATAGCACCGGCAACCAGGTTAATGACCTGGTTGCTGATGTTCTCGCGCTCGGCGTCCTCGGAATGGTCTGGTCCATGGCCAAGGTCTTGCTCCGCACGGACTTTCACGGGTGGGATAATTTCGTGGCCTGGTGCCGCCTCGACGCACGGTGCCTGGACACGGCGGATTGGGGCGGGGCGCGGCTCGCCTCGGCACCGCTCCGCTCTCCCTACCGCAGCGAGGCGTCCGACTATGCTGCTTGAAAGGCTTGCCGACCTGCTCGGCTATTCCGGCGCCATGGAGCGCGCCAGCGACAGGTTCTTCCCCTACGTCGATCACATCGGCCCGGCAACACTGCTGTGCAGCGATGATTCTGTCATGGGCGTCCTGCGGATGCCGGGCGCACCCTTCTCGCTGATCATGAACGGGGAGCGCAACGGCCATAAGCGCCGCCTGGTGGCGTTCCTCAACGCCGTTGCCGACGAAAACGTGGAAGTTCACCTCCACCTGGTCAAGCACGATGCGACGCTGCCGCCGGCCAGCTACGGCAGCTCGGGAGCACCCTACGCCCAACGCCTGCTGGGTGAGTATCATGCCTCCATCCAGGATGACCTTGCGGTCGTTGACTGGTTCCTGACGGTCCGGGTGAAGCCCCGCAAGATGCCGTTCGCCAGCGTCACCGACAAGGCGCGCGACGCGCTGGCCAAGGTCGGGCTGGGCCGCACGTCCCGCGCCGCTGACCCGCTGCTGGAAGTGCAGCTAGAAGATGCGATGCGCCTGGCGCTGGGCACCCTGGGGCCGTTCGGCCCGGTGCGGCTGGGGACGCGCATTGAGCACGCTCCCGCCACGGGCAATGAAGCCATGGCATTCTCCGAGATTGCCGAGTTCCTATACCTGCTCCGCACGACGCAGTTCTCCCCGCAACCGCTTGCCGACGTGTGCGGCTTCCTGGGGGCCGGGATCGCGGCGGTGGACGTGACCGCGGTGGCCCACAAGCGGATGCTGCGGATCGACCATGCGGCGGGCGGCAGCGCCGCATCGCAGACCTGGGCCGCCGCGCTGGGCCTGCTGACCTACCCGCGCCGTCTCGACCCGTCCCGGCTGGATGACATGCTGGCGCTGCCGGGCCGGTTCGTGATGACGGTGGCGATGCGCTTCCAGTCCCGCGCCGAAGTGCAGGACAGCCTTGCCCTGCTGCAGCGTCAGCTCCGTGCTGGCAACAGCCGTGCCGTCGAAGATACGGAGGCGCTGAACGACGCGATCAACGAGGTGGCCGGCGGCCGGGCGGAAAGCGGCGTCAGCCGCTGGTCGCTGGTGCTGCACGGCGCCACCCCCGTGGAAGTGGACCAGCTCGTGTCGGCCGCGCGCAACGTCGTGGCCAACGCCGGGGCGAAGGTCGGGCCGGAGGGGAAGGGGATGCTCAACTCCTTCCTGGCGCAGCTCCCCGGCGCTCCACTATCGACTTGGATCAGGCCGGCGCGGTGCAGCACGAAGCAGATTGCGGTGTTGGCGACGCTCGCCGGCCACCCGCGCGGGCCGGTCAAGCCGCGCTGGGACCATCACCTGTTCCGCCTCATCTCGCCCGCCGGCACCGCCTATGACCATGACCTGTTCGTCGGCGACGTGGGGCACAACTTCCTCGGCGGCCCCAACGGCGGGGGCAAGACGGTCTGGCTGGGCATGAACATCGCGGCCCTCGATGGCGCGGTCAGCAGCAAGGGCGGAACGCAAATCGTTCTGGATGTGGACGAAAGTAACCACAACACCCTTCTCGCCCTGGGCGGGCGCTACAGCACCTTGCAGGTCGGGCGGTCCGGCATCGCTCCGCTGCGCGGCTTGCCGCACACCCCGCGCGTGCGCGCCTTCCTGCGCGACCTGGTGGCCGGCCTGGTGCAGTCGGACGGGGCGCCCGCGCCGAACAAGGGGGAGCGCGACGGTATCTGGCAAGGCGTGGATTTCGTGATGGGCGAGATGGAGCCGCACGAACGCAGCTTCACCACCATCCGATCCTTCATGGGCTTCGAGGAGCACGGCGCGGGCGAACGGCTGGAACCCTGGTGCGCGGATGGCGAGCTGGGCTGGGTCTTCGATGGCGACGAACATTTGGTGGATTTCAACACCCGCCTCGTCGGCGTGGACCTGACCGCGATCATGAACGACACGCGCATCATGCCGCCGATTGCGCTCACGCTGCTGTGGATGGCGTCCGACGTAATGGACGGCCGCCGGGTGGTGATCTGGTGCGAGGAGGCGCCGGCCTACATGCCGACGCCGGCCTTCGCCAAGCCGTTCAAGGGCATCGCGCTGCGGGCGCGCAAGCGCAATGCGAGCTTCAACGCCATCGCGCAGCAACCGAGCGACATGCTGGAAAACGAGGCCGGGAAGGCACTCATCAAGCAGGCCCGGCAGTTGATCCTGTTCAAGAACGAGAAGGCGGAGGAAGCCGACTACCGCAAGGGCCTGGGCTGTACGCTGGCGGAGTTCCACGCCGTCCGGGAAGGCATGTTGGCCCTTCCGTATCACTCCGTCCTCATCAAGCGGCAGGACGGGCAAAGCAGCCTGTGCCGCTTCGACCTGTCGGGGCTGCCGGAACACCTGAACATCCTGGCCGGCGAACCGAAGCGGGTGCGGCTCCTGCGCACCTGCCTCGAACGCCGCGGGGGCGACATTCCCAAGGCACTCGCCGACTTCCAAAGCCGCATCCACGAAACAGCAGCATGAGGTCCACCATGAAGCGCACCCTCCTTGCCTCCACCCTCCTTCTCGGCCTTGGCCTGGCCGTCCCGGCACGCGCCCAGATGCCCGTCACGGACGCGGGCAGCATCGGTGCCCGCGCCGCCGAGGCGGCCAAGTCGCTCGCACAACTGGCGCAGCAATACGGGATGATGAAGGCGCAATACGGCCAGCTCGTCTCGACCTACAACACGCTGAGCCACCCCAACCAGGTGCTGGGCACCGCCCAAGGTTTGTTGCAGCAGCAGATACACTCGCCCGGCTCGGCGGGCAGCAGCATTCCCAACCTGGCGTTCGGCTCGCAGCTCTCGTCCGCGGCAAACAACTTCATGTCGCAGAACCGCTACTCCGCACCGCAGGGCGACGACTTCAACGCCCAGGAGATGATCCGCCGCGAGCAGGTGACGGCCAACATCCAGGCGGAGGCGCAGGAGGGCCTGAACCGGTCCGACGAACGCATCAACTACCTCAACCAATTGCAGGCGAGCATCCAGGAGCAGCCCGACATCACCGCCTTGGCTGCCACGCAGGCGCGCATTTCGTCCGAGCAACTGTATTTACAGAATGAGAGCAATAACGTCGCGCGCCTCAACCTCATCCAGCAGTCGGCCGCGCGAGTGGACCAGCAGCGCGCCGAACAGGCCGGTCGCCGGGAGGCCGACGACTGGCACACCCGCGCTGCCGCCGCGGCCTTCGGGGAGTAGCCAGCCATGGCCATGAATATGCGCCGCCGCTTGGTTGCCACCGTCTGGGGGGCCTTCGGCCTCCTGCTGGCGGGCAGCTCCGCCCCCGTGCGCGCCCAATCGTCACTGCACGACATCCCCTGGTACATGGCGCACGACGCTGCCCGTGCGGCCACGACGAAGCTGTGCCAAAGCGATCACCGCTTCGCTCATGACGTGGACTGCGCCAATGCCGAGACGGCCGAGACCAAGCTGTGGGGCCAGCGTTCCGCCAAGAGCGCGTTCAGCGACATGACAGACCCGCATTACTGGGCCGCACAGCCGCGCCTCGGCCGTTCCGGCATCTTGGCAGGCTGCAACAGGCCGGTCCCGACCTATACGCCGGAGGTGTGCGCTGCTGCACGACAAGGGGATGTCCTAGCCGGGAGCCAGGCCCGGCCATGAGCGGCGTCAGCACCACTAATATCGTAGGCTTCACCTATGAAGCCATAGCGTCCGCCCGTATCCAGCAGCTCAAGACGGCGATGGACGCTGTGATCACCGCTGAGCTTCAGTTCGTCGTGCCGGTGCTCAAGTCGTTGCTCATCATGTTCGTGGTGCGTCAGTTCACGTTGACTTTCACCGGCAACATGACGGTGGAGCGGTTCGTCGGCTCCTGCGCCCGCGCCGCGATCATCGTCTTCCTCATCTCGCACTCTGGCTCGTTCGTTCAATACGTGCGCGATCCAGTTTTTGACAAGATACCGCAGGCTGTCAGTAGCAGCATCCTGTCCTCTGCCGGCGTTCAAACCACCAGCGGGATCACGATTGCTCAGCAGTTCGATAAGGTATCGATAGCGTCCGACGCCGTGACCGCGGCCATCATTACTAAGCAAACCGGCTGGTCCGTTGCCTCCCTCGTCAACTATGCCTCCGCCTCGTTCGCCAACTTCGCCGTTCAGTTCTTGCTCGGCGGCATCGCTGGCGTCTGGCTGCTCGGTCAGTCGCTGCTTGCCATCATCCTATGCTTCGGCCCACTGCTGCTCGGGTTTGAGCTGTTCGACCGCACCCGCGGCTGGGTTGACCAGTGGATCGGCAAGCTGGTCGGCATGACCGCGTTCGGCATCGGCACCTCCATCCTGCTCGCCATCGAGATGCAGGGGGAGCAGACCCTGCTGCAAGCGGTCCACAGCAATCTGCCAAATAGCGGCCCGGATGCAGTTTCGGCGCTGCTCCGCGTCGGCGTCAGCGTGCTGCTTGATTTTGCCACCATGGCCGCGCTGCCGACGATCTGCGCCTACGGCTCGGGTGTGGCTGCCTCCCTCGCAGCTCCCTCCGCCATGGCGTCGGTCCGGGGCGCTGCCGCCGTGGCCTCCGGCGCCCGCACCGTTGTGACAGGCTCGGCTCGCAGCGGCAGCGGGTTGGGCAGGTCTGCATCCAATTCCATCAACCGAACCTGATCCGGAGCTTCCATGCGCCGCTGTCTCGCCCTCCTCGTCGCCCTCGCCGCCGCCGGCTGCGCGTCCAACCACACGCTGGCGACCTGCAAGGGGCCGCTCGTCGCGCTCAACGCGGCGCAGTGGCGGCCGACCGCGGGTGAGATCATCGCGCTGGAAAAAGTCTGCCCGGAGGACCGCTAATGCCCAATCCACATGCTGAGCTGCGTGAGGGGCTAGAGGAACGCGCCAGGACGGTGCGGAAGCAGCACGCCGCTGCTGTCCGCGGCCAGCGCCGTGCGGGCCAGGCCAAAAACCTCGCAATCGTGGCGCTCGGCGCCGGCCTGGCCTGGGCCGTGTTCAACAACAACCGCCTCGCCCATCTCGCGGCCACACGGGACACGGTTTACGCGGCAATCCAGGCTGATGGCGAGATCATCACCAGCACCCACTACAGCGAGGTAGCCCCGGCCGCGAAGCAGGAAGAAGCCGTCCAGAACGCGCTTTGGACCTATGTCCAGGCGCGCGACTGCTACGGCAGCAGTTCCTTCCTCCGGCAAGCCTACCAGGCTCAAGCCATGTCGGATGAACGGGTCGGCCGCCAGGTGCGCGCGGCGTTCATCCTCGCCAACCCGCTCGCGCCGCAGCACGTCTATGGCGAGCACAACATCACCGTGCAGTGCGAGCTGGTGGACCCTCCGACGCCCATAGGCGACGACGGCAACCAATACCTGTTCCGCTTCCGCCGCTGGGAGGATGACGGGCGCACCACGTCCGCAGCCGCCGCAACCGCCGTGGTTTACAGCGTCACGGTTCGCTACCGGACCGGCATCTACCCCACGGATGACAAGCGCCGCGCCTGGCTGGACCGCACGGCGTTCAACGCCCCCGGCGTCCAGGTGAACGACTATCCCGGCGCAAAGCCCGAGAACGCCCGCCCGATCCTCAAACCTGCTCGCACCGCTGAGGCCCGCTGATGACCCTCCGCACCCTCCTGGCTGCTGCAACGATCCTGCACGCGGTCCCCGCCCTCGCCGCCGTCGATCCGCCCGCCGCCAGCAGCCTCGATCACCGGATGCGCGTCATCCCCTACAACCGCAATAACCCGGTACAGCTCTACGCCGCGCCCGGCGCATCGCTCCGCATCCAGCTCGGCGCGGATGAGGAAGTCGTGCGTGTCATAGTGTCCGATCAGGGCACCATCGCACCGGACGATGAAGCCCCCTCGGCCAGCGATGCCACCACGGTCAGCACGCTCGGCGCGGCCTCCTCTGCAAAGCAGGGGTTGGCGTCCTGCGACCCCAATCTGTGCCGCGACGTGGCAGGAAATTTCGTTTACCTCAAGCCGCTGCGCTCCCTCAATCCGCAGCCCCTGTTCATCCAGACCAAGCGGTGTGCGACCGACACCGGCAAGTGCGAGATGGTGCCCTACGTTTTCGAGCTGCTAACCCAGCCCGGCGACCCCAGGGCGGCGGCCAATGCGGGGGCCTGGGATGTGACCTTCACCTATCCGGACCGGGAACGCGCCGCGCGCCTGGCTGAACAGCGCAAGGCGTATGCGGCGCGGCTCGCCGCCTGGCGGGAGCGCCAGGCCCTGCGCCTGCCGGCCCCGGCCTCCCCCGCCACTGCGGCCAACCTGCGGTATGGATATCGGGGCAGCGAAGCCGTCCGGCCCGATGGGGCCTGGGATGACGGGCGCACCACGTTCCTGCGCTTCAACGGTAATCGCCGCGTGCCCAACGTCTATCGCCAACTGCCGGACGGGCATGAGGGCCTTGCGGCCTATGCGACGGAACCGGACCCCAGCGGCACCATCCTCCGTATCGCGCGCACGGAAACCAGGTGGTTCCTGCGCGACGGCGACGCGGCCGGGTGCCTGTTCAACATCGGGCCAGACCCGGACGGCAAGGCAGCCAACACGGTGGCCAGCGCCGCGCCGCTGTTGGGCGCACGCCCATGAGAAGCCTGTTCAGCCGGGAGCCTGCCGTGGCCTCGGCGTCGGCCGTGCCTGCTGCTGAAGCAGTGGCGGCCGGCGGTTGGGACGGGATGCGCGGCACCACGAAGCTGGTGCTCGGCGTGGCGGTCGTGGGCGGCCTCATCGCCGCCGTGGTGCTGCCGGGCCTGGGTCAGCGCCCGGTGGCGCAATTGCAGAACCAGGAGGCCAAGCCGCCGTCCAGGATCAGCGAGTATGAGCCGCCGGCCAGCCGGGACTTCTTGCAGACCGCGGCAAACAACCTGGGCGTTGGTGCCCTGGCCGGCACGCCGCCGCCGGCCCGTCGCCGTCCCCGGCCTACGGAGATGGCCCTCTATGCTACCCCGGTGCAGTCAGTCGCTGCGAAGGCGGGCACCCATGCCATTTCGGGGGAGGAGCTGTCCGGGGAGCCTGGCGCAGCGGCTGGGATAGGCCCTGGCCGTGCTGATCCCAACGACCGCCTGGCGACGCAACTGACCGGCGCCACGATGCTGCCGGGCAGCAAGGCTACCCTTGTCCGCAATGCGAGCTTCACGATCCGAGCCGGCGACACGATCCCTTGCCTTCCCAATGACGCACAGGACAGCAGCCGCCCTGGCTTCACGAGCTGCCGGGTGCCGGAGTGGTATCGCAGCTCCGACCAGCGGCGCGGGCTGCTGCCGCCGGGCACGCGCATCTTCGGGCAAATCCGCACCGGCCTCGCCCGCGGCGAAATGCGCCTGGGCGTGCTCTACACGCAGATACAGACGCCGCGCTTTCAAATCCAGCTTGCCGCGCCGGGTGCTGACGCCATGGGCCGCGCGGGGCTGGATGGCGACCTGCATACCTTCTTCTGGGACCGTGCCGGGTCGGTCGCGCTGTTCGCCCTGATGGATGCAGCCATCGGCACGGGCCAGAACCTCGCCTCGTCGGCCCTCTCACGCTCCTTCTCCGGCAGCAACGGCACCACGCTCAATCTCGGCAGCCAGGCGCAGGGGCTGGCCTCGCAAGAACAGGCCGCCGCGCTCAACCGGCAGCCCGTGCTGACGCGGGATCAGGCCATGCCGATCACGGTCACGGTCGGGCAGGATCTGGACTTCACCGCCGTCTGCAAGGAAGCCATGCAGATCGACCCCATGGCGTGCCCCCTGCTGTGAGCCAGGGCCTCATGACGGCCCTGCGGCCGATCTGGCACATCCTGTCCGCGCCGGAAACGGAGGACCTGGGCATCCAGGAACCCGGCGTGGGCTGGTGGCTCAAGGGAGGCTCCTGGCACCGGACAGAGATGCCCGCCATGACCTACCAGCGCCTGCACGGCCTGTCCGTCATGGCGGCGGCGCAGACCGGGCAGCGCATCACGCCGCGCGACCCCATCCTCTCGACCGATCTGCCGGGCGGGCTGCGCCTGCAATCGGTCATGCCGCCGGCCGTGGCACCGGGCACGATGGCGCTGACCTTCCGCCGCGGCGACGAACGCCTGGACGACGTGGGCGACGTTGGGCGGCTATTCGATACCAGCCGCTGGAACAAGTGGAGCAAGCGGCACGAACGGCGCCAGGCGCAGCACGCCGCGCTGCTGGAACTCTTTGATGCCGGCGACCTGGCCGGCTTCCTGGTTGGCTTGGCCGAAACCAGGCAGACCGGGCTGTTCTGCGGCCCGACCGGCGCCGGCAAGTCGCGCATGTCCAAGATGCTGGCCGGCGCGATCCCGATGCACGAACGCATCATCACCATCGAGGACGCGGCTGAGTTGGTGCTTCGCCAGCCGAACCACATCCGGCACTTCTATGCGTCTGGCGGCGGCACTTCCCTCTCGCCGGCCAAGCTGATGAAGGCGACGCTGCGGGAACGTCCGCACCGCGTCATGCTCGGGGAGATGCGCGACCCGGAAGCGGCGTCCGTGTTCGTGGACGAAGTGATGGCCGGCCACCCCGGCAGTATGTCCACCATCCACGGCCGCAACCCGCCGGAGGCCGCGCGCCGGCTGTTCAACTTGTTCAAGTCTAGCCCTGCCGGCCAGAGTATGCAGGACGACACGGTGGTTGCGATGCTTGCCAGCGCCATCGACTTCATCATCCCGGTGGAAAACGTCGGCGGCACCCGCGCCATCGGCGAGGTGTGGTTCGCCGCCGATGCCGCCCGCCGTGGCGAGGGCTTCGCCGACCTGGTGCGGACCCTCTGATGCTGCGGCCCTGGGCCTTGCGACAAGGAGACGACATGCGAACCAACATGATCTGCCAGCCCGGCCCCTGGATGGGACGGCGCCGCTTTGCCCCCCCTCGCGGCGGGCGCGCTTGCCCTGATGACAGCCTGGGCGGGCACTCCCGCATGGGCGGATGAAGCACCATCCTTGCCGGCACCATCCATTGTCAGGCCGACGCTGGACGATCCTCGGCCTTATATGGACGTTCCCCCCCCTTATCTCGTGGCTGTGTCCATCCCGGCCGCGCCTGCCGTGCCAGAGGAAGTCCAGGCTGCGATCAGCACCCTCGCGCGGGCGTGCGCCGCATGGCCTGCGCCGCAGCCCCATGACGGGTTTCCGCGGTTCAGCCAGCCCTCTACGACCCTGCCGCAGCGCGTGTCCGTTGAACGCAACGTGTGCGACATAGTGACCAGCCCAACCAGTTTCGCTTCCGAACTTGCCTGGTTCTTCGGCATCTTCGGGGCGATGGCGCTGGCGCTCGGGTTGGTGGGCTTCTGCTTCCTGCGCGCGGTGCTGGTGATGGCCTGGAATTGGCGCCCGCGTTCCATGGCCCGGATGCAGTGAGGCACGCCTGATGCTGCGGCCCTGGTTCATCGTCGCCGCGTCTGGCTTCGCCTGGGCCAGCCTGGCTGTGGCGCTATGGCTCACGCTGGCCTCCATCGCCTTCCTGTGGATGGCCGGGCTGCTGGGATCGCCCGCTATCGCGCCCTGGGCACGCCCTTGGCAGTGGTGGGTCTATGCCCGGTGGTTCGGGCGCTCCTATTCGGAAGCGGCCTGCCTCATCGCCTCGGCCGCCTTGGCAACAGCACCCTTTGCCGCCTGGCTCCGCCTGCTGTCGCTGCGCCCGCAGGGGCTGAACTGGCGTCCGTTCGCCAGCTCGCAGGGGATCGTCCGCGGCACGTCGGACAATCACGGGCACGCCGACTGGATGCCGCTGGCCAAGATGCAGGAGATGTTCCCACCCGTGCCGGACGAAGACGTGGGCGGCGTTGTGGTGGGTGAGGCGGACCGCGTTGACCTCGGGCCAGCGGCCGATGTGGACTTCAACCCGGACAACCGCGCGACCTGGGGCAACGGCGGCCGGGCGCCCCTGCTGATCGACCCGTGCAAGCGCGGCTCCACGCACTCGATGGTCATTGGCGGCGGCGGCACCTACAAATCCACCACGCTGGTCACAACGCTGCTGACCTGGCGCAAGTCCGCCTTCGTCCTCGACCCGGCGGAGGAGCTGGCTGACCTGGTGGGGCGGGAGCTGGTGGACCGCGGCCGGAAGGTCGTGCGCCTTGGAATCGGCAGCACCGGCCCGAACGTGCTGGACGGCATAGACATCAACGACAAGCTCGCGGAAACCCGGCTGCGCGCCATCGCCGGGCGCGTCATCGGCCCGATCCCGGATGACGACAAGGGCGGCAAGTTCAAGCGGTGGGGCCGCACCATCATCCTGGCCCTGCTCGCGCATATGATGTGGGACCCGAACA
>JAABUQ010008695.1_pt1 | contig 14108 bp, 15 predicted proteins | sample 5560001 | NCBI WGS metagenome assembly JAABUQ01 (sample SAMN10711888, study PRJNA513371) | rock metagenome | isolation source: Antarctica rocks | place: Antarctica: Victoria Land, Finger Mt nord | collected 2015-12-18
TTGCCCCGCGGGCACCGCTTGTAAGCCCGCGCGCAGGATCTCGATGTTGATCGCGCCTTGATGGAGGATGAGGCCCAGCGTCGCCGCGACGACCGCCGGGAGGACGAGGTGCGGCCCGATGCCCGGGATCTTCGGAATGGCGAAGGCGAGGAAGTAGATCTGCACGAGCGGCGGTGTGTTGCGGAAGAATTCCGTGAACGCCGTCGCGAGAACGCGCGCGACGCGCGCGCTCGAGACGCGCATTGCCGCACCGATCACTCCGACCGTAAGGGCACCGGCCACGCCGAAGGCCGTGATCTCGAGCGTGAGGACGAAACCGTGCGCGAGCTGCGGTGCAGCGTCGCGCACGATCGCGAAGTTGACGCCCGTTGCGATGAGGATGATCGCCCGCGATGCTTAGGGCATGAACCGTTTCGCCGAACCGTAGAGCCACTTGCGGTATTCCTTGGCGAGCAATCCGCTCTTTTGGAATTTCGCGATCTCTTTCGAGATGAAATCGCATGGCGTCGCATCGCCCTTGCGGCACGCGGCGGCGATCGGCATATCATCGTGTGAGATGCCAACGGCTTTGTACTGCGGTTTCTGCGCCGTCAGGCCCACCAGGAGCGCCGTGTCTTGAATGAACGCATCGGCGCGGCCTTGATCGACGGCGTCGAGCGCTTCGCTCGTCTGCGTGAGCTTGAGCAAATTCGCATCGGGAACCAGTTTCGAGATGCCGGCTTCGCCCGTCGATCCTGGCACGACGACGACCGTCTTGCCTTTGAGATCGGCGGCCTCGTTGATCGAGGAGTTACTCCGCTTGACGAGGATTTGCCAGCCCGACTTCATGTACGGAGCCGAGAAATCGATGACTTCCTTGCGTTTGTCCGTCACGGTCACCGTCGACATGAGGAAATCGACCTTACTCGTGTTGAGAAATTGGAAGCGATTGGCCGAGACGACCGGGACGAATTCGATTGCGCCCGGCTTGCCGAGCAGATCCTTTGCGATGTCGTGCAGGAGGTCGATCTCGAGGCCGACGTGATTCTCGCCGTCGAGAAAGCCGAACGGCGGATAGTCGGCCTTGACGCCGACGATCATCTTTCCGCGCGACTTGATCGTGGCGAGCGTATCGTCGGCGGAGGCCGCTTGCGGGGCCGCGAGCGCGAGTCCGAACGAGGCGGTGGCAGCGAGCGCCATGAGGCGAGCGGATAGCTTCATAGAATGACAAACTCCCGAGCGTACGTGGAACGACGACCCGGTGGGCATTACCCTGCGAGCGTCCCTTCCCTTCGAACGAACGTCTTGCGGCGCGCGTTAGCGCGTGGGCAGTTCGCGGCGGCCGGGTTCGTTTGCGAAGAAACGCAGCGTTGCGACGCCGGAACAGACGACGACGCTCTCGGGACGATCGTAGATGCGACCATCGACATCGACGACGAACTCACCCGCGCGGAAGGCATTCAAATTCGTACGGATGCTGCGTTCGCGCTTGTCTTGCGGTGCGCGGTTGCCGAGCGATTGTGCGATCGCGAGCGCGATGAGCCGGTCGACGCGCAGTGGTGTCGCGAGCGCGAAGGCGCCGCTGGCCGTCGCGGCGATCGTCGCGAGATCGATTGGGATCGGAACCCGGAGCACGCGGCGCATTTCGCGGCGCGTTCTCGATCTCCATTTCGCAGTATGCGCGCCCTCGAACGCGAACGGATGCACGCGTGTCCGCTACACCGCCTCGCCGTTCGCGCCCGCCCGGCGCCTCATCATCGTCCGTGCCGCTCGTTCCGATCCTCATCGCCGTCGTTGTCCTCGGCTTCGTCATCGGTGCGGGCCTCTCGCTCGTCGGCAAGGCGAGGCCCAAGAACACGACGACCGTCGTCGCGAGCGCGCCGCAAACGTCCGAACCGACGCTCGCACCGGTAACGTCGGCGCCGACCGATCCGCCGGCGGCGACCGACGCGCCCGCGACCGCCGCCGCGCTCGTTACCGCCGCCGCGCCGCAGCCGTCCCCGAGCGCAACCGCGCCGAAGCCGCGCGCGACGCACGCGCCGACCCGCGCACCGTCGTCGGCCGCCCCGGTCGTAGCCGCGCCCGCAACGCCCGCGCCGCCGACCGCGGCACCGGCGTCGGCGCCTCCAACCAAACACACGGCGGCGCCCGTGGCTGTGCTTGCGCAGCATACCGCGGCGCCGGTCGCGACGCGAGCCGCGGCAACGCGCGCGGCCGCGACCGCAGCGCCCGAGCCCGTCGCGACCGACGACGCCGATAGCGAGTTCGCACGCCTCGCGAGTGCGGTCGTGCGCCAGTATTTGGGTGCGGTTGGGCGCGGTGATACGGCCTCCGCGCGCGCGGCCTTCGGCTCGAATGGCGCGAGCGATGCGTTGCCGGAGACGGGCGTCGTCGACGCGAGCACGCGTATCCAGCATCTCGAAGCGCGCAGCGCCGGCGACAACGTCACCGTCAACGTCGACATGCGGACCGCAAGCGGATTGTATTTCGGGCAGTATACCGTGCATCGAACCGACACGGGCGCCGCCCTCATCACGACGCACGCGATCAACAAACTGTAGGAGCGTTCGTACAGCGATGAACGACACGCCGATCGATAGCCTCCTCGCGACGGGCGAACGCATCGCGCCGCCGGCGAGCGTCTCCGCGTGGGCGCCGATCGCGGATCAAGACGCTTGGAACGCAACGGCGAACGCCGATCCGCTCGCCTTTTGGGCAGCGTGCGCGCGACGCATCGTTTGGGAAACGCCGTTCGAGCGCGTGATGGACGGCGGAATGGGCGACGCGACGTGGTTCGCGGGCGGGCGCCTCAACGCGACGGTATCGTGCTTGGACCGGCACGCACGCGAGCGGCCCGATGCGGTCGCATACCTCTACGTGCGCGAAGACGGCGTCGAAACGCGCACCACGTACGCGCAACTGTTGGCGCTGACCAACAGACTGGCGAATGCGCTCCGGCGCGACGGCGTCGTCGCGGGCGATCGCGTATGCATCTACATGCCGCTCTCCGTCGAGGGGATCGTCGCGATGGTCGCGTGCGCGCGTATCGGCGCCGTCCACAGCGTCGTGTATGCGGGCCTCGGCGCCACGGCGCTGCGCGACCGCATCGCGGACGCCGGCGCCGAAGTCGTCATCGGCGCCGACGTGACGTATCGGCGCGGCAAAGGCGTCGATCTGCTGACGATTCTCGAGGACGCGGTTCGCGATTTGCCGCAGGTGCGCCGCGTCGTCGTATGGCGCCGCGCGAGCGCAACGGGCGGCGCGGACGATCGCACGCGCGATCTCGCGAGCTACGTCGATGGCGAGTCGCCGAATTGCGAACCCACGATCGTCGACTCGGCACATCCGTTATTCATTCTGTATACCAGCGGCACGACCGGAAAGCCGAAGGGCGTCGTGATGACGCACGGTGGCTACCTCGTCGGCGCCACGGCGATGCTCGCCGATACGACCGGAATCGTACCGGCGGATGTGTACTGGTGCACGAGCGACATCGGGTGGATCGTCGGTCACACGCTCATCGTGTATGGCGCGCTCGCCAACGGTTTGATGAGCGTCATCCGTGAAGGGTCGCCGGATTACCCGTCCGCGTCGGCCGTATACGAGACGATCGCGACGTACGCGATCACCAAGCTCTACACCGCGCCGACGCTCGCGCGCATGCTGATGCGTTTCGGTAACGCGCTGCCAGCCGAGCACGACCTCTCGTCACTGCAAGAGGTGTTGTGTGCGGGCGAGCCGCTCAACCCCGAAGCGTGGCGCTTCCTTTTCGACGTGGTCGGAGGCGGCAACGCGGCGGTCTGCAACCAGTGGTGGCAGACCGAACTCGCGAGCCCGGCGATCGGGTACCTTCCGACGTCGCCCGTCCGGCCCGACAAGAGCGGCAAGCCCTTTGGTCCTTTACGATTTTCGGTTCGCGACCAGTCTGGCGCGCCCGTGCCGCCGGGAACGGGCGGCCTGCTCGTGCTCGAGACGCCCGTACCGTACATGTTCGTTGACATTTGGAACGATCGAGCGAAGTATCGCTCATATTTCGATCGGATCCCGGGCTGCTACACCGCGGGCGACGTCGCGACGATCGATGCGGATGGCTTCATCCTCGTCCTCGGGCGTGCCGATGACGTGCTCAGCGTTGCGGGTCACCGCATCGCGACGGCCGATGTGGAAAGCGCGCTCGTGTCGCATCCAGCCTGCGGAGAAGCGGGCGTTGTCGGAAAACCGGATGACATCAAGGGCGAGGTCATCAAGGCTTTCGTCGTCTTACGGATGGGTCACGTCGAGAGCGAGTCGCTCAAGACGCAACTCACCGAGCATGTCCGATATCATCTCGGGCCGATCGGCACGCCCGCCGAGATCGAGTTCGTTCCGAAGTTACCGAAAACGCGGAGTGGCAAGATCATGCGGCGCCTGCTCAAGGCGAAAGAAGCCGGTGCGGATCTCGGGGATACGACGACGCTCGAAGACTGATCGCGGCGACGCGTGCGACCGACGCGGACTGAAGGGGGGTTTCCCTACTACCTTTCGCGCGGCGGCCAGTGCTACGGTAATCGAACCGCCGCGTTCGTAAAGGGGCTCATCTTGCCGTTATCGTCGCTTCGCATGAGAATGCGTGTCATTGCAGCGCTTTGCGTCGCAACGTTCGCGTGGAGCGCGTGTAGTGGGGGATCATCGACGCTCACACCAGCGCCGAAACGCCCGATCGGGTTGTCGAGCCCGCCAGCGAGTACCAACAATGCGAGCGCGCCGCCCATTGCGAACACCGTCTTCGAACCCGCGTCGATCCAGTTGCCAAACGGAAGCTCGATCGACCCTTCGACGCTCGCCGCAACGACGAGTCTCGGAACGGCGGCCTTTGCGAAGAATGGTTCCGCGACGATAAATACGTTTTCGACCTCGCCCCAATTCACGATGGTCACGGGATCGACGGGTGCGCCGCTGATGATCGGCTTCGTCGGCGCAGGCCAAATGCAGATCGATTCGCTCACGACGGCCGAAGCCTTGATCTACTACAGTGCGTACGTCTTCGCTCTACCCGAACCCGAGCGCGATACGGTCACGCAAGGTCTCTCGACGGTGCCCGGCTCGGTAATCTACAAAGCGTTATCGCGGCGGCGATCGTGGCGAGGCCCACGGAAGACGTCCTCGCCGACCCCGCGGTCGTTACCGCAGTCAAGACTCTGCTGACGGCAATCTCGGCGTCTAGCGCCATGAAGATTGGTGCCGGCTCGGGATTGACGCACGTGCGGCAACAAGTGGCTTCGACACGAAAACCGAGCGATCTCTCCGTCGATCCGTCGACTTCCGCAAGCGGTATCCGAATCGTCAACGAATTTCCCGACGGCATCCACTTTAATAATTTCTACAGGCGTACGGCGAAGGCGTTTGTCGACCAGATTTCACACGTTCCGCTGGGCGGGGGACCGGCGATCACGGATCACGCGCCCGACTCGAGCGGGACCGTGGTCGACATCGAGTCCGTCGCCAAAACCGACGGACTCGCACGAACCGTCGGCGACATTCTGATCGGCAAACTCGCCTATACGCCGTTCGACACGCCGACCATGCCGCTCCCAAGTATCGCAGATGCGCAATCGACCCTGTCTGAAATCTTGGGCCAAACGTAATCGTGATTGCCGAGGTGCTCGTCGGCGTTGGACTCGGTGTTTGGGTCGGCGGAGTCATCGTCGGCGTTGGGCTAGGAGTCGAGAGCGGGGTCGGGGTCGAGGTAGCCGTCGTCGATACGGGACTCGGCGTCGAAGTTGGCGCCATCGAAGTAGCAGGCGACGTCGGAACGGGCGTCACGGTGCCCGGTGAAGTCGAGCCCGGGTTAGGAGAAGGCTGCGGTGTCAGCGTTACTGGTGATGAGGAACAGCCTGCAAAAAGGCAAGCGAAAAGGCTCAAACAAATCGAGACGCGGTTCTTGAGCAAGGCATCCTCCACACGATCGGGAGGCTTCAGCATAAAGGGACTCGCGCGTTGGCGTATGCGGGAAACCCCCACACGTTCGTTTCGACCGGCACCTGCGATCGGCACTTTCTTCACGCCCGTCATGCGGGGAAGCGGGCCTCGTCGGCAAAGCAGATGACATCAAGGGTGAAGTCATCATGGCCTTCGTTGGACGATTGGCACGTCCGCAGAACTCATGCGACGTTTGCTCAAGGCGCAAGAAGCCGGAATGTCGCTCGGCGACACGACGACGCTCGAAGACGAGAGTGAGGGAGACCGCATAGACATGAAGACGAAGTCGATCCTGACGGCCGCAGCCGCGTGCGTGCTCGTCGCAGGCGCCGCGCCGGGCCGAGTTCACGCCGCCGATCGCACGCCGACGTACGCTGCGTACATCGTCGATACGAAGCGGGCCCAAGTCGGCACCGCGACGTTCGTCGGGATCGACACGGGCGGCGTGCTCGTGCGCATCGACACGAATGGCCTCACGCCCGGCAATCACGGCATGCACATCCACGAAACGGGATCGTGCAATGCGCTCGTCGACACGACGGGGAAATCGACGCCGTTTGGCGCTGCCGGCGGCCACTTCGACCCTGCGGAGACGACGCATCACGCCGGACCGACCGGCATGGGTCACGCGGGCGACTTGCCCAACCTCAACGCGACCGACGTGGGCCACGCGCGCACGACGTTCTTCACCGATCGCCTCAGCGTCAAAGTCGGTGCGAAGAACAACATCGTCGGCCGCGCAATCGTCATTCACGCGAACGAGGATAACTACACCGACGAGCCCGCGAACGGCGGCTCGGGCGGCCGCGTCGAGTGCGGCGAAATCGGTCCGCTCCGCTCGTAATTCCGCAGAACCGTCGTTAGTCAAGTCCCGCGAACAGGTCGGCAATCGAGATGTCGACGCCGTGAACGGAGACCGTTTCGCGGTGCTCGATCGGTTCGCTACGGTCGTCCGGAGCGTACTCGAGAACGCGTCGCTCGTGCTCGAAAAATGCGAAATAAGCTTCGAGCCCGACGATGCGGACGTACTCGAAGCGTTTCTCGAGAAGATCGCGTTCGACTGAATCGCGTGACACGACTTCGATGACGACGCGCGGTGTCGTAAGCACGGTCGCCGTTGGATCGAGTCCCTCGCAGACGATGTAGACGTCGCCGTAGCGCTGCGACGTCGGCGTTGCCAGGCGAAGGAGATCGCCGATAATCGCTTCGCATGGCGGCTGCAATCCGGCACTCAATTTTGCGAGAATGCGCGAAGCGATTCGCGCGTGAGCCCACGTGCCGCCCGCGAACGCGCGCGGTATCGGGATTGCGAAGCCGCGCACCCATTCCCACCGTTCGTCGATGGTCGGCGCCCACGCTTCGAACTCGTGTCGGGTCATCGCAAGCGGATATTCCCGAAGGTTCATAGGCGCGGAATTCGACGAAAGCACGCTCGGCGCCCGGGTGAGCCGCTACACGTGCAGGTAGCGGCTCAGGACCTCGGTGTTGCCTTTGAGATCGGCCGGCGTGCCTTCGAATTGAATCGTGCCTTGATCGATGACGTAGCAGCGATCGGCGACGGCGAGCGCCGAATAGAAATTTTGCTCGACGAGTAAGATCGTCATCCCCTTGGCCTTGATCTCGCGCACGATCGCTTCGACTTCGCGCACGATCAGTGGTGCGAGCCCTTCCGTCGGTTCGTCGAGCAATAAGAGTTGCGTATCTTGCACGAGCGCACGGGCGATCGCGAGCATCTGTTTCTCGCCGCCGGAAATCTCGTCGCCCTTATTTTTCTCGCGTTCTTTGAGCCGCGGGAAGTGGTCGTAGACGTCTTGGAGCGTCCAGCCCGGACGCTGCGCGGTCACCTGCGCGATCTTGATGTTCTCGTACACCGTGAGGTTCGTGAAGATGCGGCGCTCCTCGGGAACGAGCGAGATGCCGCGCCGGGCATTGGCCATCATCTCGTTGCCGGTGACATCGATTCCGTCGAAGGTGATGCGACCGCGGCGCGGCGGCACCCAGCCGACGATGCTCTTGAGCGTCGTCGTCTTGCCGACACCGTTGCGTCCCAGAAGCGCGACCGTCTCGCCGCGCTTGATCTCGAGGCTCAGACCTTTGAGGATATGGCTGTCGCCGTAATACGTGTCGATGCCCTCGACGCGCAGCAGCGTGTCGGTTCCGGCGGCCGCCAGGGTCGCGCTCATACGTGTCCCTCCGCGTGTCCGCCGAGGTAGGCATCCTGCACCACTTTGCTGCCGCGAATTTCGGCGGGAGTGCCCTCGGCGAGGATTTTCCCCTGGTGCAGCACGGTAATCGAATCGGAGATGCCCATGATCATGTTCATGTCGTGCTCGATGAGGAGCACCGTCATCTGCTTCGCGAGGCCGCGGATGAGGTGATCGGTTTTCGCGACCTCTTCGATCGACATCCCCGCGACGGGTTCGTCGAGTAAGAGGATCTGCGGCTTCGTCGCGAGCGCCACCGCGATATCGAGACGCTTCTTGTCGCCGTGCGAGAGATCGCCCGCGCGGAGGTCGCTCATCGATTGCAGGTCGACGAGTTCGAGTGCTTCGCGCGCGATCTCATCGATCGATCCGTCGCGGCGCGACGAGCGGAACACCTCGAGTTTGAAGAGCCCTTGCGTGCGCGCGAGTGCGGCGAGCCGGCAATTCTGAAAGACCGTTTCATCAGGATAGACGTTCGCGGTTTGGAACGCTTTGGCGATACCGCGCGCGACGCGGCGCGGACCGGCGAGATGGGTGATCGTTTCGCCGCGAAACGTGATCTCGCCGTCGGTCGGATCGGTGATGCCGGAAAGCAAATTGAAGAACGTCGTCTTGCCGGCGCCGTTGGGACCGATGACCGCGCGCAACTCGCCCTCGCGCACCGAGAAATCGATCGCGCTGTTGGCCGCGAACGCGCCGAAGCGTTTGCCGAGATTTTTCGTTTCGAGAATCGCCGCCATCAGCGCGTCACCCCACGGGGAACCGACGCATCGGTCGCGGGGCCAGTGCGCACGGCGCCCGCGAGGATCTGCTGGGCGTTGCCGCCGCGTTTCTTTCGGCGGATCGAGCCGAGGATGCCGCCGGGTAAGAAGACGATCACGGCGACGAAGATGAGGCCCTCGATGAGGCGCCAGGCTTCGGTTTTCGCGCTGATCACGTTCTGCAAATACATGATGAGCCCGGTGCCGACGAGCGGGCCGAACAGCGTCTTGAGGCCGCCGACGACGGCGTAGATCACGAAGTTGCCGCTGGTATCGATTGTGAGCGAATCGGGATTCGTCGAGCCCTCATAGAGACCGCGCAACGCGCCCGAAAGGCCCGTAAGCGCACCCGCGATCGTGAACGCTGCGAGTTTGTATTTCGCGGGATCGAACCCGACGAACATGCTGCGTTCCTCGTTTTCGCGGATCGCGCCGAGCACTTCGCCGAACTGTGATTTTGTCAGCGTCCGCATGAACGCGAGCACGCCGAACGTGACGATCGCAACGAAGATATACCAGTACTTCACGTCGCCGAGGTTGCCGAATGGCCCGAGGTCGACGCCCGGCAACCCGGCGCCCAGATCGATCGAGGCGAAGCCGAGGGCGAGCGGCGGCGACGAGATACCCTGCAGTCCGTCATCGCCCTTGGTGAGATCGCGCCATTGAAAGACGATGAAGTAGAACATCTGCGCGATCGCGAGCGTCACGAGGCCGAAGTAAATCCCGTAGAGCCGCACGATGAGCGAACCGATCGCGAAAGCCATGATGCTCACGAATGCCACCGCGAGCAAAATCGCGAGCCAGATATTCGGATGCGTGGGAAAAAATCGCGAGACCGTCAGCAGCGCGAGGTACGAGCCGACGCCGTAGAAGGCGGCTTGCCCGTACGAGAGCAGCCCCGCGTAGCCGAGGACGAGGTTGAAGCCGATCGTCGCGATGCCGACGATGAGAATTTGCGTCGCAAGCCCGGGATAGCCACCGATCGGATGGATCGCGAGCGGAAAGAGCACCAGACCGAGCACCGTGAGCGCGTAGAAGCGCAAATCGCCGGCCGTCATCCGCGAATCATCTCGCTCTCACCGAGCAGTCCCGACGGTTTGACGAGCAGTACGATCGCCATCGCGACGTAGATGATCACGTCGCTCGCCGCTGGAAGCGCGAGCGTCGCAACGCTCTGCAGTTCGCCGACGAGCAGTCCGCCGAGCACGGCACCCCAGAAGCTGCCGAGCCCTCCGATCACGACGACGACGAACGACGGAATGAGAAACGAGAACCCGGTATTGGGATCGACGCTGTAGATCGGGCTCGCCGCCGCGCCGACCAACCCCGCCAGGCTCGCGCCGAGGGCGAAGATGATCGTCGAGGCGAGCTTGACGTTACCGCCGAGCAACTGCACCATCGTGCGGTCGCGAATGCCCGCCCGCACGATGAGCCCGTAGTCGGTGCGCTCGATGAAGATGTAGACGGCCAAGACGAGCAGCACGATACCGATCGCGAAGATGAGGCGATACGTCGGATACTGCGTGAAGCCCAAATTGAACGATCCCGCGAGCGCCTGCGGAATCGGAAACGTGCGGGTCGTGCCGCCGAAGATCAGCCGCAGCGATTCTTGCACGACGATCGCGACGCCGAACGTCACCAGGATCTGCGCCGTCGGCTCTTTCGAGTAAAAACGTCGTAAGAGCACGCGGTCGAAGACGATTGCGAAGAGCGCGACGGCCAGCGGCGCCGCGACGAGGCCTGCGGCGAGACCCGCTTTTTCCGCGACGACCAACCCCACATAGGCACCGATCGCGTAAAAAGCACCGTGGGCAAAATTAACTAAACGCAGCATTCCGAAGACGATCGTGAGCCCGAGCGCGATCGCGACGTAGACGAGGCCCCGGATGAAACCGTCGAGCAGCTGTCCGGGAAGCTGGCTGAAAATGACGTCGATGGCGTGTGCCTCGTGGGAGAAGGAGCCACTCCATTGGAGCGGGATGCGCGAGAAGGACCGGCTTCCGTAGTGGAAAGCCGGTCCTCCTTCGGTTCGAGCTTACCGGGTTATGCGGTTTCGATCTTGCACTTGCTGACGCTCGAGGGAATCGAGACGGCGTCTCCCTCGTGCACTTCGAGCAGCTTCGCGAAGGCGTACGGATTCGCGCGGTCTTTTACGGGAACACCTTCGAGCACGAGGCAGCTGTTGATGCCCTGATGGTCGGACGCGCGCCAGTATTCAGGCTCCTTGGTCGCGGTGAAGTGGTAGTTTTCCATCTTCTCGATAAACTTCTTCGGGTCGAGGCTGCCCGAGCGTTCGACGCCCGCCTTCCACTGATACATGTTCGTATACGCGCATTCCGCGCCGTTGCTCGGCGGCGCGCCGTATTTCTTGACGAACGCATCGACGAACTTTTTTGCGGCGGGATATTTCTCGGCGTGATACTGCCAGTAGAACGGTGCCGTCGTGACGACGTTGTCGAAGTTGTCGCCGGCGCCTTTGGCCATGTATTCATCCGCGAGCGGCACGAGAATCTTGGCCGATTTCGTCAGCCCGAACTGCGCGGCCTGATTGATCGCATTGACCATGTCTTTGCCGAATTCGGTAATGACGAGAACGTCGGGCTTCGCGGCCTGCGCCTGCGAGAGCGCGGAGGAGAAGTCCGTGGTGCCCAGCGGCAGCAGCACGTTCTTGATCGTCTTCGCGCCCTTGGGCTCGACGACTTCGGTGAGGCTGTCGTACACGGAATGGCCCCACGTATAGTCGGCGGTGATGTGGAACCACTTGCCGGTGCCGTACTTCGAGAGGAGTGTTTTCGCCATCGAGTGCGCCGACATGTAGGCATTGTTGTAGCGACGGAACGTGTGATAGTGGCACGACGCATCCGTAGTTTCGTTCGAGTGCGTGAGGGTCGCCATAAAGATCGTTTTCTTCTCTTGGCATAGACCCGAGACGGCGACGGCCGTCGCGCTCGACGAACCGCCCGTGATCATCACGGCACCGTCGCGTTCGATCATGCGGCGCGCGTTTTCAACGGCAATCGGCGCTTTGGTCTGATCGTCGCCGACGGTTTCCTTGATCTTCATGCCCATGACGCCGCCCTTGGCATTGATCTCGTCGATCGCCAGGCGGTACGCGCGGAGTTGATCTTGACCCTGATCGGAGTACGGACCCGTCTGCGGCACGTCGAGCCCGACGACCAATTCTTTCATCGGCGCGGCGATAACGTTGATGCTCGAAAACGCCGCGGCCGCAAGGGCCGCGGCTCCGGCCGCGACGACTTGTCGGCGGCTGGGCTGCTGTGATTTGAACTCCACCAGACACTCCTCAATGATGCAATCGTAAAACCGATTTTCGTTATGCGAAGGATATCGTTTCCCTTCACACCGAGCGACCGATGTCAAGAGAAATATCTTCCCAGGTAACCTGTCGGACTGCGCAAACGTGCGGGAGGTCCCCGAGCACCCCTCGCGTACCGACCGAAGATGCGTCTCCCGCGTTATCGCGCGGCCTTCGTGCCGATCGCGTTTGCCTTGGTATTGGCGACGCTGACTCCGGCTCGCGCCGCGAGCATTCTCAATTCCGTCCGCCTCGACCCGACCCCGACGGGCGGTGCGCTCGTCACCGCGCTCTTTGCGGGAGGCTTGCCGATCTATCACCTCGTCGGCGGCGGCTCGACGGAAGCTTCGGTGATCCTCGATGGAACCTCGCTCGGCGCCACGATCCCGCCGACGGTCGCCGGCGCGGGACCGGTGACGAGCTTATCGGTCGCGCAGACGGGCGCGGCGAGTAGTCTTGCGCTCCATCTCACCGCCGCCACGAACGTCCGCGTGCGTGCGGCGGGTGGGACGCTCTTCGTCGACATCGGCCCCGCGAGCGGCGCGCCCGCCACGCCCACGAGCGGCTTCGGTGCGGCGTTCGGCGCGCCGCCGCCGCCAACTTCGAGCGCGGGGCAAATCACCGAAATCGTCTCGCTGAAGTACGCGGATATCAGCGAGATCGCGGGCGTGCTCGTCGCGGGATCGAATGTGGCGACCAACGACACGTTCTCGCCGACGCAGACGAACATCGGCACGTCATCGCTGACCGGCTCGTTCGGCGGACTCAGCGGCGGTTATAACCAAGCCGCGCAACCGCAGCAGTTCGGCAGCGGCTTCGGTCAGACGACGGGGCTCGCCCAACGGCTCAACGACAACATCGCCGTCGACCGCCGACTCAACGCAATCGTTCTCACCGGGACGCCCGACGTGATCGCGGGCTTCAAATCGGTGATCGATAAGCTCGACGTTCCCGTTCGCAGCGTCATTCTCGAAACGCAGATCGTCGAACTGAGCGATTCGGCCGCGCGCAACGTCGGGTTCGATTTCTCACCCGATGGCAGCGGCGTGATCGCCAACGCCACGGGCACGAACGGTGGCTACACGATCAAAAATCTCACTCCCGGCACGGGCCAGCTCAGTTTTCAGGCGAGCCTCTTCGCGCAGGTCAGCCAAGGCAACGCGAAGATCATCGCCAAGCCCCGCATCCTCGCGCAGAGCGGTCAGCCCGCATCGATCCTCACCGGCGACGCGATTCCGATTCTCACGTCGGTCGTCGTGGCGAGCGCGGGCGCGGTGACGTCGCAACAGGTCAACTACGTCAACGTCGGCGTCAACCTGCAGATCCAGCCGCGCGTCAGCAGCGACGGATTCGTCACGTCGCACATCTATTCGGAAGTCTCGAGCGTGACCAACTTCGTCTCCGGCGTGCCGCAGATCAGTCAGCGCACCGCAAGTACCATCGCATCGGTCCGCGACGGCGAGTCGTTCGTCATCGGCGGCTTGCTACAAGATAACGAGATTCGCAATCTCACGAAGCTCCCGTTCATCGGCGATCTGCCGCTCATCGGCGTCTTCTTCCGGCACGTCAACACGTCGCACTCGCAGACGAACCTCTACATCGTCGTGACCCCACACGTCGTCGGCTTGGGCATTCCGCCCAACGCTGCGCCCGCGGAACTGCAGACGAAGCCTTCGCCTGCGGGCGCCACGCCGACGCCCGCCGGCGCGCGACCGTAATGGCGAGCTGCCTTCGCGTCGCGCTCGCGAGCGCGTCGCTCGCTTTCGTCGCGGCGTGCGCGCCGAACGCGCCACGCATCGTACATGCGACGCACGTCGAATCGTTCTGCGGATCGAAAGAGGCACGCATGACCGCCATCGACAGCGTGATGACCTCGACCAACGACGTCAT
>JAABUQ010008696.1_pt1 | contig 14107 bp, 8 predicted proteins | sample 5560001 | NCBI WGS metagenome assembly JAABUQ01 (sample SAMN10711888, study PRJNA513371) | rock metagenome | isolation source: Antarctica rocks | place: Antarctica: Victoria Land, Finger Mt nord | collected 2015-12-18
CGGCTTCATGCCCGACGACTTCGGCGTCTACGACGGCATGAAGGTCTGGGAATTCCTCGACTTCTTCGCCGTCGCCTACGAGATCCCCCGCGCCTACCGGAAGAAGATCATCGGCCAGGTCCTCGAACTCCTCGACCTGACCCACAAGCGCGACGACTACGTCAACGGCCTGTCCAAGGGGATGAAGCAGCGCCTCTGCCTGGCCAAGACCCTGGTCCACGACCCGCCCGTCCTGATCCTCGACGAGCCCGCCTCCGGCCTCGACCCCCGCGCCCGCCTCGAGATGAAGGCGCTGTTGACCGAGCTGCGCGGGATGGGCAAGACCATCCTGGTGTCGAGCCACATCCTGTCGGAACTGGCCGACTTCTGCACGTCGATCGGGATCATCGAGCGCGGCAAGCTCCTGGCCGCCGGCAGCATCCAGGACATCCAGCGGACCCTCCGGGCCCACCGGGTCCTCAAGGTCAAGGTCCTCGACGAGACGACTTCCCGCGCCGAGACGATCCTCCGGGGCGATTCGGGCGTCCGGTCGGTCGAAACCTACGACCACACCCTGACCGCCGAGTTCCACGGCGAGGACGCCGACCTCGGCCGGCTCCTCGGCACCCTGATGACGGGCGGGGTCGGCGTCAGCTCTTTCGCCGAGGAGGCGCTCAGCCTCGAAGAAGTGTTCATGATGATCACCAAGGGCATCGTCAATTAATCGGAGCCCAAGTCCGCCTTCCCTCTCGGGCCTTGCGCAAGGGATCTCCCGAAGTGCATCGACCCTTTTTGTTGATCTCGACGCCCCGGAGCGGCAGCGACTGGTTCGCCGCCGAATGCCTGCTCTGGAGGACGCCGGAGTATTTCCGCGAGTATTTCAACCCCACTTGCAACTTCCATCACGCCGCGGTCCTCAGTCAGGCATTCGGCTCGGAGGTGGACTGGGCCAACCTCGCGGTGCCCTGGGAGTGCCAGGAGATCAGTTGCGAGTACATCCACTCGATCACCTGGGCCCGCGAGGCGTGGCGATGCACGAAGGAGAATTACGCGGCCTTCAAGATCGGCTTCTTCCGGCGGCATTTCGACTGCTTCGCGCTGATCGGGCACCGCTGGAATACCTTCCCCGGCGGCTCGCGGCCCCGCTCCACCGAATATTGGTGGGATCGGATCTACCGGAGCCTGGAGTTCAACCGTCACCTGCTCGACGAGGACATCGCCCGCCTGGTCGACCACGCGACGGCCGGCCGGGTTAGCCTGAACCGGAAGATGATCGCCGCCCAGGTGATCGCCACATACCAGACGGTCCGCGAATGCCTCAAATACGAGATCCCCATCCTGGAATATCGCCGGCTCATCTCGCTCCCCTCGACCTCGGAGATCTTCGAATACCTGGCCGACAAGTTGCCCGCGCCGCTGAGGGAAGGCGGCCTCGCCGATCGAATCCTTTCCACGAGGAGGGCGGTCGACAAGGCGATCCCTTACGAGGCCTGGGACGTCGAGGGGCTCGCCGTGGAGTTGATCGACCTGATGCCGACCGAGATCCGCCCTTATTTCTGAGCGAGCCGGCCGAGCGACGCGAATGGGGCCCCGAGTCGGGCCCGGACACACCCGAGCACGACCATGATTTTCCGCGACAACCCGGTCCTGATCCGCGAACTGATGGTGAACCTCCGGTCGCCCCGGGCGTTCTTGCTCCAGTTCTTGTACGTGTCGTTCCTCGGGGTGGTCGTCTACTTCGCGTGGCCGGCCGAGGGGAAGCTCGTCAGCGCCGACCTGGCGCAGCGGCTGTTCGACATGTTCTTCCTCGGCCAGTTCTTCCTGGTCGCCCTGGTGGCGCCGAGCTTCGCGGCCGGGAGCATCACCGGCGAGAAGGAGCGGAAAACCTACGAGATGCTCCTGGCGAGCCCGCTCAAGCCGACGAGCATCCTCCTGGGCAAGCTGCTCAGCTCGCTGACGTACCTGGTGATCCTGATCCTGTCCAGCCTCCCGCTGATGATCCTCTGCTTCTTGCTGGGCGGGATCTTGCTCTCGGAGATCGCGCGGGCGTACCTGATCCTGATCCTCGCGGCCGGGACGTTCGGGCTGTTGAGCCTGGCGTGCTCCAGCTATTTCCGGCGGACGAGTTCGGCGCTGGTGGTCAGCTACCTGGTCATCCTCCCGCTGGCGGTGACCTGCGTGGCGCTCACCCGGACCAAGGAGATCGTGCTCCGCGACTTCGTGTCGATCGCGGTGTTGCCCCCCTGGTGCCTGGCGACCTGGGCGGTCGTCGTCATCATCGTCAACCGTCGCCTGCTCCGGCCGCCCGACGTCGGCAGCGAGGGGAAGGACGTGGTCGACGAGGAGCAGGAGATGAAGTACGCCATCGGCGTGGTCATCGACCGCGACCTGTTCCCCGACAAGCTGTTCGCCCCCGCCAAGCGGCCCGACCTGATGCCCGACGGCACCAACCCGGTCCTCGACAAGGAATTGCGGAGCGAGATCTTCAGCCAGGGGACGCTGATGCTCCGGGTGGTGATCCAGGTGAGCATGCTCCTGTCGATCCCCCTGATGGCCGCCCTGCTGTTCCTCAAGCCCGAGAACGCCGGCTATTACGTGTCGTATGTCCTGACCTTCAACCTCCTGGTCGGCCCGGTCTTCTCGGCCGGGAGCATCACCCAGGAGCGCGAGCGGCAGACGCTCAACTTGCTCCTGACGACCCTGCTCACCCCCGGCAAGATCATCTTCGCCAAGCTCTTGGCGGCGCTCCGGGTCTCGACCGTCCTGACGTTCCTGCTCACCGAACAGTTGTTGCTCGCCTACCTTTTGATCCCCGAGCTGCGCGACCGGCTCTGGACCCTGGTCGTCTTCCTGGCGATCATCGCGACCACTTGCCTGGCCACGTCGACCATCGGCCTGCTCTGCTCGGCCCTGTCGAGGAAGACCTCGGTGGCGATGGTCGTGACGTACATGGTCCTCTTGATCCTGTTCGTCGGCCCGGTCGGGGTCCGCAAGTACCTCGAAGGCTTCGGCGAGATGTCGTACGAGAAGATCGAGGCCCTGACGATCACCAGCCCCTATTCGGCCGCCTTCAGCATCCCGATGCGGCCCAGCCAGTTCTCGCTGCCCAACGCGAACGACCCCGCCGTCAACAAGGCCCTGGTCGCCACCCTGATCCCCGGCCTCGGCCTGCCCGTCTGGGCGGCGTTCCTCCTGTTCTACCCGGCCCTGGCGGTCATCTTGTACGGGGCGACTTATGTTGCCTTCCGCATCCGGTGGTGGAAGGCCGGAGAGATGGGCTGAAGGTTCCTGGGCCCGAGAAAATACTTATTCGAGGAAATATCATGTCTTCGGTCAAATATATGTATTGGCAAGACGCGGACTACTGGATTGGTTATCTGGAAGAATGTCCCGACTACTGGACCCAGGGTGAATCGTTGGATGACCTGATCGAGCACCTGAAAGAGATTTATCTGGACGTCACGAGCGGCCAGATTCCGGGTGTTCGCCGGGTCGGCGAATTGCTCATCTCATGAAGCGCGTCGACCTGATCAAGGCGATCGAAGGATCTGGCTGCTTGTTGGTCCGACACGGGAGCAAGCACGACTGGTACAGGAATCCGGCGACGGGCATCGCCCAGCCCAGGCCGTCCCTCGCCATCGCGAGGTGAACGAGCAATTGGCGAAACGGATCGTCCGGATGCTCGGCAATCCGCCCGAAGAGGAAACGGCGATTGATGACCCCTGATTTCGGACCAATCAGCCGCGCTCCACGCCGTCCCCGGCGTCCGACGCCGCCTTGAGGGCCCGGCCGATGATCCCTGCCGCGTCGGGCGTGGGGGGGGCGTCGATCAGGGGGTTGATCCCGAAGCGGGTCCCGTCGGGCATCCAGGCGGCGACGTGGCTCCGGAAGACCAGGAACATCGCGAGCAGTCGGTCCCGGCGGTCGAAGAGGGCGACCTGCCCATAGGCGTCGACCACGGCGGTCAGCTCGGCGCGGGCGCAGGCGATGAATCGGCGGGGGTCGTAGGCGAGGCCCGGCGGGCGGGGGGTCGATCGCATCGCGACCCGGTCGATCGGCCACCGGATCGGGACGCCCGGGGGTGAGGCGGCCAGGTCGGGGAGGTTCGCGACGGTCAACGGGCCACGGTCCCAGCGGATCAGGTGGCCGTGCTTGCCGACCCGGAGGATCATCCCGTACCGGCCCAGGGCGAGCTTGGGGTCGTTGTGCGCCTTGCCCTTGGGGGTGACGAAGACGGGCAAGCCGGCGCCGTCGACCTCGCGGACTTCGACCAGCCGCTCGCCCAGGCGACGGGCCAGGAGCCGGCCGTCGGGCGAGAGGAGGAAGTGCCCCGACTCGTCGGCCGGGGGAAGCTCGCGGGACGGGACGCCTTCCGGGCCGTGGAACAGCCGGAGCGAGGCCCCTCGACGGCTCGGGCCCGAGATCACCAGGGCCAGGACGTTGCCGCGAAGCTGGGCGTGGTCGACCCAGAACCCCCGGAGCGACGGGTGGCCGTTGACCATCGGGGTGAACGGCTCCCAGGGGGGATGGGCGCCGGTGAGCCGGACCTCGCCCGAGTCGCGGTCGAGCCGGACGGCGATCCCCCGATCCGGGGCGGACGCCCCCTGATGGACGACCGCGACCCGGGGCGGCGGCAGGGCGTGGTTGTTGGCCCGCTCGAACGCCCGGATGGTCCGGGACGTGGGCCGATCGCCCGCGTCGCGCGACCGGAACACCTCGCGGGTCCCGAGGTCGACCGCCCGGCAATAGGTCCGCCCCCGCGCCACGACGGTGTGGCAGCTCCGCTCGTAGGACCATTGCCAGTCGGCCTCGAAGCCGGGGCCGAGGGGATAGGCGCGGGCGGTCCGGGAAGCGATGTCGTAATGGATCGCCACCAGGGCCGACCCGATCCGGCCGCCGACCACGAACCCGTCGGCCACGCCGAGGACCGCCTCGGCCTGCTCCAGGAACTCGCCGTCGACGAGCCCCCGGGGCAACGTCTCGGAACGGGAGCCGTCGAGGGCCCAGAGGTGGAGCATCCCCCGGTGGGTGGCGACCAGGAGCCATCGGCCGGCGTGGTCGAAGTCGAAGAGGGGCAAGTCGATCCGATGGAGGACTCCGAACCGGAACGGGAAGCCGACCGGCTCGACGTCGCCGCCCCACCCCCGGCGATCCACCACGGGCCGGGCCGAGGCTTGAGGCCGCGGGGGGTCGAAATCGACGCGGAAGTCGCCGAGCTTCACGGCCACCCCGCGGCGCCATTCGCGGAACTGGACGAGGCCGGTTTCGTCGATGGCGACGGAAAAGACGCGGGTCCCCGGGGTCGCCCGGCCGGCGGCGGCGGCGAAGTCGGGGCCGGCCACGCTCCGGGGGTGGCTCAGGACGACCACGTCGCGCGTCTTCGCCCCGGCCTTCGCTTCCAGGACGCCTTCCAGGGCCAGGGCGGGGTCGGGCGTCAGGTCGCTCGCCTCCCAGAGCGCCCCGAGGGCCTCGGGGTCGGCGGCCAGGGGGTCGACCAGCCGCCCGTCGGTGCCCGTCGTCCCGACGAGTAGCGGGATCTTCCGGCGGCCCGCCAACTTGCCGAAGGCCAACGCCGACGCCGCCAAGGCGACCCGGACCCGCCCCCAGGTCCGAACTCCCTGGTCGAGCACGACGACCAGCTCCTCGGTGGCCGGGGCGTGGGGCTCCTCGCGGTGGAAGTAGAGCAGCTCGTTCTCGGCGAACCGGCGGAGGAATTCGAGGTCGTCGATGGCGAACTGGCTGGGCAAGATCTGCTCGGGTCGGCCCCGGGTCGCCACGTCGGCGTACCCCCCAGACGGCAACGCCCGGTGGGCCAGCCGGCGCGGCGGGAGTGTCAGGCTCGCCACGAGTTGCGCGACCATCGGCGCCGCGCCCGCGAGCCGCTCGCGAGCTTCCAGGGCGGCCAGCGTCCCCTCCCAGGACCGGGGCTTGAGCCGATCGACCCCTCCCGCCACCGAGGGCCCGGGGTCGTCCATCGGGCCCCGGCCATGCCTGAGCCAACCGGCCAGGGCCTCGGGGGTCAAGGCCCCGAGGGCCCCGAGGAACCGGACGGCGAACGTTTCGGCGTCGATCGCCGGATCTTCGGCCTCGATGGCCGTCGCGGAGGTCGCCCACCGCTGGACCGCCAGGGCCGAGAGCAAGGACCCGTTGGCCAGCCGGAGGCAGAGTTCCAGGGTGTCCGGCGGGTCGGCCACCGGCGGGACCTCGCGGCAGAGCCAGGCGGAGAGCGCCCCGAGGTTCCGGATCGGCCGCCCCGCGTCGCGAAACGCGCGGATCAGCGGCTCGGCCCCCCGGAACCAAGGACCCACCCCGTCGCCCGTCCCCGACCCCGGCCGGGGTCGGGAAGCCGTCCGGGGATCGAGCCGCTCGAACAGGTCGACCACGTGGGCGAAGTGGATCAGCGGGCCCACCAGCGCGTACCCTTCGAGGAACAGCCCGACCGCCGCCCCGAGGGCCAGGGTCGAGCCGTCGGGATATTCGATCGCCTCGCCGGAAGCCGACCAGAGCGGGACTTCGCCCCGCCCTCGGAAATAGCCCTCGGGGATCTGGAGATAGGCGACCTCGCGGATCATCGGCCGTCCTCCCGGCGCGCGAGGGCCAGCCGGACCCCGGCCCGGGTCAGCGGGTGGAACGCGGCGAGCGGGATCTTCTCCAACCCGGCCTCGCCGCCGTCCGGACCCGCCGGGACGAGCCGGAGCAGGTCGCCGTCGCCCGCCCCGAGGGCCTCGCGGAGCACCCCTTCCGGGAGCGCCGGGCGGGGTTCCCACCCGAGCGGGACCAGGAGCGACCGGCCCCAGTATCGCTCGGACCCCGGCCATGCCGGCAGGTGATCGCCCAGGAGCAAGGCCAGGTCCCCCGCGAGGGCCCCCCGGATCGCCCCGATCTCGGCCGTCGGGGCCATCTCCGCCCAGCGGGCCAGCCCGGCCAGCGGGCAGGTCGCCGCCGCCGTTGGCCGGATCAGGGGGGCGCGGGCGAGGTGGAGCCGGACCGGCGCCAACGGTCCGGTCGGGGGCGGCTCGGCCGAGAACGGCGCCGGGGTCACGACCCGGAGGAGGGGCCGGCGCGACCCCTCGGGCCCGGCCTCGAAGCTGGGCAAGTGCTGCCCCGGCCGGTGCCAGCGACCGTCCCGGTCCTCGAACAGCTCGACCCCCGCCACCGGCAAGACCGCGCGCACCGCCCGATCGTCGCCCGGCTCCCAGAAGACCCACGACCGGGCCGGCCCCTCGATGACCCCGATCCCACCATCCCTCCGCAAGCCGGCGAGGGCGGCCAGGGCCGAGGTCGGCAGGCGGGCGCAGGTCGCTCGGCCCAGGCTCGGTTTCGAGGGCGTCATCCGGCCCGACCTTCGACGGCGGCCTTGAGCGCCCGGAGCCGCCGGCGCGTGTCGCGGGCGAACACCCGGCCGAGGATCGGGTCAAGGAGCCAGGACAGCCACCTCGGCCGACCCCGGAGGCTGTACCGGAACCCGACCCGGGTTTGCCCGGGGGCGATCTCCTCGAACCGCCACGAGCCCGCGAAGCGGTCGAGGAACCACGGGCCGCGCGTCATCTTGACGGCCGTGACCGTCGGCGGGTGGAAGCTGACGTATTCGGTCTCCATCGCCCAGCCCCCCCGCGACACGCACACGGCCCGGACCCCGACCCCCACCGTCCGGGCACCGCCGACCAGGCGGGCCGACCGCAAGAACGGGTCCCACTCCGGCCGCCGGCCGTAATCCTGCGACAGGTCGAACAACGCCGGAGCCCCGGCGGCGATCACGACCGATTCGTCGAAGGTCATGAGCGGGCCCCCATCCGCGGTCGAGGTTCGACCTGCCCCTTCCGGCCAGACTGACCCCTCGCCCGGTCCACCTCTCGATCATACCGACCCGATCGCCGAGACTCCACGTCGCGGCGGTTCGGGCCAGGGTCGATCAATTCGTCATTCGTGGGATACCCGATGGCAAGGATCTCCGATTCCAGACGGCTTCGGGACGAGGGAAAACCGGCCCCCTGAAATCGGAGATCCTTGCCATCTGCCCTCCGTCTTTCGATCCAGCTTGAAGAACGGATCGATCCCGCGGTTCGGATAAAACGACTTCCCCCCCTTGCTCCATCTTCCCCAGGTTGGGGAACCGGGTTCGTCGGGGGATCGGTCGGGTTTGTTGTTCCCGGGGAAAATGAGGCGGGCTGGTGGCTGGTTGTTCGTTTCCCTTGATGGGGGCGGTGCGCCATCCCAAGGTTTTCGGGGGATGGCCGTGGTCAGGGTGGGGAACCGCCGGCCGGGCTGGTCCGTCCAAGGGCCGGTCGGTCGGGAGGGATTCGGGTCGAGCGGGCGAGGGCCCGCCACAACACGGGAAAGGTCGGCATCATGAGGACGCGCGGCTGGGGTTTCTGCTTGGCCTTGGGGCTGTCGCTGGTCCCGTCCGGACTGGGGCGACCGGCCTTCGGGCAAGGGTTCGTCGTCGATCGCCATCGCTTTCCGACGCCGCCGCCGGTGGCCCGGGCGTATGAAATCCGCGAGGTGGCGGTCGACGCCCGGGTCCGCGATCAGGTGGCCGAGGTCCGGGTCTCGCAAACGTTCCACAACCCGGGCTCGACGGTGATCGAGGCCGAGTACCTGTTCCCGCTCCCCGACGAGTCGGCGATCCAGGACCTCGTCCTGATGGTCGACGGCAAGGAATTGCCCGGCCGGGTCCTGCCCAAGGACGAGGCCCGGCGGATCTTCGAGGAGATCGTCCGTCGCCAACGCGACCCGGCGTTGCTCGAATACATGGGCCGGGGCCTGTTCCGCGCCAGCGTCTTCCCGATCCCGCCCGGGGCCGACCGGAAGGCGACGCTCCGCTACACCCAGGTCTGCCGCCGCGACCGCGACGTCGTCGAGTTCGTCTACCCCCTGGGCACCCAGAAGCATTCGGCCCGGCCGATCCAGAAGCTCAACCTGACCGTCCGGGTCGAGGGCAAGGACGCGATCAAGTCGGTCTATTGCCCGGGGCACGACGCCCCGATCTCGCGACCCGGCGAGCGCGAGGCCGTCGTCACCCTGGAGCGGCGCGACGTCATCCCCACCGGCGACTTCCGCCTCCTCTACACCTTGTCCGAAGGCGCGCTCGGGGCGAACGTCCTGAGCTACCGGCCGAGCGATTCCGAGGATGGCTATTTCCTGCTCCTGGCCAGCCCGCGGGTCAAGCTCCCCGACGCGAAGCCGTTGCCCAAGACGGTCCTCTTCGTCATCGACCGCTCGGGCTCGATGGCCGGCAAGAAGATCGAGCAGGCCAAGGCGTCGCTCCAGTTCGTCCTCGACAACCTCCGCGACGACGACCTGTTCAACATCGTCGCCTACGACGACCGGGTCGAGACCTACAAGCCCGAACCCCAACGCTACTCCCCCGCCGCCCGCGCCGAGGCCGAACGGTTCGTGGCCAACATCCGCGAAGGGGGCTCGACCAACATCGACGGCGCCCTCAAGGCGGCCCTGGCCATGATCCCCGACCCGTCCCGGCCCGGCTACGTCCTGTTCCTGACCGACGGCCTGCCCACCGCCGGCGTGACCAATGAGCTGATGATTGCCCAGGGGGCCAAGGATGCCAACAAGGGTCGCGCCCGGATCTTCTCGTTCGGCGTCGGCTTCGACGTCAACGCTCGGCTCCTCGACCGCCTCAGCGGCGGCAACGGCGGGACCAGCGAATACGTCCGCCCCGACGAGGACCTCGAAGCCCACGTCGGCGCCTTCTATTCCAAGATCACCCGCCCGGCCCTGGCGGGCATCGCCATCGAATTGACCGGGACCGACCTGAACCGGACCTACCCCCGCGACCTCCCCGACCTGTTCGAGGGCGGCCAGCTCGTCTGGGTCGGCCGCTACCGGAAGAGCGGGCCGGCCACGATCCGGATCAACGGCCGGGTCGGCGGCGAGACCCGGACCTTCGAGTTCCCCGCCGAACTCGCCGCCGCCGGCTCCGGGACCGGCCGCGACTTCGTCGAGAAGCTCTGGGCCGTCCGCCGGGTCGGGTTCATCATCGACCAGATCGACCTCAACGGCCCGAACAAGGAGCTGACCGACGAGCTGGTCGCCCTGAGCACCCGATATGGCCTGCTCACCCCCTACACCTCGTTCCTGGCCGACGAGAACGTCAACCTCCACGCCAGCGCGATCAACTCATTCCGATGCGCCGAGGACTTGAAGGAACTCGCCATCGTCGAGGGCCAGCAGGGGATCGCGCAGCGGTCGCTGAAACAGGGCTACCTCAACTCCAACCGGGCGAGAGAAGCCATTGTAGCTTACGCAGCCCCGGCCTCGCCGGCGGCCGGGCCCCAGGCCGGCATGGGAGTCGGCGGCGGCTTCGCCGGGGGCGGATCGGGCGTCGGCGGCGCGGGCGGGTTCGCCGGGGCTGGGGGAGGGATCGGCGGCGGGACCGTCGCGATGGGCCCGGGCAAGCCGGCCGCGAACCAGCTGGGAATACCGTATGACCAGGGCTACGCGAAATCGGTCAACCCCTTCAATGATCACTCGATCGGCAGTCGGTCGCCGATCGTCGCCGGGACGAGCGCGGGGGGCGGCGCGAGTTCCAGCAAGCCGGCCGCGGCCAATCCCGACCGGGCCGAGTCGGCCGGGAAAACGACCGACCCCACGCGGAACGTCCGCCAGGTCGGCACCAAGACGTTCTATCGAAAGGCCAACCGCTGGGTCGACGCCGAGGTCAAGCCCGACCAGGAATCGAAGGCCGTCGCCCTCGAACAGTTCAGCGACGATTATTTCAAGCTCGCCGGGGCCCAGTCGGCCGAGCAAAACCAGTACCTCAGCCTCGACGAGCCGGTCACGGTCCTGATCGCCGGTTGCGCCTACAAGATCGACCCGCCCAAGGGGAAATGACGTAAGTATTTCTCCCCTCTCCCGGAGGGAGAGGGAGGTAGAAATATCTTTTCACTTGAACGAGTGGACGGTCACCATCTCCGGGCGGATGACCTTGTCGCCGGCCTGGAACCCCTTGCGGAGCCGGGCGGCGACTCGTTTGTTGAGGCCGGGGTCGTCGGTGGGGACGGTGGCCAGGGCCCGCTGGCGGCGGGGGTCGAAGGTGTCGCCTTCGAGGCTGAAGGGCTCGACCCCCTGGCGATAGAGGATGTCCTCGATCCCCTGCTGATAGCCGCGCATCAGGTCGAGCAGCCGGCCCACCTCGGCCCCGGCTTCCCCTCCGGCCGGGGGCCGGGCGTCGGCCATCTTGCCGATGTCGTCGTGGAGCTGGATCAGGTCGACGAAGACCGGGCGGAGGATGTTCAGGACCAACCCTTGCTTGTATTCCTGGAGTTCGGCGTGGAGCCGGTCGACGACCTTCTCGCGGGTCGCCTCGGCGCGGACCTCGCGGTCGAACCGGGCTTGCAAGGCGTCGAGCCGGGCGACCAGCCCTTCGCCCAGCGCGGCGACCGCTCCCAGGACCGGGGCGAGGGCGTCGGGGCCCGGCCCGGGGTCCGCCGGTAGCTCGGGCGCGGGCTCGGCGTCGTCATCGTCGGTGGCGAGGGTCGCATAGGCGGCCGGGGGGATGGCGAAGGTGACGGCGGGCTCGACCTCCGCTCCGGGGTCGGCCCCGGCCCCGACCAGGATCTCGTCCGCCGGCTCCAACGGCTCGTCGTCGGTCATGTCCGCTCGCCATCCCCTCGCAATGGCCCCGCCGGTCACTACAATCGTCCCGTGGCCTCGAACCAGGACCACGCCCCGACGACCGAGGACCCGAGGAGCCGACCATGAGCCGAGCCGACCGTCGATCGAGCCGATTTGCCGCCCTGCTGCTGGCCTTGATCGGGGCGACGGCCCCGGGTCGGCCCGCCCACGCGGCCGAACTCGCCCGCCAGGAGTACGGGCCCGACCCGGCTTCGGTCCGGCGGTTCGGCCCGGCCTATCGCTACCCGCAAGCCGGCTGGGTCGTCCTCCACATCGAAGGCGAGCCCTACGACCGCGGCTATCAGCATGGCCGCCTGATGGCCCCCGAGATCGCCGACTACCTGAAGACCCTGGCCGCCAAGCGGAGCCCCGAGGCCCCGGCCGAGGCGTGGCGGGCCGCCCGGACCCTCACCGACGCCCTCTTCCTCCGCCGCTACGATAAAGAGTACCTCGAAGAAATGAAAGGGACCGCCGACGGCGCCTCGGCCGCCGGGGCGACCTTCGACGGCCGGCCGGTCGACCTCCTCGACGTCGCGGCGATCAACTCCGAGATCGAGGTCGAGTTCCTCGAAGCCGCCCTCCGCGCGACCCCCGACGGCCTGGAAAGCCGGGCCTTCCGCGAGCCCGCCGGCGCCGCCCGGCCCAAGGCCCCCCGGGCCGACCATTGCTCGGCCTTCGCCGCCGTCGGGCCCGTCACCGCCGACGGCTCGATCGTCTTCGGCCACATCACCATGTGGGGCCTGCCCACGGCCCGATTCTACAACGTCTGGCTCGACGTCAAGCCCGCGCAAGGGCACCGGGTCCTGATGCAGACCTACCCCGGCGGCATCCAGAGCGGCCTGGATTATTACCTCAACGACGCCGGCCTGATCGTCTGCGAGACCACCATCGCCCAGACCACCTTCGACCCCGAGGGGACGCCCCTGGCCTCGCGGATTCGCCGGGCCCTCCAGTACGGCGACTCGATCGACGCCGTCGTGGCGATCCTGTCGAGGAAGAACAACGGCCTGTACACCAATGAATGGCTCCTGGCCGACACCAAGTCCAACGAGATCGCCATGTTCGAGCTGGGGACCCGCAAGAGCCGGCTCTGGCGGAGCAGCAAGAAGGAGTGGTTCGGCGGCACCGAAGGGTTCTACTGGGGCTGCAACAACGCCAAGGATGTCGACGTCCGCCTGGAAACCGTCGCCTCGGTCGAAGGGAAGCCCGCCAACGTCGTCTTCCGGGCCTCCGACCGCGACCGGGCCTGGCTGTCCCTCTTCGCCCAGTCCAAGGGGAAGATCGACGCCGACTTCGCCGCCCGGGCGTTCGCGACGCCGCCCTTGGCCGCCGCCTCCTCGCTCGACGCCAAGTTCACCACGGCGAGCCTGGCCAAGGCCCTGAAGACCCGGGCCCTGTTCGGCCCGCCCCTCGGCCTGGCCTGGGAGCCCACCGAAGCCCAGCGCAAGCTGCCCGGCATCCGGCCCCTGGTCCCCAACGACTGGACGACCTTGACCGTCGATCCCCCCGTCCCCGCGGCCGACGACCACGAGCCCGCCGTCGACCTCGCCGGCTTCCCCACCGACCCCCACGAGCCGGGCGACGCCGACCATCCCCCCGCCTGGCACGGCACGATCTTGCCCAGGGGGGACGCCGACGCCTGGCTCGCCGCCGCCTTCGCCGACTTCGAGGCGATGGTCTCCCGACGAGCCGCCGCCGGGGGAGATGCCGGTTCCGAGCGGTTCGCCCTCGACCAGTTCGGCGCCCGGACCCGCTACCTGGCCGCCACCCGCCGCCTCGGCCGCGACGTCCCGCTCTCGGAAACCGTGGCCGACCCGACCAACGGCGACTGGTACGAGGTCGCCGCCGGCAAGGGGGTCCTGCTCCTGGCCAGCCTCCGCGACCTGATGGGCCCGGCCCCGTTCGCCGCCCTGATGGACGACTTCGGCCGGGCCCACGCCGGCCACGCCGTCGGGACCGCCCAGTTCCGGGCCCACGCCGAGAAGGCCGCCGCCGGCAAGCCGATCAAGGCCCTCCTCGACCGCTGGCTCCTCCAGCCCGGCATTCCCGATGACGTCCCCGGCCGCGTCTGGGCCGTCGATTCGTTCGAGGCGGAGCCGGAAAGAGCTTTGATCGTCTTCGGGACCCTCAAGGACGTCGCCGCCAACCGCGAGGCCGCCGGCCGGCTCCAGCGGGCCATCGCCCGCCGGTGGTCGAACGTCACCGTCCCGATCAAGGCCGACTCCGAGGCCACCGAGGACGACTGGAAGGCCCACCACGTCCTCCTGGTCGGCCGCCCCGAGGCCAACGCCGGCTCGTCCCGGTGTTCGAAGGCCCTGCCGGTGGCGTTCGGGGCGACCTCGTTCCAGGTCAACGGCGAGACGTATGGTCATGCCGGCTCGGCCGTGATCGCGGCGGGCGAGAACCCGACCAACCCCCGGTTCGAGGTCGTCGCGTTCGCCGGCCTCGGCGCCGAGGCGACCTGGCAATCCGTCGAGCACGTCGGCCCCCGGCG
>JAABUQ010008698.1_pt1 | contig 14102 bp, 10 predicted proteins | sample 5560001 | NCBI WGS metagenome assembly JAABUQ01 (sample SAMN10711888, study PRJNA513371) | rock metagenome | isolation source: Antarctica rocks | place: Antarctica: Victoria Land, Finger Mt nord | collected 2015-12-18
CGTGCAGCGCGTGTTCTTCGCCGGGGTCAATCGGGCCACGGTGGCCGTCCTGGCCGCCGAGGGCTACGAGGTCCACGCGCCGCGGGCGCCGCGCTGCTGCGGCTCGCTGCAGCTGCACACGGGCTATCAGGACGACGCGCGGGCACGCGCCCGCGAGACGGTCGACGCGCTCGGTTCCTATGAGACGGTGATCGCCAACGCCGCGGGCTGCGGGTCGGGGATGAAGGAGTACGGCGAGCTGCTGGGCGAGTCGGGGGCGGCGTTCGCGGGACGCGTGTCAGACGTCCACGAGTTCCTCGCCGGGGTTGAGGCGCGGGCGCCGCGGCGGGCGCTGCGCCGACGCGTGGCCTACCATGACGCCTGCCATTTGGCCCACGCCCAGGGGGTGCGCTCCGAGCCCCGCTCCCTGCTGCGCGGGATCCCCGGGCTGGAGGTCGTCGAGCCCGAGGACTGGGAGCTGTGCTGCGGCTCGGCCGGCGTGTACAACCTGCTCGAGCCCGAGGCGGCGGCCGAGCTGGGCCGGCGCAAGGCGGCCAGCCTCGACGCGTGCGGCGCCGAGCTGATCGCCGCGGCCAACCCGGGGTGCGCCATCCAGATCGCCCGTTACCTGAACCGCCCGGTGCCGATCGTCCACCCGATCGAGCTGCTGGCCGAGTCCATTGGTGTGGGCGCCCCCCGGGCGCCCGGGCCCCCAACAGCTTCCCACCAGCCCCCGAGCACCCCCCACCACCCCCCGAGAGGAGATCGATGAGCCTGGAGATCCGCGGAGCGATGCACGACGGTTTCGGTGAGGTGCTCACGCCCGAGGCGCTGGACTTCGTCGAGGGTCTCCAGCGCCTGTTCGGTCCGCGACGCGAGCAGCTCCTGGCGGCCCGCGCCGAGCGGCGTGCGCGGCTGCGCGCGGGCGCCACCCTCGACTTTCTCGAGGAGACCCACGAGATCCGCGAGAGCGACTGGCAGGTGGCGCCGGCACCCCCGGACCTGCGCCAGCGCTGGGTGGAGATCACCGGCCCGACCGAGCGCAAGATGACCATCAACGCGCTGAACTCGGGGGCCGACGGGTTCATGGCCGACTTCGAGGACGCCAACGCCCCGACGTGGCAGAACATGGTCGAGGGTCACATCAACCTGCGCGACGCCATCGATGCGACGATCACCTACGAGGGATCCGACGGGCGGCGCTACGAGCTCGGTCCCGATCCGGCGACGCTGCTCGTTCGCCCCCGCGGCTGGCATCTTCCCGAGCGCCACCTCTCACTCGACGGCGAGCCGGTGGCCGGAGCGCTGATGGACTTCGGCCTCTACGTCTTCCACTGCTCCGGGCGTCTGCTGGAGCGGGGCAGCGGGCCCTACTTCTACCTGCCCAAGCTGGAGTCCCACCTCGAGGCCCGGCTGTGGAACGACGTCTTCGTCTGGGCCCAGGACGAGCTGGGCATCGTTCCCGGGACGATCAAGGCGACGGTCCTGATCGAGACGCTGCCCGCGGCGCTGGAGATGGAGGAGATCCTCTATGAGCTGCGCGACCACTCGGCCGGGCTGAACGCCGGGCGCTGGGACTACATCTTCTCCGCGGTCAAGTGCTTTCCCGAGCGCCGCGAGTTCGTCATGCCCGACCGGGTCAAGGTGACCATGACCGTGCCCTTCATGCGGGCCTACACCGAGCTGCTGGTCGCCACCTGCCACCGCCGCGGGGCGCATGCCATGGGCGGGATGGCGGCGCTGATCCCCTCGCGCCGTGACCCCGAGGCCAACGAGAAGGCCCTGGCCGGCGTGCGGGCCGACAAGGAGCGCGAGGTGGGACAGGGCTACGACGGGACCTGGGTCGCGCACCCGGATCTTGTCGCTCCGGTCCGCGAGATCTTCGCCTCGGCGCTGGGTGAGCACGAGAACCAGCTCGACCAGTCGCGCGACGAGGTGCGGGTGAGCGCGAGCGAGCTGCTCGACGTGGCCGCCACGCCGGGCGAGGTGACCGAGGCCGGGCTGCGGGCCAACGTCAGCGTGGGCTTTCAGTACCTGTCGTTCTGGCTGGGCGGACGGGGCGCGGCGGCGATCAACTCGCTGATGGAGGACGCGGCAACGGCAGAGATCTCCCGCACGCAGATCTGGCAGTGGATTCACCATGCGGTGGCGCTCGACGATGGCGACGGTCGGGTGGTGACCCGCGAGCTGGTGCGGTCGGTGCTCGACGAGGAGACCGAGCGGATCCGCGGCGAGGTGGGGGCGCAGACCTGGCAGGCCGGGCGCCCGGACGAAACGCGTGAGGTCTTCGAGCGCGTGGCGCTGGGGGAGGAGCTGGAGGAGTTCCTGACCCTGGTGGCCTACGGGTACCTGGAGTAGCGGCCCGGCCGGGTCGCCCGCCCCATCCGCGCGGTCGCGCCCCCATCCGGGCGGTCGCGCCCCCCACCCGGGCGCTCGCGCGCGGAAGGCGCGGGTCTCCGGACTGGAGGCGCGGGTCTGCGCCGAGGTCGTGCCGATTGGGTGACGCCCGGCCCGGCGGGGCGGCGCCGGCCGCAGTGTGGTGGTCATGGTCGTCACGGCCGCCCGCTATCCGGTCATCCCGACGCTGGCCGAGCTCAGTGAGGTCGGGGCGGCGTGGCTGAGCACGCCGCGCCCGGGGCCCGGCGTGTGCGAGGTGTGCTGGACGTTCACCGGCGGGCCGGCCCGGTGCGGGCCGTGTGGGCGGTCGGAGCCTTGGCTGGCGTCGATGACGCCGGTGTCGTACTCGCTGGCGGCGGGACGCCTGCACCATGCCCTGGCCGGCTACAAGCGACGTGACGGGGCCGCGGCCCGGCGCTACCAGCTCGTGCTCGGTGCAGTGCTCTGGCGCTGGCTGGCCGGACACGAGCGCTGCGTGGCGCGGGATGTCGGCGTGGCCGAGCTGCCGATCGTCACCGTGGTCCCGTCGGGGAACCGCTACTGGGACGCCTGGCACCCGCTCCGCCAGCTCGTCGGGCGCTCGGTCGGCCCGACGCGCGAGCGCTACGAGCCCCTGCTCGTCCGCTCGGCCGTGCCGGTGGCCGAGCACACGTTCAGCACCGAGAAGTTCGTCGTCCGCCGGCGGCTGGCCGGGGAGCCGGTGCTGCTGGTCGACGACACGTGGACCAGCGGCGCCGGGGCCCAGAGCGCGGCGGCGGCGCTGCGCGCCGCCGGGAGCGGGCCGGTGGCCGCGGTGGTGATCGGCCGGCACTTGCGCTGCGATTGGCAGGACACGGCGCAGCGCTGGCCGGGGGTGGCGGGGCGGTTTGGGTGGGAGGCGTGCGGGCGGTGTGCGGAGGTGCGACGGTCGGGGCCGTGACGTTTGCCACGCGTCCGCTATACGAGGTGGCATGGGTAAGACGGCCGCGGGCGCGGAGACCACGACGGACGGCGAGCCGACCGAGGCTGTGCATCCGCTGGAGCCGCTGACTCCGGAGGAGATCTCGCGGGCGGCGGAGATCCTTTGGCGCGAGCAGGGGCTGGGGGAGCGCGCTCGCTTCTCCACCATCGAGCTCCACGAACCGGCCAAGGCGGCGGTGCTCGACTGGCCCGGGTCGGCGCCGGTGGCCCGGGAGGCGTTCGCCATCGTGCTCGACCGCTCCGACGGGCGCCTCTACGAGGCGATCGTCGCCCTCGACGGCGAAGGAAGGGTGTCCGACTTTCGCCACGTGCCGGGGGCCCAGCCCCGGATCATGGCCGAGGAGTTCGAGGAGTGCGAGGAGATGCTCAAGCGCCACCCGGAGTACCTGGCGGCGCTGGCCAAGCGCGGGATCGCCGCCCCTGAGCTGCTCATGATCGATCCGTGGTCGGCGGGCAGCTTCGACGGGAGCGACACCCGGCTGCTGCGGGGGGTGGCCTGGGTGCGCAGCGAGCCCGGCGACAACGGCTACGCGCGGCCGGTGGAGGGGCTCGTCGCCCTGGTCGACCTCAACCGCATGGAGGTCGTGCGCATCGAGGACCACGGCGTGACGCCGCTGCCGCCCGAGGCGGGTGACTACCGGCCCGAGGCGGTCGGGCCCCTGCGCGACGATGTGCGACCGCTGGAGATCACCCAGCCCGACGGGCCGAGCTTCCAGGTCGACGGACACGAGATCTCCTGGCAGAAGTGGCGGATTCGCATCGGCTTCACCGCCCGGGAGGGGCTGGTGCTGCACACCGTCAGCTACCAGGACGGCGACCGGCGCCGGCCGGTGATCTACCGGGCGTCGTTCTCGGAGATGGTCGTCCCCTACGGCGACGTCGCGCCCACCCATGCCTGGAAGAACGCCTTTGACATCGGGGAGTACGGGCTGGGCGCGCTGGCCAACGCGCTGGAGCTGGGGTGCGACTGCCTGGGGGAGATCCACTACTTCGACGCGGTGCTCGCCGACGCCGCCGGCCACCCCCAGGTGCTGCCCAACGCCATCTGCCTGCATGAGGAGGACGCCTCCCTGCTGTGGAAGCACGTGGACTGGCGAACCGGTCAGACCGAGGTGCGCCGCAGCCGGCGGCTGGTGCTGTCCTTTGTGGCCACGGTGGGCAACTACGAGTACGCCTTCTACTGGTACTTCCAGCAGGACGGCACCATCGAGTCCGAGGTCAAGCTGACGGGGATCCTGTCGACCGGCGCCCTCCCGGTGGGCGAGCAGTCGCCTCACGCCACCCTGGTGGCGCCCGGGCTCACCGCGCCCTACCACCAGCACTTCTTCAACGTGCGGCTGGACATGATGGTCGACGGGACGCGGAACTCGGTCATCGAGGTGGACACCGAGGCAACGCCGGCGGGGCCGCAGAACCCGCTGGGCAATGCCTTCACGACGCGCGAGACGGTGCTGGCCAGCGAGGCCGGCAACGCCCGAGTGCTCGACCTGAGCCGGGCCCGCTACTGGAAGGTCGTCAACCCGACGGTGACCAACCGGATGGGCACGCCGGTGGGCTACAAGCTCGAGCCCGGGCACAACACCGTTCCCTTCGCCCAGGAGGGCTCGTCGGTGGTGGCCCGGTCAGGCTTCATCACCCGCCACGTGTGGGTGACCCGCTACGACCCGACCCAGCGCTTCGCCGCGGGGGAGTACCCCAACCAGCACGCGGGCGGCGACGGCCTGCCGACGTGGATCGAGGCCGACCGGCCGACGGCGAACGAGGACATCGTCCTCTGGTACACGATGGGCCACCATCACATTCCCCGCCCCGAGGACTGGCCGGTCATGCCCGTGGCGCGGATCGGCTTTGCTCTGAAGCCGGCAGGGTTCTTCGAGCGCAATCCGGCGCTGGACGTGCCGCCGCCCGGCGGGGATGGGGGTCGTCATGGGGCGGGCCTGCGGTCCGGAAGCCGGACACGGGCTGACGCCCGTCGGGGCGGGCCGCCGTTGCGCGGTTGAGCGATCGGGTGCTGGCCGGCGGTATCCTCGGTGCCGCTGGCGGCCCGAGTCGCGCCTGATTGGTGGACGGTGCGAGCGGGGTGCCGGCAGCGCGTTCGCCGACGTAGCTCAGCTGGTAGAGCACTTCACTCGTAATGAAGGGGTCGGGAGTTCGAGTCTCCCCGTCGGCTTTGAAAAGCCCAGCAAAACTGCGCCTTTTGCTCGGGCCGACCACCCGCGCTGACTAATATGTCCCTAATATGTCCCAAGGACTTGCTACCGTGAGTCCCATGGGAGCGAACGCCGGACCGGCCCTCCAGCCTCCGACCGGGCATGTGTTCCGCGTGAATCGTTCCCGAGGCGCCGTCTGGTACGCCAAGTACCGCCTCCCGGACGGTCGCCAGGTCCAGAAGAAGGTCGGTCCGGCGTGGACCGAACGCGGCCGGCCGCCGGCCGGCTACTTCACGAAGCGCCAAGCTGAGGACTGGCTGCGCGACGTGCTCGACCAGGCACGCCGCGGGACGCTGCCGGGCCTCGTCCGCACCGGCGCGACGTTCGATGACGCCGCGGCCGAGTACCTGCGCTACATCGAGCATGACCGAGCTCGCAAGCCCTCGACCGTCGCCGGCTATCGTTGGATCGTCAACGGACAGCTGGTGCCCGCCTTCGGGGGGCTGCGCCTCGAGGACATCGGTCCGGAGCAGGTCGAGGCATGGAGCGCAGGACTCCACACGGCGGCGAGCAGTCGCCGTAAGGCGCTCGTGATCCTCCACGGGATCTTCGCCCGCGCGCGAAAGGCCTACGGCCTCCACGCCAATCCGGTGACCGAGGTCGAGAAGCCGCCGCTCACCCGCAACGACGACATCGAGGTCTTCTCGCCGGAGGAGGTCATGGCTCTCGTGCGCGCCGCCGACGGGGAGCAGGATGCGGCGCTCTTCCTGACGGGCGCGTTCACGGGACTGCGGATGGGTGAGCTGCTGGCGCTGTGCTGGCGCGACGTGGACTTCGCCGGCCAGGTGATCCGCGTGCGCGCGAGTTACGCCGCGGGTCATCTCACGACGCCCAAGTCGGGGAAGGTCCGGTCGGTGCCGATGGCGCCGGACGTGGCCGCGGCCCTCGCCCGGCTCGGGGCGCGGGAGTGCTTCGTGGGCGACGCCGATCTCGTGTTCCCGGGTGACGGCGGCGGGTTTCTCGACGGCTCGGCACTCCGGCGCCGGTTCAAGTCGGCGCTGCGCCGCTCGCACCTTCGCCCGCTGCGTTTTCACGACCTGCGCCACACGTTCGGCACACGGATGATCGCCAGGGCCGACATCCGCCGGGTCCAGGAGTGGATGGGCCACGGAGACGTGCAGACGACGATGAAGTATCTGCACTACGCGCCGCGGGCGGAGGATGCGCGGCTGGTGGCGGAGGCGTTCGCGATCGAGGACGCTGCAGCCGCAGGGATGGAAGCGGAGTAGGGCGCCGGCGCGGACGACCCGTGATAGTCCACGGGTGGACGTGCGATGGCTCGCTATTCAGCGACTTTGAAGCCGCTGTGACGGCGTCGGACCCCCAGTGCGACCAAGCAGGGTGCTCAACGAGGCCCTCCTTCCTCGGCGCCTTGAAGGCAAGGAGTTGGGTCTGACGGCCCGCGCGGACGCGCCGTCCGGCTGTCGGGCGGCGTGAGCAGGGCAATCATGTCCTGGCCGGTCGTGCGGCGGGCAAAGGTCGCGGTATCAGGCGGCCGCAGCGGGCCGGGCTACTCCGTCGTCGACTGCGCGGACTGCGCGTCACCCGCACTACTGCAGTCAAGTGTCGCGGCGCGACGCTGCAGACCCTGCGCAATACGATCCCCGCCGCGCCCGACGAGGTCCGCGACCAGCTGCGCAACCTCACGGTTCGGGCCTGGTTTGAAGTCAGCGGTCGGGTGGCAGGCCGAGTCCGAAGCGCCGGGCCACGAGCCATCGGTCGTTGGCGGTCGTTGGCGTTGGCCGGGTAGCCCGTGTGCGACGACGAGCTCGAGGTCTTGGTGAGCGAGACCGGGTCCGGGATGGGGAAGCGGGGCTGTCTCGCGCTAGCGGCCACCGACGCGTTGTGTTGGCCGCCCCGATGACTGGCACCGTAGACGTCCTTCCAGGCCGGCCCGGGTGGGCTTAGGCAGCGGCGCACCGCCCTCGATCGTGCCGTCTAGGGAGCGCAATCGCTGAGCGACGTGCAGTGCCGCTTGAAGACCTCCCGCATCGAAGATCGTGATCGTCGTCGTCTTGGTAAAGAGGACGAGCTGGTCAAAGGCTCCGTGGTCGCTGTAAAGCTGGGCCGGCACCCCGCGCACCATCAGCCGCCGCGTGGGCCGGGCGATGCTGTGGGGATGCAGGGCGCAAGCCCCATCGTTTTGCAGCTGGATAGGCAGTACGCAGGTCCCTCCTTCGCCGCCTGAGCCGCCGCTCGGCGTGCACGAGCCATAGATGAAGTCAAAACGAGGGACGCGTACGCGAGGCAGGCGATCAACCACCGGGTGGTAAGCCGGCGGCACCAGCTCCCGCCCGACATCGCTCAGGTCATAACCTTCGAATTGTGGGCCCAGGTAGAAGAGGCGGTAGCCCGTGAAGTGCCGCGCCTTGGCGAGTGCCTGATCGGCGCCGCGGTCCACGGCAGCTGTCCCGGCGGCTCTCACGGCAATTCCGGAACCGATGACCACGGCCATTGCCGACGCGGTTACTGCCGCGCGACGCGTGCGCCGAAGCGATCGCCGAGCGCGGCCACAGACCATGGCAGGGGATACACCGGATGTACAAAGCGATTACCTCGCTGCTGAAGCCGGCCGGCAGCCACAGGGCAAAAGCAAAACCCCGCGCTGGCCACCGGCCATACGCCACCTCCGACGAGCACGAGGTGCGCTCCGCGATGCCGTGCCGCCTCTCCTGTTCGCGCAGAGCGCAAGCGAGGCTTGCAAGGCTTGGGGTGGCATAAGTCCTCGGATCGTCGGCGTGCTTTCGATGCTGTTGGTCGCCCTGGCCAGCGGGTGCGGGGCGAGTCACCCCCGTGGCGCGGGCGGAGCTGCGGAGCTGCCGACCGCCACTGCTGCGGCGGGCCTCCGGCGCTCGGCCGTTGACGGTGAGCCGGTCGCTCGGGTCCTCATGCCCACGATCGGTGTCGATCTCCCAGTGGTCGCGGGCTGGGATCCCGGGGCGCTAGACCGAGGCCCCGGCTTGTTTCCCCAGCGCTCCTACCCCGGCCAACCGGGGACCGTGGCGATCGCCGGGCACCGCACAAGCCACGGAGCGCCATTCCGCCGCATCGACCGCCTACGCCCCGGCGACGGACGGGCCGCGGGACGGCGGGCAGCTCACCGGATCGATCGAGTTCGCCGCCTTGCGCGGCGAATCCCATCGCTTGGGCGATTGTCTCAACGATGGTTGACTTTCCCGCGCCGTTGTCGCCGGCGAGAAACGTCACGGGAGTATCGAGGCCCAGATCCTCGATCGCGCGCACTGCCGGCACGTCAAACGGAAACCCCGCAGCCCAAAACTCTTCATGGCGAGGGAGCCCCAGGACATACGGTCCTGGCCCAAACCGCCGTAGGTCACTTCGACCAACCACGTCGCCACGGTAACGGAGAGGGCGCGGCCAATTCGGGGCGCGAGCAATTCGCCGCCCACGGCGCCAATCTGGGGCACGGCGCCGCCGACGAGTAAGGCCTGCGGAAAGGGGCGTTGGGCCGTGGCTGTCAGCCGCGCATCGCACGCCGTGGTTCCCGCACCCGCGCTTCTGATTTGCACCAGCCGATGAAGCCGCTGGGAGCGCCGGGTTGAGCAGAGCGCGCGGGACCCGCGCGACGCCCTGCGGATCCTCCGACCCGGCCGAGAACGGATCCAGCGAGGCGGGCGGAGGTTTATGCGACCGCCGCCGCGCCGAGCAGCAGCGTCGCTGAGTTTCTGCCTCGGGCCATATTGAGCCAGGGACAGACGCCCTCGCGCGCGGCGACCAGCGCTCAAGCTTTGCGCGCGTGTGCCGAAAACAGTCAGGATGCTCGTCGCCGCGATCAACGGCCACTCGGCCGCCTACCCCGCCGGTCAGGTCGCGGCCTACGTTGCCGTCGCCCTTATCGTCATCGCCGTCGTGGTCCGGGTCCTACGACAGCGACGCGCCGCGCCCCGCCCAACGGCAGAAGGCGACCCTGCCCAGCCGACAGTCTTCCGCCGCCGTCGCGAAGACCGACCGCGTCCGTCAGACCCGGTGTCCTGAGGCTCTACCAATCACCCGGAAACGGGACTGCGCCTGCCGCATCGCTCCGCCAGATAGGATCGACGCAGTCGCTCATCGCGCAAAGCACGAGCCTGCAGTGTCAGAGCCCAGAAAGCCTCGCGGACAGGAGCCGGTTGCTAGCCCAGCCTGCAGATGCGGGCTTGGCGGGGAGTGAGGCCGTCGGACGGCGGGTCGGCAGGGCGCGGCGCGATCGGCCGGACCTGCGATGGTCTTGGACGTGGATGGCGTATGGGGTTCGGCCTGCTGCTGCATCGGCCCTCTGGTCGGGGTCCGGGCGGGTAGGCGGGGGCGGTTTAGCATCGCTGGCGCGGTGTTCGTGGTTGTGTTTGCGGTGATGGCGGGTCCGGCGTTGGGGGCGCCGTTTCGCCTTCCGGGCGGGGCGCCCGGGTCGTTTCCCGCGCTGGGGTTAGGTGCTGACGGGGTCGGCCATGTGGTGTTCGATGGTCCCAGTGGGGGTGGGGCGGATAGCCCGCTGCGCTACTGCCGGGTGCCGTTTCACGCGGGACGATGCACGTCGCTGACCACGTTGCTGCCCACTGGTTTGATCCCGACGGCCGACAACCACAACGACGTGTTCGTAAACGGCAGCGGCGAGGTCGTGGTGACCAGCGCGGGGATGACTCAGGGCCCCTCACCGGTCTACGAGCGCTTCGCGGTCCGCTCGATGGATGGCGGTCTGAGCTTCGGTGCGCCAGTTCTCATCGATCGAAGCGCGACGTTCTCGATCGACCCGGCAGTTCCGGCGCTGGCGCCCAACGGTCTGCTGCTGAGCCTGGCGTTTGGAGCTCAGGCGACGACGCTGCGCGCCCGCCCGTTGGACGGCTCTGGTCGGGATGACAGCGGGGGCGCGCTCTTCGCGTCCCCGGGACCGCCAATAGCCGACAGCTCGAAAGGATCGAGTCCGCGCCTGCTGGACGGAGCCGTCGGCTTCGACGGTCAGGATCCGGTGGTCGTCCGCGACGTCCAGGCCGAACCCCTCCAGGTACGCCGCTACGTCGGCCCCGGTGGCTACGAAGACCCCGGCGCCTGGGGCCCGATCACAACCCCTGCCATCACCCCGCCTATGGCGTCGGGGCCGGCCGGCTTGTTTGCGGCCACGACCGCCCTGCCCGGCCAGGATTATCGCGTAGCGCAGCTGACGAGCAACGGCTTGCTTGGCCTTGGTGGCTTTCGTCTCAGCGGTCAAGGGCACGGGGGCACCGACCCCCCTCAGCGAATCGCTCGTCGAAGACGCCGACGGGCACCTGACCCTTGGACTCTCGGTCGCTGATTCCGCCCTGTTTGAAACAACCTCCCCTGACCAGGGACGTAGCTGGACGCCTCCCATGCCAGTGGCCTGCCAACCGGGGTTCGACGTCAAGATCGCGGTCAACGCCGCCGGGCAAGGACTCGCCGTCTACGAAGGCGCGATAAACCCAGACCTAGGAGCGTGGGTCACTATCCACTCAAGAGCCCGTTTTGGCCCGGGTCCGGGGGTCAAATCACCAGAGGCGATCGCTCGGAGGGCCGCAGAATGGCTCTCAGCGTCTCGTTAATGAGACTCGGTATTACTGACCCGGGCTCCTAGTGGCGGTCTCACTTGACGAGCGACCCCACCACTGCGTCGTCCAGCAACAGACCCCGAGCGTGAAGGTCGCCCACCACACCTACGCCCTACGTGCCCCGACAACCTGCCTGCGCCCCGGTCGCGACACACTGATCGTCACGGTCCGCGATGAGGATCTCAATCGACCCTACGGCGGCCTGCGCTCCATCCGTGTCCATCTGGGCCATCGCGTGGCCAGCTCAAATCTTCGTAACCGCTTCCGCGCCCAGATCCCCACCCGCGGACTCAAACGCGACCGCCTCTACCCCCTCGCCGCCAGGCTGAGACTCACCAACGGCAAGACGGCGCGCGTCATGACCCAAGTCGGAACCTGCTGAGGCCAGCGCGAGGCGCTCCAAGCTTGCCACTGGCCCGCGGGCCAGAGCGCTCCTTTCGCGTGGTTCCGCTCGCGAACGACTGCCGGGGTTGGGGGCCGCGGCCGCTTGCCGCGGTCGTTTGGGTCGGCGAGGGGGGCTGGGGGCGCAGCCCCCAGTATCTGCCCGACCTTTCAGGGTCGGAACCTCCCGACGCTGGTGTCATCCCTGGCTGTCATGGGCCGCGAGCGCCGAAGGGCAGGCTCTCCTCTCCCCTCCCACCCCTCGATGAGCGGCCTGCGGCGGCGATGGATCGTCCGCTACCTGCCAGAGGTCGGCACGGCGAAGGGAGCCGACCACGGACTCGAGCCCGCCACAAGCGACCGAGCGACGCTAGGTGCTGGGTCCGGCGGTGATGGCTCGGAGGCGGTCGACGCGGAGTTCGGTCGGTGGGTGGCTGTGCTTGCTCATCCAGAGGAAGGGGACGGGTCGGTCGTAGACGAGGATTTCGGTTTCCAGGGCGTGGGCGAGTTGTTCGCCGACGCCGAGTTGGGCGGCGTAGGCGTCGGCGAGGTATTCGCGTTCGCGCCAGTAGCTGCCCCAGAGGGGTTGGAGAAAGAATAGCCCGGCGCCGCCGCCGGCGACCCAGAACGCGCCGCGGAAGATCCAGAAGATCAGCCCCGAGCGTGTGCGTTGGGTGCCGCCGAGGGGGTCGGGCCAGGGGACGAGGCGGTTGATGGCGGCGGTGAGGTGTCCGTCGGTTGAGTGGTAGTGGCCGAGCTCGTGAGCCAGGACGCACCCCAGGGAGTCTGAGTCGATCAGCCCGCGGCTGAGCATCAGCGAACGTCCCAGGACGGCAGCATCAATCTCGCCGGTGTCGAGGACGAACCAGTGGGCGGCCATCCCCAGACCCGGGTGATGGGCGGCCAAGGGAGCGAAGGCGTCGGCGACGGCTTGGCGCTCGCGTTGGCTGGGGTCGCGTCCGCCGCTGCGGCTCTTCCACCACCACCCCGAGCTGGCCGGCCAGATCGCCCCGATCAGCGACCACGCCAGCGGGAAGACCCCGAGGAGCACGGCGAGAGCGTTGGGCCAGCTGGACGGCAGGCCGCTGACCTTTCCGAGGATGAGCAGCGGGATGATGCTCAAGAACGCGCGGGCGACGTAGCTGGGCAGCTCGGCGACCAGGGTGACGGCGTAGAGCACGATGCCGACGCCGTTGCCCCGGGCAGCGCGCCGCTGGTGGCTGATCGCGACGGCCATCAGCCGTCCTGGGTACCCGTCCGTCGGTGTCGCGCTGGCCGTGTCGGGGGCTTGGTCACCGGCGTCTGGGGGGTGCGCCGGGCTGGATCTTGGTCTGATCGAGCCAGGCGATGAGGTCGTCGGGGTCAAAGCGGACGTAGTGGCCGAGCTTGTGGTGGGGGATCTTGTTTTCGCGGGCCTGGGCCAGCAGCCAGGTGTAAGGAACTCCCATGAGCCTGGCCGCAGCTTTGGCGTCCAGCAGTGAGCCTGTCGCCCCGAGCCCGCGACCTCTGGTGGTCTTCATGCGATCGCGGGCCTTGATCAGTCGCTCGCGCGCACCGCCGCTCGGCGCATACCTCGCTCTGCCCATGGGCACCGGGTTGAGTCCGCGCTTGGCTGACATGATCGTGTCGGGCGCTCAGGCCGCTTGCCGCGCCTGACGCGCCTCGGTCTCGGAAATGTACCGGGATTGCGAGCGCGCTGGCAGCTCAACGATCGTGCTCCACGGCGCCTGTTGGTAGTAGGGGGTGGTGCGGATCAGCGTCGAGCTGGCGCCGCGGATGAGCAGGCCACTGCCCTTGCGGATGGCGGCGATCTCCCCGGGCGGGACCCGGCGCTGGCGGACCGTCTGGTAGGTGTAGCTCTCACTGTCGGTGGTGGTGGTCGGAGCGCCCCATCCGGTGTGGCTCTTTGATCTTCCGGCGTTGCGCGAGACCATGGGGCGGTCGTACTCGCCGAGCACGACGCTGATCGCCTCCAGCGTCCGCGGATCACTGACCCCGCCAAGCACCAGCTTGGTCTGAAACAACGACAAGAACCCATCGGCCGCCGCCTCACCCCAACGGCTCCGGGCCTGGCTGAGATCCTGCAAGCACACCAGGACGTGGAGGCCCTGGCCGCCGGCCTCCGAGATCAGGGCGGGGAGGTCGGGGATCGGGGCGATGTTGGCCACCTCATCCAGGCAGAAGAACACCGGGACCCCTCTTCCACCGGTCAGTGCGCGGCGGTAGGTGGCGTGGCGGATCTGCTCGAGCAACCCGACGACCAACGGGGCGCACAGCGCCTGGCGGTGAGCCGGCGCGGTGATGAACACCGTGTCCGTGGAGGCGACGAACTCGTCAGGGTCGAAGTTCGGGCGGCGGGCGGCGTGGCGCGCGGCGTCTGAGTTGTAGAGCGCCAGCACCCCGGCGGCGGCCGAGAAGATCGAGGAGCGCTCACGCTCATCGGTCCGCGCGATCCCCAGCAACACGTCGCACGCAACCGCCGCCTCAGCCCGTTCGAGGATCTGTGCGGGGGCGTCGAGGTCTCCGCGCAGGACCCAGCGCAGCACGGTGGCGATCGTCTCCCCTTCCTGGTTGGCGGCGAACAGCAGGGGGGCGAGCAGCGCCGCGGCGCGCTCTG
>JAABUQ010008700.1_pt1 | contig 14100 bp, 14 predicted proteins | sample 5560001 | NCBI WGS metagenome assembly JAABUQ01 (sample SAMN10711888, study PRJNA513371) | rock metagenome | isolation source: Antarctica rocks | place: Antarctica: Victoria Land, Finger Mt nord | collected 2015-12-18
GCTGTCGAGGTTGACCCGGATGCAGGGCCAGTTCAGCCGCGCCGCCACCTGCTCGATGTGCGTGCTCTTGCCGGTGCCGTGGTAGCCCTGGATCAGCACCCGGCGGTTGGCGCCGAAGCCGGCCAGGATCGCCAGCGTGGTTTCCCGGTCGAACTTGTAGGCCTCGTCGATCTCGGGAACGTGCTCGGTCGCCACCGAGAAGGCGGGCACGTCCATGTCGACATCAAGGCCGAACGCTTCGCGCGCATTGACCGTCGTGTCCGGGACGCTGATGGCCGAGGTCGGGGTGGAACGGGCGTCGGCATGGGCGGCGATGTCATTCATAGGCCTTGGGGTCCTGTGCAGTGCTCCGCGGTGCAGCGAGCTGGGCGAAGGAGACTAGCCCCGTTCGGGGCGGTGCGAAAGCTTACCCGGTCGCGGCCATCCGGGGTTCGGCAGTCAGATGTTGCCGCACCGCGGCATAAGCAAGGTTGATAGTTTTCAGACGTTCCTCCGACGCGCGGTCGCCGCCGTTGGCGTCGGGATGGTGGCGCTTGGCCAACTCCTTGTAGCGCGCCTTGAGCGCGTCCAGCGAGACCGGCCAATCCAGCCCAAGCGCCTGCATGGGATCGCGCAGGTCCGGCGGCACCGTGGTCTTGGGCGGCGCGGCCGCGCCCCGGCGCATTCGTCCGGCCGACAGGATGTGCAGCGGGTCGCGCAGCATGGCCTCGTCGAAGGCCTGGGCGCCCAGGCGGCCCAGCGGCCAGGTCGGGCGCTGCCAGCCGGTGTCGGAGCGGGTCTGGGCCTCGATCTCGCCCGGCGTCATGCCTTTGTAGTAGTCCCACGCCAGGTTGTATTCGCGCACGTGCTCCAGGCAGAACCACCAGTATTGGTTCAGCGTGCTGCGGGACTTGGGCGCACGGAAGCCGCCGGCCTCGGGGCAACCGGGCATGTCGCAGGGGCGTCCCGGCGCGGCCGGGTCGGGCGTGTAGGCCCGTGGTCGCGGGGATCGGGTCATCCTGCTTTATGTGCTGCCAATCGCGGTGCCGGCAAGTCCTTCCCTCAATGCGCTTCCTTCTCTGGGCGGGCCGGGTTAAGCCTTTCCCATGACAGCGCCCCCTCCCGACCAGCCGCACGGCCGTGCCGAGCGCATGCGCGCCCTGCTTTCCAGCGCCCTCGCGCCCGCCCTGCTGGAGGTGCAGGACGACAGCAGCCTGCATGCCGGCCACGCCGGGGCGGCGCCGGGCGGGGAAACGCATTACAGCGTCCTGGTCGTGTCCGGCCGGTTCGACGGCCAAGGCCGGGTCGCGCGGCACCGCCTGGTCAATGCGGCGCTGGCGCCTGAGTTCGCCGGGGGGCTGCATGCCCTGGCGCTCACGCTCCGCACGCCGGGGGAGCACGCCGCGCTCAAGGGCCTGGCCGAAGGCGGATGACGCCAGCGGGTGCCGCATGAGCCTGCCGGTCCCCACGATCCGTCCAGCGTCCCTGGCGGACATAGGCGCGATGCAGGCCCTCATCGAAAGGTCGGTGATGCGGCTGATGGAGCCGGACTACTCTTTCGAGCAAAGGCGCCGTTCCATCGGCCCCCTGTTCGGGGTCGATACGCAGATCATCGAGGACGGGACCTACTACGCGGTCGAAGCGGGCAGCAAGCTGGTGGGATGCGGCGGCTGGAGCTTCCGCCGCACGCTGTTCGGCGGGGATGGCGTCCAGGACCGGGACAACGCCCGGGCCGATCCAAGCACTGACCCGGCGCGTCTCCGGGCCTTCTACGTGGAGCCTGACTGCGCCCGGCAAGGCATCGCGACGCTGATCCTGGAAACGAGCGAAGCGGCGGCGAAGGCCTGCGGTTTCCGGAAGATGGAACTCGGCGCGACCCTGACCGGAGAACGGTTCTACCTTCGCCGCGGGTACCGGCCGGGGCACCCCATCCCCTTCAACCTGCCCGGCGGCGTCGTGTTCTCCCTGGTGCACATGGAAAAGCTGATCGGTTAAGCGACCCGCTTCAAGAGTTAGGGCCCAGCCGGGAATAACCGCTCTTATTGAATACTTCAACCACCTAAAAACGCTTGATACTTTTCTGTCAACTCGAGCGCTTGTATCCGGCTGGGCCCTTAGCCTGTGCAGGGCCGGTGTAGAACTGCGGCCATTGCCGGGCCACGACGGGGCTGTCGGGCGCATAGGCCTTGCAGGTGCCGAGCAGCATCGGCCGTTTCGGCGGCTCCGCCGCTGGCTGCTGCCCTGCTGGCTCTTGCGCCGTGTCCACGGCGTTCGGCGCCGCCTGCTGCTTGACGCGAACCGCATACAGCGTCTGGAACGCCACGGTACCCATCTGGCCCAGCAGCTCGCGCAGATGGGTGCAGCCGTGCACGCCGCCGATGCGCTCGTTCGCCGCCTTCAAGAAGCCGCGACCAATCTTCAGCCCGGCGAGCCGCGCGAAGTTGGGCGCGGCGGATGGGCAGATCGCGTAGGGGCCGAACTCGGTCACGGCTTCGAACGCGGTGATCTCCATGTCCTCGGTCAGCGTCATGCGCGCCAGCATGCGGTGCAGCGGCACGCCGGGGTCGATCTGCCCGCGCTCGGCGTTGCTGAACGCGTAGGTCTTGGTGTCCCGCAGGCTGGCCTCGATGTCGAACAGGCCATCGGCCCGCCGGTAGCCGCGCAGCTCGATATCGCGCAGGTGCAGCAGCTCGCGCGCCACGGGTTCGGTCAGCGGCATCGGTCCCTCCATTCGCTGCATCGCAACATAAGGACGGGCCGGCTTGATCGCTAGACGAAGCGCGCCAGGCGCACGGCGGTATGGCCGCGGCTGGGGCGCAGGCTCGGCATGACCAGCAGGCAGTCGTCGTGCGGCGTGCGGATCTCGGCGGCGCCGTCCATGGCGATCAGCGTGTTGCGCCGCGCGACCACCTCGCCGCCGCGATACGGCTGCACGAAGGCGAAGCTGGCGGTGGCGGCGGTGACGGTCATCGTGACCTCGGCGCAGCGCGGGCTGGGCACCGGGGCCGGCCCGTCCACGCAGCCGAGCAGGCGCAGCAGGGCGGACACGCAGGCCGCGCTGGTGTCCACCGTGGAGGGCTGCCAATGCTGCCCGGCCTCCACCAGGCAGGCGGCGGCGGCCTGGCCCGGCGCCGTGAAGTGCGGGTAGTCGATCAGCCGCGGCCCCGTGGCGTGGCCGCTGTCCGCCACCACAAGCCCCGGCACGCCGAGCGCGGTTGCCAGCCGCCGCCCTTGCGGGGTCGGCCCGCTGAGGATCAGCGGCTCGGACGGCCACAGCATGGAGTGCAGGTCGAGCAGCACGTCCACCGTGTCGATCAGCGGGCGCATCTCGCGGGCGCGGTCCAGCTCGGCGCTGCGCCGCGGGCCGTCCAGCACGGCCGGGTCCCACAGGCGGTTCATGTCCTCGTCCAGGAAGCGCGACGCCGTGGGCTGCGCCGGGTCGAAGCGGGAAAAGGCGGCGATGTTGGCGAAGCCGAGGGTCAGCTTGCCCCGCGCCGGCACGATGCCGCGGCGCATCAGCCGGTCGAGCACGACGGCGCCGGCGATCTCGTTGCCATGCAGCACGGCGGTCAGCGCGACGTGCGGGCCGGGCCGCCCGGCGTCGAACGTCGTGAACCCGCGCACGCCGGTGTTGCCCGGCAGCCACCACGAGATGTCGGGCGCTGCCAGATCCACTGCGAAATGCGGGATCGCGTGCTGGGCCGGCTCCATCGGTGCGTTCAGGCCGCCCGCCATGCTGCATGAGGAGGGGCGGTCGGGCGGGGGCGGATGCGCGGCGGGGCCATCCATGCATCCTATACGGCCCGCCGCCGGCGGCAACCTGCCGCGCCCCCCAGTACGCAGCAGTACGCAGCGGTCCCGCGCATGCTGGCGGCAACCGGAGGGCGTGGCTATAACGGCTTTCCGCAAGTGAAGGCCGGTGCATGCGTCTTGAGGTGAGAAGGGCGGTCCTGGCAATGGCTCCGAGGCTTGCGCCAACGCTGCGGGCAGCAGGGCGGGCGCCAAGGCGGACGGCGGGGCGCGGCGCCCATGCGCCGGGCCGTTGAGCCGGCGGCGCAGGTCCATGCTGGATGCGACCGAAGGGCCAGGCCCGTCCCTGCACCCGCTGCACCGCCTCTGGCGCGGCCTGCCGCGCGACGCGCGGCGCCGTTGGCTGGTCCAGGCGTCGGCCTGGCTGGCCCCGCACCCCGACCAGCCCGCGCCGCCCGCCCAAGCCGGGATCGCGGTCGCGGGCGAGCTTGACCGCGCTTCGGGCCTGGGCGAGGGCGCCCGGCTCATGCTGCATGGGCTGGATACGCTGGGCGTGCCGGCCTGGGCCATGCGCCGCGGCGGGAAGCTGCCGCCGGCGGGGGCGCCGCTGGTGCTGCACGTGAGCGCGCCGCAGGTGCCGTTGGCATTGCTGCGGCTGGGCCGGGCGGCGCTGCGCGGGCGCCGGGTCGTGGGCTACTGGGCGTGGGAGCTGCCGGTCGCGCCGGAAAGCTGGCGGGCCGGCACGGCGTTCGTGCACGAGGCCTGGGCGCCGTCGCGCTTCGCCGCCGCGGCGCTGGAGCCGCTGCTGCCCGGGCAAGTCCGCGTGGTGCCGCACCCGGTGGCCGCGCACCCGCCGCAGCCCTCCGCGCTGAACCGGGCGGCGCTGGGCCTGCCGGAGGACGCCGTCATCACGCTCGCGGCGTTCAGCCTGGCATCCTCCTTCGAGCGCAAGAACCCGCTCGGCGCCATTGCCGCGCACCGCCTGGCGTTCGGCGGACGGGCGGACCGCGTGCTGCTGCTGCGCGTGGGCGATCCGCACCATTTCCCCGCCGATTTCGCCCGGCTGCGCGCCGCCGCCGCCGTCTCGCCCAACATCCGCATCAACACGCTGACCCGGCCGGCGGCGGACCACTTCGCCCTGATGGCGGCCTGCGACATCGTGCTGTCCCTGCATCGCAGCGAGGGGTTCGGGCTGGTCCTGGCGGAGGCCATGCTGCTGGGCGTGCCGGTGGTGGCGACGGACTGGTCGGGCAACGTGGATTTCATGGATGCCGGCTGCGCTGCGATGGTTCCGGCCCGGCTGGTTCCGGCGCATGACCCCCGCGGCGTGTACATGGCGCCGGGTGCGCTATGGGCGGAGCCGGACCTGGCCGCCGCGGCGGCGCATCTGACACGGTTGGCGGAGGACACGGCGGCCCGGCGCGCATTGGGCCGGGCCGGTCAGGCGGCGGCGCGGGCGCGGCTCGGGCCGGGGCCGCTCGGCGCCGCGGTGCGCGGGCTGGGCTTGCCGGGATGAGGGTGTTGATCTGGCAATGGGGGCGCTTCGGCGCCGGGCCGCGCTTCGCGGCGGAGCTGGTGCGCAACTTCGCCGGCGTGCCGCAGACGGAGCCGCTGCTGTCCTTGTCGGCCGGGGCGGAGATCCTGGGCACGGCCGCGCCGCCGCCGTGCGACCTGGCGTTTCCCACCTACGACGGCCTGGCCGGCTTCGCCGCCCGCGCCCTGCGCGCCCCGGTGCTGGTGCCGCGCCTGGCGGCCTGGCTGCGGGACAACCGGGTCGATGTGGCGCTGTGCGCGATGCCGGCGCCGCTCGACCTGCTGATGGCGGCGGCGCTGCGCCGGGCCGGGGTGCCGTTCGCCGTGGTGGTGCATGACGCGGACCTGCACCCCGGCGACGCCTTCCCGTTGCAGATGCGGCTGCAGCGCCGGCTGCTGGCCCGGGCAGACCGGCTGTTCGCGCTCAGCACGCACGTGGCCGACCGGCTGCGGCAGCAAGGGGCCGCGCCGGGGCGGCTGCTGATGACGGCTTCCCTGCCGCCCTTCGCCTTCGGCGAGCGCCCGCCGCCGCCCCGCTCGCATGGCGGGCGGCTGCGCCTGCTCTCCTTCGGGCGGCTGCTGCCCTACAAAGGGTTGGACTTGCTGGCGGACAGCCTGGCGCTGCTGGGCGGGCGGACGGATTTCGAGGTCCGCGTGGTCGGCAGCGGCCCGGAAACCGCGGTGCTGGACAAGCTGCGCGCCATGCCCGGCGTATCCGTCGAGAACCGCTGGGTGCCGGAGGACGAGGTGGGCGCGATGCTGGCCTGGGCCGACGGCTTGGTGCTGTCGCACCGCGAGGCCAGCCAGAGCGGCGTCGCCGCCGCCGCCGTGGCCGCCCGGCGCTGGCTGGTGGCGACCCGGGTGGGCGGCCTGGAGGAGCAGTTGCGCGATGAGCCGATGGCGTTGCTGTGCGACCCGACGCCCGCCAGCCTTGCCGGCGGCCTGGCCCGGCTGCTGGCCGGCGAGGTGGCGTCATGCGCCGGGGCGGACGACCCGCAACTGGCCTGGCGCGGCATGGCGCGGGCGATGGTCGGGGAGCTTCGCATGCTGGGCCGCGAGGCGCGGCACGGTGCGCGGGCTTTGCCGAACTCGCTGGTTGGGAGCACGTTGTCGGAGTAGGGGTTCGCGGGAGGTGCCGGATGGGATGGGCGAACTCCCACCTGGCATGACCTTCATATCAAGCGTCTCCGTCTTTTTCAGCAGCACTCCTACGCAGAATTTCGACTTGTGACTCAAGTAGATGCTGCTGCTTCTGCATAGTTGAAATCATAGTTAGTAGCTTATCCATTTCGTCACGAATGCCATTTGTATCATTGCGTAAATTGCTTCCAGCACGAATAGCATAGTCTGCGGTATTCCAGCTATTTCGCACTGTTTCACGCAACTGACTCATTTCATCTCGCAAACCGTCCATTCGTGCTAACAGCAAGCCACGCAATTTTGCATGTTGTTCATCCACATCTTTGTAAACATCTTGTTTTAAAATACTTATAGCTGATTCTATGTTAGTAGAAGTCTTAAACACCTGCTCACGCAGCTCGTTTTGCCTTCCAACAATCTTTTCCTGTCCTGCAATTATTTCCCTCATCATCGGCATGATTGCGGCGTCAATCTGAGCCTTAAGGGTTGTAAAAACCTCAAGAAATGCTGCGGATGTTATGCCTTGATTTTCGCTCATATCGTGCCCGACCTCGCTTCCGAGCATTGCTGGGGTGGTCTCACGTCCTTAGACATTTGCAACCTAGAACTCCTCCGTCCAAGGCCGCACCGCAACCTCGTCGGTCCAGCACGAACGCGGCTGTGCCAGCACGTCCAGCATGGTTTGCGCGATGGCGTCCGGGTCCAGCAGGCTGTCGGGCCGGTCCGGCGGCGACGCGCGGGACGCGGAGCGGATGCCGCCATCGACCACGATGTGCACCACGTGCACGCCCTGGGGGTGCAGCTCCCGCGCCATGCTCTGCGCCAGGCCGCGCAACGCGAACTTGCCCATCGCGAACGGCGCGGACTGCGCGAAGCCTTTCACCCCGGCCGACGCGCCGGTCAGCAGGATCGTGCCGCGCCCGGCCGCCAGCATGCCCCGTGCCGCCCCCTGCGCCACCAGGAACGCGCCGAACGCGGTGACGGCGAGGCTCTGCGCCACCTCCGCCGGGTCGAGGTCCACGAGGGGGCCGCGGACGCGGTAGCTTGGATTATACAGCACGACCTCGGGGGTGCCCACAGTGGCGAACAGGGCGGCGACGCTTGCGGGATCGGCGGCGTCGCAGGCGTGCAGGCTGGCGCCGGTCTCGGCGGCCAGCGCCGCGAGCTTGCCGGTGCGCCGGGCCGCGAGCGCCAAGGTAAAGCCCTGCCGCGCCAAGCCGCGGGCGAAGCTCGCCGACAGACCCGGCCCGGCGCCGACGACCAGGGCGGCCGTCATGCGGAGAACCGCAGCGCGGCGTCGCCCGCGTGGCCGAAGGCGATCCGCACCTCGGCACCGGGCGCCACGAAGTCCTTGCCCGTCCACGATCCCGTCGTCACGACCTGCCCGGCCCGCAGCCCGCCCGCCCAGCGCGAACCATGGTTCGCGAGCCACGCCAGCAGCCGCAGCATGCCGCCGCCCGGGTTGCCGGTGCGCCGCTTCACCTCCTGGCCGTTGACCGTCAGCGCGACCTGCTCGGTGACCCAATCAATCGACTGCCACCCGGCCACGGCGGGACCGACGACCAGGCCGAAATGCGCCAGGCTGTCGGCCAGCGCCGAAAGCGCGTCCACCCGGTCCGGATCGACGTAACGGCTTTGCAGCACTTCGATGGCCGGGTGGGCGGAGGCGATGGCGGCCATGATGTCCTCCGGACCATAGGCGGCGTCGCGCGGCGGCAGGTCGCGGGACAGCCTCACCGCGATCTCCGCCTCGACGCCCGCGTCGGTGCAGTGCTCGGTGGAAACGTGGCCCGGGCTGGCCTGCACGCCGGCGGCCGGCAGCGGCGCGCAGGTGAAGGGGCCTGTCGGATTGGGCGAGCCGACCTTCCACGCGCCGATCCCGCCCAGCTCCGCCATCACGGCGCGCTGGACCAGGTAGGCCTGCTCCTCCGTCCTGGGCCGCATCGCCTCCGGCAGGCTGTGCAGCTTCTGCGTGGGGTCGCGCCGCGCGCTCAGCAGCAGGCGGGCCGCGTCGTGGTGGCGATCCATCTCATTGTGTCTCCAAGCATGGGGTCTCCAAGCGGCCAGGGATCATCGGTCCCAACACCAAGGCGTCTTGACCTTCGCACCGCGCCCATGCCTTGTCCATTTCGCGGAAGGAGACCCGGCATGGACGGAATCGCGTTCAGAGATAGGCATGGCGGCGACACCTGATGCAGCAATTCCCCCAGAAATCGCCCCATATCGTCCGCGACTGGCGCGGCCTGCCGGAGGCGCTGCGCGGCGCCGCGGTCGCGCTGGGCAACTTCGACGGCGTGCACCTGGGCCACGCCCACGTGCTGCGCGCCATCCACGCCGCGCGGCCCGGCAAGCCGCTCGCCGTGCTGACCTTCGAGCCGCACCCGCGCGAGCTGTTCCGCCCCGACGACCCGGCCTTCCGTCTGACGCTTTCGGCCGAACGCGCGGCGGCGCTCGCGGTGTTCGGCGTGCAGACCGTCTATGAGATGCCGTTCGACCGTGATTTTTCCCTGCTGAGCGCCGAGGCGTTCGTGGACGAGGTGCTGCACCAGGGTGTGGGCGCGGCCCACCTGGCCTGCGGGCCGGACTTCGCGTTCGGCCACCGCCGGGGCGGCGACATTGCCTTTTTGTCCGCGCGGGCGGAGGCTCTGGGCATCGGCCTCACGGTGGTGCCGCCGCTGGCCGACGCGCAGGGGCCGATCAGCTCGACGCGCATCCGCCGCCTGCTGCAGGACGGCTACCCCGAGCGCGCCACGGCGGAGCTGGGCCGGCCCTGGGCGGTGCGCGGCCCGGTCACGCATGGGGAGAAGCGCGGGCGCACCATCGGTTTCCCCACGGCCAACGTGCCGCTGGGCCGCCACCTGGAGCCGGCACGCGGGGTTTATGCCGTGCAGGTGCGCCTGCCGGACGGCGCGGCCGTGCCCGGCGTCGCCAACATCGGCCGCCGCCCCACGGTGAACGAGGGCACGGAAAGCCGGCTGGAGGTCCACCTGTTCGACTGGGACGGCGACCTGTACGGCCAGGAAATCGCCGTGGCGCTGCACAGCTTCCTGCGCGCCGAGCGCAAGTTCGACTCGTTCGACGACCTGCGCGCGCAGATTGTTACGGACGCGGACCAGGCCCGCGTGCTACTCGCGGAGCTTGACCCGGCGGGGCCGCGCTCCGCATAACCCGTTCACGGTCCGCCCCCGTACGAGCACGCCCGGGCCGGCCTGAGCGCCGGGACGTGATCTCCGCGCAACCGCAACCTGGACCAGCATCCGATGCCAGACACGAACAGCCCGCCCCCCAACAGCCCGCCCGACTACCGCTCCACCGTGTTCCTGCCCGCCACCCCGTTCCCCATGCGCGGCGACCTGCCGAAGCGGGAGCCGGACCTGCTGGCGCGCTGGGACCGCATCGGCCTGTGGGACCGCACCAAGGCGGCGATGGCGGGCCGCCCGGCCTTCGTGCTGCATGACGGCCCCATCTACTCCAACGGCCACCTGCACATCGGCCACGCGCTCAACCGCATCCTCAAGGACGTGGTGATGCGCGCGCACCGGATGGCGGGGGAGGACGTGGGCTACATCCCCGGCTGGGACACCCACGGCCTGCCCATCGAGTGGAAGGTCGAGGAGGAGTACCGCAAGACCGGGCGCGACAAGGACGCAGTGCCGGTGCTGGACTTCCGCGACGAGTGCCGGCGCTACTCCGCGCATTGGCTGGCGGTGCAGACGGAGGAGTTCCAGCGGCTGGGCGTGGTCGGCGACTGGGCCGGGCGCTACGCCACGATGGACTTCGGGTCGGAGGCGGCGATTGCCGGCGAGATCTGCAAGTTCCTGCTGAACGGCGCGCTGTACCGCGGCCTGCGTCCGGTGATGTGGAGTCCGGTGGAGAAGACCGCGCTCGCCGAGGCGGAGATCGAGTACCACGACCGCACCAGCGACACGGTGTTCGTGCGCTTCCCCATCCTGGGCACGGGTCCGCTGGCCGGCGCCACTGTCGTGATCTGGACCACCACCGTTTGGACCCTGCCGGGCAACCGCGCCGTGCTCTATGGGCCGGAGATCGACTACGCGCTGGTGCATGTGGACGGCGTGGCGGAGGGTTCGCTCGCCCGACCCGGCGAGCGGCTGCTGGTGGCGCTCTCCCTGTTGCCGCAGGTCTGCGCCGCGGCGGGGATCGCGACGCACCATGTGGCGCATGTCTATAAGGGCGCGGAGCTGGCCGGGCTGGTCTGCGCGCATCCGCTGCGCGGCCAGGGCTACGACCACGACGCGCCGCTGCTCCCGGCGGAGTACGTCACGACCGACCAAGGCACCGGCTTCGTCCACACCGCCCCGGCGCATGGCGAAGAGGACTTCCTGATCGGACGCGCCCACGGCCTGGAGGTGCCGGAGGCGGTGGGGCCGGACGGGACCTATGCCGCGTGGGTGCCGCTGTTCGCCGGGCTGCACGTGTTCAAGGCGGCGGGGCCGGTGAGCGCGGCCATCGAGGCGGCGGGCGGCCTGTTGGCGCGCGGCACGCTGCTGCATTCCTACCCGCACTCCTGGCGCAGCAAGGCGCCGGTGATCTACCGCGCGACGCCGCAATGGTTCATCCGCATGGACGGCCCGGAGGCGATCCGCGCCAAGGCCTTGGAGGAGATCGCCCGCATCGCCTTCGTGCCGGAGGCCGGGCGCACCCGGCTCGCCAGCATGGTCGCCGGACGCCCGGACTGGTGCATCAGCCGCCAGCGCGCCTGGGGCGTGCCGATCCCGGTGTTCGTGGAGCGCCGCACCGGCGAGCCGCTGCGCGACCCGGCCGTCGTCGCCCGCATCACCGCCGCCTTCGAGGCGGAGGGCGCGGACGCCTGGTACAGCTCGCCGTCCAGCCGCTTCCTGGGCAATGGCCGCGACCCCGACGACTACGAGCAGGTCATGGACATCGTGGACGTGTGGTTTGAGAGCGGCAGCACCCACGCCTTCGCGCTGGAGGGCCGCGGGGCGCCGTGGCCGGCGGACCTGTACTTGGAAGGCAGCGACCAGCATCGTGGCTGGTTCCAGACCAGCCTGCTGGAAGCCGTCGGCACCCGTGGACGGGCGCCGTTCAAGGCGGTGCTGACCCACGGCTTCGTGCTGGACGAGAACGGGCGCAAGATGAGCAAGTCGCTCGGCAACGTCACCGCGCCGCAGGAGGTCACGGACAAGCTCGGCGCCGACATCCTGCGGCTCTGGGTCGTCAACTCCGACGTGTCGGAGGACCTGCGCATCGGGCCGGAGATCCTGAAGCAGCAGGCCGAGCTGTACCGCCGTCTCCGCAACACCTTGCGTTGGTTGCTGGGCAGCCTGGACGGCTTCACCGAGGCGGAGCGCGTGCCGGAGGCGGCGATGCCGGAGCTGGAGCGCTGGGTGCTGCACCGCCTGGCGGAGCTGGACCGGCGGGTGCGCGGGGCGCTCGCGTCGCATGACTGGACCGGGGTGTACCCGGAGATCCACGGCTTCTGCTCTTCCGACCTGTCCGCGTTCTATTTCGACGTGCGGAAGGACGCGCTGTACTGCGACCCGGCCGACAGTTTGCGGCGCCGGGCGGCGCGGACGGTGCTGGACCACCTGCACCGCTGCCTCACCGCCTGGCTCGCCCCCGTGCTGTGCTTCACGGCGGAGGAAGCCTGGCTGGCCCGCTTCCCCTCGGAGGACGGCAGCGTCCACTTGCAGGCGTTCCCGCCCATCCCCGCCGGCTGGCACGACGCGGCGCTGGGCGCACGCTGGGCCAAGATCCGCGAGGCGCGCGGCGCCGTGACGACGGCGCTGGAGGCGGCGCGGCTGGAGAAGCTGATCGGCGCGTCCTTGCAGGCCGCCGTGACCCTGCCCGCCGCCGACGCGAAGCTGCTGGACGTGGAGGGCTGGGCCGAGGTCGCCATCGTGTCCGGGGCCGGGTTCGGCGAGGCGCTGGCCGTGCACCGCGCGCCCGGCGACAAGTGCGCCCGCTGCTGGCGCGTCCTGCCGGAGGTCGGCCAGCAGCCCGGCCATTCCACGCTGTGCGTCCGCTGCGCCGGCGCGGTCGGCCCGCTTGCCTGCGGCCAAGCCTCCGCCGGATGACCGGGCGCGTCCGCTGGGGCCTGCTCGCGGCGCTGCTGGTGCTGATCGCCGATCAGGCAAGCAAGTGGTGGGTGCTGGACGTGCTGCGCCTGCCGGAGCGCGGCCAGGTGCCGGTGCTGCCGGTGCTCAGCCTGACCATGGTGTGGAACCAGGGCGTCACCTTCGGCCTGTTCCATCAGGACGGCGTTTGGGGGCCATGGCTGCTGGCGGGCGTGGCGCTGGCGGTGGTGGCCGCCCTGGCGGTCTGGCTGAAGCGTGCGGAAAGCGTGCTGGTGGCGGCCAGCCTCGGCGCCATCGGCGGCGGCGCGGTGGGCAACGTGATCGACCGGCTGCGCTTCGGCGCCGTGGTGGATTTCCTGCATGCCCACGCCTTCGGCTGGTCGTGGTACGTGTTCAACGTGGCGGATGCGGCCATCGTGTGCGGGGTGGGGGTGCTGGTGCTGGACGGGCTGCGTCCGCGAACCCGCTTGCAGGCGCCGGGCATTCGGCAGTAAAACCCGCGCCATGACGGTTCGTGTTGTTCTGGTAACTTCCCTCAGCCTGTGCCTCGCCGCGTGCAGCGGGGACGAGCTGACCCGCACGTTCGGCCTCACCCGCGACGCCCCGGACGAGTTCCGGGTCACGACGCGCGCGCCGTTGTCGATGCCCCCCGACTTCACCCTGCGTCCGCCGCGCCCTGGCGCCACCCGCCCGCAGGAGCTGACGCAGCGCGAGCAGGCGGAGGCGGCGCTGGCCCCCGACACCGTGATGAGCCGCCCGGAGGCCGGCGTGACGCCGGGCCAGCAGGCGCTGGTCGACGCCGCCGGCCGCCCGGCGCCGGCCGACATCCGCGCCCGCGTGGACAACGAGGCGGCGCTGGACACCCCGAGCCGCCCCTTGACCGACCGCCTGCTGTTTTGGCGCAGCCCGCCGCCGCCCGGCACGCAGATCGACGCGGAACGGGAAAGCGCCCGGCTGCGGCAGAACGCGGCGCTGGGTCAGTCTCCGGAGGTTGGCGACACGCCGATCATCCAGCGCAAGCGGCAGGGGCTGTTCAGCAGCATCTTCTAGCCGTCCGGAACAGCGGACGCTTGGTCCGACATCGACCTGCGCGTGGTAGTCCGTCCGCGCGTGGTAATCCGTTTATGACCGTGCATAGGGCGTTCGCCTTGGACCGGCCTTTAGCGCAAGGTCTTGAAGCGGTGGATATTGTACTGGACGCTCTCCGGTAGTCTTCGCCCAGACCCATGCTGGCCGTGGAACTTGAGGTTCAAGCAAACGCCTTGGCGACCAAGCTCGCGACGCCGCCCACAAGCAAAGCGAGCATACATTGAACCAAAGTCAACCGTCCGCTAATTCCCTCAAGCTTCAACTCGATCGAAGCGAAGCACGTCTCGTAGGCTGCGACCGCCTCGGCCGCCTTGCGGGCGGTATCGTCTGACACGTTCGCCTCCTTGAACGCGGTGTAAACCTCAGAGATCATCGTTGTCATGTCACACCCTGTTCCGTTGCAGTCGATACTACCTTAAATGACTAAGACCCCGTTTTAGAAGTCACGGAGCGGCCAATCGCTTGCGATTTGGATGGGCGACGCGATGGACCATGAGGCGGATCATGGCAAGGGTGACCATAGCCTCGGAGACTTCGGGCAGGTGCTCAT
>JAABUQ010008701.1_pt1 | contig 14100 bp, 8 predicted proteins | sample 5560001 | NCBI WGS metagenome assembly JAABUQ01 (sample SAMN10711888, study PRJNA513371) | rock metagenome | isolation source: Antarctica rocks | place: Antarctica: Victoria Land, Finger Mt nord | collected 2015-12-18
GCAAGCGTCGCTTTCGTTACCACCGCAGTTCTCTTCGTTCGCGCCCTTTATCGTGTACATCGTCGGCCAGGATCATCCGGACATGGCGTGGGCTTTCTTGCAGAAAAACAATGCGAAGCTGTTTGGCAGCCTCAGCGAATTCGACCGCATCCCGTACATCACGATCATTGCCGGGAGTTTCTGGCGCGGCGTGCCGGCCGACGCGATCGACCAATACATGAAGGCGAACGTGCCGCCGGCCGCCTCGGCGCAGATCGCAAAGTCGATGGAAGACGTGCACCTCCAACTCGACCACCGGACGCGCCTGCTGCCCCAAATCGACGCTTTCGTGAAAGCGCGATAGCGCATGAGGCGCCGATGACGGCACCGTGCCGCACGGGTGGCACACCGGGATAGTACACTCGGCTCGCCATGCAGGTTCAGAACGGTCGCTTCATGTACTCGGCCACCGACCTCAACAACTATCTCGAGTGCGGGCATCTCGTTTCGCTACAGCGCCGCTTGGCGCTGGGCGAACTACGCCGGCCCGAGCGCAACGCCACGGTCGCGCTGATTGCGGAAAAGGGGCTTCAACACGAACAAGCCTTTCTCGAACGCCTCCGGTCGCAGCATGCGGACATCGTCGAAATCGTCCAAACGGACGGCTCGCTTGCTGGGATCGAGCGCGCGGCCGCCGAGACGGTCGCCGCCATGGAGCGCGGCGCACCCGTCATCTACCAGGGCACGTTTTTCGACGGCACGTTCCTCGGTAAATCCGACTTTTTGCTGCGGGTCGAGACCCCGAGCGCCCACTGGCCTTGGAGCTACGAAGTCGTCGATACCAAACTCGCGCTCCACGATAAACCGTATTTCATCATCCAGCTGTGTCACTACAGCGAACACGTCGCGCGCGTGCAAGGCAGTTGCCCTCAGCACATGGTCGTCGTGCTGGGAAACGACACGCAAAAGCGTTTTCGGGTCGATGACTACGCGGCCTATTATCGCCACCTCAAGGCCTCGTTTCTCCAGGACGGCGCAGCATCAGACGCCTATCCGTTGCGGTGCGAACACTGCGCAATCTGCGATTGGTCGCCGCTCTGCGAACAAAAGCGCGAGGCTGACGACCATCTCAGCGGAGTCGCCTGGATGCGCCGTGACAACGTGGCGCGCTTCGAAGCCGGCGGGATCGGCACGATCGCGCAGCTGGCGGCCGCCACGAACGGCCGGCCGTACGGCATGCAGGAGAAGACCTACGCGCGCCTGCGCCGTCAGGCGGCGCTGCAGGTCCGCGGACGCGAAACCGGCGCCCCCGCACTACGAACTGCTCGACCATCCGCCCACCGAAGGGTTCGGCCTCATGCCGATGCCCTCGCAGGGCGACGTGTTCTTCGACATGGAGGGCGATCCGTACTATGAAATTGGGACGGGGCTCGAGTATCTGTTCGGATGCTATTGTCCCGGCGAAGCCCGACCATTTGTCCCCTTTTGGGGCACCGACCGGGCCGGCGAAAAACGCGCCTTCGAGCAGTGCGTTGACTTCCTAATCGAGCGCGGCGCGCGTATCCGGCCATGCACGCCTACCACTACGCGTCCTACGAGAAGACGGCGCTGCGCAAGCTCGCGCAACGGCACCAGACCCGAGAAGACGAGGTCGACGAACTGCTGCGAGGCGAGGTGCTCGTCGATCTGTTCGCCGTCGTGCGACAGTCGTTGATGATTTCGCAATCCAGCTACTCCATCAAGAAGTTGGAGCCGTTCTACGGCATGGTCCGCAGCGCCGACATACGCAAAGGTGACGACTCGGTCGTCATGTTCGAAACCTGGCTCAAGGAGCCGGCCGACCGCGCCATCTTAGAACAAATCGAACGCTACAACGAAGAGGATTGCCGCTCGACGCACCTGCTGCGCGAGTGGCTGTTGGAACGGCGCGGCGAATCGGCCGTCCGGCGGGGCATCACGTTGGACTTTCGGCCGCTCACCGACCCCGACGCCCTCTGCCACCCAACGCCGCTCGAGGGCTGCAAGAAGTGCGACAAGCGCGTGCGAGAGGAGCGTGAAGAGGCCAAGATGTCGCAGGCGGCACGAGCCTTGTCGGCTCGCGAGCGGGACCCGGCCGCCGTGCTGCTCGGGCAGTTGCTGTCGTATCACCGGCGTGAGGAAAAGCCGGCCTGGTGGTCCTTTTTTGACCGTTGCGAAAACGTCGATCAGTTGCTGGAATTCGATAAAGAATCGCTCGCCGGTCTCGAATTGCAGCGCGACGCCGCTCCCTTTTTGGCTGGTCCGAAAGACCGCAACGCCGTGTATACGTATTGGTTCCCCGACCAACTGCACCATCTACCCGATGACCCGCGGGATCCACGCACGCGCAAAGCGGCTGGCGACATCTACGATATCGATGAGGACCGCAATTTTATCCGGATCAAGCGCGCCGGCACGCTCGGCGAAGCGCAAGCCCTAAAAGAACTGGTTCCTGGCGGCCCACATGTCGCCGATGCGCAGAAAAAGTCGCTCGCGCGCACCGCCGCCGCCTATCTCGACGGCACGCTCGCAGCAAGACATCCGGCTACGCTCGACATTTTGCGGAACGGCTTTCCGCGTTTGACGCAGGTGCATGCCGGCGCTCGGATTCAGCCGGCAAGCGTTTCGCCGGAGGCTCTTTACGATATCGTCAGCGTCCTCGAGCGCAGCTATCTTTTCGTGCAAGGGCCGCCGGGGAGCGGTAAGACCTATACCGGCGCCCGCGTCATCGCACGGCTTCTCGCCGCCGGCAAAAGGGTCGGCGTCATGGCCGGCGGCCACAAAGCGATCCACAACCTGCTGCACGAGTTGGAGAAGGTGGCGCACGAAGGCCGAATTCCGCTGCACGGGTTGCACAAACACAGCGGCACGAATCGTGATTCTTTGTATGTTTCGAAACTCGTCGCACCACTGATCGCGAGCGCCGATGATAACGTTGCCGCAGAGACCCGCGATTACAACCTGATATCGGGCACGGGTTGGCTGTTTGCACGTGAAGGGATGGTTGGGCGTCTCGATTATCTCTTTATCGACGAGGCGGGACAAACGGCGCTGGCCGATGCCGTGGCTGTGTCGACGTGCGCGAAGAATATCGTTTTGCTCGGTGACCCGATGCAGCTGGCCCAAGTGACGCAAGGTGTCCACGGCGAAGGCGCGGGTGCCTCGGTACTCGCGCATCTGCTGGGTGATGCGTCGACCGTTCCCGAGAACCGGGGCGTGCTGCTGGACACGTCGTACCGCATGGCGCCGGCGATCTGCACCTTCATTTCGAACGCGCTCTACGACGGCCGACTGCAGCCGGCGGCATGCACGGCGAACAATCGCATCGGCTCACCGGGGCTCTCCGGCAGCGGACTGCGCTACGTTTCCGTCACGCATGCCGGCAACGGGCGCGAATCGAGCGAGGAAGCCGAGCGCATCGTCGATGAGATTGCGCTCCTCTTGCGCGGGACCGCCATGCGTAGTGAGCGGCTGGCCCAAGCTTTGGACCAAGGCGATATCATGGTCGTCACGCCGTATAACGCGCAACGCAAATTGATTGCCGCAATGCTCGAGCGTGCCGGCTTTCCGAGAGTGCTCGTCGGAACGGTCGACAAGTTCCAGGGGAAAGAAGCTCCCGTCGTGTTCTATTCGATGGCGACGTCGGGGGGCGAGGACCTGCCGCGCAATCTGGAATTTCTCTTCAACAGGAACCGCTTCAACGTCGCGGTGTCGCGTGCGCAGTGCATGAGCGTGCTGGTCTGCTCGCCGCGGCTGCTGGAAGTCCGCTGCGCCGACGCCGAGCAGATGGCGCTCGTCAATCTGTTGTGCGAATACGTCGAGGAGGCGAAAGGCTGCTGACGCGGTCCCGCCCAAGGTGCGGCCATGACCCAGTGGTTACTGGCGACGTATCTCGTCGATTCGCCACCCGAGCAGATCGAAGGGCGCGCCGCGGCGATCGCACTCGAACAAAGCGTCGAATGCCCCCTCGAAGCTATCGGTGACCAGCGCGTTCTCGACGAGATCGTGGCGCGTGTCGGCGGCATCACGCAGGTTGCTGAGCAGCGTTACCGGGTCGACGTGAAGATCGCGGTCGAAACGACCGGCGGCGATCCCGCGCAGACGATGAACATGATCTTCGGAAACTGCTCTTTATGGGAGCACGTGCGGTTCATCGACTTCAGCCTACCCGCTGCGTTGCTTGCGCGTTTCCCCGGACCGCGTCACGGAATCGCGGGTATCCGCAGCCTGTTGCGCGCGCCCGAGCGCCCGCTGACATGCGCCGCGATCAAACCACAAGGTCTTCCGGTCGCGGAACTGGCGCGTTTGGCGCACACGTTTGCACTCGCCGGCGTCGATGTCGTCAAGGACGACCATGGAATCGCGGATCAACCATATTCGCCGTTTGCCGAGCGCGTCTCGGCGTGTCAGGCAGCGGTTGCGGATGCGGTGCGCGCAACGGGGAAGCCGGCGTTTTACGCGCCGAACCTCATCGGCACGCCGCGCGTTCTGCGCCGCCACGCACAACTCGCGCGCGACGAGGGCGTGCGGTTCGTCTTGATCGCCCCGATGATCGTTGGACTACCCGCGTTTTACGACCTCGTCGACGAGTTTCCGGAGTTCATCTATCTCGCACATCCGTCGTTCGGCGGCGCCGCTCGCATCGCGCCGCCGCTCTTGTTCGGGCGTCTGTTCCGCCTTTTCGGCGCGGATGCCACGATCTTCGTAAACTACGGCGGCCGTTTCGCGTATTCACGCGAAGACTCCGCAGCGATCGCCGCCGCAGCGCGAGCGCCGTGGGGCGAGCTGCGACCTACGTTACCCGTGCCGGCCGGCGGTATGTCCGTGGAACGTGTCGATGAACTCCTCGCGTTCTACGGGCCCGACACGATGCTGTTGATCGGCGGCAATCTGTTGCTCGCCCGCGACGGCCTTCTCGACCGCACGCGAGCCTTCGTCGAAGCGACCGATCAGTTTCATTCCGAAGCGACGGCGCGCCGCTAAACCGCTACTGCCCGTCGTACGCCGAAGGACCGTCCTTATTCGCCGGGGTGATAGCTTCGTTGGACGTGGCCGCGAAGTTGGTCCGGATAGAAATACACTGGCCGTAAATCACCACTCGCATAGCGAACCGCCTGATCGTCGAAGTGCGGCGATTGCAGGTGGCCGCTTTCGCCGCCCGCAGTAACGGCGAGCGCGCGCACACGTTTGCCGAATTCGACGACCGCCACAAAGCTGTTGCCGGAATTTCCGTAGCGGCGCTTCGTACCCGGGCCGGGCGCTGCATAAAACGCTGCCAACGATCCCCAGATGCCCGGAACGAAGGGCACCGGTATGCTTGGTTGCGCGTCGTCGAAGTGCGGAACAATGTCGTCGGAGAGGCGCTGGAAGCGATTGATGTTGCCCCACGGCGTTCGCCACGTGCCGAAATCCGCCGTAAGATGATCCAAAGCCAGCGAAAGACTATGCAGTTTCTCTCCGGCAGGCGTCGCGAGCAATACCGCTTGATTCGTGCTTCCGGCAGAACGCGACAGCGCTTCCGCCCAAAAGATTGCGAGCGTCGTCGCCGTCGACTGCGCCGACCACCGAGCGTCCCAGGCGCGCAGCACGCCGATTGGTTCGCTCAGCTTCTTTTTGAGTGGATCGTCGGCCGGCGTGCCGTCATACGCCCCGACGAGCGAAGGGACGAGCAGGGCGAAGAACGGCAGGTTTGGATCGAAGGCCGCTGCCAACAGCCGCTCGAGCGTGAAGTCGCGGCGCCCCGCGAGCAGCAGCGTCGCATGCAGGCCTCGCGCGTTTTCTCCGGCGGTGTCCATGTAGCGCGGAAAATCGCTGCGCTTCGGACTTGCCGCGCCGGCGGCCGAATACGGCCAATCATTGGTGTTGAAGACGTATCCCGTCGAGGGATGTACGACGTGCGGCTCGCCGTCCAACGAGTCCACGCCGTGCCAGTCGGTCGCGGGGTTCGAACCGTCGACCGGCTTCGTATAATCAAAACGATCGTCGCGGCGCGGAATGAACTGCGGATGCAAATACGCGATCTCGCCGCTATCGTCGGCAAAGATGGTGTTGTTGGACGAATTCGCCTGCAGTGCCGCGCTGCGCTCGTACGATGCGAAGTCATGCGCTTTCGTGCGCAGGTACGATTGCTCGAGAGCGCGCACCGGCCGGTACATGAGCGCTTCCGCAATCCACTTGCCGTCCTGCTCCGCGACGATGGGGCCGTGGTGCGTACGGTAGATCGTGAAGGTTCTTGTTCCCATCGCACCGCTTGTCGTGCGGTAACGTATCGAAATCTTCGACATGGTGACTGGCCGCAGCTCGCTTCCGTAGCGATAATACGGTCGTCCGTTGCTGCGCGCGATCGTCTCGGCAAACTGGTCGACTGCATCGGCGCCTGTTGACGTATGCATCCAGCCGGCGTGCTGGTTGAAGCCCTGATAGATAAAAAACTGCCCCCACGTCACGGCGCCGTACGCATCGAGTCCATCGTCACTGGACATCTGCAGCTCGGAGCGAAAGTAAAATGACGTGTGCGGATTGATCAGCAGCAGTGCGTGTCCGGCAACGGTGTTTGACGGTGCGATCGCGATGCCGTTCGAGCCTTGTGGATCGTCAACCGGTGCGTCGATCCGCGGCGTATGCGGTCGTTCTGCCACGACGCCGCCATAGAATGCGCGCAGACGATCGAGCGAGATGCGCTCGATATCGCCGCCGATGCTGCCTTCGGTGAAGCTGAGCGCCATCCAACGCTCGAAGCGGGCAAGGGCGCGCGGATGGACGGAAGGGTGCGTGAGCAGAAAGTAATTCAGGCCGGCCGCCCACCCGTCCATCAGCGTGCGCAACCACGCCGGGCTGCGGCGATACCGTGCTTGCAGATCGAGCGGATCGACCCATAAGCGTTGACGTAGGTCTTGATAGAGGGCGGCTTGACCGTCCGCTTCGGCGCTGCGGCCAAGCGCGGTGAGGTAATTCGTCTCGACGCGGTTGAAATCGTCTTCCGCTTGAGCGTACGCCATGCCGAACGCCGCATCGGCGTCCGTTTTGCCGTGCACATGCGCGATGCCCCAATCGTCGCGTACGATCGTTACGTGCTGCGCTTGCATTCGCAGCGCCGCTGTGGGATTGGCGGCGGCCGGCGCCGTCGCGGAAACGGCAATAGAGACAGCGAGAAGGAACCCCGTCATGCGCACGGCTTACCTGTAATGCGACGGAATGTCCTACGGCCGAACGTTTGAGTTACTGCTCGTTACACCGGGCCTTCTATGAGCACCCGCTCGTCGCTCCGCACGCGTCGCACTTCAAGCACGTGCCGTTGCGCACGAGGGTGAACTGGCCGCATTCACCACAGGCGTCGCCGCAGTAGCCTTTCGCCATCGCGACGCGGATGTTCTCGGCCGGAATGGCGAGGCCAACGGAGCCGCGCTGGGTGGTCTGAGCCGGGTTGGGAGCGGTACTTGAAGGAACGGTCGGGGCGATCAGCGCGGCAGACGCTTCGGAAGCAGCGCGGCGTTCCGGCGGCTGAGACTGCATGGGGGCGAGATGCGTGCTCGTCGGATGGAGCCGTGCTTCGACGGCTGTGCGGTCGGGCGTCTTGTATTGAACGCCGCCGTCTTCTTCGGCGGTGTAGTCCGGTTCCGGACCCATGGCATCGACCGACATGCTGGGCTGCACTTGCGCGAGTTCATACCGGCCGAGATAACTGACGGCGAGTTCGCGGAAGATGTAGTCGATGATCGACGTCGCCATCTTGATGTTGTCGTGACCGACGACGGGGCCGTTTGGCTCGAAGCGCGTGAAGGTGAAGGCCTCGACGTATTCTTCGAGCGGCACGCCGTGCTGTAAGCCGAGGCTGACGGCAATGGCAAAGTTGTTCATCAACGAACGGAAGGCCGCGCCTTCCTTGTGCATGTCGATGAAAATCTCGCCCAGTGAACCGTCACGATACTCGCCGGTGCGTAGGTACACCTTATGGCCGCCGACGATGGCCTTTTGCGTGTAGCCGCTGCGCCGGTCGGGCATGCGGCGCCGCTTGGCGATGTAGCGGTACACGATGCGCTCGGCGATTTTGAGCGGCGTCTGATACGGCGTCTCGGGCTCCTCGTCGACCGCATCGCCGCCGACATCGTACGAAGCCGCCAGCGGTTGCGAAAGTTTGGAGCCATCGCGATAGAGCGCGACGGCCTTGATCATGCGCTGCCACGCATACCGGTACGCTTCTTTGACGTCGGCGACCGTCGCCATTTGTGGAAGATTGATCGTTTTTGAGATCGCTCCGGAAATGAACGGCTGAGCCGCCGCCATCATGTCGACGTGTCCGAGCGGCCGGATGTAACGCGATCCGTGCTTGCCGCACGGCGTTGCGCAATCGAACACCGGCAGATGCTCGTCTTTGAGAAACGGCGCACCCTCGAGCGTCATCCGCCCACAGATCGTATCGGAGGCTTCGTCGATTTGCTGCTGCGTGAAGCCGAGTGCGTCGCGCAGGATCGAGAAACTCCAGTCGCCCAGCGCCGCGTCGTCCATACCGAGCACGTTCTTGCAAAACTCATCGCCGAGGACGAAGCGGTTGAAGGCAAATGACAACTCGAACGCGCCGACGAGTGCACGCTCCAAACGGTCGAGCGCCGCTTCATCGAAGCCGCGAGCTTTCAGAGTGGCGTGATTGACGTGCGGCGCGCCCTCGAGCGTTCCGGTCCCTTTCGCGAAGTGTTCGATGGCGAGGACTTGTTCGGGCGTGTAACCCAGCCGGCGCAGTGCCACGTCGACAGACTGATTGACGATCTTGAAATACCCGCCGCCCGCCAGCTTCTTGAACTTCACGAGCGCGAAATCGGGTTCGATTCCCGTCGTGTCGCAGTCCATCACCAGGCCGATGGTCCCGGTAGGCGCGAGTACGCTCACCTGCGCATTGCGGAAGCCATGCTGCTCGCCGACGGTCAGCGCGCGATCCCACAGCGAACGGGACAGTGCCCACGTATCTTGGGTGAACAACGTCGGTGCATGCGTGACCGGACGTATCGCGAGTTCTTCATAGCCGTTCTGTTTGCCGTAGGCCGCGCGGCGATGATTACGCATGACGCGCAGCATCGCGGGGGCATTGCCTTCATAACCGGGAAATGCGCCCAACTCCTGCGCCATCTCGGCCGACGTCAAATATGCCGCCCCAGTCATCAGCGACGTGATCGCGCCGCACCAGCCGAAGCCTTCGTCCGAGTCGTAGGGGAGGCCGAGGCGCATCAACAGCGTGCCGAGATTCGCATAGCCGATTCCAAGCGTGCGGAAGCGATACGATTTCTCGGCGATCGTGCGCGATGGAAACTGCGCCATTAAGACGCTGATCTCGAGCGTCGTCGTCCACGTACGGCATGCCTGGGTAAACGTCATTGCATCGAAGCGTCCGTCGTCAGTTAAGAACTTGACCAGATTGACGGATGCGAGATTACATGCCGTATCGTCCAAAAACAGGTACTCTGAACAATTGTGAACGACGACGCCGTTGGCCACGAAATGAGCCGTGTCCGGCTCGGTCAGATCGAATACATCACGCTGTCCGATGAGACGCAGGCTTGCGATGTCGTCGCTCAGAGCCCCTGGGACCAAGGTGGCGTTTTCGTTGAGCTTGCGCAGCGCCGCCGCTTTCGCGGAGACGGGGTGGAAGCCGATCTCGCGCTCGAAGCGCACGCGCGACGAGTCGCAGATGCGTAGCGAATGCATTGCGACTCGGGCGCACGCGTGGCCGCTGCGGCGATCCTCACACACTTTCGCCATAATGTCGAACGAAAGCAGCAGCAACTGCACTTGCCGTAGTAATTCGAGCGACGAGGAGCGCAGCGACACGTAGCGCGTCGTCTCGCCGCGACCCGCGACGCTGCCGTCAGCCGTGAAGAGTCCTCGTAAGAGTGCGGCAATGCTCGCGCGGTCAAGCAAAAACGCCTGGTCGCGCAGCATCTTGCGCGCATTGCCGGCGTCGAGAACGGCGTAGCGTTCGAGTTCTTCGATCACTTCGGGCTGCGTCGTCGCGAAGCCCAAACCGCGCGGCGTCGCCATGCGAACCGCACTCGCGCCGTCCGACGCGCCGTCCGGCGTATGTGCGGCCTTCGCATGGTTGACGGCCTTGACCGCCTCACCCAGCGCCGGCGCTTCGCTCGTTCCGAGGGTGACGAACAGGCCGCGCTGCTGCCGCCGCGTTCTGCCGGCCAACGTCGTGACGCAACCGTCGCCGATGGCGAGACCAAATGCAAACGCGAGATCGTCGGCGAGACGTTGCGGCCCAAAGCGCGCGCCGCCCAATTTGACGGCGTCGCCGGACCGCAGATCCTGCGCCGCGACGTCGCCGCGGTTGACCGTCGTCACGCGATGGTCGGCGGTCAACTCCAAACGATACCCGCCGGCTGTTTTCAATTCGTAGACGGGCTTGCGGCCGGTCGGAAAGATGCGATTGACGAAATGCGACCGGCCGTCGCCGCCGATTACGAAGGCGGACTTTCCGACGAGATCGCCGATGCGGGACAAGCCGTCGGCCGTCGCCACGAACGTCTCGGCCGTCACGCACGGGTTGCTCGCATTGATGCGGCCGTCGCTCGGGCAGGTATGCCACTCGTTGATCGTCGTGGCGAACTGCACGCCGGGATCCGCGCACTGCCAAGCCGCGGCGCCGACTTGGTCCCACAGTTCGCTCGCCGGCACCGACTTGGAGACGCGGCCGTCGGTGCGCCGGCGCAGATCCCAGGCGCCGCCGCGATCGAGCACGTCGAAAAATTCGTTCGGCACGCGCACCGAGTTGTTGGAATTCTGACCCGAGACCGTGCCGTAAGCCGCCGAGTCCCAATTGACGTCGAAGGTCTCGATATCGAGTTCGCGGTAGCCTTGGCGCGCGAAATCGAGGGCATACTGAACGTTCGCGGGCGGAATACCCGCGGCGAGCGCCGCCCGCACGGCGCGTTTGAGCCCCGCGTTGACCGCCGGCTCGTAACGCCCCGCATCGACGAGCGTCACGTCGTTGGCGGCCGCCATGATGGCGTTGAGATGCTTTTTACAGGCGAGCGAACCGACGATGAGGTCGGAGACTTTCTGCTCTTCGCGGACCTTCCAGCCGATGAACTCTTCGACGTCGGGATGATCGAGATCGAGGCAGACCATCTTGGCTGCACGCCGCGTCGTCCCGCCGCTCTTGATCGCGCCCGCTGCGCGATCGCCGACGCGCAAGAACGACATCAGTCCCGAACTCGTCCCGCCCCCGCTGAGCTTCTCACCGGCTCCGCGAATCGCCGAGAAATTCGACCCGCTTCCCGACCCGAATTTGTAGATGCGCGCCTCACGCACCCACAGGTCCATGATCCCGCCCTCGTTGACAAGATCGTCACTGACGCTTTGGATGAAGCACGCCGAAGGACTGGGCCGCTCGTAGGCGTTGGCGGAACGTTTGACTTCACCGTTCGTTGGATCGGCATAGTAGTGGCCCTGCGGCGGCCCTTCGATGCCGTACGCCCAATACAGGCCGGTATTGAACCACTGCGGACTGTTGGGCGCGCCGATCTGCTTGGCCAGCATCGCGCACATCTCGTCGTAGTAGACGCGCGCATCCGCTTCACTACTGAAGTAATCGTGCTTGAAACCCCAATACGTCCAGGTTCCGGCCAAACGGTGGAAGACTTGGCGCGCGTCGGTCTCGCCGCCGAACTGCTCGGCGCGCGCGGTATCCGCAAGCGCTACCTCATCGGGTTCTCTGCGCCACAACCACTCCGGGACGCCGGCTTCCGGGACGCGGCGCAGCGCCCGCGGCACCCCGGCGCGCCGGAAATACTTCTGCGCGAGCACGTCGACGGCCACTTGCGACCACGCCGCCGGCGCCATGATATCCGTGGCCTCAAAGATAACCGAGCCGTCGGGATTGATGATCCGCGAAGTACGCGGCGCGAATGCCTCCCCGCCATATGGATCGGCGGAAGTCGAATAGGTGCGGCTGAACTTCATGCGCGGAACAATCTCCTGGTGCGCTTCTGCGACGGCATTGCGAACACCTGTTCGATGAGGCGACATCCGACGACGGATGTGGGATATATTGTACCCCTTTAAACCCAGGACCACAACATATGGGATTGGCATCGCAGGTCCTTGCGAAGAAGCGGTGCACAACCGCCAAAAACGGCGAACCCGCATGTGAGTGACCGGTGGACGCAGTGGCGGGGTGGTGGAGAACGGCGAGGATAGCGAGGAAAGCCCGCGCAACGCACCCGCGATGCTCCGACCCGACGGCTTCGCCGAGCGGCTCTGCCGGGTCTCGCTCGCGGATCTGGCCGCGCGAGGCTTCACCGGCATCATCGTCGACCTAGACAACACCCTGGTCGCCTACGGCGGAGAACATCTGACGGAAGAGGACGCCGCGTGGATCGCCGCGGCGCGCGCGCAGGGTTTCGCAGTTTGTTTAGTATCGAATAATTTTAACGAGCGCGTTCTGAAAATCGGCAGCGCACTCGACGTTCCGGCGGTCGCCAACGCCCTCAAACCGTTGCCGCGCGGCTTCGAAGCGGCCCTGCGTCTGCTCGGCACGCCGCGCGACCGCACGGTCGTCGTGGGCGATCAGCTCTTTACCGACATGCTGGGTGCGAAGCTTTTGGGCTTGCATTGCATTCTCACCGAACCGTTGGTTGCCAAGGATTGGCTCGGCACGCGCGTCTTACGGATGCTCGAGCGCGTGGTCCTCGGACGGCGTCCCGCGGCCTGAGCGCGCCGCTGCGGCTGGCCGTCATCGGCGACCCGATCGCGCACAGCGCGAGCCCCGGACTGTACCGCACGTTCTTGGCGGACGCGGGCGTCGCGGGATCGTACGAAGCGGTCCGGGTGCGCACCGGCGGCGTCGCCCGAGCGATCGCTGAATTCCGCGCTCGCGGTTACACCGGCCTCAACGTGACGACGCCGCTCAAAGAAGAAGCGTTCCCCTGCGCGCAGACGCACGATGCCGCCGCTCGCGCCAGCGGCGCCGTCAATACCTTACTGCTCGGCGAGCGCGTTGCCGGCTACAACACCGACGGCATCGGCGCGCTCGGCGCGCTCGGCGAAGCGGGCCTTGCCGAACTCGCACAAGCACGCGTGCTCGTGCTGGGCACGGGGCCAACGGCCCGCGCCGTCCTCTTTGCGTTGATCTCCGCAGGTGCGCTCGTCACCGTCTGGAGCCGCACTTCACAACGTGTCATCAGCATCGCGCGCACGTTTGCGATCGAACCTTGGCGCCAAGGATTGCGCATTGATGCAGTCGTTGCCGCACTTCCGCCTGATGTCCGATTCAGCGACGCTGCACTGCGAGATGCGCTCCATGCGGTGCCGATCGTCATCGACGCCAACTACGGCGCGCGCGCGACGCTCGCTTCGAACCTCGAGCGCGACGACGTGCATGACGGGAAAGCCATGTTGCGTGCGGGCGCGCGCGCATCGTTCGCGCTGTTCTGCGGCGCTACTCGATAATGTACAGGTCGGACGTGGGCGGCTCGATGCGGCAATGGCCGGCAACTTGCGACGGGCGCTGCGTGCGAGTCCCGAGCAGTTCGATGAACGCCGTTTGACCCCAGGGAATGCGGCAGCGTACCGTCAGCTGCGCATACCCTTGTCCGTCGGCGGTGACGGCGACGACCCCGGCGCTCAAACCAATCGTCTGGAAGCGGCCGTCGCGGCTCGTTCGCAACTGCACGGAACGACCGCCTGCGTCGGAAACGAGCAACGGAAAGTCGGCGAGCGGCGCACCGCTTGCATCGAGCACGCGGCCGCGGACCGCCGTCGCGCCGTCGCCTTGAGCAAGGGCCGGCGGAGCGGTCATCACCGCGCTCCCCCACGCCAGTAAAACCGCGCCAAATAAGGCCCGCGCGATGCTGGCGGAGAGGGGGAGATTCGAACTCCCGAGACCTTTAGGGGTCTGCTCGCTTTCCAAGCGAGTGCATTCGACCACTCTGCCACCTCTCCACGGTGCAGGCGTAGGGCGCCCTTTCGGGCGCGCTACGCCTGTGCCTTTGCATAACATCAGATACCGGTTGCATTGAGTTCGGCGATAAAGGCTTGCACCCGCGAGCCCATCCACCAGCGCTCGAAGTCGCTGACGAGCGAGGGAACTGCGCGTACGCGGTCGGCATG
>JAABUQ010008702.1_pt1 | contig 14098 bp, 15 predicted proteins | sample 5560001 | NCBI WGS metagenome assembly JAABUQ01 (sample SAMN10711888, study PRJNA513371) | rock metagenome | isolation source: Antarctica rocks | place: Antarctica: Victoria Land, Finger Mt nord | collected 2015-12-18
CGGTGAACTACGCGCGCGCAAGCCTGCACCGCGACGAGATCCATGAGACGCTGTTCGCGCTGCAAGACTTGATGCGCCGCGTCGAGCCCGAGATCGCAAAGATGAGCGCCGCCGTCGCCGAGCCGCGAACCGAGATCGCGACGGTCATGCGGGCGATCGCTCGCGAACTCGATGCTGCCTAAGCGCCGGACGCTTCGCCCGTGATCGCGAACCGCGGCCGCGGCCGGATGGTTGGGGCGTCGAGTTTTGGCGCGGCGATCGACTACATCGTGCGTGAAGGGCCCGAGCACGAGCGTGACCATGCGCCGCCGCTCGCGGTCTGGAGTGAGAACGTGGCGACGATCGAGACCGCGGCGCTGGAGATGGAAGCCGTTGCGTCTCAGAGTCGCGCGAAAGAGCCGCTCTACCACCTGATCGTGTCGTTTGCCGAGGGCGAGCGGCCGACGTACGAGCAGGCCCGGGCGGCGCTCGATACGCAGATCGAGCACCTCGGCTTCGGTGGTCTGCAGTACGTCGCAGCGCTGCAGAACGACGGTGTTGGCGGGATGTATCACGTCCATGCCGTGTTCAACCGGGTCGATCCAATGACGCACGTTGCGCGCGACATTTGGCAGGACCGCGAGAAGATGCGGGCGGCCAGCCGGGAAACGGAGCTCGAGCAGGGTTGGCGGGTTGTCAATGTCGAGCAGCGCCAGGAACTGTCGCACGGTGCTCGCGACGTCGAATACTACGAGCGCAAGCGTTCCTTCGAGCGCACTGTGCGCGAAGACGTGGCCCCCTCGGTGCGCGAGGCTTTGGCGAAAGACGGTGCCTCCTGGGTGGACATCCATCGCGTCTGCGGCGAGCGCGGAGTGCGGTACGAGGAAGTGCGGACCGGTCGGCACGACGACGTCGTGGGCGGCCGGCTCGTCGGCGCGGAGCGCGGGGAATACGCGCGGGCGCGCGATCTTGGTCCCGACCTCACGCATCGGAAGCTGATCGAGCAGCTCGGCCCGTTCGAGCATGACCACGCTCACGACCGTTCGCGCGATGCGGTCCGGCCGTTCGCGGAGCGGTGCCGGGCCGCCGCAGCCGAGGTGGAGATTCTGCGCGGGACGGATGGTGCCCGTGAAGGGCGTGCCACCGATGCCGGCTGGCGCGAGGTGCATGCGACCTTCGAGCGCCACGGCGTAGAGTACAAGCCTTATCGTACCGGAGCCCGGATCGGCGACCTCGACAGTCCCGAAACGGTCAAGCCGTCGGAGATCGATCGTGACCTCTCGCTGCGGGCGATGACCGCGACGTTCGGGCCGTACGAGAGCTCGCAGCAGGCGCGCGATCGGGCGGCCGCACGCGAGGCCGTGCAGCGGGCCGAGAACCTCGTCGTCGGCGCACGGCTACTCGAGGATCCAAGCACGATCATGGAGCGTCTCACAGCCAACAATGCGACGTACACGCTTGGCGCCGTGGAGCGGCTCGTCGGCGAGCGGGCCCAGGACGCAGAGCAGCGTCAGGCGATCGTCGAGAAGATCGTCGACGGGTCGGTGCAGCTCGCCGACGAGCGCGGTAAGACGCGGCTGACGACCCGTGAGGTCCTTGATGCCGAACGGGCGCTCGCGGCCGCGGCGGACGGACTCGCGTCGAACAAACGCGACGTCGCGATCACGCGCCCCGCCGATGGGCGGCTCGACGAACAGCAACAGCGCGCGTACGCCTACGCGACGGACGACGATGCGCGCCTAAAGATAATTACGGGCGTTCCCGGCGCTGGCAAGACCCGGCTCATTAGCGAGATCGGTGCGGCGTATCAGGACGCGGGCTACAACGTGCGTGCGGTCTCGGTCGCGAATTCGGCGGTCGACGTATTGCGGCGCGAGACCGACGTCCCGGCGCGTTCGGTCGCCAAAGAGCTGTACGAGTGGGGCCAGGACCGGGAGCGGCTGACGAACCGCGACCTGCTCATCATCGACGAGGTCTCGACCCTCGGCACCGCACAGGGGGCGACGCTGCTGCGCGAGGCGCACGAGCGCGGCGCGGTCGTGATCGCGCTGGGTGACGACAAGCAGTTCCAGGCCGTCGCCCACGGCAACGCGCTTGAGCTCATGCAGCGCGCGGTCGGTGAGAACACGATCGACCTGGAGAAGACACGCCGGCAAAGCGAGGTGTGGCAGCGCACGGCGACCGAGGCCGTACGCCGCGGCGACGTCCGCGACGCGATCGACGCGTATCGAGACCGCGGGTTCGTGCACGAGACGGGATCGCAGGACGAGGCGCGCGCCGCGCTGCTCGACCGCTGGCGCGCGATCGAGACTTCCGGTGTCGAGTGTGGGATCGAGGCGTATACGAACCGCGAGCGGATTGCGGTCAACGCGCTCGCCCGCGACGAGTGGCGCGCGATGGGGCGGCTCGCCGGCGACGATGTGCGGCTCGAGACGGTCGACGGCAAGGTGCCCTACGCAGTCGGCGATCGGGTCATTATCCGCGAGACGATCCGGGAGGCCGGCCTCTTCAATGGCTCGGTAGGCACCGTCCGCGCGATCGACGATGCGACCTTGCAGATCGAGCGCCGTGACGGCGCGGTCGTGCCGGTCGATACGCGCGAGCACCCGGGCGTGCAGCACGGCTACTGCTCGACGGAGTACCGCGAGCAAGGGTCGACGCGCTACGCCGAGCTGCAGCTCGTGACCGAGCACGTGAACCAGCGATCGCTCACGGTTGGGATGACGCGGCACACCAACGAGTACGGCATGTTCTATTCACGAGAGGCCGTCGGCTCGTACGACGACCTCGTCGCTCTGGGTCTACGCACGAGGTCGAAGGAATTGGCGAGCGACTACCGCGAGCTCGAGCGCGCGCAAACGCGCGAGGCGGAGCCAGCCCGGGAGCTCACGATCGGTGACCTGCGGCGGGAGCTTGAGCCGATCGCGCGGGGCCGCGACGCCGGTTATTCGCGCGATGAGCGCAAGGCGGCCTTCGGTTTGCTCAACCGCACCGAGCGGCTCGAGCGTGACGAGCGCGTTACGGTGCGCTCTGATTGGCACGCGACGCTTGCGGAGCCGCGCGACGTGAAAGAGCAGGTCCGCGAGCTTTCGGAGCGCGTGGCTGCACGCAGCGCCGAGCGCGAGCAAAGCAAAGAACACGAGCGGGGGTGGAGCTGGTGAGTGTACGGGAAATTCGGCCGCCGCGGGGCGCGTCGCCTGGGTTCACTGCAGGGCTCGCATTTGGGCTGCTGCTGTTTCTCTTGTTGCTGTGGTATGAGACACAGCATCTCGCGATGCTCGCGCGCTACGCGACGTGGCTCGGCAAGCCGATCTTCGGCAAGATTTACAATCCGTTTGCGGTCCTGGTTTGGATGTGGAAGATCGACCAGGCGCAGTTTGCGTTCTTGCCCACGCAGCATTACGCGCGGGCCAATCCCGGTACCCATCGCATCGTCCTGCAGATCCTAGACCATCTCAAGTGGGGTGTGGCGGCGGCGCGGTCGTCGTCGGGGTCGTTGCCGGGTTGATGCTGGACCGTCCTAAGCGCGGCTCGGGGCTCTACGGGCGCGCGCACTTTGCGACGGCGCGCGAGCTCGCGCGATCCAGCCTGCGTAAAGCGCAGACCGGCATCGTGCTTGGCCAGACGAAGCGCGGTAAGTTGCTCATTCACGGCGGCACCGAGAACGTGCTCGTCCTCGGTCCGCCCGGCGTTGGCAAGACTGACGGCACTGCCGTCACGACGTTGCGCGGCGGTTGGCAGAGCAGCGCGATCGTCTTCGATCCGGCCGACGAGTTACGCGCGCGCACGAGCGACGCGCGGCGCGCTCTCGGCCCGGTCTTCGTCTTCGATCCACGCGACGCAAAAACGGCGCGCATCAACGTGCTCGCCGGCGTTCGAGCGGGCGACATCGATGCCGTTCGCTCGATTATGACGGCGTTCGTTGCCGACGTTGCCGACTTCGCCGAGACCCCGGAACAGGCGAAGTTCTTCCTCAACGGCGCGATCGAGCTCGCGACGGCCGTCGTGTTGCGCATGCTCGAACTCGGCAAGCCGACGCTCGAAGCTGCCGCTCAGTACTTCTATGACGCTGACTACAAGAACGAAGCGCAGTTTGCCGAGCTGCTTCGCGACGCGTCACGGGTGGCGTACGTGCGCGGAACCGGTACCAAGTTCGTCAATATGGATCCGCGCATGCGCTCGAGCATCATTGCGACGGTGACGCAGCGCTTCGACATCTTTCGCACACCCAGCGTTGCGAACGCAACGAGCACGGCGGATTTCGCGCCGCAGTTGCTGCGACAGCGCACGGCGACGCTGTATCTCGTCGTACGGGAGGCCGACCAGCTCGAATACGCGCCGCTCATGCGCATGGTGCTCGCGTGGCTGCTTGGCGATCTTACCGCCGCGATTCCGAAGGCGGATGCGCGACCGGTGCTGTTCCTGCTCGATGAGTTTCCGCTCCTGAAGGCGCCGGTCATCGAGCAGAAGCTCGCGACGATGCGGAAGTACAAGATCGTCGCCATGTTGCTCGCCCAGACACTCTCGCAGCGTCGCATCGCCCGTTCAGGCGTACGGTGCGGGCCTACGCGGGTGGGCGTGCGCGATTCCCCAGGGTAGCGTTAATGTTATTGGCGATTCAAGCGGGCCGAACGAACGAGCACTGGAGTCGCTGCCCGCGCTTGCCGTTGACGATCTCTCGATTAGGGAGGCATACCGTATCGGGCGCGCCGTGCATTTTATCGGTTACGTGTTGGATCAAGAAAAGCAACGCACCAAGGCTGGCGAGCGCGTGCACCGACTCCTTCTCGATGCGTCGCGTCGACGGCAAGCGGCTGGTCAGCGATATACAGCAGAGGAAGTCACGGACGATTTCCTTCACGCGTTTGCAGGCCGTATGTCGAAGGATAGTGCGTGGCTACGCGATCGGATCATCGCTTACGTCGATACAGAAGTCGCGTTCCGGTATCCAGACGATGATCCGAGCAATCTGCGGCCGCCTGAAGCGGAAGCCCAACGCCGTGCGATGGCCGGCTACAGCCATCCCAAAGTCGAGAACCTCGAGAAACACGTCCTGCCGCTGGTTCCGGCCTTTCACGTCTCTGGGCCGCTGTACGACGATCTCGAACGTTCGAGCTGGACGACGGTTCGCAGAAGCGTCGTGAAAACCGGCCTCGCCTTCTCCATCGTTGTCGACGGCGAGCACTTTGTGCCCCTTGTCGATGATCCAGACACGCTTGCCCGCACGGAATACCTGCTGGTCGATGCCCGGACGCCGCTGTGGGTGATCTGCGAGCGGGTTCGATTTCGCGATCGCAGGACCGATCGAGAAGCCGTACAGACGACGGGCCTTGAGTGGAACGCCCAGACATCTGAGAAGACGATGCTCGTCGCCGACGCGAGTTATGAAATGACAGGAAGCGTTGCGTCGCGCCGCGAGTTCGCGCAGCGCGAGCAAGATCGCATGACTCATGTGGCGCTGGGCTTTATGGCAGTGCTGTCGCATACGAAGGTCACAATGACGAAAAGCGCGTCACCGTCGAACCGAGGCGACCACTTCCAGGTCGAACTGCCGCGCAGCTACACTATCGACCGAGTCGTCGACGACGTTAACCGTGGGCGGCACATGCGCTGATCTTTAAGCCTCACCGCGTTTTGTTTAGAGACAGCATTTCGGGACACTATTTCGGGACACGCGAAGCCTTGTTGCGCCGAACTCGTGACAGGTCCCCAAAGGGGGTCGGTTGCGAGACGCTTTCATTCCTCACTCCGCCGGCCAGTGTATATGAGTAAGATAAACGAGACCAACGCTGCAGCACCGAGCAAGGCTATGCTGATCGCCATAGGTAGCGCATTTGTGCTGCCGGCGATACCTGCTAATGGAGCCGAAAGTGCACCGGTGAAGTACATCGCCAATCCCATCAGCGCCGCCGCCGAGCCGGCGACTTCACCATTGTCCTGCAACGCGAGAGTCATTGCGTTCGGCATCACGAGACCGACGCTCGCCACCACGACGAACATACCGGCAAGCAACAGAATCAAACCGTTGCCGGCTAGTACCGACAACAGCACAACGAGACCGCCGATTGCCGAGCCGGCGACGCCAACTCCGAGCAGTCTGCGCGGACCGACCCGGTGTACGATATGACCGCTGACCTGTGCGGCACCCACGAGACCGATGGCATTAACAGCGAACACCATGCTGTATGACTGCGGTGAGAAACCGTGAATGTCTTGAAGAACGAACGGTGAACCAGCGATATAATCGAACATTGCTGAAAACGAGAATCCGCAAGCCATCATATAACCGACAAACACGCGATCAGACAAAAGCAGCGCGAAAGTCGGGCCAACTGCCCGCAGACCGCCGCCCTGTCGACGCTCCGCCGGTAATGTCTCAGGGAGGGCGAACGCAACCACGGTTACCATCATAGCAGCAAGGGCCGCCAGCGAGATGAATATCCACGGCCATGTAGCAAACCGCAGCACTTGTCCGCCCACAATTGGCGCGAAACAGGGGCGACGCCAGCGATCAAGAGCAGCAGTGCAAATAGTCTGCCTGCTGCCTCGCCAGAGTACCGGTCGCGCACTATTGCGTTCGCAATCACGATGCCGATCGCACCGCCGATCCCTTGAAGCAAACGCAGCGCGACCATCATCCAGATCGACGTTACACCAGCGCACAATGATGACGTTATTAGGTAGAGTCCGAGACCGAAGAGTAGCGGCCTGCGGCGACCAAACGCATCGCTTGCGGGACCTCCGACCAGCTGGCCGACGCCGAGGCCGACAAGGCACGATGTGATGCTTAGCTGAGCGCTAAGCGCGGTAGCGTTTAGTGCAGCCGCAAGTTGCGGCAGAGCGGGAAGGTATGCATCGATTGACAGCGGCCCGAGGGCCGTGAGTGCCCCAAGGATGATGACGTAACGTACCCGACTTGCGCGGCTCTCGCCAACAGCGGCCGGGCGTTTCGTAGCCATGGCCGCTGCCTTATTAGCGTGATCGCGGGGAGCCGTCAGTAAGCGACCGTGATTCGACGACGTATCGCCTCACCACGCTCCAGCTCGTTGACAAACGCAATAGCATAGTCGGCAATCGAGATCCGGCTTCTGCCCTCGGCGTCGACTAGCAACTGCTCACCACCGATCCGGAACTTTCCGGTCCGCTCACCTGGCTCGATTATTGCCGCTGGTGACACTACGGTCCAATCGAGGTCTTCCACCTCACGGTATAGCGCGAGCGCTTTGATCTGCGCCAGCGCATTGGCTTTCCACATTGCGGGAAAATCAGGAGCATCCACAACTCGAACACCCGGAGCGATCTCCAGTCCACCGGCGCCCCCAAGGATGACTAAACGACGCACGTTCGCCCTGCGCAGCGCAGTGATCAAACTGCGCGCCGCTCCAAGCAGAATTGTCTCATCGTCGTCGATGCCAATCTGAGGTCCGACTGCGGAGGCGACTGCATCGTGACCCGCGATGAGATCAGCCACAACATCGGGATTGGTCACGTTGGCCGCCCTTACGGTCATGGCGGACCCATGGGGAGCCGTAACGTTACCGCCTCGCGTCACGCCCGTAACCAGGTGATGCCGGAGGAGCAACTCATCTGCGATGACCCGGCCGATTTTGCCGCCAGCACCGAACAATACGATGTTTATGCCAATCTCCCTATCGCGCCGCGCTGACCGAGGCTACCTTGAATCAAGATATTGTGTTAGTCTCGCTTGGAGACCAGCGCTACGATATCAGAGAAGCGCGATCTGTGTAAATGAGGCAGTTTCACATTACATGGTTACTTCAGCAGAACCGACTCCGAACAAACGCTCACCTCGCGCATCGTCGCATGAGGACTGCGCGGTCCGCGGTGTGCTCGATCGCATCGGCGATAAATGGAGCTACCTACTGATTCTCAATTTGGCAGGCGGTCCTCAACGATTCGGTCGGCTACGAGCTGAAATTGATGACATATCGCAACGCATGCTAACCGAGACGCTGCGAAGTCTGCAGCGCGACGGCTTGGTCGAACGAGAAGTCTTCCCGACGACGCCTCCTAGTGTGGAGTATCGTCTCAGCCTGCTTGGACGTTCGCTCCTTACGCCGATGCGTTCATTGGTTCGATGGGCCGATAAAAAACAAGCTGTAATCCTTAAGGCACGCGATGCTTATGATTACGACGGCAGTAAACGTTAGGGGAACCGCCTAGAGGGGTCAGCGTCAAGCCAACGGCGACGTCATCTGCATCGCGAAAAGACGCGTGCACGAAGCGGTGGTCCATCGCTAGCGCGGCCTGCTGCACTTCGAATACGCAACGGTCCAGGCAAACGACGATCCGTCTTTACGGCCCGCTATCTACACCTTAGCGCCGATCGCCGACTCATCGTCCGATCGACATGACTGAAGCGGAAACGCTCCGGTCGGCAACCGTCGGCGATGCGTCTCGTCAACGCCTTGTTCTTGATTCAGTACAAGCTACACCTCGGCCGCGACGACCGTGAGATTCGCCAGTATTCCATCGGTGCAAACAGCTTCGGCGAACTCTCCATGCAAGCTCGCAAGATTGACTTCGTGTATTTCGTCCGCCGAATAGTGTTTGCCGTTTGGTCCAATCCGCTCGAACGTCGCCGTTCCGTCGCTTACAAGGTAAACCTCGAATCCAAGGTTCCCGGCCATTCTGGTGGTCGTCGAGACGCAATGATCGGTGGTTAGTCCGACGATAACGAGTTGCGTTATCTTCCGATCATGAAGCTGTTGCTCTCGAGTGGTGCCGATGAAGGCGCTGTTCACATTCTTGAAGATGACCGGCTCGTCACCGATTGGAGCGACTTCCGCCTTGATTTGGCTGCCATGAGCGTCCTGTGCGAAAACCGATCCCGGGGTTAGCGAGAGATGTCGTACGTGAAGTACGGGACGATCGGATTTGCGCCCTGCAGACAGCAAACGAGCGATGTTCCCTTCCGCCTGCGGATTGTTACGCTTCCCCCCCGTCTCGACTGCCATCGGCAACGCGGCTGCGTCGACGAGATCAAGGTCCGCCGGGACACGCGTCCAGTACTTCATGATCGCGAAATCCGACGCGCCGGCGGTCGCGCATCCGGCATAGTCGGCCGTGCCCAGAACACGGTCACCGACGCTCGCATCGGTCACGTCCGCGCCCAACGCATCGACAAGACCAGAAACCTCTAATCCGATTCCGCGGGGGAGATCGCCGGCGAACAGCCCCCGGCACAGGGCCCAATCGGCCCGAGCTCGATCCGATTGTTATATGCCCACTGATCCAGCGCTTCGGCCGTGAACTCCGTTCCTTGATCGCAGCGGATCGCGATCGGCGCGCCGCGCTTGCCAACGAGACGGGTGAGAATCTCGACGACATCTCGTGCCCTAAAACCGGCCGCGACTTCAAGAGCTAGGCATTCGCGCGTGAAGATATCGATGATCGTCAGTAATCGAAACGCTTTGCGTGCGTCCCCGATTAATCGGTCATGCATGAAGTCCATGCACCAAACGTGGTTCGGCTGGGTGGCAGCGATGCGCACGCGCATCACAGCGGATCTGCGCCGGCGCTTCGGACCCTTTGCGCGCAAATTAAGGCCCTCTTGCGTATAAAGACGGGCAACTCGCTTGTGATTGACCGTCCAGCCCTCACGTTTGAGTAAGACGTGAACCCGGCGATAGCCGTAACGCACACGTGCCTGCGATATTTCTTTGATGCGCGAACGCAAGGCTTCGCTGATCGCGGTGACCTTTGGTTTGTACTGCATGGACTTGCGATTAAACCGCATCGTTGCGCAAATGCGCCGTTGACTCGCACCGTATTCTTCCTGAAGCTCGCCGGCCAAGGTGCGCTGCTTGGCCGGCTTCAGAGCTTTTTTGAGAGCACGTCTTGCAGCATCACCTTGTCGAGCGCGAGATCGGCGACGAGTCGCTTGAGGCGCGTGTTTTCATCGCGCAACTCGTTGATCTCGCGGATCTCCGGTGTGCCGAGTGAGCCGTACCTCTTTTTCCAAAGATGGATCGTGTTCTCGTGGACGCCGGTTTTTCGGGCAAGCTCGGCGATCGGAAATACCGGATTCAGCCTGCCGTAGCACCTTCGCGATCGACTCGGGGGACTGGCGTTTGCGGGCCATGGGGACCTCCGTAGGACGAGCCGCTTAGGCGGCTCGAAATTGTGGCCCCGCTGGCGTCGTTTTCGGGGTGCCCTCCAACCACATGCGAAAGTTACGCTTCAGCGAAGCCCAGATCGTCGGGATTCTCAAGGAGCTCAAGGCCGGCTCGAAAGCCGCCGACCTCTGCCGCACAGCCGTTGTTCATGGTGATGACGTCCTTCGTCGGCACCAACGACGAGGTCGCCGTCTATGCCTAGCTCGCCGAACTCGTTCACGATCACGGCGTAGCGTGCGACCGTACTTCTCCGAAAGGATGCGGTTCAGCAGCGTCGGCTTGCCGGCGCCGAGGTAGCCGGTGAGGACGGTGACGGGAAGGCGCGCGCGGACATGGCTAGCGCTTGTCGACGACGATCTCGCCATTCAGGATCGTCATGCTGAGTTTGCGAAGGTTGCTGATGTCCTGGGTGGGATCTGCGGTCAGCACGATCAGGTCGGCGCGCTTGCCGGGCGCCACCGTGCCGAGATCGGGGCGGACGCACTGCCGCGCCGCGCCGCTGGTGCCTGCGGCAAGCGACTGGACGGGCGTCATCCCCGCTGCGACCATCAGCTCGGCCTCTTCCAACGTGTTCGCCCCGAACAGGCCCGGGCCACAGAAGGTGTCGCTACCCAGGGCGATGCTCACGGCGGCATCAGCGACCCTCTTCACGTTGCCTCGCGTGTCCGGATGGCTCGCGTCGTTAATCCAGAGCGTCGGTGTGTAGGTGATGTCGCGCTCGAGCATCAGATCGATCAACGAGTGATCGGTGATAGGTTCGAGCGTGACACCATGCTCCAGGCCGTCTGCGCCGGCCTCAATCGCTTCGCGTGCCGCGACCTGCTGAGCCGTGTGAACGGTCACCCTAAGACCTCGCTCGTGCCCGGTTTCGATGCCCGCCCGAAGGAAATCGAGGGGGAGCCGCACGATCTCGACAGCAACCGGAAAAGCGGGGTACTGCCAGACGTACGTTGGTGAGCCGGGGCACGCGCACGCACCTTCCGATAGGAGTTTGATCGCGTCCACCTTCCGGTCGGCCAGATAATGCACCAGATCACGCATCTGCTGCACGCTGTCGACCTCGCCGGTAAACCGTGCACGTGCCCAAGGATTGCTGCGGAAAATAGTGGCCGCGGGATGCCCGTCGCGTCCGGTGATGCCGCAGCCGGTCGCCAGGAGCCGCGGGCCTCGTAGCGTGCCCGCAGCGATCTTGGCGCGCGTCTCCAGTATCCCCCCGGTCGGATCGCCCACCGACTTGATCGTGGTGATCCCGTGCTGAAGGAACAAGTCAAGCCGTCCGGGCAGCTCGTTCGCCTCGAACGCCTGCATCGATTCCGGATCGGACACCGCTCGGACGTCGTAGAAGTGGATGTGCGTGTCGATCAGTCCCGGCATCACCCAGCCTTCGGCCGCGTCGACCTCCTTTCTGCCCCTCAGTGGCTTTGCTGAGACGGCCGCGATCTCTCCACCATTGATGGCGACGTCGTGTAGCCCGGCGTGCGCCTTGTAGCCGTCGAAGACGTGCGCACGGCGGATGACGAGGTCGTAAGTTGCGGGATCTCGGTCCTCGTGCACCTCGGGTTCATAAGCCGTCGCTCTCACTCGTGATCGGGCGGTATCTGATGCGGATTGGGAATTCTCTGTTTTCATGATTTGGGTCCTCTCCAAATCACTGTAGACCTTGACACATGTGTCAAGGTCAAGCCACGCTGATGGCATGCTGATCGGTGAACTTTCTGCCCGCTCTGGAGCCAGTAGCCGTTCCCTGCGGCATTACGAAAAATTGGGGATCATCGAGTCGCGTCGTGCGGAGAACGGTTATCGCAATTATCCGGACTCCACTATCGAGTCTGTCAAGGCTGTACGGTTCCTCCTCTGTTCTGGCCTTACGCTCGGCACCATCGCCGAGATATTACCCGCACTTATGGGCCAGGAGTGCAAGCTGACAATTCCCCGGATACGAAGTGCAATCGAGCGAGAGGCAACCAAGATCAAGACCCAGATGGATCAACTAAATCTCAGCTATAGCGCCTTAACGGCAGCCTTGGGCAAAGGTCATATTCGACGTCCAGCGGATTAGGCCTAAGGCGTGTTCACACTGATATGATGGGTTTGTCAGGGGCGTTCATCGTACTTGACTCGAAGCGCCGGTACATCCCCACCACACTTTGGCCACCAGAGCTCGAGCGCTAGATTGATGGCCGGCGCCTTCTCTGAATTCGTAGAAGTGCAGTGGATCGACACGAGTAAAGACGCGCGCTTCACGGTGAGTGAGCGCGACGGACTAATCGACGCTCCATTGTTGTAGCCGGCGATCAGTGCATCGATCGAACTAACCCGGGAGTTTCGGAATAGCTTTACGAGACACGCGAAAGCGCCTTGCGGCGTAGGTGGCCGACTGGCCCGAAAGATACGGTGTTACTTGTTAAGGCAACTCTGATTTCATCAGTCTAATCTCGCCTATTGTTCAACCCGATAGCTTAGTAAATCGCATCGAGTAATTTGGCGAGCGCTTTTCTCATGCTGGCCTTCGTAGACTTTCTCGACACCGTTCAGGAAGCTACGCATTCGCTAGCCTCTGCAAGGCTTTTCGCTGTGTGAGTAGATTTGCAAAACCGCAGAGAACATGAACTCGATCTCCTACTAGCCGGCGACGCCGACTTGATGACCAACAAGGCGGCCCTGCGCAGCGTCTACGATCCGACCGCCGGAACCGGCGGAATGCTCTCGGTGGCCGAGGATCGGATTAAGGATTACAACAAAGAAGCGCGAGTCACGTCGTACGGCCAGGAACTCAACGACGAGTCGTACGCGATCTGCAAGGCCGACATGCTCATCAAAGGACAGGACGTTGACAACATCAAGCAGGGCAACACTCTGTCGGCCGATGCGTTCGAAGACAAGAAATTTGACCTGATGTGCTCCAACCCGCCCTACGGGGTGGACTGGAAAAAAGTGCAAGAAGCCGTAGAAGACGAGCGCAGGAAGTTGGGCTTCAAGGGCCGCTTCGGGCCAGGCTTGCCCCGCGTCGGCGATGGGCAAATGCTGTTCTTGCTACATCTCGTCTCGAGGATGCAGGACAAGAAATCGAGCCCCAACGGGAGCCGAATCGCTATCGTAATGAACGGCTCACCCCTTTTTAGCGGGAACGCCGGATCCGGCGAATCTGAGATCAGAAGGTATCTCTTCGATCACGATCTCGTCGAGGCCATCGTGGGCCTTCCTACCGAGATGTTCTTCAACACGGGCTTACCGACGTACGTGTGGATTCTGACTAACAGCAAATCCAAGGAACGGAAAGGCTTCACACAACTCATCGACGCGTCCGGCTTATGGCAAAAAATGCCGAAGAGCCTTGGAAACAAACGCCGGTTCATGAGCGAAGGCGACATCGCGGAAGTGATCCGCATCCATGGACGCTTTGATAAGTCCGAAAAGTCGAAGATACTCACAAACGATGACTTCGGCTACCGCACCATCACCATCGAACGCCCGCTTCGTCTCCGCTTCTGTGTCACTCTCCAACGCCTGGAGAGACTCGGCAAGAACAACTCGCTCGCGACGAGCGGCGTTGATGTCGCCAACCTAAAACGAACTCTTGAAACAATCGGTCTGGATAAGAAGTTCAGCAGTCGCCAGCACTTCCTAACAGCGCTTGATGCCGCTCTTAAAAGGCCGGAATCACCCTCAAGGCGCCTCTCTATAAGCTCGTGTGCCAAACGTTCTCTGAGCGAGACGAAGCTGCAGAAGTCTGCATGTCAAAGGGCCGTTCTGAGCCTGATCCCGAGATGCGGGACAATGAAAACGTTCCGCTGACAGAAGCCGTGCAAACTTATTTCGACCGCGAGATACTGCCGTTTGCCAACGATGCTTGGGGAGCTCGTGACGATCTTCGGGGAAATTTAAAAAGAAGCGGCGTAGCCTCCGGTTGCTAACACCAAAGGAGCTACGCCTTGAAAAGAGTCTACCCCGAATCCCAGCCCCTTGCCAAGCCCGCTCGC
>JAABUQ010008703.1_pt1 | contig 14097 bp, 11 predicted proteins | sample 5560001 | NCBI WGS metagenome assembly JAABUQ01 (sample SAMN10711888, study PRJNA513371) | rock metagenome | isolation source: Antarctica rocks | place: Antarctica: Victoria Land, Finger Mt nord | collected 2015-12-18
GGCCGCCTTGCCCCGCCGGGCGCCCTCGAAGGTGAAGGGCTTGGTGACGACGCCGACCGTCAGCACGCCGCGCTCCCGCGCCATGCGGGCGATCACCGGGGCGGCGCCGGTGCCGGTGCCCCCGCCCATGCCGGCGGTGATGAACACCATGTGGGCGCCGTCCAGGTGGCGCATCAGCTCGTCCGCCGCCTCCTCCGCGGCGGCGCGGCCGATCTCGGGCTTGGCGCCGGCGCCGAGGCCCTGCGTCAGATGCGGGCCCAACTGCACCCGGCGGTCGGCCCGGCTGTGCTGCAACTGCTGCGCGTCCGTGTTGGCGACCACGAACTCCACGCCCTGCAGGTTCAGCGCGATCATGTTGTCAACGGCGTTGGTGCCGCCGCCGCCCACCCCGATCACGGTGATGCGCGGCGTGAAGTCGGTGTGGTTCTGCTGCGGGACGGTGAGGTTCAGGGTCATCGAGGCTCTCCCAAGCTGATCGCGATAAGGTAGCATTAACGTTAGTTACGGATTAACACATATATCGGTTTCGTATAAATTGTTACAGTCTATTTCGAATGAAGTTGACGGCGCGGCTGATCCAGCCGGCCGCTTGGTCGTCGGACGTGTCGATGTCGGCGAGCGTCCGCCCGACGCCGCCCGACCAATTCAGCAGGCCGGCCGCGGTGGCGAAGCCCGGGCCGGACACGCCGTCGGCCAGGCCCCGCAGCGGCAAGGGGCGGCCCAGGCGCACCTGACGGTCAAGCACCCGGCCCGCCATCTCCCGCGCGCCCGCCAGTTGGCTGGCGCCCCCGGTCAGCACCACGCGCGTGCCGACCTCCCGTGCCATGCCGGCCTGGTCCAGGCGCTCGCGGACCAGCTCGAACGTTTCTTCCAGGCGCGGGCGGATCACGTCCACCAACTGGCTGCGCAGGATCTTGGCGAAGTGGTGCTCTTCCTCGCCCACCAGCGGCACGGACAGGATTTCCCGTTCGTCGTCCGGGCTGCCTTCCGCGTTGCCGTAGACGGTCTTCAGCCGCTCGGCGTCGGCGACCGAGGTGGACAGCACCCGCGCGAGGTCGTTGGTCACATGGCTGCCGCCCACCGCGAGCTGCGCCGTGTGCAGCAGGTTGCCCTCGCTGAACACGCCGATCCCCGTGGTGCCGCCGCCCATGTCGATCACGGTGGCGCCCAGTTGCCGCTCGTCCTCCACCAGCGACGACAGTCCGGCTGCCAAGGGCGCGCTGACCAGCTCCGAGATGTAAAGCTCGCAGCGCAGCACCGCCGTCTCAAGGTTGCGCAAGGCCGTCGCCGTGGCGTCCACTAGGTGCAGCCGGGCCGACAGCAGGTCGCAATGCAGGCCGCGCGGGTCGGCCACCCCGAGCGTCCCGTCGGCTGCGAAGCCGAGCGGCAGGGCATGGATGGTTTCCCGCCCCTCGACGGCCGCGCGGGCACGGCCCTCCTGCACCACGCGCCGTATGTCCGCCTCGGTGACGGCGCGTCCGCCCACCGGCCACTGCACGCCGAACACCCGGCTTTCCGGCGTGCCGCAGGTGAGGTTCACCACCACCGAGCGCAGCCGGTGGTCCGCCTGGATCTCCGCGTCGCCCACCGCGCCGCGCACCGCCTGCTCCGCCCCGTCCAGGTCGGTGATCCCGCCCGCCCGCACGCCGCGGGACTGCCGCATCCCGAAGCCGAGCACGCGGAGCTTGCCGTCGCCGTCCACCCGGCCGATCAGGCACGTCACCTTGGTGCTGCCCACGTCCAGCACGCCGAACGGCCCGGCGCGCAGCGGGCGGCGGGGCGGCGGGTCTGGCGCCATTGGCGGCGGCAGATGCGGCCCCAGCGACCGTCCGGCGTCCGGCTTGCCGGCGACCAGCCTGGTGGCGCGAGGCTCGGCGCTGCGGGTCATGTCGTTCATTCCCGCTCCCTTACGTCGGCCTGCGCGGGTCGGGCGGCACCGGCAGCGGTGGCTCCGGCAACGGACGCACCACCAGGCGGTCAGGCAAGCGCAGGTCGAAGGCCTGCACCGGGCGGTCCAGCAGCGCCTGCGCGGTGTGCAGCTCCATCAGCCGGGCCATAGCCGGCGCTTCCGCGCCTTCCGGCAGCAGCACGTCGGCGCCATTGTTGAGCCGGAGGTTCCACCGCCGCTCCCCCACGCGCACGGCGGCGACCACGCGGGCGCGGAGCGTGGGCAAAGCGGCGAGCTGGTCCAGCAGGGTGGCGGCATGCTCCGCGGCGCCGGCGCCGACGACCAAGGGAAGCGCTGCGAAGGCGGCGGCGTCCTTCACCGGGTCCTGGTCCGCGACGACCTGGCCCGCCCGGTCGATCAGCACGAACTTGCCGCCGGACTGCCACACGGCGAAAGGGTGGCGCTCGGTGATCTGCACAACGAGGGTGCCGGGCAGCCGGCGTTCCAGCGTGGCGTGCTGCACCCAGGTCAGCCGCTCGATCCGCGCCCGCGCCGCGTCCAGCGACACGCCCAGCAGCTTGTCGCCCTTGGAAACGCCCAGCGCCTCGCGCAGCTTCGGCTCGGGCGTCAGCGACCGACCTTCCACGACGATGCTGCGCACGGGAAGGTTGGTGCCGGCGGCGATCCAGTCCCGCAGCAGAGCGACGGAGCGGGCCGGCTGCACCGTCCGCACCAGCGCCGCGCCGCCGGCCAGCAGCGCCACGCCGGCCAGCCCATAGGCGACTGCGCGGCGCTGCCGCCGCAGCAGCAGCCGCCAGCGCGACGGCCGCATGTCGAGTGGGCGCGGCGGCTTGGCCGGCGTGCGCGGGGAGTGTAAGGAGCGCAGGCCGGGGCCGGCGCTGACCGGCGCCCGGTCGGAGGGCGCTACGCGCGGCATGCGGCGTGCTCCACCATCCAGGCGCAGAGCTGGGGGAAGTCGATGCCAAGATGCGCCGCCTGCTCCGGCAGCAGGCTGGTCGGCGTCAGGCCGGGCTGCGTGTTCACTTCCAGCAGCACCAGGCGGCCCGGCTCCCCGCCCGGCTTGCATAGCGTGTCGTCGTAGCGCAGGTCGGCCCGGGTGGCGCCGCGGCAGCCCAGCGCCTGGTGCGCCGCCAGCGCCACGTCCAGGGCGCGGGCGTAGGTGTCCGGATGCACTGCCGCCGGGACCAGGTGGCGGGAGCCGCCCTCGGCGTACTTGCTCTCGTAGTCGTAAAAGCCCGCCGCCGCGGTGATCTCCGTCACGGCAAGCGCGCGTCCGCCCATGACGCCGACCGTCAGCTCTCGGCCGGGCACGTACTCCTCGACCATGGCCGTGCGGCCGAACTGCCAGGTGCGCGCCAGCTCCGCCCGGCGGTTGTCGCCGCCGCGCAGGATCTCGACGCCCACGGACGACCCTTCGTTCACCGGCTTCACCACGTAGGGCAGCGGCACCGGGTCTGCGGCCTCCAGCTCGTCCATCTCGACGATCCGCCCCCGCGCCACCGGCAGCCCGGCGGCGGCGAACACCGCCTTGGCCGCCTGCTTGTCCATCGCCAGCGCCGAGGCGCGGACGCCGGAATGGGTGTAGGGGATGCCGAGCCAGTCCAGCATGCCCTGGATCACCCCGTCCTCCCCGAACCGCCCGTGCAGCGCGTTGAACACGGCGTCCGGCTTGGGCCCCGATTTAGGATCAAGCGCCGCGACCACCGCGCCCAGGTCCGGCCCGACCAAAATCGGCGTCACGTCGAACCCGGCAGTCTCCAGCGCCACGATCACCTGGCGGCCGGAGGACAGGCTGACCTCGCGCTCCGCGGAGATGCCGCCGTACAGGACCGCGACGCGCTTCATGGGGTCTTCCAAGGGGCCGGGCCGGACGGGATGCCCATGCGCTTGATTTCCCATTCCAGCGTGACGCCGGAGGCCGCGTGAACGCGCCGCCGCAGCTCCTCGCCCAAGCCCTCCAGGTCGGCCGCCGTGGCACCGCCGGTGTTCAGCAGGAAGTTGCAATGCTTGCCGCTGCACGCGGCGCCCCCGCGCACCAGGCCGCGCCCGCCGGCGGCGTCGATCAGTTCCCATGCCCGCATCCCCGGCGGGTTGCGGAAGGTGGAGCCGCCGGTGCGGGCGCGGACCGGCTGCGTGTCCTCGCGGCTGCGGCGGATGTCGGCCATGCGGGCGGCGATGGCGGCGCGGTCGCCGGGGCGCGCGCGGAGGCGGGCGCGGACCACGACGGCGCCGGGCGGCAGGCTGGCGTGGCGGTAGGCAAGGGCGAGCGCGGCTGCGTCCAGGCGGACCTGCTCGCCGGAGCGGGTGACGACCTCCGCCCAATCGAGGCAGCCCGCGATGTCGCCGCCATAGGCGCCGGCGTTCATGGCGACGGCGCCGCCGATGGCGCCCGGGATGCCCGACAGGAACTCCAGCCCGGCCAGCCCCGCCGCCGCGGCGTGCTCGGCCACCGCGGCGTCGAGGCAGGCAGCGCCGGCCACTACGCCATCCGCCTCGACGCGGACCTCGCCGAAGCCGCGGCCCAGGCGCAGCACCACGCCGTGGATGCCGCCGTCGCGCACGATCACGTTGCTGGCCGCCCCCAGCACCTGCACTGGCACGTCGTGCGGCAGCGCCGCGAGGAACGCCGCGAGGTCGGCGGCGCTCGACGGACGCACCAATGCCTCCGCCGGGCCGCCGACGCGGAACCAGGTGAAGGGCGCCAGCGGCGCGTGGGCCTGCACCCGGCCGCGGATCGGCGGCAAGCGGTCGGCCAACGCCGGGGACTGCACGGCGGGGATCATCCGGCCCGCCGCGTGCTGGCGGCCTGCAGCGCCGCGAGTTCGGCGGGCAAGGCCGCCGCCCATTGGGTGACGGTCCCGGCGCCCAGGCAGATCACGAAATCGCCGGGCTTGGCGATGGCGTGCACCATCTCGCCGAGGTGCTCCGGCCCCGGCAGCGGCACCACGCTGCGGTGGCCGCGGGCACGCAGTCCGTCCACCAGCGCATCGCGGGAGATGCCGGGGATCGGCGCTTCGCCGGCCGCATAAACGTCGGCGACGATCACAGTGCCGGCGTCGTTCATGCAGGTGCAAAACTCGGGGAACAGCGATTGCAGCCGGGAGTAACGGTGCGGCTGCACGACCGCGAGCACGTCGCGCGCGCCGGCCTGGCGCGCGGCTTTCAGCACGGCGGCGATCTCGACCGGGTGGTGGCCGTAATCGTCGATCACGGTGATGCCGCCGGATTCGCCGGTCTTGGTGAAGCGCCGCTTCACCCCGCGGAACCCGGCGAAGGCGCTGCGGATCGTCGCCTCGTCCACGCCCATCTCGATCCCGATGGCGACGGCGGCCAGCGCGTTCTGCACGTTGTGCTGGCCGAGCATCGGCAGCCGGAACGGCCCCATGCGCCGGGCATGGCCGCGCCCGCGCCCGGCCGAGATGACCTCGAACGTGGCGCCCAGCTTGTCCGTCAGCACCCGCTCCGCCCGCACGTCCGCCTGGGGCGAGAAGCCGTAGGTGATCACCCGGCGGTCCAACAGGCGCGGGATCATCTGCTGCACGCCGGGGTGGTCGATGCACAGCACGGCGAAGCCGTAGAACGGCACGTTGGCGACGAACTGGTCGTAGCCCGCCACCATGGCCTCCGCCGTGCCCCAATGGTCCAGGTGCTCGGGGTCCATGTTGGTGACGACGGCGATCACCGCCGGCAGGCGCAGGAAGCTGCCGTCGCTTTCGTCGGCCTCCACCACCATCCACTCGCCCTCGCCGAGCCTTGTGTTGGAGTTGTAGGCGTTGATGATGCCGCCGTTGATCACCGTCGGGTCCATGCGCGCCGCTTCCAGCAGGCAGGCGACGAGGCTCGTGGTCGTCGTCTTGCCATGCGTGCCGCCGACGGCGATGGCCCATTTCAGCCGCATGAGTTCTGCCAGCATCTCCGCCCGGCGCACCACGGGCACCAGGCGGGCGCGGGCGGCGGCGACTTCCGGGTTGTCGCGCTTCACCGCGGTGCTGACCACGACGACCTGCGCATTGGCGACGTTGCCCGCGTCGTGCCCGACCGCCACGGGAATGCCGGCGTCGCGCAGCCGGCGCACGTTGGCGTTGTCGCTGAGATCGCTGCCCTGCACGGCATAGCCCAGCGTATGCAGCACCTCGGCGATGCCCGACATGCCGATGCCGCCGATGCCGACGAAGTGGATGGTGCCGATGCCGAGCGGCAGCGCCCTCATGCCCGTGCTCCTGCATGCGGGGTCTGCGCCATCTGCTCGACGAGGTCGGCGAGACGGGCGGCGGCGTCCGGGATGCCGGCGCGGGCGACCGTGCGCGCCTGCTCGGTGAGACGCGCGGGCGACGACAGCCGGGCGGCGAGCGCGTCGGCCAGCACCTGGGAGGCGCCTTCAAACTCTGCCTGTTCCAGGACGTCGGCGCCGATGGCCCGGGCATTGGCGCGCTGGTGCCCGTCGATGGAGGCCGGCAGCGGCACCAGCAGCGCCGGGCGGCCGATGACGCCCAGTTCGGCCACCGTGCTGGCGCCGGCGCGCCCCACGACGAAGTGCGCCGCCGCCAGCCGCGCCGCCATGTTGGGGAAAAACGCAGACAGTTCGGCCTCCACGCCCAGCGCGGCGTAGGCGTCGCGCACGCGCGGCAGGTCCTCGGGCCGGCACTGCTGGGCGATGCGGAGCCGGGCGCGCAGGCTCTCGGGCAGCAGGCCGACGGCCCTGGGCAGCGCGTCGCTGAACACGCGGGCGCCCTGGCTGCCGCCGATGACCAGCAGGCGGATCGGGCCGTCCGGCGCGGGCGGCGCGTAGTCCAGGCCGGCCAGGGCGCGGACCGCCGGGCGCACCGGGTTGCCGGTCACGGCCGTCGCGGCGGAGGGCGGCAGGCGCACCGTCGCCGCCATGCCGAGCGCCAGCCGGTCCGCGAACCGCGCGAGTGCCCGGTTGGCCCGGCCCAGCACGGCATTCTGCTCATGCAGCACGACCACGGGGCACCGGCGCAGCATCCGGCACGCCAGCACGGGCGCGACGCTGGGATACCCGCCGAAGCCCACAATTGCAGTGGCGTTGAGCGTCGATAGGATGCGCCGTGCCTGCGCCGTGCCGGCGGCCAGCGCCAGCGCCGCCTGGCCGGCCCGCAGCGCGCCCCGCCCGGCGATCCCGGCGCCGTGCAGCACGAAGGTTTCCCGCCCGGCGAACACCTCGGACTTGAGGCCGCCGCTCCGCGTGTCCGTCATCAGCGCCACGCGATGGCCGCGGGACAGCAGCTCGGCGGCCAGCGCCTCGGCTGGGAAGAAGTGGCCCCCGGTGCCGCCGGCGGCGATCACGATGGGACGGACGGGCTGGCCCCTCATGGTGCGGCACCCCACACCGTCTCGGTCCGGGCGCGGCGCCGGGTGAGCGCCAGCAGCATGCCGATGCCGAGCGCCACGGCCAGCACGGACGACCCGCCGTAGGACACGAAGGGCAGGGTCATGCCCTTGGTCGGGATCAGGTGCAGAGAACTGGCCATGTTGACGAAGGCCTGCAGGCCGAAGCTGGTCACGAGGCCGCAGGAGGCCAGCACGATGAACAGGTCCTGCTCCGCCAGCAGCCGCAGCAGGCCGCGCAGTACGATGAAGCCGAACAAGGCGAGCAGGACCAGGCAGATCACCATGCCGAACTCCTCCCCCACCACGGCGAACACGAAGTCCGCATGGGCGTCGGGCAGCACGTCCTTGATCCGGCCCTCGCCGGGGCCGCGTCCGAGCAGCCCGCCGTTGCCGAACGCCTCCAGCGCGGTGTTGACCTGGTAGCTGTCGCCGGAGGACGGGTCCCAGAAGCGGGTCACACGGCTGCGGACGTGCGGGAAGAAGGCGTAGGCGCTGATGGCCGCGCCCACCAGCCCGCCCGCGCCGACGCCCACCATCGCCAGGTTGAGCCCGCCGATGAAAAGCTGGGTGAAGAACACCGCCGCCACCACCGCCAGCATCCCCATGTCCGGCTGGGACTTCAGCAGCAGGGCGATCAGCGCGAACACGCCGCCGGCCAGCAGCATGCCAGGGAAATGCCGCACGCGCTGGCCCTCGCTGAGCAGCCAGGCAGCGGCGACGGCGAAGCAGGGTTTCAGGAACTCGCTCGGCTGGACGGTCATGCCGGGGACTGAGATCCAACGGCGGGCGCCCTTGATCTCGACGCCCACCGCGAGGGTCGCGGCGGTGAGCGCCAGCGCCGCCAGGCAGCCGAACAGCGCCAAGCGCCACACCCCGCGCGGCGACAGCAGCGACACCCCCACCACGACCAGCCCGGCGAGCGCCAGGAACACGACCTGCTTGAGGATGAACACGTCGCGCGACTGGTGGATGCGCTCCGCCACCGCGGGAGACGCGGCCAGCATCATGACGTAGCCGAAGCCGATCAGCGTGCCGACCGCGAGCAGGGTCCAGCGGTCCACCGTCAGCCACCAGCGGCCGAGCACGGAGTCGTCGGAGCGGGACAGGGCCATCAGGCGCTCCTCAGGAGGTCGGGGGCGAAGTCGGAGGTCAGGGCCAATTGGCGGAACCGCTCGCCGCGCGCCTCGAAGCCGGCGAACTGGTCGAAGCTGGCGCAGGCCGGGGACAGCAGCACCACTGGGGAGGCGGTGTGCGCCGCGGCGGCGCGTGCGGCGGGCACGGCGGCGTCCAGCGTGCCCGCCATTGTATAAGGTACGCCGGCGTCGGCCAGCGTCCGTGCCAGCTCCGGCGCGTCCCGCCCGATCAGCACGGCGTGCGCCACACGGGGCAGCAGCGGGCGCAGCGCCTCGATCCCGCCGGCCTTGGCGATGCCGCCCGCGATCCAAACCAGGCGGCCGTAGCAGGCGAGCGCCCGGGCGGCGGCGTCCGCATTGGTCGCCTTGCTGTCGTTCACCCAGGCGACGCCGTCCACCACCGCGACCCGCTGCTGACGGTGGGGCAGGCCGGCGAACCCGGCGATCCCCGCAGCCACAGCCGCACGCGATACGTCGAGCGTCAAGGCCAGGGCAGCGGCGGCGGCCGCGTTCTGCGCGTTGTGCGGGCCGGGCAGGGCGGGAGCGTCGCGCATCGCCAGGATCGGCCCACGGCCGTCGCGCAGGATGCCGTCGTCGCACCAGACATCGGCCGGCTGGTGGCCGGAGACCGTGACGACGTCCTGGCCGCGCAAAGCCTGCGCCACGCCGGCGCTGTCCTCATCGTCGATGCCGACCACCGCGAGGTCGCCCCCGCCCTGCCGGTCGAACACGGCCCGCTTTGCCGTGATATAGCCGACCATGTCGCCGTGCCGGTCCAGGTGGTCCGGGCTGAGGTTCAGCAATGCCGCCGCGTCGAAGCGCAGCGTGGCGAGGCGCTCCAGCATGTAGGACGACATCTCCAAGACATAGACGCCGGCGGTGCCAAGAAGCGGCAGAGCCAGCGCCGGGGTGCCCAGATTACCGCCTGCCGCCGATTCGATGCTGGCTTCTGAGAGGATATGCGCAAGCAGCGCCGTCGTGGTGCTCTTGCCGTTGGTGCCGGTGATGCCGACGAAACGCGCCCCCGACCCGGCGGCGCGCACCGCCCGGAACAGCAGCTCGGCGTCCGACAGGATCGGGATGCCGGTCCGGCGCGCGGCCAGGGCCGCCGGGTGCGGCGCGGGGAGGGCATGCCGGATGCCCGGGCTGAGCACCAAGGCCTCGAACCCGGCCAAGCCGAGCGCCGGGTCGTGCAGCAGCAGGCCGGCCTCGGCGCGCGCCTGGGGCTGGTCGTCCCACACGGCGACCTCCGCGCCCATGGCGAGCAGGGCGCGCGCCGCCGGCAGGCCGTTGCGGCCCAGGCCGACCACGGCAAAGCGGCGCCCGGCGAACAGGGCGGGCGGGAAGGCGCTCATCGGATCTTCAAGGTGGCCAGGCCCACCAGCGCCAGGATCATCGAGACGATCCAGAAGCGGATCACGATCGTCGGCTCCGACCAGCCCTTCTTCTCGTAATGATGGTGCAGCGGCGCCATCAGGAACACGCGGCGCCCGGTGCGCTTGAACCAGAACACCTGGACGATGACGCTGACCGTTTCCACGACGAACAGCCCGCCGACGATGGCCAGCACGATCTCATGCTTGGTCGCCACCGCCACCGCGCCCAGCGCGCCGCCGAGCGCCAGGCTGCCGGTGTCGCCCATGAACACCGCGGCCGGTGGGGCGTTGAACCACAGGAAGCCAAGGCCGGAGCCGACCAGCGCCGCCAGGAACACGCCCAGTTCGCCCACGCCCGGCACCGGATGGAGCTGCAGGTAGTCCGCGAAGATCCGGTTGCCGACGAGGTAGGAGATCAGCGCGAACACCGCCGCCGCGATGATCGTCGGCACGATGGCCAGCCCGTCCAGCCCGTCCGTCAGGTTGACCGCGTTGGAGCTGCCGACCATGACCACCATGCCGACCAGCGGGAACAGCAGGCCGAATGGGATCAGCACCTCCTTGAACACCGGCACCGTCAGCGAGGTGCCGAGCGGCTCCCGGGTCAGCGCCGCGACCCAGACCGCGCAGCCGAGGCCGAGCAGCAGTTGCGCCACCAGCTTGCCGCGCGGCGACACGCCGCGGGTGTTGCGCCGGGTCAGTTTCAGGAAATCGTCCCAGAAGCCGATCACGCCGTAGCCGAGCGTCAGCAGCAGCACCGCCCAGACATAGCCGTTGCGCAGGTCGGCCCAGAGCAGGGTCGAGATGGTGAGCGAGGCGAGGATCAGCACGCCGCCCATGGTGGGCGTGCCTTTTTTCTCGATCAGGTGCCGGGCCGGGCCGTCCGTGCGGATGGGTTGGCCGCCGCGCTGCACGGAGGTGAGCCAGCGGATCACCATCGGCCCCAGCAGGAAGCTGATGAACAGCGCCGTGAGGCATGCAGCACCCGCGCGGAAGGTGATGTAGCGGAACAGGTTCGCCAGGATGAACTGCTCAGGGGACAGGCGGGATAGGTAGACCAGCATCAGCCCGGCGCTCCCGCCTGTTCCAGCGCGGACACGACCAGGCGCATGCGGCTGCCGAGGCTGCCTTTGACCAGCACGGCGTCGCCGGGGCGCACCGCGGCGGCGACCAGGGCCGCCAACGCCGCGCTGTCCGTCGCATGGGCGCCGCGGCGCCGGTCCGGCACGCCGTCATACAAATGCCGCATCAGCGGGCCGCAGGCATACAGCAGGTCGGCGCTGGACGCGACGTCATCGGCCAAGCCCGCATGTTCCGCCGGGCCGAACGCGCCGAGTTCCAGCATGTCGCCCAGCACCGCGACCCGCCGGCCCGGCAGCGCCGCCAGCACACCCAATGCCGCCCGGACCGAGGCGGAGGAGGCGTTGTAGCTCTCGTCGAGCAACAGGATATCGCCGCCGCGGATCGCCCGCTGCAAGCCGCGGCCCGCGCCCGGCGCGAACGACGAAAGCGCCGCGGCCGCCACGGAAACGTCCAGTCCCAGCGCCGCGCAGGCCGCGAGGGCGGCGACCGCGTTGAGCGCCATGTGCGCCCCCGGCGCCCCCATCGGGAACTCGACGGTTTGGCCGCAGATCCTGGCCTGCACCGGACCTGTTTGCAGCAGGCGCGCGTCGGCGCCCTCCGCCTGGCCGAAGGTGATCACCCGGCCGGGCGCCGCCTCCGCCATGCGCGGAAGGAACGGGCTGTCGCCGGGCAGGATGGCGAGGCCATCGGGTTCCAGGCCCCCCAACACCGACGCCTTCTCGTCCGCGATGGCCTCCAGGCTGCCGAGGTGGCCGATATGCGCGCTGGCGACTGCGGTCACGACGGCGACGTGCGGGGCGGCGAGCCGGGCCAGCGGCGCGATCTCGCCCGCGTGATTCATGCCGATCTCCGCCACGCAGAACGCGGCGCCGGGCGGCAGGCACGCGAGGGTCAGCGGCACGCCCCAATGGTTGTTGTAGGACGCTTCCGCCGCATGGGTGGGGCCGAAGGCGGACAGAGCGGTCCGCAGCATCTCCTTGGTCGTCGTCTTGCCGACGCTGCCGGTGACGGCGAGCACCTTGCCCCCGAAGCGCGCCCGGCCGGCCCGGCCCAGCGCGTGCAGCCCGTCCAACGTGTCGCCCACGACCAGCAGCGGCGCGTCGTCCGGCAATCCGTCCGTGCGGTGCACCATGGCGCCGGCGGCGCCCCGGGCCAGCGCATCTGCGACGAACGCATGGCCATCCGTCTCGCCCTGCAGCGCCACGAACAGGTCGCCGGGCCGCAGGGTGCGGCTGTCGATCGACACGCCCGAGGCGTCGAACGCCCGGCGGAACGCGCCGCCTGTCCCGGCCCGCAGCGCATCGGCGGTCCACAGCGCCGTCATAGCAGGCCGCGCACGGTGGCCGCGTCGTCGAACGGCAGGACCGTGGCGCCCACGGTCTGGCCCTGCTCGTGCCCTTTGCCCGCGACGGCCAGCACGTCGCCGGGGGCGAGACCCTCCATGGCGGCGGCGATGGCGGCGCGGCGGTCGCCAATCTCGATGGCGCCGGGCAGGGCGGCCAGGATGGCGCGGCGGATCGCGGCCGGGTCCTCGCTGCGCGGGTTGTCGTCGGTGACGACCGCGCGGTCGGCCTGGCGGGCGGCGGCGCCCATCAGCGGGCGCTTGCCGGGGTCCCGGTCGCCGCCGGCGCCGAACACCACATGCAGCCGCCCGGCGGTGTGCGGGCGCAGCGCCGCCAGCAGCCGGTCCAGCGCGTCGGGCGTGTGCGCGTAATCGACGTACACCGCCGCGCCGTTCGGCAGCGTCGCCGCCAGCTCCATCCGCCCGCGCACGCCGCGCAGCGCCGGCAGGCGGTCCAGCACGTCCGCGGTGCCCGTCGCCATGGCCAGCCCGGCCGCCAGCAGCGCGTTGTCGGCCTGGAACCGACCCGGCAGCGGCAGGACCAGCTCATGCCGCCGACCGTCCGCCTCGATCTCCAGCGCCTGCCCGCCCGGCTGCGGGACGGCGCGCAGCAGGCGCAGCAGGTCGCCCGCCTCGCCGACCCGGTGCAGCACCAGGCCGCGCCGGGCCGCGATGCCGCGCAGCGCGTCCGTCGTATCCGGTTCCAGCGCCGTGCTGGCGACGGCCGGGGCGCCCCGGGGCAGCAGCGCGTCGAACAGGCGGAGCTTGGCGGCGCGGTAGGCGTCCATCGTCTCGTGGTAGTCCAGGTGGTCGCGCGTCAAGTTGCTGAACCCGGCTGCCGTCAGCCGCACGCCGTCCAGCCGGAACTGATCGAGGCCGTGCGACGACGCTTCCAGCGCCACCGCCCGCACGCCGTCGCGCGCCAGCGCCGCCAGCGTTTCCGCCAGGGCGACCGGATCGGGCGTGGTCAGGCCGGGGCTGCCCTGACTTTTTCGGGTGGTCAGCCCGAGTGTGCCGAGGCTCGCCGCTTCGATGCCGGCGTCAGCCAGGATCTGCCGCAGGAACTCGGCGGTGCTGGTCTTGCCGTTGGTGCCGGTGATCGCGACGACCCACTCCGGCTGCGGGCCGGACCGCAGCGCCGCGAGCCGGGCCAAGGCGCGGCGTGGCTCGGCGTCCAAGATCAGCGGGCGCGGCGGGACGCCCGGCGGCCAGGCCGTGCCCGACGGCGCGAGCACGGCCGCCGCCCCGCGCGCCACCGCGTCGGCGATGAAGCTGCGGCCGTCCAAGCGGGCGCCGGGCAGCGCCGCGTACAGCATGCCCGGGCGGACCGCGCGGCTGTCGGCGGTCATGCCGGTCACATCGGGTAAGCCGTACGGCGATGCCATGCCCAAACGCCTTAACATGTCAGCGAGCCGCAACCGAGGTGACCAGGGGATCGGGGGCCGAGACGTCAGCCTCCCGCCCCGGCAGGGCCGGCTCATGCGGCGCGGGCGTTGCGGCGGGCGTCGCTTGCGGATGCGCCGGGCCGTGCGCGAGGGAGGTGTCCAGGGATGGACGCCACCCCGCGGGACGGCCCGGCCGCAGCGGCATCGCGAGGCCCGCCTGCGTCGCTGCCGCGGTCAGGGTCTCCGGCATCAGTCCCAGCATCGGTCCGATCCGCGCGATCACCCGGCCCGCGCCCGGCGCGCTCACGGCGCCCGCGGTCGAGTAGCCGCCGGTGCTCGCGTTGCCCTTCGGCTCGTCCAGCATGAAGTACACGGCGTAGCGCGGCGCGTTCATCGGGAACACGCTCATGAAGGCGCTGATGTTGGCGTGCTTGCGGTAGCCGTGGCCCATGGTCTTCTCCGCCGTGCCGGTCTTGCCGCCGACGAAGTAGCCCGGCACGTCCGCCGGCTTGCCGTAGCC
>JAABUQ010008704.1_pt1 | contig 14096 bp, 16 predicted proteins | sample 5560001 | NCBI WGS metagenome assembly JAABUQ01 (sample SAMN10711888, study PRJNA513371) | rock metagenome | isolation source: Antarctica rocks | place: Antarctica: Victoria Land, Finger Mt nord | collected 2015-12-18
CGCAGCGTCTTCAGCTGCAGCGGCCGCACGTCGCAGAGCAGCCACAGCGCGCCGACGGTGGGCACCAGGTGCAGGAACACCAGTATCGCCGGCGTCTGCAACCCCTGCAGGGACGCCTGCGCAGCGCAACACCCGTGTCAGGCAAACCTCTCTTGCCGCTCAGGTGTCCGCCCACCACTGCGGGTCCGCACTGCGCGCCTCTGGCACCGAGTCAGTGTATTGCATGTTGCGCTGGCTGGTGGTCCGTTGAACGGGGCTTGGCTTTTCGCCCAGACAAGAAGCAAAGTGCGTGCATTGCTGCGGAAAGCTCTGCCCAGCAAATGGTGCATGACCGCAGGTCCCTTCCTGCCCCGCTTTCTGTCCCAACACACAGCGGGCACGCGCCTTGATTAGAACCGGGCTGGCAGCGGACGCTGCCAGCAGCACGCCGCCAAGGAAGTAGAGCCGTGTGCCCTGCAGCACCAGGCCCACGGTCTCCAGGTCCGGGTCCTCCGCGTCCGCCGGCGCCCGCCGGCGCCCCCGCGGAGGCTCGCTGTATGGGTCCTTGCCCTTGTTGGCCTGCGCGGGCACGCAGCACTGCAGGGCCTCCAAAGTGTGGGTGCCCGGAGCACCACAGTAGTGCCCGCTTGCGCTACAAGGCTGACAGCAGAGCAGCCAAGGCTTTCAGCATATGCACAAGCATTGAAAGCAAGGGCTGGGGGGGCTGTGCATCACCTGCGCCAGGACCTTTTCAAAGTACTCCTGGCCTGCTTTGCGGAGCTTCTCTTTGCGAGCATCATCGTCGCTTTGCACGCCCTCAGGTGCCGAAGCGGACCCAGCTGCTTCGGGCATTGCTACGTGCACTGAGACCGCTGGCACACTCTATCGCAGCTGCTTGATGTAAGATTGCAACGCCAGCAGGCCTTGGCAAGCGCTCTAGAGCTGAGCTCTAGACCATTTGATTGCAAAATATATTGCAGCAGATCGGAGTGAAGCACCCGAGGTGGTACCCTGCTCTGGTGAGCTCTGCCAGCAGAAGTCTGTGTGAGAGGGAGCTTGCACCGGAGCCAAAGTGGCTTCCGTAGCAAAAGCCTTGTCTGCACACACGCCGAACCATGCCGCTGCCGCAGCTGCCGTACAAGCGGCCTTTCTTCCAGATTACTCTGGCGCAGCATGAGATTGAGGTGCGGCCTGTGTGATTCGGTGTCGTGCAGTAGGGCTGGCACACCTGGTATCAAACTGGCCTTGCTGCAGGAGGACCTTGCTGTGATAATCACGAACACGAAGAGGCGGCGGCGCGCGTCCCCGCCAGTCACCGTCAAGGACAAGGACAACTAGCGGGGGAGCTGAGCACCGGCCTGCTCATCCTGCGGAGCCTGGGGAGTGCTGTTGCAGGGCCGCCTCTCTGCATCCGCGCCTACGATGAACACGCCTCCGAGGGCCCTCTAATGAACGCGCAGGTGTTGCGGCTGCTTATTCAGAGAGCAGGCTGATTCTGCGTGTATATGCAGAGGCCTTCCTGGGTGTGTGTATTCTGTACATTGCGAGCCCTGCCAACACTTGAAAGTTGCAGTGGAATATGGCACGCTAAGCCGCGCCTGGAACAGTTGTCCTCGCTCGCAGGTAGTTTCTTGATGTTGTGTTGTAGGGTTCAGCAGTGAGAAGATGCCAAGCAAGTCACCAGTTACAGTCCAGCAGTGAGCGGTGAGTTGTCATAGAGGCAGGTGTGCAGCACGGACCTGCTCCTGATGTGCTTGTTGTAAGCCAGATAACAGATGCCTGACTTTGACTTCTCCATTGGGGCCATACTAGCACAACCTACTCCATATCGCCGAAACGGCCACAATGAGCACCTTGGTGCAAGTTTGTTTTTTGACTTAGGCAAGGGCGAGAGATCACTCGCTACAGCGTGCAAGGGTACATTTGAGCTTAGTAACAGTGTTGAGCGAGACGCAGGGCAGCTATGCAATACTTGAAGCGTGCAGATATCCATGATGCTATGTTCACTCGTCCCATGCTAACCCTTACTTTCAGCTAGTTGATCACCTCATTGCACAGCACCCTATACACCATGTCGGCTCACATCTGAACACAGCTAGTACCACACATGCAGACAAGCGCGTGCGGCTCTCAGGCAGCGCAGGAGGGCCCGCACACACGAACACTACCTGCCGTACGATCAAGTCCCTCGGTATGCCTCTTAGACTCGGTGCCAGCAAAGTCACCGTGCGGGTTGCAGGCAGAACAGGGCCTGTCACGGTACCGGGCTTTGCTAGTGTTGGCCACACCACGTGTGGGCACAGTCCACGCATCACTTCACGCTGTACCCCACCAGAGTCCCGCCGCGGCCGGCGATCTCGCCCAGGCAAACCCAGCCATACAGCTCGGCGGTAAAGGCCAGTGCGATGCCGACCTGCGCGCGCAACCCCGTCGCTGATATCATTGATGCCCAATAGACTGGTCTCTTAGGTGGGCCATGGGGTGTGCAGGGTGTGCAAGTTAGCCAGAGCAGGCCCGGGATGCCCCGAGCTGACGTGAGGTGGCAGGTGCCAGACGGAATACGCCCACAGCATATCCGTTTGTACGGAGGACCACTCAGCGGGGGCTGCAGGCGAGCGGGAAGCCCACCTGGCCCAGCGTCACCTCGCCCCTTCGGATGTGCCCCCACTCCAGGTTCTTGGGGAGCGCCTTCGCCTCCGCCGCGGCGTGCTCGAGCGCCCCCGGTAACCTGCGGCAGCGCGTGTCAGCGCCTGCTGTGCCAGCGCGCACTAACGCCTCCCGCACCCCCAGCAGCGCCTCTGCCCTCGCCTCCTCCGCCTCATCTTGCGGCAGCACACGCCTGCACATCAGCGTTGGGGCTCTATCCTGGGCTCGCAGCAGCACATCCCCTTTGCGCACGGGAGAGCACCCCATAAGGCGCCACCATAAGTGTGCTTCAGGGCAGCAGGGCACCCGCAACGCTGTGCCGAAGCACTTGGCTCGCTGCTCCAGCAGCACAGGGTGCGTGGGTCGGCACCTGGACATCCTGGTCCAAAACCACTGCTGCAGCAGCTTGTCGGCGGCCTCCTGATCCTTCACGACATACTGCGCGTTGTTTTTCAGCGCGGCGTTGAAGTGCTTGGACACGACCGTCTCCGCCTTCTTGTACGCAATCGGCACGCCCACGGTCACCGCGCTGTAGCCCTGCTGCAGGCCCTGCACGACGCCCTTGAGCCTTGAAGCAGTTGTCTGCACGGCCTTGCCCGCGCTCATGGTGCACGGAGTGCGGGGAAGGAGTAGAGGGAGGCTTGAGCAGACTGCTGCGATCTCAGACGGGGCTGAGCTGCGAGCAGGAAGAGCGACATCCACTTTTAGGGTTACAACAAGCCTCACTCAGGATTGGCACCTCAGCTGCTTTGCTGCCTTTACATGCTCAACGTTGGTTGCCTGCAAACATGCTAGTCTAGCAGTCGTGCACTCTTGTGCATCTGACGAAGCACAGGTGCATCAAGGTGTGCACCCCTCACCCCAACGTCTGCCTACGGAGTGCAAGGGGGGGTTTTGCACGGGCACGTGCAATGTGCACACCACAATGCAGTGTTGTACACACACGGATACATGTATGGCCCCAGTGTTCTACAGCAGACAGAGGCCAGCGCACAGGCTGGTATATACAGGGGCTGTGTGTACAGGGTGCTGCGGCGTGGCTCGCGCGGCGGTCACGCCATCATACGGCAGCTCCAGTTCTGGGGCCAGCTGGCCGGCCTGGACAGAAAGTGGCCGTGCAGGACGCCTGCCACCGCGCTAAACGCCTGCGGCCACAGGACAGAGAGCCTCAGTCAGCGTAGACATGGGGTTGCAAGTTTCACACGAGTGAGAGCCTGCGGGTGCAGCAAATGCAGGCGCTGCAGTGCACTACGCTGATGCCAGCAGCGTGACAGCACCATAGGTCTGTGCCAGGCTGTGTGCAGTTGGTCGTGCATTTGAGGCAGGATGTAGGTTGCAAGCAGCCAGTGCCTGGAGCTGGGCATGCACGAGTGCATCGGCAGAACAGTGGTCGACCTGCAGCGCCGCGATGCTGCCGCCAATGAGCGCGGTCGCCTCTGTCCGCTGGTTCATAAAGCGCAGCACTTTGGGCAGGGCGCCCGTGAGGTCGAACGGCGCGGCGGCCCAGAAGAGCGGCCTGCGCGGGGCAGGGCGTCAGCAGCCTGTTGCGCGTCCCGCTTATCGCTGGCACCTGGTGTGCGCAGAAAGGGGCCGCGCACAGAAGTCCACACGTGCACAAGCAGGCACCAGAGAGATGCCTTGCTTGTGATTAGGTGTGCTGGCAAGCACCAGGTGCAGGCGTTTGCAGCTGGCGGTCGCTCTCGCGGAGTGAGTGCGAGCAGGGCAGGGTGCTGGCACGCCACAGGGCGGTGCAGGTTGCGGCCGCACTTGTAGTGGTAGTAGCAGGCACCCAGCATTGCCTCCACGTGCACGCTGATGAGCACCGCGCCCACAAACTGCAAGCGACCTTGCGGTCACACACCTCCACAAGGTGCTTCCACAAGTCTGCTGACCACAGCAATGACACCAGGCATGCGCGCGCACACGGGTGAGCGCTGTGATTCTGGGAAGCGTGGACACACACTGGTTCGGCACACTCAGCCTGACACGCAGCCGATTGGCACAAGAGCAGGAACGACACGCGTGGCTCTACCCTGAAAGCACTCCAAGGCCGGCGTGGAGGCAAAAGCATTAGCTGCGCACCATGCCAGTGCTGATAGGGCTGTCGGCCAGGGCCGCGTGCAGGCCGAGCAGACCGAGCCACAGGACGAGCAGGCCGACCGCCAGCACCACGTTGCCAAAGCTGCCACCGCAATCAGGCGTATCATCACGCCATGCATGCTGGCGCACTGAAACACACTCGCGCGCTGGAGCCGCCCTTGCAGTTCACACATAACTTAAGTCATCAGTGCGCGCAAAGGCACCGAGCGGGGCCGCACATATCCGAGCCGGGCCACAAGGACTTTGCTGCCAGCTCAGCTGCATGCAGCAGGCGTTGCGACTCTGTCAGCAGGTACACAGCCAGTCCCAGGTATACTGTGGCGGCGACGAGGAGGTAGACGCGTCCATGCGTGCGGCGCGCCTCGGGGCGCGGCAGCACCGGGCACAGGCGGCGCGGTTCCCCGCGCGGCGCCTGGTACGACACCAGCAGGAGCGGCTCGGCCTCGCTGGCCATCGCTGGTGTGTCCCTCGTAAAGCGAAGTGATGGTGCCCGACATGCTCGAGCGATGCCTACCCGCGTGGGGAGCTGGGTGTCTGCCCAAGACGACCAGCCTTGCATGGTGCTTGGAGGAGCAGTGCGCTGGTGGCGGAGAGTCCTGAACTGTACTGACTTCATTACTGATACGAAGGAGCGCAGCTCTGTCGTTTGGCTCACCTGGCAGAGTGTGGCATATTGCATGCACTGCTAAGTAAACGGGCCGATGCACTGGCTGTTGGTCACCGCATGCCTGACAGTGCTTGCACGGCACTGCCAGCCAGTGCAAGGAGCACCGTTGCGTAAGCATCCCTGCCCATGTGTGATGCGTCATTGGCGCCATCTCAAGCTTCAGCCGTTAGTACCCATGCGTTTGCTTTGCAGGCTCAGCAACGCACGGTGCTCCATGCAGGCTGCGGCGCAGACACAGACGCTATCTCAGAGCAAGACCAGACCTGCCGCATGGAGTCAAGCGCAAGGAGGACAACAGGCTTGGTGCTGGGCTACGTGACGCCTTGGTGAGCCTGGATGTTTAGTGCCTGTATAGCCTTTCTGCTGGAGTCTGCTGCCAAGGCATTGTACTCGGCATCTTGTAATGTAGAATGAGGCCGCGCTACCTATCATGCATACACACAACACCAGCCAAAGACGGCAAAGCAGCTCACTACTGGCTGCTCCATCCTACCAGGAATGGCCGCGGGCTGGACGTGGCCAAGCGCGCGCGCAGCAAATTCACGCACCTGGCACCCGTGTGGTACCAGGTCCGGGGTAGTGCGGGCCGCCTGGAGCTCACCGGCGGCCATGACATGGACACGCGATGGCTGCAGGCGCTGCGCGCCCCGCCGCACAAGGTGGCCCGCCCGCGCCTGCTCTGGCTGGGACGGCCGCGCCGGCATGCTCTGCCGGGCTGTCGCCCCCAGACGTGCGAGCTGGCTGAAGGCGCTGGATGCGCTGCCGTATCCGCCGCCGCCCTGCCCCGGCTGATGCTGGGCTCCTGCCTGCAGCACGCGGCAGATGGATAGTGAGGCCTTGCTGGGGCCGGGCCCTGTCTGCGCGGCATGCTGCACATGCTATACCCGCACAGACAGTGCCTGCTTGCACAAGCAGGCCTGGCCGCGGCAGCCGGGCCCCAGGTGCTGCCAGCAGCGCGTGGGCGAGCGGTGCAGGGCGTCGGCACTGAGGAGGCGCGCGCGCTGCGCAGAGCGCACCCACGCCGCGCATCGTGCCGCGGGTGGTGCCCGAGCTGGCGGGCGCGGAGCTGGCCAGGGTCCTGGGAGACCCCCGGCCGCTCGCGCACATGCTGCGCGAGCTGTGCGATGCGCACGGCTATGACGGCTTGGTGCGGCCTCCCGCTCGCAGCGAGAAAGAGGCAGTATGCTGCCTGCCGGACAGCTTGCATGCAGGCCCATGACCGGCGGCCCAGCATATGCTGGAGTGGGCCCACGGCTTAGGTTGCCAGCGAGCCACGCATCTGGGCACATGTGCTGCTTGGCTGCGCACAGCCGCCAGGCATGCGCAGCCGCGCAGGCCCACTAGCCTGTCCGCATGGGCACAGCTCTCAGACGGTGTCAGGCAGGTCCTTTGGCAGGGGTTTCTTCCTGCCAGTGGTTCTTCGTGCCTCCTCATCTTACATATTCCTGCCCTGCGGGTATCGTGGCAACAGGTGCTGGAGGGCCTGGCGCAGTGGGCGGGCGCGCTTGCGCAGCCGCGCGCGCGCACGGCGGTGCTTGGTCTCTTTGCAGCGGTGGGCACCGTGCTGCATGCCGAGGGGCGCCGGAGGCTGGTGCGAGCTCAGGGGCGCCTTGTTCCTGGCAGGCACCACAGCATGCCTGTCACACCACTTTGCGGTGCTTGCGGCCACTCCCACCCTGCCCCCGCCGACCTGCCAGAGCAGGAGCAGATGCGCCTGTCCGCGCGCGGGCCTGCAAGGGCGTGCGCGGCGCGGCTAGGCAATTGAGTATTGAATGTTTGCTACTACCACCAAGATCTGCAACAGGCGCCGCTTCACCCCGACTCGCGCCGCAGGCTGCGTTGTAACGCCCGCGGCCTCCTACTCATGGGGGCCTCGCACTTGCCCCCATGGCCGGCCAAAGGCCGCGCACTTGAGCGTCATCCATTTTCGGGGCTAATTCATTCGGTAGGTGAGTTGTTATAGATGGGGGGCCAGCACTGACAATCCTCTATGGCGGCTCGCCGCACCGCCGCCTGGATGCGCTCATTAGCGCCCCGCCTCAGGCGCGCGGAGCTGCAGCCACACCGGCAGCGGCACCGACGCCGCTGCGGAGGCACCGCGCGCGACCCCCTTGACTGCGCTGCTGCGTCAGAGCGGCAGGAGCTATTGGCGGTCATCCCGCCAGCGGCCGGCGCGGCGGTCAAGCAGGGCGCCGCCGGCGCGCGCCCGTTTGGCGCCGCCGATATGGAGGTGCTGCTGCCGCACGTCGACCTCTTCTCGCTCAACGCGTGCGCCTGCTGCGCGGGCCCGCCCGCGCTGCCCAGAGTCCTGCCGTGGGGCCGGCGGGCGTGCGCGCGGCGGCGCCATGGGAGGCCGAGGAGGCGCAACCTGGTCGGGCGCCCAGCAGCGGCGTGATCATGCTGTCGCATTCGTGTGCTTGTGGTGGGGTGCTGCGTGTAGATCGGCCAAAAGAGGTGCTGTGCATGGCACCCTGCAATTGATGGCATGCAAGCCAGATGTGTTCTACTCCTGGCTCGCGTCCCGGCGCACAGCGGGCGCCAGGCGGCGCAGGTATGATGCGTCTGCGAGCCAGGGCAGGGTCGCAGGGAACGCGCCCCTGCCGTGGGTGGAGGCCAACCTGGACGCGCTGCTGCCACCAGCCAACAGGCAAGGCCCTTTGAGGGTTCCATACCCTCAGCACTGGAGGGTCGTTGGCAGCCATGGCTGGCCTGCCTCCTGCTTGTTGACTCAAGATTTGCTGCTCTCAAGAGTGCTTTTATTAGCCTGTGACAGTAGAGTGGTGCACACCGGCTTGCGCTGAAGGAAGCCACCCTGCTGTCAAGCCTGCTGCGGGTCTCCCATATTGTGCTCGTCTGTGCCGTGCAGGCACATCGCGGCGCGCGTGCTGCTGGGCCTCAACTTCTACGGTACGGACTTCCAGCTCGCCGCCGGCAAGGTCGAGCACATGACCGGCACCGGCTACGAGGCCGTTGTCGCGGCGCATCGCCCCGCGGTGACCTGGGACGCGGGCGACGCGGAGCATGTGACAGAGTACCGCGATGAGGACGGCGCGCCGCACGTGCTGTACTACCCGAGCGCGCGGTCCATCCAGGCGCGCGGCCGCGGGCTGCCACAGCAGCTTCGTTGGACTAAGCTGGCAGTCTTGAGTCGCAAGGGTGGCAGATGCTGGACTCCGCGACGAGGCATGCGCGCTGCGACTGCAAGGCCGTCTGTGCCTGTTCGTTTCATGGACGCGTGCCGCCGTGGGCCGTTGGCTGGCGCCCAGCTTTCGCACGTGAACCTGGGAGCATGCTAGGTGCATCAATGATCGCTACATGCAGCATGTGGGCGCATCTGCTATTGCATGCGCGCATGGTAGACTTGACAAGAGTGCGCGCCATCACAGTTTCGTATTGGCATGCATGCATGTGCCCTGCGTTCTCAACATGTTGCGCTGCCACAGGTGGATGCCCTTACGCTGGATATTCCATGTGTGCAGTAATGATTGGCGGCAGTCCGCTTTGCAGTGCGGATTCATTCATGCTTCGCGGCGCACCTGGAGGCAGGAGGTGCGGGGTGCGGCAGGCACGGCTGGATCTGGCGCGGAAATATGGAGTGGGCGTTGCTGTCTGGGAGCTAGGACAGGGCCTGGACGAATTCACAGACCTCTTGTGACCTGTAGACTGGCAACTGTCGCTCTTTCCTGTCTAGCTATTGACAAAGCATGCGAGAGATAAAGGTCGCAACCTACGTGCATTACCATCATCTGTTCTCACGTCGGGGTGCGCATTGCAACTTCTGGCAAAACAAAGGATGTTTAGCGCTGTCAGGAATGTTGAAAGTAGCACCCATGCCCTTGACACTCTGTTCATTCTGCATCACACATTGCCGAAGCGTGTGCGTGCTTACTGTAACAGTGTTGATTATGGCAATATAAATTATTCTGGACCCAACAGCACGGCCCGGCGCTATCTCCTCCGCGCGCGGTGCGCGTCCAGCGACGCGTCCACCGCCGCGCGGATGCCCGCTGCCGCGGCAGCCGCGTCCGGCTGCCCAAAGATGGCCGACACCACCGCCACGCCCGCGCAGCCGGCCTCGACGGCGGCGGCGGCGTTGGCGGCCGTGATGCCGCCAATGGCGACGACCGGGATGGACACCGCCGCGCAGATCTCGGCCAGCATGTCGAGCCCGATGACGCCGGTGGCCTTGGTCGCGGTGGCGACCACTGCCGCCGCAGCGCACGCCCGTCAGCCGCACGCCCCAAGCTCACCTGCAGGGTGGCGGCCCAGCGCGCGGGCCGCACCCGCGCCGGCGCCCAGGTAGTCGGCGCCGTCTGCCTGCGCGCGCAGCGCCTGGTCCACTGTCTTCACCGACACGCCCAGCAGGCGGTCGGCGCCCAGCAGGCGCCGCGCGGCCGCCGCCGGCAGGTCGTCCTGGCCGACGTGCGCGCCCGCCGCGCCCGCCGCCAGCGCCACGTCCACGCGGTCGTTGATGATCACGCCCACCTGGGTGGGGGGTTGGGGTTACGCCCGCCTGGGTGGCGCTAGGAATACGCCCACCTGCGTGCGGCGAGTCGGACCGAGCGGCAGTATCCACGATCGTCCCCACCCGCAGCAGGCGTGGCGCTCGCCAGGCATGCCGGCCATGGGTGCCAGCGCAGGCCGGTGCGTGCAACAACACACACATCAGGCATCATGAAAGCGCCTGCTGGCAATGGGGCTGGTTAGGCTGCCCGGATCCACCGGCAGCTGCTCACGCCGCTAGCGTGCGGCCTCGGGGAAAGCGCTGCGGCCAGCGTGCTACCTCCACGTCAAAAGCTGTTTCCGCGTCAATAGCGGCGCGGCGCCCGCTGCGTGACATGCCGTGGCGCTCGCAGGGCAGGCGAGGAAAAATGCAGGCCCTCCTAGAGTCGTCCCACACGGGCGCGCGCCCCGTGCGGTGCCGCCAGCGCGACCAGCTCACGCGCGGCCGCCAGGAAGGCCGCGCCATCGGCGGCTTTCTCGTGCAGCTGCAGCAATGTCACGCCACCCGCGAGCGCGGCCGCCGCCGCATCCGCGCGCGAGCGCCCGCATCGCGCGTCGCAGCCCGGGTCCGTGACCGCGTACAGGCGCAGGTCCAGGCGCGGCGCGCGCGCGGCGGCCGCCCAGTCCGCAATCGCAAACCTGGCGCGGCGCGCGCGGCGCGGGTCGTACGCGCATGGCATGCGCACTCCACATGCACACTTGTAGTAGCACACTTGTAGCATTCAGGGCAGGGCGCATCGGTGGCAACGGCCGCACCCGTGGTTCATGGGCCGCTGGCGCCCGCTGCCGATCGCGAGCGGCGCGCTGCGCCGCAGCGCCTCGGCCACGTACGCCTTGGCAGCCGCCACGGCGGCCGCTGGCGTGGCGCCCTTGGCCAGCTCGGCCGCGATGGCGGCCGCGGTCGTGCAGCCGGTGCCGTGCGTGTTGGCCGTGTCCACGCGCGGCGCGCGCAGCTCAACTGCCTCGCGCCCATCGTACAGCACGTCCACGGCCATGCCGTCGCCCGCGCCTGCGGCAGGTGGCTGTTCAGGGCGGCCTTGCACTCGCGCAGCTCGTGAGCGTGACGCATCACAGGCTTAGGCCGGCGTGAGTGCGTGGGGGCGGCAGAGCCGGGCGCTGTCCGCGGCGCCTGGCGCGGCGGGTGCCGCACCGGCGGCGCCGGCGGGCAGGTGCCCGCCCTTGACGAGCACGGCGCGCGGCCCGAGCGCGTGCAGGTCGCGCGCCGCGTCGCGCATGGCGGCCACCGAGTCGATGCGCCGCCCGCCCAGCAGCGCCGAGGCCTCCGGCAGGTTGGGCGTCGCCACCGCCGCCAGCGGGAACAGGCTGCGCGGCGCGCGCTCCGGCTCGTGTCAGTGCCAGGGCGGGCCACTCGGCATGGCAGGCTCCCCTGCAGGCACCGAGCTCTGCACGCGTCCTGGCGACACGAGCACGGGCGCCCGCTCGCAGGCGCGAGCGCGCCGACCTGGTCACCAGCGCGCGCGCGACGCCGTCGGCCGCCAGCGCGTCGCCGCTGGTGGCGACCAGGACGGGGTCCACCACCAGGTTGGTCACGCCATGCGCGCACACGCTCTCCGCGACCGCCTCCACCGCCTGCGCTTGCGGCGCACGCGTAATGAGCATGCTGTCTCGGGTCGGTGCTGCTCGTCTGCGCGCGCAAGCAGCCGCCTCGCTGGGGGCCTGGAAGGGAGAAGCGGGGGGGCTGCGGGTTCTGGGGGTTGCACGACATAGGGTCAACTGATTCAGGGAACAGGCTGCACATCCGAGTGAGCGCGCGAAAGAACCACCATCAGCCTGGTGAGAGGTGACAGGGGCAGCGAAGGCAGCAGATGCGCTAGGCGGCGCGGCCGCGAGCCCAGCACCTCCCCTGGGCGCCGCGTGCAGCACCGCGGCATGCCTGCGCTGCGTGGCCTGGGCAGGCAGCGCCAGCATGGGCAGGCCGCGCAGGCATGCCGCAGCGCTGTGATGCCTCAGCAAGCCCGCCCGGGTGCACGCACGCCGGCCGCACCTCCACGCTGGGCAGCATGCCGGTCTTGACCGCGTCGGCGCCGATGTCGCCCAGCACGGCGTCGATCTGCGCGCGCAGGAAGTCCACCGGCACCGCGTGCACGCCGTGCACGCCGCGCGTGTCCTGCGCGCCGCGCCGCGCCGCATGGCACTCAGGCAGCGCCCCAAGCATGCTCCTCATTCGCCCGGCCCTCAGCGCAAGCTGGGCGCCGCAATAATGAGGGACTGTACAACACACCACCGGCCGCGACATCATACGCGGCCGCTTTACCAGCAGGATCGGCACGTCAGCGCTTGGTAGCAGGCGGCACCCGTAGAAACAGCCCACCGCACCACTCCCAGTGCCGTGGCACCCACCTGCACGGTGAGCGCGCTGATCGCGGAGGCGCCGAACACGCCCAGCGCCAGGCAGGTCTTCAGGTCGGCCTGGATGCCCGCGCCGCCGCCCGAGTCGCTGCCCGCAATGGTCAGCACGCGCGGCACCTGCCGCGTGCGGACGCCAGGGGCTGGTGTGCTTGGACGCACGCTTAGCGCGGGCATGTGTGTGCGCCGGCCGGCTTGGGGGCGCTGGCGCGGCGTGATTGCCTCAGGTCTAGATGTCAAGAGGCGGCTGGCAGGCGCTTCACGCAGCAGCTTGGGAGGGCGGCTGCCTCACGAGGTGTATGTGCGCCTGGGCAAGCACCTGGCTAACCTGCCAGGAGCAGGCACGGCTGGGGGCGTTGTGGCTCTGCCCTCTGGAGAGCCGAGAGTTGGGGTAGAAGGAAGCGCGAGCACCTTGGTTTCGCCGCCGTCCTCCGGCCGCGGCCCAAACAGGCACGCCTCGATCTCCGCCCAGGAGCCCGCCTCATACAGCGTGCCGCGCTCGGCCTGGGCGACCGTCGGGGCTGCGCCCAGGCGACGGATGTCAGCCGTGCATGTGCCAGCCTGTCAGGCACTGCTCGGATGTCAGAGCGGCTCAGTGTACTCCTGAAACGCATCCGCCCTGCCACGCTGCAGCCTTCGGGATGCACACCTCCATTGACCCTCCTCTCGACTGCTGCACGCCAGTAGGCAGTGTCACAAGACAGGCGGCGTTAGTCATTGAACGGCCGCCCTTCGAGTCACTGCAATCCGCACACGGAGGAACCGCACGAGGACGTCAGCACACTCGGCCGCGGCACCGCCTCGGGCCCGCGCCAGCGCACCGGCTGCCAGGGGCCGCAGGCGCACGCCGCCAGCGGCGGCCACGCGGCGCAACAGCGCGTTGCCGCCTACCACGACGCCCAGGTCGGCGGCCAGCAGCGGCGCGAGGTCGGAGGCCGAGTCGCCAACGTACACGGCCAGGCCGGCGGCGCCCGCGCCATGCTCGCGCCCCCCGGGCGCGGCCGCCACCAGCCGGTCCAGCACCGCCGCCTTGTCCGCGCCGTTCTCGACGCGCCTGCGCGCGCCGGGCGCGCAAGCGCGTGCGTCAAGGCGTGTTGCCCTCTCCGCGCACAAGCGCGCCGTTACCGGTGGTGATACCCTCCCGCCTTCAAACCAAGGCGTAGATCTGGTCTTCCTGTCTCCCAAGTTCGCTGGTCTGCAATGACACGCAGAGCAAAACCCCTGTCTCAACGCAATGCTGGCCTGCTGTGGCCTCTGGTCTGGACCCGTCACCTTGCGTGCCTGCAGCGCCTCTGTTTGCACCGCCGCGCGCGGTCCGCAACAGCTGATGCAGGCAGGACACGGCAACCTGGCCGCGCCTGGCCAGGTCACCGGTGCTGATGCCGCCCTCCGAGTAGCGCAGCTCGTTGCAATGCACCACCGCCGCCTCCACACCCGTCCCGCCCCGCCTGCCGCGGCCGCCCGCGCGTGCACCCCAGTGCGGCTGCGATGCTCCATACGGCTACCCGCCAAATGCCTGCAGCACCATGCGAGCGCGCCAGCCGAGGCCTGGCATGCATACGGGTGCGCGCGCACCCATGCGCGACCGCGACCGCGCCCTGCAGCGCGCCGCGCACCAGCTCGCCGGACCAGCTGACCGAGAGCACGTGCAGCGGCACACGCGCGCGCTGCGCGCGCTGCAGCGCACCGGCCGCGCCCTCCCGCAGCGCCGCGCGCCGCCCTGCCGGCCGCACGCAGTCCTTGGTCGGGGTCTCCGGGCCGCTCGGAGGATGCATGGGCACACTGCTCTATCGCCTTGCCCTCCGGTCTATGGTGCCTGCCCCACGGCCTTGCC
>JAABUQ010008706.1_pt1 | contig 14095 bp, 18 predicted proteins | sample 5560001 | NCBI WGS metagenome assembly JAABUQ01 (sample SAMN10711888, study PRJNA513371) | rock metagenome | isolation source: Antarctica rocks | place: Antarctica: Victoria Land, Finger Mt nord | collected 2015-12-18
GAACTTCTTCGCCAAGCTCAAGCAGTTCCGGGCTATCGCCACGCGCTACGACAAAACCGCACGCAACTTCCTCGCCGGCATCCACCTCGCCGCAGCAACCATCTGGCTCAATTGAGGACACCCCCTACCTCTCTACGACGGCGGAGACAGGCTGATGCGCTGGCCCTCATCCTGGCGGCGACCCGCGCCCTCCCCCGTCCCGGACCTGACAGCAGTGGCAGCCCTGGCCTACAGCGAAGGGATACGGGTCGGAACCGATGCCGAACGCATCCGCTGCGCCACCATCCTGCGGGCTGCCATCGCTGAGCAGAACCGCCCGGCGGCCGAAATCCTGGCCTTTGAAACCGATACCCCCGCCCCTGCCGCCGTCTGTCTGATGACGGTGGTGGGCAATCTAGCCGAAGCGCAGCAGCGCACAGGGCCGGCGGCGGAACACTACGCGCAGGCTGCACAAACCATCAACACCAGGAAATCCAACCCATGAGCATCTCCGCACACAACATCCGCATCCCCGGCTGCATCACTGCCGAGCAGGCTGACAGGTTCATGACCGCCGCCGCCGCTAAGGTGCAAGGCTCGCCCCCTGCCGTGCCAAGCCCTTCCGAAATTGTGCAGCAGTTCGCCGCCAATGCGGGTCGCGTGTCTGGTGCCGACACGCCGGAGGCTGCCGCGCAATTCGTCATATCTGCCGGCACCCGGGCGCGCAGCGTGGCCGCCCCTGCCCCCGCTGCTACCCCTGGCGTTGCCCCCGCCGCCGGCCCCGACTTGGAGACCACGGAAGGCACCGTTGCCTTCATTCTGAACGCGGGCCGCCGCGCGACCCGTCCGGCGTAGGAGGCGCGCCAATGCCCGAGTATCCCAGCCAGCGAATTGAGTATTACGCCCCCGACAACGTGGTCGGCGGCGGCACCCAACTGGTATCCGAAACCGGTACCCTGGCCGGCGGCCAGTCCCTCCCCCGCGGCGCGGTGATCGGGCGCATCACGGCGTCCGGCAAGGTGACGCTCAGCACCGCGGCCGCCACCGATGGCAGCCAGGTCCCCTACGGGATTCTTTACGACGAGTTCGACGCGACCGCGGGCGACATGCGATGCGGCTATTACATTGCGGGCGAGTTCAACGGGCACGTCCTCACGCTGGGCGCCGGTCACACGCTGGCCAGCGTGCGTGACGTCCTTCGTGCCGGCGGCATTTACCTGAAGCCTGTGGTGCCCGCATGAAGTTGGACGAGGTTCTGGCGCTGCGTCCGCCCGAGGGCGCCGACGCCGCCACCATCACTGCGGCGATCAACGCCGCCACGTCCCGGCGGGCCGAACTGCTGGCCGCTGCCGCAACGTGTGACCAGGTGAAGGCCGATGGCTTGTTGTCCGCCGACGACAAGGCGATGCAGCGGGCCGAACAGGACGCCACCCTTGCCCGCCGCACCGCAGAGCGCATTGACGCCCTCCTGCCCCGGCTGCGCCTCGACCTGGAGGCGGCACTGGCACTGGAGAAGATGGCGGCGCTGCACGCCCATGCCGATGAAGTGACCGACCTGATGGCGGACATGGCCCGTTGGCAGGTCGAAAAGCTGCCTGCCGCCGTGGATGCGATCCGGGAGGGCCTACGGCTCCATGATGCGCTGTACGCCCGTCATAACTCCCTGCCTGCCGCCGTCGAGGCTGCATACCGCGACCCCTCCGTTCGGGAGTTAGGCCAGTTCACGCCGAACCTCGCGGCCAAGGGCGCCCCGGACATGGCCCGGCTGCCGCGCAATCTGTTCCCGCTCACCCTGGTCGGATAGGAGCCGAGCCGAATGACAAAGCTTCGCGTGACCGTCGCGCCGGGCCAGTGCGTCACGCTGGCTCCGCACCCGTCCGGCTTCCCTGGCCTGGATCCGTTGATCCTGGAGGCGGGCGAAACCCTGTTTGCCGAGCCAGACGAGGCCGAGAGGCTGTTCCAGCAAGGCCAAGTGCTGAGTCTTGCTACGGGCAAGCCGATTGATCGCCGCCCCGCGCCGATAGATGGCCGCGTGACGGTGCAGTATGGCTAACGACCTGATCCTAGACGACGTGCAAGTGACGGCAAAAGCCCCGCCTCCGCCCGCGCCTCCCACCCGTCCGAACCCGGCCGCACCGCCCGGGGATGCCCTCACGCTAGTCATTGGCGACCAACGGCTGCAGGGCTGGCAAGAGGTGCAGCTCGTCCGCGGCATCGAGCTGTTCCCGAGCCACTTCATCCTGACCGTCACCGAGCGCACGCCTGGCCAGCCGAGCACGGTATCGGTTGACCCCGGCGCGACTTGCAAGGTGCTGATCGGCAACGACCTGGTGTTGACCGGCTATGTGGACACCTACGCGTCGGACGTGTCCACGCGCGGCCACACCATCACAGTCGTGGGCCGGTCCCAAACCGAGGACCTGATCGACTGTGCTGCGGGCGTGAAGCCGGGCCAGGAAACCAAGGCCACGATGACCTACTCTGCAGCGACGTTGCTGCAACTGGCGCAGGACTTGTGCGCGCCGTTCGGTGTCACCGTGACGGAACCGGACGGCGAAGGAACGCCGCTGGTTTCGATAGGCGACGGCATCCCGCAGTTCACCATCCAGCTCGGTCAGACCGTCTATGACGTGCTGGAGCCGATTGCCCGCTGGAAGCAGATGCTGATGCTAGACGGCACAGACGGCAACCTTGTGCTGGCTAAAGTCGGCACCAAGCGGGCAGCCAGCGGCTTCACCATGCCGGGCAACGTCGAAACCGCCAAGGTCGGATTCAGGAAGCAGGACAGGCATACCATCTACCTGCCGGCGGCGTTCGCGTTCGACTCGGCATTCGAGGTGCAGCCTGTCGGCGGTGGCAGTGGCAATTTCTATCAGCCGGTCCTAGACGAGGCAGCCTTCCAAGCCCAGCCGCGTGCGGACGGCCAGCCGCGCTACCGCCCGCACTTCGTGGTGTCGGAACAGAACATCGGCGGCATCTACCTGGCCGAGTTCCGCGCCAAGTGGGAGAAGGCCCGCCGCTACGGGCGGTCTCAGGCCGTCACGCTTACGGTCGCAACCTGGCGTGACAGCGCCGGCACGCTCTGGTCCCCAAACACGCTGGCGCAGGTGGACCTGCCGGCGCTGAAGCTGGCCGGGCTGACCTGGTTGATCACCGAGGTGACGTTCCTGCGTGGCAGCAACGGCACCCGGGCCACTATCACGCTCATGCCCCCCGAGGCGTTCACGCCGGAGCCGAGCTTGCTGACGGCGTTTGACCCGCAGATCGCGCAAGCCCAAGGCGAGGCGCTACGCACGACCAAGCAGGTTCTGACCGACAACAGCCGCTCCATCAGCAACCCTGGCGCCGGGGCGAACGGCAACCCGCGGGCCGGCGATGGTTCGGGGCTTTGAACATCCGCCGGGCGATGCCGAACGCTGGCGGTTGATCGCCGTCGAATAGGGAGAACACGATGTCAGCCACCACATCACAGACTAGGGTTTACGGCGCGGCGCCGTCCGGTCCTTTGCCGACCACGACGTTCATACTTGTGTCTGATGGCACAGCGCAGCCCATTGGCTTCCTGAACCGGGCTACCGCCGCGCAGGTGGCGGAGCTGTTGGCTCCCCTGGTCGGCGCCATCCTGGCCGGCACCTCGACGCCGACGCCGACGCCGTCCCCGACGCCTACGCCCACACCGGTTCCGACACCTGCGCCAACCCCAACACCGACACCTGCGCCCGCGCCGACTTCCGATGGCACCCTAACCGGCCTGCCCTCGACCATCGCCGCCGGTCAGCCCCTGTCGGCAGTGAGCTACGGCCAGTCCACGCTCTACTTCGTCCTCTACCGGGTGGCCGGCGCCGTCGAGGAGGGGTTGCGCTGGCAAGGTGGCCGTATGCCCAGCAATCTGGGCCTGCTAATCCCCCAGACTGCCGGAACCTATACCGTGCGGGGATACGATGCAGCGACCGCCGGCAACAAGGTCTATGAAAGCGCGCAGATCAACGTCACCGCGGCACCGGGCGCGCTACCTGCCACGCCGTCGCCGACGGCGGACACCGGGGCGACCTCAAGTGGCGTCACCATGAATTGGACAGCTACAGGGACCAGCTACCGTGTCCTGGCGCGTCCGGGCGTTGGCACTGTCTATGGCAGCCTGGCCGACGCGACGGTCACGACGAACAGCTACACGTTCACCGGGCTGGCGGCCAGCTCGTCCCCGCGGGCCGTAGTCGTCCCGCAAAACGCGAACGGCTATGGGACACCGACCGGGCAGTTCCTGTCGTTCACCACGGCATGAACATCCCGGCCGCCCCGGCCGACCCCGCGCTGTTCGGCCTATAGTCCTAGATGGCTGGCCGCCTGCGGGCGGCTGCCAAGCCCATCAACCCGATCCCAAGCAGGCTCATGCTGATCGGCTCGGGAACTGAATTGGCCGAGGCCGATGCGGTCAGTTGCCCGGTGACGGCGCAGGCATTCGGGCCGGTGTTCGGGCAGTTGTTGAAATCGCTGCCGAACAGGCCGCTGAACGCGCCAGCGATGCCAGCCAGTTGTATGCCGTCAGATGTTCCGTTGAACGTGATGCTCCCACTGGGCAGGCCGCCTGAGAATGTAAGGACAATGGTCAAGTTGGCATTGGACGCCGACGTGGGCGTGATGGTCTGGCCGCTGGCCCGAACGGGTCCGGTGGACGCGCTCACGAAGTCCGCCACGTCGCCGGTGATCGTCTGCACCTGACTGGTGGCGGTTTCCATCAGGTTGAACGATCCGCGCGTCACCGCAGCATCCGAAATGACCAGATCGAACTGCACCGCAGCGTTCCGCGATAGAGCCTCCGCATTATAGACCTGGCCGGTCAGGTCAAACACCGCCGCATGCGCCCCCGTCGCCAGCCCGCACATCATCGTCGCCGCCAGTAGTGCTGCACGCATCGTCGTCATCCTCGTGGTGGCCGGAGTGATCCCGGCCTACCGGCAATGTCACGGGGACGAAATGCACTGTCAACCTACGTTGAACACGCTGGCGGATCTGCTTAGGCCGGCAACACTCCATTCCCAAACCGTACACTTCCTGCCGTGCCTGCTCTGGGTGTCGGTGCGATGGTCCGCGTCGGCCCTGCTAGCGCTCCTCTCGGGTGCGGGCCCGCACCTGGCGTCTGACCTCTGGGAGGTGGCGCTGGGACTATCCCCGCCCCTCGCTGGGTGACCCTCCAGGGGCGGGGCGCTATCCGGGCGCCGGCAACAGTTGCAGGGCCCAGCTTGGCAGCGGCCCGCCCGTGTGATCCCGGACGTGCCCGGCTACCAGATAGACCGGCGCCGGCTTGCCCTGGCAGGCGGAGCAGCGCAGCGCCGCCAGCACGCCCCTGAATGGACGGTCGCCTCGTTGCAGCAGCATCTTCACCGGGTGCATGACCGTCCGCGGCGAACATGGACACCGCAGTTCAAGCCAGCACTCGGGCCAGTCGGACAGGCGCTGGTCGAGGTGGAAGATGTGAGGGTGCAAGGCGCACTCCGAGCTGAACGCGCCAGGGTGGATTTGTTGGAGAGGGTGGGCAAGCAGTACCCTGCGACCCCGTCACACCGACCCACATCGGTTCAAAGCTGGCCAGGTAGCTTCCGCCGACAGGTGATACTCCGTCCGGACTGCGCCTACTTCGTCCCAGCAGAACTCACCGAGGCTGCAATATTGCTGAATCTGGTGTTGATCCTCGTGCCGAGGGTGGTGGCGCCAGCAATAATGACCACACCGATCAGAGCAGCTATCAAGGCGTATTCTATCGCCGTCACCCCCCGCGCATCGCGCATCGCCTGCGCCGCCTTGAGGCAGGAAGCCAAATGTTGCAGCGCGCGCATTACTGTTCCTTTAGGAAGCGTTAAAACCTAACGATGGACACCGATCCTAGTCCGCGCTGTTGCAGCCCCGACCTCCAAGCGACAACTAGCACTCCACTCCAGTATGCATCTTCTTGCTGGTCATAAAGCCTTGCCAACCAAATTCGACATAGTTTGACAATGCTGCGAGGCGTTTGTCTTAGGGCGAGGCTATGCCATCAACGCCGTTTGGAATTCATAACATATCTACAACATTCTGATCTGGCGCATGATCTGCCGTTGCGCGAATGCCACTAACGTCGCTCTGCGTTCAAGGTCGCCAATGTGGCGAAACCACACCGGTGCGACGGAGTGTATGTTCAATGATCCAGCCCGGAACATCTCTCGCGGTGCCAGAACTTCAGGCCACCGGGGATAGCCCTGAAAACGTGGCCAACGACCGCCGTCGGCCGGGGCGCACGGATCCTGTCAACCCAACGTTGATACCGCTGCTACGAGCCGCGCCGACACCTGGCCTGCCGCTGAAGGACAACACAGGCCTGGCGCAGGCTCAGAGAGAGTTGGCGCCGGCAGCCAGGGTTGCGTTCAGCTTGCTCTTAAGCACCCTCTTGTGGGCCGCCATCGGCTTCGTAGGGTGGACCATAACACATTGAGGTCAGCACAGGGTCGTAGCCAGGCTGGTTAGGGCCGCAATATGCCCAGGAACCACTATTTGCCACGGTATTGGTTCCGCTTTGGTTCCGTGAGCTTCCGAACGTAGCCCCAAAGTCCGGGGCAAGTCTTGGCAATATACTGATTTCATTCAGAAAAGCTGGAGCGGGCGAAGGGATTCGAACCCTCGACCCCAACCTTGGCAAGGTTGTGCTCTACCCCTGAGCTACGCCCGCTCACGGCGAAGCGCGCTTTTAGAGCGGTCCGCATCCGCGTGCAAGGGGGGTTTGGCGCCGTTTTGCCGCGCCAAGCGCCGGCCTCGCCAGCCCCCTACGAAGCCGCCCGGCCAGGTTTCCAGGTTGCCCCGGCCTTGCCATACTCATCTTGCAATGAAAGGTTGGCTCCGGTGCCGGGCCGGGCCATGCAGAGATTGGAGGGACAATGCCGTTTGGCGCGATCTTGGTGCTGCAGGTGCTGCTGGCCATCCACGCCGCCCGCACAGGCCGGATGCAGCCCTGGCTTTACATCATCATATTCCTGCCCGGCATCGGCTGCCTACTCTACGTGCTCGTGGAGCTGCTGCCGGAGCTGATGGGCGGTCGCACCGGCCGCCGCGTGACGGCCGGCGTCGTCCAGGCTGCCAATCCCGGCCGCAACTACCGCGCCCTGGCCCGCGAGGCGGAGATCGCGCCCACCGTCCACAACCGTCTCCGCCTGGCCGAGGAATGCCTGGGCCTGAACCGCGGGGCCGAGGCGCTGGGCCTGTTGCAGGGATGCCTGGCCGGCATGTATGCCACCGACCCGGCGATCCGCCTCAACCTCGCCCGCGCCCATTATGCAACGGGGGACTTCGCCGCGGCCGTGCAGGTGCTGGAGGACCTGGCACGCGACACCCCGGACCACCGCACCACGCCTGGGCACCTGCTGTATGCCATGTCCCTGGAAGGCGCCGGCCGTACGGACGACGCGCTGCGGGAGTATGCGGCCCTGGCGGACAGGTTCCTGGGCGAGGAGGTCCGCTACCGGTATGCCGCCCTGCTGGCCCAGACCGGCGCCCCAGATGCCGCGCAGGAGAAGTACCAGGAAATCATCCGCCGGGTGGACCTGCAAGGCGGCGTGTATCGCCGGGCGCAACGGGCTTGGTACGACGCCGCCCGGCGCGCCCTGGCCTGACCGGGGCCACAGCCGGCGGCCCCGCTTGCACAAACTGCCCGCCCGCAACATCTATGCCCCCAACAACGCTTCACATGAGGCCGCAATGGATATGCTGATCGGGCAAAAGCCCCGTGCCCCGACCCCCAGACCCGGCGCCCCCGGCCCGGCCACCGCCGCGGCCCCGTCCGGCCCCGACGCGATGATCGTGGACGGCACCCAGCAGACCTTTATGCAGGACGTGATCGAGGCATCGCGAAGCGTGCCCGTCCTGGTGGACTTCTGGGCAACCTGGTGCGGTCCCTGCAAGCAGTTGACGCCGGCGCTGGAGAAGGTGACGCGCGCCGCTGGCGGCCGGGTAAAGCTGGTCAAGATAGACATAGACGCCAATCGCGCCCTGGTGCAGCAGCTCACGCAGGTCGGCCTGCCACTGCAATCTGTGCCCACCGTGGCCGCCTTCTGGCAGGGCCAGATCGCCGACATGTTCCAGGGCGCGCTTCCGGAAAGCGAGATCAAGCGCTTCGTCGAGAACCTGCTCAAGCTGGCCGGTGGCGCCATGCCGGCCGCCGACCTGCTGGCCGAGGCCCGCGCGGCAATGGAGGCCGGGCAGCACGAGGAGGCAGGCAGCTTGTTCAGCGCCCTGCTGCAGGATGATCCGGACTCGCCCGAGGCCTGGGCCGGACTGATCCGCGTGCTGATGGCAATGGGCCAGGAAGACCAGGCACAGGACGCCCTGGAGCAAGTCCCGGCGAAGATCGCCGATCATCCAGAAGTCAGCGGCGCCCGCAGCGCCTTGGCCCTGGCCGCCGAGGGCCGCAAGGCGTCGGGCCAGATGGCCGATCTGGAGCGGCGGGTGGCCGCGGACCCCTCCGATCACCAGGCCCGCTACGACCTGGCTACTGCGCTTAACGCCGTGGACCACCGGGCCGAGGCCGCGGACGCCCTGCTCGCCATCGTCAAGGCCGACCGGGCCTGGAACGAGGACGGAGCGCGGCTGCAGTTGCTGAAGTTCTTTGAGGCCTGGGGCCTGTCTGACCCGGCGACGCTCGCCGCCCGGCGCCGCCTATCCGCCGTGCTGTTCAGTTAGCAGCATGACGGACGCGCCGCGCCTGGAGGACTTGCCGACCGAGTTCGCGATCTTCCCCCTGCCCGGCGCGCTGCTGCTGCCGGGGGGCAAGCTGCCGCTCAATATCTTCGAGCGCCGCTATCTTGCGATGTTCGAGGATTGTATGTCCGAGGGTCGGGTTGTCGGCATGATCCAGCCCGACGAGCTACGCCCCGCGACTCCCAGCGGCCCTGCCTTGTACCGGGTCGGTTGCGTTGGCCGCCTGTCATCGTTCAGCGAAACCGATGATGGGCGGATGCTGGTCACGCTGACCGGCCTAATCCGATTCACCATCAAGGTGGAGCTGGAAATGCAACGAGGCTACCGCCGGGTACGCGCAGACCTTGCCCGCTTCCGCGCCGACCTGGACGAGGCGTCGCCAACAGGGGACCTGGATCGCGACGGGCTGGTGGATGCGTTGCGCGCCTACTTCGCCACCCGCGGCTTCGACGCCAACTGGGAGGCGATTGACGAGATGCCGGACGAGGCCCTCATTTCCACCCTGGCGATGGTCTGCCCGTTCGACCCGGCAGAGAAGCAGGCGTTGCTGGAGGCGCCGGACACGGCGGACCGGGCTTCCACCCTGCTGACCCTGTTGCGCATGGGCGCCCACTCGGCGGAACCAGGGCGCCGCGGACGCCAGGCAAGCTGATGGCCGGAGACGCTGACAGCGCACCAGACCTGGACCCGCGCCTTCTGGCGATCCTGGTCTGCCCGCTGACCAAGGGGCCGTTGACCTACGACCGGGCCGCCGGAGAGCTGGTCAGCGCAAAGGCGGGCCTGGCCTATCCCGTCCGTGACGGCGTGCCGATCATGCTGCCGGACGAGGCGCGGCGTCTGAATGACTGAGCCAACCATATCCGAACTGCGGGTGCGGCGCGCAACGGCTGAGTTAGAGGCAGACTTCACGGACGGTGGAACCGTCCGGTTGCCGGCTGAGTACCTGCGGATAGAAAGTCCTAGCGCCGAGGTACAAGGCCACGGGCCGAACGACCGAAAACTCGTGTCCGGCAAGCGCGCAGTGGGCATCGCGGCCGTGGAGCCTGTCGGCCACTACGCCGTCCGCATCCGCTTCACCGACGGCCATGACAGCGGCATCTTCAGTTGGGCGCTGCTGCGTCAACTGGCCCAGGAGCAGCCGGAGCGGTGGCGTGCATACTTGGACGCGCTGGCGAAGGCCGGACGCACACGGGACCGCTGACGCGGACACTGCTTGAGCAGGCTTCCGCAGCTCGTCACACACACAAATGTCAGCGGAGCCGGGCTGCGTAAGCCTGCTTAGGTTTTCATCTGTGCGCCGGCCCCCTAGAGGTCTGCTTAGGCCGGAACAGTTCCCAGCCATGTCCTGCATGAACTCGGAAACCAAATCTGTTGCCGCGCCGCAACACCATCCCTGGTAGCTAGAACGCTGTTCATTCATAGCTCTAGTAGCTGAACCTTCACGGAGCAGACAGCAGCGGTGTCGGCGGCTACCAGAAAAGTTTTGGACTACTTCGGAACTGAGGGTTCGACCGGCCTCCATCGTGTAGGATTAGTCCCTCTCCCGGCGCGCCCGATTCGCCGCGCCGGGCCCATGATCGAGAAAGAAGGCAGCCCGATGGACACGATGGCGGAACACCTGCGCCTCCCGGCGCATGAGCGGCTCGCGGCGATCTCGCGGCAGATCTGGTCCGACAAGTATCGCTTCAAGGACGGCGACGGCACCCCGGTGGACCAGACGGTCGAGGACACCTGGCGCCGCATCGCCCGCGCCCTCGCCGCCGTCGAGACCCGGCCGGAGCTGTGGGAAGGCCGGTTCTACCAGGCGCTGGAGGACTTCAAGTTCCTGCCCGCCGGCCGCATCGTCGCCGGCGCGGGCACCGGGCGGCGGGTGACGCTGTTCAACTGCTTCGTCATGGGCGACATCGAGGACGACCTCGGCAGCATCTTCTCGCACCTGCGCGAGGCCGCGCTGACGATGCAGCAGGGCGGCGGCATCGGCTACGATTTCTCGACCCTGCGGCCCAAGGGCGCCGTCGTGCGCGGGGTCAGCGCCGACGCGTCCGGCCCGCTGTCGTTCATGGACGTGTGGGACAGCATGTGCCGCACCATCATGTCGGCCGGCTCCCGCCGCGGCGCAATGATGGCGACCATGCGCTGCGACCACCCGGACATCGAGGCGTTCATCGCCGCCAAGCGCGAGCCGGGGCGGCTGCGGAACTTCAACCTGTCCGTGCTGGTGACGGACGCCTTCATGGCGGCGGTGGACGCGGACGCCGACTGGCCGCTGGTGTTCGCCGGCCAAACCTACCGCACCATCAAGGCGCAGGCGCTGTGGGACAGCATCATGCGCGCCACCTACGACTACGCCGAACCCGGCGTGCTGTTCATTGACCGCATCAACGCCCGCAACAACCTGTACTACTGCGAGGCCATTCACTCGACCAACCCCTGCGCCGAGCAGCCTCTGCCGCCCTACGGCGCCTGCCTGCTGGGGTCGGTGAACCTGGCCCGGCTGGTGCGCGACCCCTTCACCCCGGCGGCGCGGCTGGACGAGGGCGCGCTGGCCGAGCTGGTCGGGATCGCCGTCCGCATGATGGACAACACCATTGACGCCTCGGGCTTCCCGCTGGAGGAGCAGCGGCAGGAGGCTTATGCCAAGCGCCGCATCGGCCTGGGCCTGACCGGGCTTGCGGACGCGCTGATGATGGTGGGGCAGCGCTACGGCTCGGACCAGGCGGCGGAGACGGCCGGGCGCTGGGCCGGGCTGGTCAGCCGGGCGGCCTACCTGACATCCGCGGACCTGGCGGCGGAGAAGGGCGCCTTTCCGCTGTTCGACCGCGACGCCTACCTGGCCGGGGAGAGCATCCGCGACCTGGACCCGGACGTGCAGGCCTCCATCGCGCGCCAGGGCATACGCAACGCGCTGCTGACCAGCATCGCGCCGACCGGGACGATCTCGCTGCTGGCGGACAATGTATCCTCGGGGATCGAGCCGGTGTTCGCCCACTCCTACACCCGCAAGGTGACGGAGCGGGACGGCAGCAAGCGGGAGGAGCTGGTCGAGGACTACGCCGTCCGCCTGTATCGCACCCGGTTCGGCGCCGACGCGGTGCTGCCGGACACCTTCGTCACCGCGCAGACGCTGACGCCCGCCGAGCACATCAAGATGCAGGCAGCACTTCAGCGCCACGTGGACAGCGCGATCAGCAAGACGGTCAATGTGCCGGAGGACATTGATTTCGAGTCCTTCCAGCAGGTTTACAAGGACGCCTACCGCCAGGGCTGCAAGGGCTGCACGACGTACCGGCCCAATGCCATCACCGGCTCCGTGCTGTCCACCACCCCCGCCCCGGCGCCCGCAGCGCCTGCTGCCCCAGCGCAGGCGCCGCACGAGCCGCTGAAGCGCCCGGAAAAGCTGACCGGCAGCACCTACAAGCTGCGCTGGGCGACCAGCGAGCACGCGCTGTATATCACCATCAACGACATCGAGGAGGACGGGGTGCGCCGGCCGTTCGAGGTGTTCATCTCGTCGGCCAACATGGAGCACTTCAGTTGGGTGGTGGCGCTGACCCGCATGATCTCGGCGGTGTTCCGCCGGGGCGGCGAGGTGGCGTTCGTGGCGGAGGAGCTGCAGGGCATCTTCGACCCGCGCGGCGGCCAGTGGAGCGAGGGGCGGTATGTGCCGTCGCTGATCGCCGCCATCGGCGGCATCCTGGAGCAGCACATGATCGGCACGGGGTTCCTGCCGGCGCCAGCGGGACGGGTTGTGCAGAGCGCGGCTGAGGACGTGCCAAGTGCGAGTGTCAGAGCGGCCCCGTTAGGGATGCTGTGTCCCAAGTGCAGCCAGCCGGGCGTGGCCAAGGAGGGCGCGTGCCTGACGTGCCATCATTGCGGATGGTCAAAGTGCGGGTAGGTAACGGCCCAGCTTCGTAGGCCGAAAAAGCGCAGCGCCTTCCGCCATACGGGTGGCGCTGCGGCCCGGTCGAAGACGCTGATGCTTCTCTACCCTATGCGGTTGCTGAAAACGTGCCCTTCACCAATCGTCGGAGCGCTCCAGTCCGCTGGAGCACTCTCTACAGTAATGCAAATTCAAGAGCAGAAAGTAGAATGAGTAGCCCTACTCGCACGATAGGTCCCCTTCACTTTGAGGACCTTGAGCCACGCCGATTTGAGGATCTTGTCCGTCAGCTTATCTATGACTTTCGCCCTTGGCGTGCGCTGGAGGGGACTGGCCGAACGGGTAGCGACGATGGCTTCGACGTACGTGGTTACGAAGTCGCCCAGGTGCTGGATGTTGCATCGGTCGAGCGTATTGATATCGAGGCTGACGATGTGTCTATTGCCGACAGGGTGAGCGCGTATGGCTGATCCAATGCAAGCGAGAGCAAACCCTTACACCAGCGAAGATTCTTAAACACCTAGACGACATACCTCAGGCATCGTTTGAAGGTTTATACGGGGCAATATTCGTAGCTGCCTGCGATTTTTCTAAGAAGACGCGCGATACGTACCGGGGTTGGTGTAGGTCGGCAGGTGTTAGCGAGGCTAATTTGTGGGGGAAATCCGAGCTAGAAGACATGCTCTTTCAACCCAAAAACGATAATCTCTTATTTGCGTACTTCGGATTTTCGCTTTTGATTAGGAAGCGTTCGATCAAAACGCAATTGCGTGCCCGTTTGGCGGCGAAGCGTAAATGTGAGCGCATTCTGAGCCAAAAGTACGTTTCCGTCTTGCTGCGCGATCCGACCGATGATCGTTATCCCTACTTTGATCCTGAAGCAAGGGAAGCTGCGGGTTCCCCTACGCGCTGGCGCGTAAGTCGATACGCCGGTCACTGCTTTAAGGGACTTCTGCTGGATTTAAGAACTTCTCTCGCTTACGTTGGCGATGACGGGAAGTCTTGGGATATGATCAAGTGCAAAGGCGATACAATGTTAGCAAGGCAAGACGATGCTTGGAGCGATGTGGCTGGAGAAGAAGCGGAGAATTTGCCCGATAGGCGTGATGTTCTAATATTTTGGGAAAGGCTCCCGGAAAGGAACAGGGCAACAATCTCAGTTTGCGAGATACTGCCGTATGACTCAATTCTCGACATAGACGAGAAAGGCGACGAGTTTTTCAGGGGGGCGCATATCTATGCAGATGATATCCTAAAGCTTAGTTGCCGAGTAACGATAACAAACTGCGTTAGGTTTGAACCTCTTGAGATATATCCTGATTTAGAGGACCGCGTGGACTTGTTCCCTAAAGAGTTTCCTAGAGGTTCTGACGCCACAAGCTTGTTCCCTGAGCTCGACTTTGGCCATTTCAGGCTGGGTAGCACGCGGCTTCGGTGAGGCTGTCGAGGAGCGCGCGGGGGATTGTCGCCATGTCCCGGGCATTCGGGGACGTTGAGAAAGCCTGCGCGATCCAG
>JAABUQ010008707.1_pt1 | contig 14094 bp, 10 predicted proteins | sample 5560001 | NCBI WGS metagenome assembly JAABUQ01 (sample SAMN10711888, study PRJNA513371) | rock metagenome | isolation source: Antarctica rocks | place: Antarctica: Victoria Land, Finger Mt nord | collected 2015-12-18
CGCGGGCGGCTCCCGACGCGATCCTGTTCACCCCGGTCGCCGGAGCCGGTGGCGTCGCTGCCGACCGGCCGGCTTCGGTGCCGATGTTGGCGCGCGGGCTGTTCCTGCTGCAGGCCCGTCACGGCAGAGTCGGCTTCGACGAGCTCACCCGGCCGGCCGCCGGCCTGGCACGCAACGGCATCACCGTCTCGCGCGCTCTGGCCGAGGACCTGGCGCAGGTGCACGGGCCGCTGCTCGCCGATCCCGGCGCCCGCGCCATCTTCGGCGGCGGCGGCGACAGGGTCCCGGTGGCGGGCGACAAGCTGGTACAGCCGCAGCTCGCCACGACGCTCGACCACATCGCCCTGCTCGGCGTGGGCGACTTCTATACCGGCGCACTGGCCGGAACCTTCGTCGCCGGAGCCCAGGCGGCGAGTGGCGGGCTGGGTGCGCAGGCCATGCGTGGCGCCCTGCCGACGTCGCGCGAGCCCCTCGTGCTGGAGCAGGCACCGGTCCGCATCGCCTTCCTGCCGCCACCCGCGGATGGCGGCCTGGCTGCCGCTGCCGCATTCAAAGGTCTGCAAGGGGGCGGCGACGCCGTCCGGCTCTCGACCGATGCGGCGGCGGCCTGGCGCGCCGCCCATCCGCGGCCGGACAATACGGCGCGTCTGACCGCCCAGGCGCAGGCGGCGCTGGATGCGACACCGGCCGGCACGGGCAGCCTGGACCGGCTGCCGGCCTCGACCAGCTTCACGGTGCTGGACCGCTCCGGCAACGCAGTGGCCTGTGCCCTCAGCATGGACAACCTGTTCGGCACCGGACGCGTCGCCGGGGAGACCGGCGTCGTGCTAGGCGCGTCGCCGGCGCGGCTGCCGCTGCCGCTGCTGGCCGCCGCGATCGCCTGGGATACCGGGCATCGTTTCCGCGCCGCCGTTGCCGGCTCCGGGCAGGTACAGGCGGCCGCGGCGGTGGCGGGCGGCCTGCAGGATGCGCTCGACAACCGCGCCCCGCCGGTGCGGCCGCACACCACGACCGGACGCGCCAACGTCATCTCCTGCGCGCGCGGCCTCCCGGGCGACGCTGCGAGCTGCGCAGGCGGCACCGACCCGCGCGGCGCCGGCCTAGCCGTCGGCAGCAACTGAGGCGACGGCGTGCTGAAGCAGGGAGCGGCGGCGGCGATCCAGCCCTTCCTGGTGATGGACGTGATCGCGCGCGCCAACGCGCGCCAAGCCGCGTTGCCGGCGGGCGCTCCCCGGATCATACGCATGGAGGTCGGCCAGCCCGGCACCGGTGCGCCGCGCGGCGCCGCCCTCGCCGCGTCGCGGGCGCTGATCGACGCGCAGCCGCTCGGCTACACCGAAGCGTTCGGGCGGCGCAGCCTGCGCGAGCGCATCGCCCTGCACTATGCGCAGTTCTACGGCGTCGCGGTCCAGGCCGGTCGCATCGCCGTGACCACCGGCGCCTCGGGCGGCTTCCTGCTGGCCTTCCTGGCCGCTTTCGACGCCGGCGACCGCATCGCCCTCGCGACCCCGTATTATCCGCCCTACGTGAACATCCTCGCGGCCCTCGGCATGGTGCCGGTCGTGCTGCCGACCGGTCCGGAGACCCGTTTCCAGCCGACCATCGCCATGCTGGAGGCGATGGCGGAGCAGCCGGGAGGGCTTCCGGACGGGCTGATCGTCGCCTCGCCCTGCAACCCCGCCGGGACCACGCTGGACCGAAGTGAGCTGTCGGACCTGGCGCGTTGGTGCGACGCGCACGGGGTGCGCCTGGTCAGCGACGAGATCTATCACGGCCTGAACTGGGAGGCGGCGCCGGCGACCGCGACGACGTTCAGCGACAGCGCGATCGTCATCAACAGCTTCTCGAAGTACTGGAGCATGACTGGCTGGCGGGTCGGCTGGATGCTGCTGCCCGACGACCTGCTGCGTGCGGCGGAACGGCTGAAGCAGAACTTCTTCATCAGCGCGCCGCACATCTCCCAGGTCGCGGCGGAGGCGGCGTTCGATTGCACGGACGAGATCGAGGCCAACCTGCAGCACTACCGGCGCTCGCGCGCGCACCTGCTGCAGGCGCTGCCGGACGCGGGCTTCGCCGACCTTTCGCCGGCGCAGGGGGCGTTCTACCTGTATGCGGACATCTCGTCGCGCAGCCTGGACAGCGTCGGGTTCGCCGCACTGCTGCTGGACGAGGCCGGCGTCGCGGTGACGCCGGGGCTGGATTTCGATGCCCGGCGCGGCCACCGCTTCCTGCGCCTGTCCTATTGCGGGCCGGAGGACGACATGCGCGAGGCGGCGGTCCGGCTCAAGCGCTTCACCGGCTGATGGAGTTGGGCATGGAGCTGAAGGGCCGCGTCGCCCTGGTCACCGGGTCCACCAGCGGCATCGGCCTCGGCATCGCACGCGCGCTCGCCGCACGCGGCGCCGACCTGCTGTTGAACGGCTTCGGCGACGCCGGCGAGATCGAGGCCCTGCGCGTCCAGGTGGTGCAGCGCTTCGGTGTGCGCGTCGCCCATTCGGCAGCGGACATCGCGAAGCCGGAGCAGGTCGCCGCGATGGTGGCGCAGGCGCACGAGGCGTTCGGGTCGCTGGACATCCTGGTCAACAACGCCGGGGTGCAGTTCACCGCGCCAATACAGGACTTCCCCGACGAGCAGTGGGACCGGATCATCGCGATCAACCTGTCCGGCGCGTTCCACGCGACCAAGGCAGCGATCCCCGGCATGCTCGCGCGCGGCTGGGGGCGGGTGATCAACATAGCATCCGCGCACGGGCTGGTCGGCAGCCCGCACAAGGTGGCCTACGTCGCCGCCAAGCACGGCCTGATCGGCCTGACCAAGGTGGCCGCGCTGGAGCTCGCCGACAACGCGATCACGGTGAACGCGATCTGCCCGGGCTGGGTGCTGACACCGCTGGTGCAGGCGCAGCTCGACGAGCATGCCCGGCGCGAGAACACCACCGCCGAGGCGCTGTCGGCCGCGTTCATCGCCGAGAAGCAGCCGATGACGAAGTTCACCACGCCCGAGCAGATCGGGGCGTTGGCGGTGTTCCTGTGCACCGATGCGGCCACCACGCTGACGGGGGCGTCGTTGCCGATGGACGGCGGCTGGACCGCCCGCTAGAGCAAGATGCCTTTAACTTGAACCATTTGTTCAAGCTAAAGGCATGAACTTGCTCGTCAAATTATCTAGAGCGTGATCAACCTGGGGTGATCACGCTCTAGCGATCTTCAACAGGCAAGGTCAGGTTGTAGAGCGCGACAACCCAAGCTCGATGACGCTCCAGTTGATCTTGGCACGCAGCTACTCGTTGGCCAGAGCAGCATCGGTCGAAGTTGGACCGCTTCGCAACTTCGCTTGAAAGCTTTGAGATACCTGCTTGCCGATAGAAATTAGAGAGGCAAATCGAGACGGGAACCGGCATGGAATGGGTTATGCTCACGAGGCTGTCCTGACCAACACTTCCCTTCAAATCGCATCGTTAGCGCTTCGGGCGGTCAGGGACCTACGTTTATGGGGCTTGGCCCGTGTTTCGAACAGATCGGGGCGATCGCGCAACAGCGCTTCAACGAACGGGTAAAGCGCGTCAAGGTGCGTGCGCATCGAACAAACCGCCGCTTGAGAGTCGTTGGCCAGGATCGCATCGACGATTTCCTGATGCTGGAGCATTAAGGTCCCGATCCTCCCGGGAATCGGCGCTGCAAGGTATCGAACACGATTCAAGGTCACTCTCACAGGCTCAAGGAGCGACCAGAGCCGTCGAAGGCCGGAAACAACGACGATTTCGCGATGAAGATCGTCGTCTGCCCGATGGAAAGCGATCGCATCGCCGGCAAGGAGCGCCTCGTTCTGACGCACCATCGTCTCCCTGAGCAAGGACTTGCCACGACCGTCCGCTCTGCGTGCCGCCAGACGCACTGCTGTCGTTTCCAGAGCCTCCCTGATGACCATGGCCTCGAAAAGGTCTTCGGGATCAATGGGGGTGACATGGGTCCCCGACCGCGGCAGCGTTGAGACGAGGCCCTCTACCGACAGCCTTATCAAGGCCTCTCGTACTGGCGTCTTGCTGACGCCGAGTATCGTCGCGAGTTCCTTTTCGGAAAGCGTTTCCCTGGGCTTTAGAACCAGTTCTCCAATTGCCTGGCGGATGATCGCGAAGATGCGGTCGGTAACGGTCACATCTCGTTCGGCATCAGTCCCGAGGTGACGAATTATGCTCTCCAGAGCGATCCTGCGTTCATCTCGTTCCGACACGGCGCTTCCATCAAGAAATGCCGGTAGCCCTGCGGCGGCAGGTCTGGCTGGAACTCTCTACCACGGCGTCATGGAGATGAAAGGCATGATTCCGCTTGACTGATATATTCAAGAGTGAAATCGTATATCAGATGCCATGCGGGAGCCGTTCTGCCCTGCTTTGGCCATGTTCAAGTAAACAGGACACGGCAGGTTCAAGATCGTGCACAAAGCCAACGCCAAGTCGCAGCAAGATATTCTTCGCGAGGATAGCAGGAAGGTTCCTGACGAGAGGAAGTATAGCCGTAGCCAATATCATGGCGACAGCTGGAATTTTAGGTTCAGCTGGCAGCCTCAGCGCGGTGTTGCTGATCTCATTACTATACGACACCGCCTGCATAGGCGAGACCCCCCAAGCGTCCGGGAGGCCTAACGGCGGCATTCGCGAGCGTCGGATCGCAGCAACGACCAGAGCGCAGAGCGATGCTGAATAATCAAGAGATGAAGTTTTGGCGCTAACTTGGCCGTTACTGGGTAACGCTACACCTAGCTTAACCGCCAGTGCCTTGTTGTTACTTGTCAATAATAAAAGGAGGAAGGTATGAAACATCAATCCGGGAAGAACTTCTCTGCGCTGTCCGCCATGACTGGATTGATGCTGGCCGTCCACGGAACTGGAGGTAAGGCAGCTGCCCAGGATGCAGTTAGGTTTCAGGCAAGAACTCCTCTTGTCATTGGCTACACGGCTCAAGATCTCTCGAACCCCTACTGGCAAAACTACGCCGCTGGCGTGAAGGCGGAAGCGGCTAAGGACAATGCCAGGATCGTGGTTGCGGACGCCAAGGCGTCGCAGCAGAACCAAGTTTCCGGAAGCCGGAACCTGATCAGTCAACGTATCAGCGCGCTGATCGTGTCGCCCGTCGAGCCCGCAGCACTTCCAGGAACCATCAGCGCCGCCCATCGTGCGTCCATTCCTATCGTCATCGGCGACGTCGGTGCCACAGGAAACTACGACGCCTTCGTCCAGTCTGATAATCGCGCGGGTGGTGCGCTCGCGGCCGACTACATGGCCAAGAAGCTTGGCTCCGGCAACGTGAACGTAGCGGTGATCGACCTTCATCCCGGATCCACCGTCGGAACCGATCGAGTTGGCGGCTTCAAGACCGAACTGCAGAAGTTTCCCAATATGCATATCGTGTCAGAGCTCAACGGCAACGATGCGATTAAGGAAGGTCACGACGCCGCGGCGAACTCGTTGGCGAAAAATCCCGAGATCAAAGGAATCTACGCGGCCAACGACAACGAGGCGCAAGGAGCGATTGCCGCCATCCAGGAGGCCGGCAAGAATCCAAAGGACTTCGTCATCGTCGGTTTCGACGGCAATGCTGGATCGGTCGCCGCGATTGGCAACGGCACTCAGACTGCCACCGTCGCGCAGGATCCATTTGGCCAGGGTCAACTCACGGTCAAGTTGGCTCTCCAGTTACTGAGGGGTCAAAGGATTGACTACAGCCATCCACAGACCAAGACGATCCAACTTCCCGTTCAGCTAATCGATTCGAACACCCTCGCTCAGTTCAAAGCAGCACGCGCAGGTCAGCAGTAGATAAATAGCCAGACAAGTGTGACAGCAGATCAGGTCGAGAACAACGTATCGTGAGACAGAAACCACAGATCGGAGCCACGCCTCAGCATACTGGCCTGCTGGTGGCGCAAGATATCTCGAAAGACTTCTCGGGTGTGCCCGCACTCCGCGGGGTCTCCCTGAGCCTGGCCCCAGGCGAGGTTCACGCCCTTGTCGGCGAGAACGGGGCCGGCAAGAGCACGCTGATCAATATTCTTGCCGGCCTCCTGCAACCGTCGGTGGGCTCTCTGCTCATCGACGGGACCGAGGTGAAGTTCGCGGGGCCTCAGTCGTCCCAGCACGCCGGCATCAGCGTCATCAGCCAGGAGTTCCGGCTCGTCCCCCAACTGACTGTTTCAGAGAACATCTTTCTCGGGCACGAGCCGCGTAAAGGAGGCCTGATCGATCGAAAGAAGGCCCGACAGCTCACGCGCGATCCCTTGCGCGAACTTGGTCTTGATATCTCTCCCGATCGTCGGGTCGCCAGCCTCACCATCGGTGATCAACAACTCGTCGAGATCGCGCGGGCACTCACGCGCGAATTCCGCGTGCTCATCATGGATGAACCCACGGCAGCGCTCAGCGAAGTCGAGGTCGAGCGACTCCTCACACTGGTCGAGCGGCTACGGGATCGTGGAATTGCCATCCTGTACGTGTCGCACCGGCTGCCCGAGGTATTCCGAGTGTCGACCCGGATCACGGTCCTGCGGGATGGCCAAAGGGTTGCATCACTGGCGACAGCCGAGTCCAACATCGACGAAGTCGTTACGCACATGCTTGGACGTGAGCTCGAAGCCCAGGTTCAGCACCAGCCACCGCCCACGGTGAGCGCCGAACGTCACCGGCCGGATGCTCTCGATGTGTCCGGCTTGCGTTGCAAAGGACTGATTTCTCCGATCGATATCCGTATCGCACCCGGCGAGGTCGTCGGAATCGCCGGACTGGTCGGTTCGGGCCGCACCGAGTTGATGCGCGCGCTCTTCGGGGTCATCCCATCGACCTTCAGGCATTTCACGGTGAACGGCGAGGCGGTTCGCCCCAAGAGTCCGATGAGCGCCATCGGCAAGGGCATCTTCATGCTTAGTGAGGACAGGAAAGCGGAAGGCATCATTCCTCTATTGTCGGTGCTCGATAACGTGGTCGTCGCCCAGCGCACGTGGGGCCGGGTCCTGCTCAACAAAGCCAGGGACAGGAGCAGCTACGCCTCCATGAAGAACAGGATGCGAATCCGTGCCCCTAATCCCCGTGTGCTGATTACCAGTCTGAGCGGGGGAAACCAGCAGAAGGCATTGCTGGGGCGCGCCCTTCTCTCGGATTGCCGTGTCCTGCTGCTCAATGAACCCACGCGCGGCGTGGATGTCGGCGCCAAGGTCGATATCTATGGACTGATTCGTGAACTCGCCGCCACCGGCGTCGGCGTGATCGTGAGCTCTTCGGAGGCAGCCGAACTTGTGGCCGTCGTCGATCGCTGTGTCACACTCTATGCCGGTGCCGTCGTCGGCGAGTTGACCGATAAGCGGATCACGGAAGAGGACATCGTCGCCGGAATCCTGGGGCGAGAGCGTACGGATGCCTTACGGTCCGGCGCCGGCCCTGTCGCGCCCGCTGCGGACGCTGGCTTGGGACTTCATCAATGAGCATGCAGCAGACGATTGACATCAGTACCGTCGCGGAGCAGCGACGACGCGCCGAGTTCCTGGCAGACCGTGCAGCGCGTCGCGAGGCGTTCATCGATCGCAGCGCCATCCTCGCGCCGTTCGTCGTGATCGCGGTACTCGCAACCGCTCTCGTGCCGGGATTCCTGTCGCTTGCCAACGTGCAAAGCGTGCTGGTCAACGCTGCGATCGTGGCGGTCGTCGGCTTCGGCATGACCCTGGTCATCGTCATTCGCGGTCTGGATCTCTCGGTTGGTGCCGTCGCGGCCCTGACCTCATGCGTCGGGGCTTCCGCCATAAATGCTTTCGGCACGCCCCTCGGCCTCGTCGGGATGCTTCTGCTCGGTCTACTCGCAGGGATCGTGAACGGCGCACTCATCATGGTTCTACGGGTGCCCGCGTTCGTCGCCACTCTCGCGACCATGGGCATCGCGCGAGGCGCAGCCCTGCTGTTCACGAACGGCGAACGGGTGCATCTGGCTTCGCAGGGCGTCCGACAGCTGGCCATCGACAAGCTTGCAGGCATTCCGCTGCCGTTCCTCATCGCGCTTGCGTTGTGCGGCGCCTTCTATCTGCTGCTCGAACGCACCCCGTTCGGCCGCCATGCGTCGGCGGTCGGTGGAAACCCCGGTGCGGCGCGTGAAGCGGGCCTGAACGCGGTATGGATCGGGATGGTCGTTTACGCCGTGTCCGGAGTGGCTGCGGCCTTCGCTGGCCTCCTGCTAGTCGCACAGCTCGGCACCGTGGATGCCACGCCGATCCAGGGCTTGGAGCTGCAGGCCATCGCGATCGCCGTTCTCGGCGGGACCAGCATTGCTGGCGGTGCAGGAAATCTACCCGGCACCTTCATGGCTTCGCTGCTGCTTGCGATGATCAGCTCGGCCCTCAATCTTCGTGACATTCCCGGATACTACCAGTACCTCGCGCTCGGCCTGCTCCTTCTGCTCGCCCTTGGTCTAGACTCGATCCGCAATCGAATTCGCAGGGTGATCACGAGCGGAGGTGAACCATGAATCTCTCTAACGATCAGTTGACAGGCAGAAGCCGGACGGGTGAGCTCGCGCCGCCGCCCGTGCAATCTTCTTCGATCAAAGACGTCGCCTCGCGGTATGCGCTTCAGATTTTCACGGTGACCGCGCTGATCGCGGTCGCGATTGCTCTCCCCGACTTTCGACAGCTCTCGAATTTGCAGGACGTCGCGCTTCAGTCATCCTTTGCCGGCCTTTCAGCGGCAGGAATGACCCTGCTCATCATCGGCGGGATGATCGATCTCTCGGTGGCCGGCATCATCGCGCTGACGGCCGTGACGATCGCGAACTTGCTTCCTCAGGTGCCGCTCGGCGTGGCGGTCGTGCTGGCGCTCAGCGTCGGTGCTCTCCTCGGTCTCGTCAACGGCCTTATCGTCACCAAGCTCAGGTTCCCGCCTTTCATCGCGACCTACGCGATGCTGAACGTGTATCTGGCGGCAGCATTCATCTGGACCCATGCGTCGACGATGTCGTTGACGAGCAATTCGTTCCTCGCTTTCGCCTCCTCCGAGATATTGGGGGTGCCGCCGATGTTCATCGTCATGCTCCTCGGTGCCTTGGGCTGCTCCCTCCTCCTGCATCAGACGCGGTTCGGCCGCGACCTGCGCGCGATCGGCAGCAGCGAAGTAGCCAGCCGGATGGCTGGGCTGGCGGTCGATCGTACCCGGATCGCGGCCTTCGTCGTGTTCGGGATGCTCACGTCTGCGGCAGGCATCGGTCTCGCCTCCCTGCTCTCCTCGGCATCGGCCAACATGTCGATCGGCTACGAGCTCAATGTCGTCGCCGTTGCGGTCGTGGGCGGCACAAGTTTGTTCGGCGGAAGCGGAACGCTGCTCGGCACCGTCACCGGCGCGATACTCTTCGCCGCCTTGGACAACGCGCTCAATCTTCTGAACGTGTCGTCCTACTGGCAGTACGTCGTCGCAGGAGTCGTCTTGGCGGCAGCGCTCGTCGCCGCGAGCCGCCGCGAACTGGCAGGCGCGCGCGGCAGGAAGTGAGCGATGGCTTGCCAGGCGGACCTGACGGGCGGCCTTCGGAAGACATTATGGCAGGTGCTTCTGGCCTTGGGCCGCAAAGCAAGCCGAAATCAGCAATTCAAGGGGAGGCAGGGGTGGAGATGCGGCAGGAAATCGAGCAGTTGATCGCGGGCGAGGGCGGTGTGCTCCGCCTCGACCCCGCCCTCGTCGGTCGTGACTGGCTGCCGCCGGGTCGCCGGCTTGGACTGGAGCACCAGGAATACGATCTCGGCGAGCGTGGGTTCGTGTGTGAGCGCTGGCTCGCTTCCACGACCCATGCGGACAACGTCAAGGGACCCGACGACGAAGGCATCAGCTACATCCGGGGGGCGGTTGGAAGAAGGATCAACCTCGCTGAAGCGATCGAGGCGGCCCCTGACCTCATCATGGGTGCAGACTACGCATCGACGCATCAAGGCCTCGGGCGACTGGCTAAGATTTTCGACTTCGGCGCACGCATTCCCTACCATATCCATCCTCCGGCTGATCAGGCCGCGTTGGTGGGCCGACGCTCGAAGGACGAGGCCTACTATTTCCCGCCGGACGTCGACATGGGCGGCCATCCCGAGACGTTTTTCGGCGTTCACCCCTACATCGCGCGCGGCCCGCGTGGAGACGTGCTGCTTCCCTACCTGCAGCGATGGAACGACGACGCGATCTTGCAGCACGCCTTCGCCTACAAGCAGATTGCCGAAGAAGGATTCTATCTGGACTCCGGCATCCTGCACGCACCGGGCACGGCGCTCACCATCGAGCTGCAGGAAGACTCCGATACCCTCGCAATGCTTCAGGCGTTGAACGCCGGGACGATCATCAGCAAGGATCTCTTGTTCAAGGATGTCGGCGATGCGGACCGGGCGGCCCTCGGGGAGCGCGCGGTGCTTCGCTGGATTGACTGGGATGCCAATGGGGACCCCGACTTCTATGAGCGCCGACTGATCCGCCCGACTCCGTCGTTGGAAGCCGATGGCGTCGAGGAGGCTTGGATCTTCTGCGGGACTCGTAAGTTCAGCGGCAAACGGTTGCGTCTCGCCCCCGGCGCGCGAATGACTTCGATCGAGCGCGGCGTCTACAACTTGCTGGTCTGGCGGGGCGAGGGGACAGTCGACGGCGTCAGCGTGCGCGGCGGGCGGCCGGGCGACGACGAGCTGCTCATCGTGCACGAAACCGCGACCAAGCCGCACGCGATCGTCAACTCCGGGCCGGGCGAACTCCTGCTCGTGAAATTCTTCGGTCCCGACATCAACCCGGACGCGCCGCCGGCGGGCATCCGCGACTCCTCTACTCAAGTCAGTTGAACCGGAGCTATCGACGAATGAAAGCCATCCTCTATGACGCCCCTCGCTCCTTTTCTTATCGCGACGTCGTCGAGCCTTTGCTCGAAGACGACGATGTGCTTATCCATGTCAAGGCCTGCGGGCTCTGCGGCACGGACCTGCACATCCACGAGGGGGAGTTCAACCCCAATTTCCCGTTGATCCCGGGCCATGAGTTTACCGGCGAGATCGCCGCCGTCGGCAAGGCGGTCCGCGGCTGGCAGGCAGGCGACCGCGTCGTCGCCAACTGCAATCGCTCGTGCGGAACCTGCTTCTACTGCAGGCGGGGCCAGTACCTGCGCTGCGAGAACCTGGTGGCCTATGGCATCCAAATGAATGGCGGCCTAGCGGAATACGTGCGCGTCAAGGCGAGCGATGTGTTCGCCGTGACCACCCTGTCCTGGCGTGAGGCTACCATGGTGGAGCCGACCGCCTGCGCGGTGCATGGCATGGAAATCCTGGACGTCAAGCCTGGCGCGGACGTGCTCATGTTCGGTGCCGGCCCGACCGGACAGGTCCTGGCACAGCTGCTCAAGATCAACGGAGCGGTCAGCCTCACCGTCGCCGCACCGGCTGGACCGAAGCTCGCGTTGGCTGAACGCCTCTCCGCTGATCGCGTCGTCGCCATCGATCGCAACGATCCCGAACAGCACCGACGCGCTCTGCGGGACATCAGTGTCAACGGGTTCGATTACGTCGTCGAGGCCACCGGTGCCCCGGAGATGTGCGCGGAGGCGATGCGACAGGCCCGTCGTGGCGGCGAAATCCTTATCTACGGCGTCTATCCGGATAGGGCGACGTTCCCCGTCAACCCGTTCGATGTTTTCCGGCGCGAGATCACCATCAAAGGCTCCTTTGCCCAGATCAACGACTTCGGCCGAGCACTGGCCTATCTGGAGAGTGGGAAGGTGAAGGTGGGCGAGATCATCAGCGATGAATTCGAGCTGAAGGACTGGGACCGGGCGCTGAACAATGCTTGGCATCGTCGGAGCATCAAGGCCATCCTAGTCCCGCCAGGATCGTGAAGAGCGATGTCACGTCGGCCAACTCGGTCGGGTGATCGCAGCGTGCCGATGATGATATCGTCGCCGTGCGGCTCGCGCCGGATCGCCGGTCGACGCAATCCTGGGCCTCGCCGGCAAGCGCGAGATCACTCTCGCGATCTCGTGATCGGCAGCTGTCCCTTCGAATCTGACGATGACGCCCCCGCATCTCGACGAGATCAACCCTCGAACCGGCTGATCGCCGCGCCCGACCGTATCTCCTCGGTCGCAGCCCAATCCTGGACAGAGGTGACGCAGTTATCCCGGGCGCGGGTCGAGGCCGATCAGGGCAGGTGGTTGCCGCCGGTGACGCCGTAGATCTCCGCGGTCACGTAGCTGGATTCCTGCGAGGCGAGCAGGACGTAGACCGAAGCCAGCTCCGCCGGCTGGCCCGGGCGACCCAGCGGCGTCTGCGAACCCAGGCTCGGGATCTTGGGCTGCGGCTGCCCGCCGCTGGTCTGCAGCGGGGTCCATACCGGCCCCGGGGCGACGGCGTTCACGCGTATCCCCTTGCCCGCGATCTGCTTGGCGAGCGCCTTGGTGAAGGCGGTGATCGCCGCCTTGGTCGAGGCGTAGTCGAGCAGCGTCGGCGAGGGCTGGTAGCCCTGGATCGAGGTGGTGTTGATGATCGTGGCCCCCGGCGGCAGCAGCGGGATCGCCGCCTTGCACAGCCAGAACATGGCATGCACGTTGGTGCGGAAGGTGGCGTCGAACTGCTCGGTGGTGAGGTCGGCGATGTCCTCCACCGCGGTCTGCTTGCCCGCGACGTTGACCAGGATGTCGAGACCCGACAGCGCCTCGTGCGCGTCGCGCACCATCTTGACGCAGAAGGCCTCGTCGCCGATGTCGCCGGGGAACGTCACCGCGCGTCGTCCGGCCTGCTGCACCAGCGCGACCACCTCGGCGGCGTCCTTCTCCTCCTCGGGCAGGTAGCTGAGGGCGACGTCGGCGCCCTCTCGCGCGAAGGCGATGGCGACCGCGCGTCCGATGCCGGAGTCTGGCCCGGTGATCAGCGCCCGGCGTCCGGCGAGACGGCCGAAGCCCTTGTAGCTCTGCTCGCCATGGTCGGGCTTGGGGTCCATCTCGCTTGCGAGACCCGGCGCCGATTGCGGCTGCTCGTCGAACTTCGGCTGCGGATACTGCTTGGTCGGATCCTGCATCTCGTACTGGTTGTGCGTCGCCATGTCGTTCTCCCTGAGCTGAACCAGCCTGGCAAACGGCCCCCGACACCGGTGGTTCGGTCACGTCTGCAGCAGCATCCGGCTTGCACGGCTTCACCGGAGCGCCGAGAAGCGGGCGGCATGCATGGCTCGCTTCCCCACGCCGTCGCGATCATCGGCGCCGGTCCGGCCGGGCTGGCGGCGGCGGAGATGCTGTCGGGGCAGGGCTGCCAGGTCACGCTGTTCGAGCGCATGCGCAGCCCCGGCCGCAAGCTGCTGATGGCCGGCCGCGGCGGCCTCAACCTAACCAACGCCGAGCCGCTGGACGCATTCCTGCGCGGCTACGGCGACGCGCGGCCCTGGCTGTCGCCGGCGATCGAGGCGTTCCCGCCAAATGCGCTGCGGGAGTGGGCGCAGGATCTGGGACAGGCGCTGTTCGTCGGCAGCAGCGGCCGCGTGTTCCCCACGGCGATGAAGGCGTCCGGCCTGCTGCGCGCCTGGCTGGCGCGGTTGAAATCGAGCGGCGTCGTGCTGCATGTCGGATGCGAGTGGACCGGCTGGGACGAAGCCGGAGCGCTGCGGTTCCGGGACGGGACACGGGCGCATGCGTCGGCGGTGCTGCTGGCGCTCGGCGGCGCGAGCTGGGCAAGGCTCGGCTCGGACGGGCGCTGGGCCGAGCCGCTCGCGTCGCGCGGGGTATCGCTGGCGCCGTTCCGTCCCGCCAACTGCGGCATGCGCGCGGACTGGTCGGAGCTGTTCCGGGAACGCTTCGCCGGCCAGCCGCTGAAGAACGTGGCGCTACGCCATGCCGGCGCGGTCTCGCGCGGAGACGTGACGCTGACCCGTGCGGGCCTGGAAGGCGGCGCGCTCTACCTGCTGTCCGCCGGGCTGCGCGACGCGATCGGACGCGACGGCTCCGTCATGCTGCAGGTCGACCTGCGCCCGGACCAGGATCGTGCGGCGCTGGCGGCGCGTCTGTCGCGCGTGCGCGGCCGGGAGAGCCTTTCGAACACGCTGCGCAAGGCGCTCAGCCTTTCTCCCG
>JAABUQ010008708.1_pt1 | contig 14092 bp, 11 predicted proteins | sample 5560001 | NCBI WGS metagenome assembly JAABUQ01 (sample SAMN10711888, study PRJNA513371) | rock metagenome | isolation source: Antarctica rocks | place: Antarctica: Victoria Land, Finger Mt nord | collected 2015-12-18
CCTCGTCGCGGCCGACGGCCTTGCGGACCTCGGCCTTGGCCTGGATCTCCTCCTCGATCCCCCGGCGGATCGCCTTGTGGATCGTCTCGGGTGTGATCCCGTGCTCGGTGTTGTAGGCGAGCTGGAGGGCCCGGCGGCGGGTGGTCTCGTCGATGGCCCGTTGCATCGACTGGGTCACGGTGTCGGCGTAGAGCACGACCTCGGCGTTGATGTGGCGGGCGGCCCGGCCGATCGTCTGGATCAGCGAGGTCTCGGACCGGAGGAACCCCTCCTTGTCGGCGTCGAGGATGCAGACCATCGACACCTCGGGCAGGTCGAGCCCTTCCCGGAGCAGGTTGACGCCGACGAGGGCGTCGAAGGCCCCCTCGCGCAGCTCTCGGAGGATCGTCACCCGCTCGAAGGCGTCGAGCTCGGAGTGGAGCCACTTGCAGCGCAGGCCTTGCTCCTTGAGGTACCGGGTCAGGTCCTCGGCCAGCCGCTTGGTCAGGGTGGTGATGAGGACCCGCTCCCCCTTCTCGACCCGCTTCTTGGCCTCGGCCAGGAGCGCGGGGACCTGCCCCCGGGCGGGCTCGACGCGGACGATCGGGTCGAGCAGGCCGGTGGGTCGGATCACCTGCTCGACGACCTCGCCGCCGGACATGGTGATCTCGTAGTCGCCCGGCGTGGCCGAGACGTAGACCCGCTGGCCGAGCTTCTTCTCCCACTCGTCGAACCGGAGCGGCCGGTTGTCGAGGGCGCTGGGGAGTCGGAACCCGTGCTCGACCAGGGTGCTCTTGCGGCTGAAGTCGCCGGCGAACATCCCCCGGATCTGGCCGAGGCTGACGTGCGACTCGTCGATGAACAGGAGGCTGTCGGTCGGGAAGAAGTCGAGCAGCGTGTTCGGCGTCTCGCCGGCCTTGCGGCCCGAGAGGTGGCGGCTGTAGTTCTCGACCCCCGAGCAATACCCCACCTCCAGGAGCATCTCGATGTCATAACGGGTCCGGGCCGCCAGCCGCTGGGCTTCGAGGAGCTTGCCGTGCTCCTTGAGCTGCGTCAGCCGCTCTTCCAGCTCGTTCTGGATCGCCTCGACGGCCCCCTTGATCCGCTCCTCGGGCAGGACGAAGTGCTTGGCCGGGTAGACGTACATCTCCTCCTTCTTTTCGAGGACCGTTCCCGAGGTCGGGTCGATGACGGAGAGGGTCTCGACCTCGTCGCCGAACAGCTCGATCCGGTAGCCGACCTCCTCGTAGGCCGGCCAGAGCTCGACGACGTCGCCCCGGACCCGGAACTTGCCCCGGGAGAAGTCGACGTCGTTGCGGTCGTACTGGATGTCGACGAAGCGGAGGAGCATCTCGTCGCGGTCGATCGTCTGGCCGAGCTTGAGCCGGACCATCATCTTGCGGTAGTCTTCGGGCGACCCGAGCCCGTAGATGCATGAGACGCTGGCGATCACGATCACGTCGTTCCGGCTCACCAGGGCGCTGGTGCAGGCCAGGCGGAGCCGCTCGATCTCCTCGTTGATCGAGGAGTCCTTCTCGATATAGATGTCCCGCTGGGGGATGTACGCCTCGGGCTGGTAGTAGTCGTAAAAGCTGACGAAGTAGCGGACCGCGTTGTGGGGGAAGAACTCCTTGAACTCGCTGTAAAGTTGGGCCGCCAGCGTTTTGTTGTGCGACATCACCAGCGCCGGCTTGCCGAACCGGGCAATGACGTTGGCCATCGTGAAGGTCTTGCCCGAGCCGGTCACGCCGAGCAAGGTCTGGTGCGGCTTCCCCTCGCGGATCGCGGCGACAAGCTGGTCGATCGCCCTGGGCTGGTCGCCCGCCGGCTCGTAAGGGGCCTGGAGTTGGAAATCCGGCATCTGGACCGCTCCTAATCCCTTGGAGTGCGTGGAGGGTCGCCGATGGGCTCGAACCGGAGGAACGGCTTCAGGGCGGCGGCGGTCACCGGGCCGATCCCCTTGACCCGCTTGTCCAGGTCGGCCAACGACCGGAACGGCCGGACCTCCCGGGCCGAGACGATGGCCGCCGCCCTGACCGGGCCGATCCCCGGCAAAGCCTCAAGGACGGTCCCGGGCACGGTATTGGGGTCGACGGCGAGCAAACGGACCTCGATCGGCTCGGCCGGGCGAGATTCCGCCAGCGAGGCCAGGCCCAAGCCGAGCGAGCCGGAGGCGAAGATCAGGAGCCGAGCGGCGGGCCGGGTCCATCCCCAGGGGTTTTGCGTCCGCTCGGGCATGGTCCGCGGCCTTCGGGTGTTGTCGAGGGGCTTCGCTTCCGGTCGGGATCAGAGCACGCCCGCGGTGATCTCGGCCAGGGCCCCGAGGAGCGTCTCGATCTCCGCCTCGGTCGTGAACGGGCCGGGGCTGATCCGCAGGGTGCCGTCCGGGAAGGTGCCGACGGCCTTGTGGGCGTAGGGCGCGCAGTGCAGGCCGGGCCGGACGGCGATCTCGAACGACCCGTCGAGGATGGCCGCGAGATCCTGCGGGGTCAAGCCCTCGGGAACAATCAGGGAAAGGGCGCCCACATGGGTTGCCGGGTCCCACCGCCCCGCGTGGCGCCAGCCGTCGGCCGACTCGACCCAGTCGACGACGCGAGACAGCAGGTCGACCTCGTGCTTCCGGCTCGCCTCGACGCCACGCTCGGCGACCCAGGCGATCCCGGCGGCGAGGCCGGCGATGCCGAGGACGTTGGGCGTGCCCCCTTCGAGGAAGTAGGGCAGTTGGCGGGGCTGGGTCTCGCTCGCCGAGTCGCCGCCGGTCCCCCCTTCGCGCCAGGCCTCGGGATTGGCTCGGGGGCCGACGTAGAGGGCGCCGGTGCCGGTCGGCCCGTAAAGGGCCTTGTGGCCGGGGAAGGCGAGCAGGTCGATCGGCATTGCCTTGAGGTCGATCGGCACCACGCCCGCCGACTGCGCGGCGTCGACCAGGAACAGGGCCCCGGACTGGCGGACGATCGGCGCGATGGCCTCGATCGGCTGGACGGTGCCCAGCACGTTGGCGGCATGGGTCAGGGCGACCAGCGACGTCTCCGGGGTCAAGGCCCGGCGGACGTCCTCGGGGTCGAGGTAGCCATCGCGCGAGGCGATCATCGTCAGGGTGATCTTGCCGTCCTTCTCCATCCTGCGGAGCGGCCGACTGACCGAATTATGCTCCAGGTCCGACGTGACCACGTGATCGCCGGGCTTGATCAGCCCTTTGAGGGCCATGTTCAGGCTGTCGGTGCAGTTGCAGGTGAAGATCCAGCGCTCGACGCCTTCCCCCCGGAAGAACTGGTTGAGGGCGTGCCGGGTGTCGTCGAGCAGCCGCTCGGCCGCCATCGCCATCCGGTGCCCGGCCCGGCCTGGGTTGGCCAGGGCGGTCCTGGCGAACTGGTCGAGGGCCTGGTAGACCGGCTCGGGCTTGGGGAAGCTGGTGGCGGCGTTGTCGAGATAGATCATCGAGTGGTCCTGGTTGGGGCGGCTGCCCGAGGGAGGGACGGGTCAGTTCCCCACGAACTGGGCGTAGAGCGACCGGGCCTTGCTCATGTCGTTCGTCCCCTTGATGATCGCCCGGCCGTCGGGGAAGACGGTGAACTCGTGACCCTCGGCGGCGAAGCGGAGCATGTAGGCGTTATGGCGGACCTCGCCGACGGTCGCCAGCCGGCGGGCCATCTCGGCGAACTGGATCGGCTCGGGCCGGCGGGCCGACACCTGGACCGAGTTCCGCCCGCAGAGCGTCGTCGTCTGCGAGCCGAGGTCGCCGGCCAGCCAATCGAACTGGTGCCGCTGGCAGCACGGGCAGTCGACCTTGCCGAGCAGGCCGGCGACCTTGAGCCGCCGGAACGACCAGTCCCACACGTCGACCATGATCAGCTCGACGTTCAGCGCGTCGTACGCGCCGCTGAGGAGCTTGATCGCCTCGACGGCCTCGAACGAGGCGATCACGGCGACGGCGGGGCCGAGCACGCCGACGGTCTCGCAGGTCGGGGTCAGGCCGGGGGGCGGGCTGTCCTCGATCAGGCAGCGGAGGCAGGGGGTGATCCCGGGTCGGATCGTCATCGTCTGCCCCTCGGAGCCGATCACGCCGCCGAAGATCCAGGGCTTGCCGAGCTTCACGGCCGCGTCGTTGATCAGGTAGCGGGTCTCGAAGTTGTCGGTCCCGTCGAGGATCAGGTCGGCGTCGGCGACGAGGTCGAGGATGTTGGTGTGGTCGATGTCGGTGACGACCGGCTCGACCGTCACGGCCGAGTTGATCTGCCGGAGCTTCCGCGCCGCGGCCTCGGCCTTGGGCAGGTTGGCCGCGACGTCCCCCTCGTCGAAGAGGATCTGCCGCTGGAGGTTGTGGGTCTCGATGAAGTCGCGGTCGACGACCCGGACGTGGCCGACCCCGGCGCGGACGAGGTGGTTGGCCAGCACCGTGCCCAGGGCGCCGCAGCCGCAGATCGTCACCCTGGAATCCATCAGCTTGCGCTGCCCGGCTTCGCCCAGGGCGGGGAATCGGACCTGCCGGCTGTACCGTTCCAGGGGGTCGGGCGTGATCGCCCCGTTGCTCTCGAACTCGGACGCCATTGACGTTCCTTTTGCTCCGGGTCGCGGCCGACTCAGCCGCCGGCGACGGCCGGGATGATGCTGACCTCGTCCCTGGGACCGACGGTGGTTTCGAGGTCTTCGAGGTAGCGAATATCTTCGTTGTTGACGTAGACGTTGACGAATCGGCGGAGCTCGGCCCCGTCGAAGATCCGTTCCTTGAGCCCCGGGTGGGCCTCGAAGACACGACCGAGGACCTCGCCGACGGTCGCCCCTTCGGCCTCGACGCTATCCAGCCCCCCGGCATGCGGCCTGAGAGGGGTGGGGATTCGTACAACGGGCATGATTTGGGGTCCTTATCTTCGAGTCAAGAAGTGGCGGAGAGGGAATTTCGGGCCCGGCCCGCCTCGAGCCCTCCGGCGAGACCCGGGGCGACGTCGCCGATCGCCGCGGGCTCGTTTGCTCCTGACGACGAGGGTCAGGCCCCGGCCGCCATGAGTTCCCCGGCCTCGTGGCCGACGAGGGCCTCGAAATCGGCCAGGGTCGGGCGGATGACGGCGGGGGCGGCAACCTTGCCGTGGAGGGCTTCCTGGGTCTTGAGGCCGTTGCCGGTGATGCAGATCACGGTCGAGCCGTCGCGGTCGATCTTACCCTGGGCGATCAGCTTGCGGGCGACGGCGACGGTGACGCCGCCGGCGGTCTCGGCGAAGATCCCCTCGGTCTCGCCGAGCAGCTTCATCCCCTCGACGATCTCGTCGTCGTTGACATCCTCGGACCACCCGCCGGTCTCCCGGATCAGCTGGGAGGCGAAGTAGCCGTCGGCGGGGTCGCCGATGGCCAGGCTCTTGGCGATGGTCCGCGGGTCGCGGACCGGGCGCACCTTGAGGGCGTCGGACTTGACCATGTGGGCGATCGGGTTGCACCCGGTCGCCTGGGCGCCGAACATCTTGGTGGTGATCGGGCCGTCGACGATCCCGAGCGTGGCGAACTCGCGGAACGCCTTGTGGATCTTGCCGATCAGGCTGCCGCCGGCCATCGGGGCGACGACGTGGTCGGGGACCCTCCAGCCGAGGTCCTCGGCGATCTCGAAGCCCATCGTCTTGGACCCCTCGGCGTAGAAAGGCCGGAGGTTGACGTTGACGAAGCCCCAGCCGAACTTGAAGGCGATCTGCGAGCAGAGCCGGTTGACGTGGTCGTAGTTCCCCCGCACCGCGACGACCTTGGCGCCGTAGATGCTGGCCCCCAGGACCTTGCCGGCTTCGAGGTTGTCGGGGATCAGGACGTAGGCCTCCAGGCCCGCCGCCGCCGCGTTGGCCGCGACGCTGCCGGCGAGGTTGCCGGTCGAGGCGCACCCGACCGTCCGGTAGCCCAGCTCGACCGCCTTGGACAGGGCCACGCCGACGACCCGGTCCTTGAACGACAGGCTCGGGTGGTTCACCGCGTCGTTCTTGATGTACAGCTCGGACACGCCGAGGGCCTTGGCCAGCCGGTCGGCGCGGATCAGGGGGGTCCCGCCGACGTGGAGCCCGACGGTCGGCTCGCCGTCGATCGGCAAGAGCTCGCGGTACCGCCACATGTTGTGCGGGCGGGAGCGGATCACGTCGCGATCGATCGCCCGGCCGATCGCGTCGTAGTCGTAGACGACCTCAAGCGGCCCGAAGTCGTCGGTGCAGAAGTTGAGCGCTTCGGTCTTGGGGTAGAGCTTGCCGCAGAGGCGACACTTCAGGCCAAGCGTGAGGTCTACGGACACCGGCGAATCTCCCGATGACGTCCGACGAGGTCGACCCTCGGGCGGGTCGGGTCTCGGTCGGACTAAGACACGAATGACGAATCGCCAGGGCAGTGAAGCCGAGGCATCCGGGTGCGTCGTGGTCTTATCGAGAGCGGCCGGCAGGGCGGCGATCGTCGCCGCGAGCAAGGAAGATTGACGACGAAAACGCGGAGATGCGTCCATCGCAACCTTTCTTATCTGTCCCATCTGGCCTCCACGGCGTCGCACGCCGGGAAGCACCAGGGCAGGAGTTAGCACCAGCATCCGCCGAAAATGGCGGACCGGTTGCTGTGGCGTCGCAGGGCCCTTCCCTCAGCCACTCTGGATAAGATGCGCACCGAATTATGATGCTCGAAATGTACCCCGCCCGCCGGCCGCTCGTCAAGGTGGCGGGATCGAACCCGCTGGATTTCGGTCGGACAACCCGACCGAACGTCCCATGTAGACGAATCGCCACATCCGGCACGACCAAAAGGTTTTCACCAGTTGGATTTCCCACTCGTTCCGGTCAAGTCCACTATATTCTGGAAGGAGAAACAACCCGGCGGAGTCCTCACCATGTGCATCCGCGAATTCTTGATCCACCGATCCGTTCGGTTCGAGTTCCTGCTCCATCCGCCCGCCCCGACGGCCGCCCACCTGGCCGGGAGCATCCACGTCCCCGGGCGTTCCGTGGCCAAGTCCGTCCTGGTCCATGCGTCCGGGCGCTTCGCACTGGCGGTCCTGCCGGCAACTCATCGGATCGACCAGGCGAAGCTCGCTCATGTCTTGAACTCGACTGACCTGCGGATCGCCACCGAAGCCGAGGTCGAAGCCCTGTTCCACGACTGCGAGACCGGCGCACTTCCCCCGTTCGGTCGGCTTTACGGGATCACGACCGTGGTCGACTCCCACCTCGCGGCCGGCTCGGAGGTCGTGTTCGTGGGCAACCAACGGCACGAGGGAATCCGGATGCGGTTCCGCGACTACGAGGCCGTCGAGACGCCGATAAGGGCCCGGTTTGCCGTGCCGATCATCTCGTCCCGGCCCGGTGTCGATCGCAAGGCGGGCTGAACGAAGCAACACGTCCCACGATAGATGGGGGTGGATCGGGAAAAACGAACCCGATATCGCTCCAGGCATTCCCGGCGAAATATACCGAGGGGATGCTTCCGACCCACGATCCAAAGGGCACCCCCTCCCTGTATATCAGCATTTCGAGGAGCGATCGAACCGGGAAAGCTCCCGAACTCTGCAAAACTCGGGAGCCATCCCGTGATTCCCGTCATCGGGTCGATTCCGCCAATGCCTGGACTTCGGGCTCGGGCGAGCCGGCGGGGTCCTCGGGCGAGAAACCGCGCCGCATGGTGTTCTCGGTGACGGCGCGAGTCAGGAGGAACTCGCTCAGGTAGTCGGTCCCGCCCGCCTTGGCGCCGCCGATCCCGGAAAGCTTGAAGCCGCCGAACGGCTGGCGATCGACGAGGGCGCCGGTGATCGGGCGGTTGATGTAGACGTTGCCGACCCGGAGCCGACGCTTCACCCGGTCGATGTTCTCCGGGCTCCTCGAATAAAGGCCGCCGGTCAGGGCGTAGTTGGTGGCGTTGGCGATCCGGAGGGCGTCGTCGAGGTCGGTCGCCCGGATCACGGCGAGGATCGGGCCGAAGATCTCTTCCTGGGCGACCCGGGCGTCGGGGGCGACGTCGGCCACGATCATCGGGCCGACGTAGTGACCTCGCGCGGCGAGCGGGCCGGGGTCGACGGCGAGGACGGTCCGGCCTTCGCCCGCGGCGATCGCCTGGTAGCGGAGCACCCGGTCACGGGCGTCGGCGTCGATCACGGGGCCGACCACGGTCTCGGGGTCCTCGGGCGGGCCGACGGGCGTAGCGCGGGCGGCCTCGACCAGGCGATGGACGAAGGCGTCGTACACGCCGTCGAGCACGATCACCCGCGAGCAGGCCGAGCACTTCTGGCCGCTGTAGCCGAAGGCCGACTGGACCACGCCGACGACCGCCTCGTCGAGGTCGGCGTCGTCGTCGACGATCACGGCGTTCTTGCCGCCCATCTCGGCGATCACCCGCTTGACGTGGTCCTGCCCTTCGATCGGGGTGGACGCCCGCCGGTTGATCTCCAGGCCCACCTGCTTCGAGCCGGTGAACGAGATCAGGTCGACGTCGGGGTCGTCCACCAGGGCCTGGCCGACGACCTCACCCTTGCCGGGCAGGTAGTGGAGCACGCCTGGCGGGACCCCGGCCTCGCGGAAGATCGAGTAGAGGTGCCAGGCCATGACGGGGGACTGCTCGGCCGGCTTGAGGATCACCGAGTTGCCCGCGACCACCGCCGCCGCCACCATCCCGGTCGGGATGGCCAGGGGGAAGTTCCAGGGGGGGATCACGACCACCACTCCACGCGGGATGCGCTCGATGGCATTGGTCTCGCCCGGGACGTCGCGGCGGCTCGGCTCGTCGAGGCGGATCATTTCGCGGGCGTAGAACTCGCAGAAGTCGATCGCCTCGGCGACGTCGCCGTCCGCCTCGCGCCAGGGCTTGCCGCACTCGAACACTTCCAGGGCCGACAGGGCAAACCGACGCTCCTTCATCAAGCTCGACGCCCGGAGCAGGACCGCCGCCCGCTCACGGGCCGGCGTCGAGGCCCAGGCGTCGAACGCCCGGCGGGCCGAGGCGACCGCCCGGGCGGCGTCGGCCACGTTCGCCGCGGCGGCCCGGCTGAACAGGATCGACCCGTCGCCGGGGGCCGTGTTCTCCATCGCCTCGCCGCCGAAATCCTCGCGGCCGTCGATCGCGGCGGGGCAGCGGAACGGCCCACTCGCGAGGTCGGACCGGACCTGGTCGAGGGCGGCCCGCATGGCGTCCCTGTGCTGAGGGCGGGTGAAGTCGGTCAGCGGCTCGTTGCGGAACGGGGCCAGGCTGGCCGGGGCGGCGGGAACCGACTCACGACGCGTCGAGGGCCACATCGCACCGACCTCCTCTGGGTTCCTGAGCAGCTCATCGATCTGGGACCGGCCGGCGAAGCTTGCCTTCAAGAACGACTCGTTCGACGTGTTCTCCAGGAGCCGGCGGACCAGGTACGCCATGCCCGGGAGCATCGCCCCGTACGGCGTGTAGACCCGGATTCTCCGACCTCGGCTGGTCATGGCCCGCTCGATCGGCCGGCCCATCCCGTGGAGGACCTGGATCTCGTAGGCGTCGGCCTCGACCCCGTAAGCCTCCGCGCAGGCCATCGCGAAGGCCAGGCTCCGGAGGTTGTGACTGCCCAGGGCCGGCCGGAGCCGCTCGTGGTTCTCCATCAGGAACCGGGCGCAGCGCTCGAAGCTGGCGTCGCTCTCCCACTTCCGCGAGAAGACCGGCACGGGCCAGCCGAGTTGGCGGGCGTTCAGGACCTCGTAATCCCAGTAGGCCCCCTTGACCAGGCGGATCGTGATCGGCGTTCCCCGGTCGCGGACCCAGGCGTCGAGCATCCGGAGGTCGGTCTCCGCCTCGGGCAGATACGCCTGGCAGACGATCCCGACGTCGTCCCAGTCGCGGAACTCGGGCTCCGAGAGGACGGAGCGGAAGATGGCGAAAGTCAAGTCCTTGTGAGCGTACTGCTCCATGTCGACGTTGACGAACGCCCCGTGCTCGCGGGCGACCCGGAGGATCGGCCGGAGCCGGTCGGCCACCCGGCGGGTGGTGGCCTCGGCGTAGAGGGCGTCGAACCGAGGGGTGAGGCTGGTCAGCTTGAGCGACAGGTTGACCCGGGGGATCGGGCCATAAGCGCTCCGGTCGATCCGGGGGTCCTCGGGCTCGGCGTTCAGCGGCGGGCCCAGGCCGGCAACGAGTTCGACGCAGGTGGCGGCGTAGCTCTCGGCCTCCTCGTCGCTGATCACCGCCTCGCCCAGGAGGTCAGCCGTGAAGCCGACTCCGCGCTTCCTGAGCGTCCGGACGGTCCGGAACGCCTCGGCGGGGGTCGAGCCGGCGATGAACTTGCGGGCCATGTGCGTGGCCGAAAACCGGGCGATCGCGGCCAGGGCCTCGCCGAGCACCGTGTCGGGCGGGGCCAGGGCGACGCCGAGCTTCATGAACCAGGGGACCCGGTCGTGGGCCTGGGCCAGGTACTCGCGGAGGTGACGGCCGACCGACTCGGCCGAGGCCAGCGAAGGGAGCGCATCGATGAACCGGAAGAGCTGGACCTTGACCTGAGCGTCGCCCATGGTCAAAGCCATTGCCCGGTCATCCCACCACCCCCGCTCGCGGAACGAGTGACCCCGGCCGACGTCGGCGAAGAGCCCCCGTCCGATCTCCAGGGCCCGTCGATCGATCGCCCCGAGCGTCGCCGACCTCGGCTGCTCGGCTGTCATGGTCACCATCCGCCCATCCCTATAGTAGTGCCTATTGATCAATCCGATTCTTAGAATTATAGGCAAGCGGCAGCCACGAGCCGATGGCCCGGGCGATTGGTCGCCCTGAATCGGCCGGCGAGTCCATCTTCAGAGACGTAGACATCAATCAGGCTGGACGGTCCGGTCAGCGAAGCTGACGATCAGCCGTTGGACCCAGGTCATCGATTTGGCAGTTTCCCGAGTACCCCAATTTTAAGATTGAATGGACCTTGAGTTTTTCGACCGTCGCCGTGAGCTTCGGCCATAACTTGATCATCATCCAGCAGATTTCCTCGATCTTCTTGTTGCACCACGAATGATTGAGTAATATATAAGTCAAATCGCAATTCGCCAACGTAGCTAGTTCGACTTTATTTCGGAGGATCTTTCCGTCGCCACCCATGAAGATCCACTCCGAATCATCGTCACGCAGGGTTTCGATTATTTCGATGTCCTTGCTCTTGTGATTAAAGCGGGAGTCGTCGTCGTGGTGCCGTACGAGGTGTCCGGTGGTGCCTTCATAAATGCTCAGCATCCGGGCTGTGCGGCGGCATGTGTTCCGGTCGAAGAAGATCTTCATCAAGCCACCTGACGGAACTCGAAGGCAGCGGCGACCCGGACGTGACGAGGTTCGACCCCGTACCAATCGGCGACCCGATCGGCGTCCCGCCCGTTCGCCTCGAAGGCGCCGGCAAGAATCCTCGTCGCAATCCCGACCTCTTCGACGGTCGGCTTGCCGAAGTTAATCTCCGAGTCGACCACAACACCTTCGGCGATCCGCCAGAGTCTCGCCAGATCGTTCCTATCATACTCGATCTTTGCAAGAAAGGGCATGATCACGTCATTGAAATAACTTTGATTCGTCAAAGGATCGATCACTGGCCCTTGACCAGCCCCTTCGCCGTCGATTCGTCGAGTAAAGATCCGGCCCTGGTTGTGGTAAATCTCCCGGGCGCAGAAAGGATGTTTGTGACCAATCTCCGCCGATGCTTTCTGGTGAACCCTTCGAATTCGCTGGAGCGACACGGGAGGATCTGCTTCACGCAGGCTGCCGACAATGTAAACTTCAAGAAGGTCCAGGAAGCTGATCGCCTTATCGTCGCCGATCGTCGGATAATCGCTCCGGAAAACGGAATCGTCGTTCAGCCCCCCCCGGACTGGACGAAACCACTCCCGGACCCTTCCCGGGCGGAGTTTCGTCAGCTTCGCGGCTTCTGCGAGGCTATAAACACCCCGGCCAATCATTTCCACATGCCACCCCGCTTTCTCGCTGGCATGCCCCCATCTTGCCCACTTCTGAACGGGCGCACAACGATATGGATGATTCTCCAGTCGATCCGGAATGGGGTCAAGGAACAATTTTCGGCTCAGCGCGGCGCGGCTTTGACGCCGGGGCTGGGATTGCTGTACGATGACCCTTCGTTTTTCCAGGCTCCAATCATCCCCAAGCAAGGCCGCCCCGGGTCGTCTGCCCGGGGGCCTCGGCCCGGAACCCTTCGCGATCGAAAGAAGAGTCGGATGGCACTCGCGGTCAAAGACCTGATCGATGCTGGCGTGCACTTCGGCCACCGGGCGAGCCGGTGGAACCCGAAGATGAAGCCGTACATCTACGGCAAGCGCAACATGATCCACATCATCGACTTGAAGGAGACGGTCCGCGGGCTGCTCCGGGCGTCGAAGTACTTCAACAAGGTCGCCTCCGAGAACGGCCTGATCCTCTTCGTGGGCACCAAGCGGCAGGCGTCCGAGACGATCGTCGAGGAATGCACCCGCGCCGGGATGCCTTACGTCACCGAGCGCTGGCTGGGCGGCACGCTCACCAATTTTCGGACGATCCGGAGCCGGCTCGAACGGCTCGAGGAGCTCGAGACGATCCTCGACGGCGAGCAGGCGCTCAGCTACGGCAAGAAGATGATCTCGACGCTCAGCCGGGAGCGGAAGAAGATCGAGCGGAACCTGTCCGGGATCCGGGCCATGACCCGGCTGCCCGAGGCGCTCCTGATCGTCGACCCGCACCGCGAGCACATCGCCGTCAAGGAGGCGAGGAAGCTCGGGATCAAGGTCGTGGCGCTGCTCGACACCGACTGCGACCCCGACACGATCGACCTGCCGATCCCCGGCAACGACGACAGCATGCGGTCGATCGAGCTGGTCGTGAAGCGGCTGATCGACTCGATCATCGAGGGCAAGGCCACGGCACCCGCCGAGCCCCCCGCCCGCGAGCGCGACGACCGCGACGGCGACCGCCGAGGCGGCGACCGCCGGGGTGATCGTCGCGGTGGTGGTGGTGGCGGCGATCGCGGCGGCCCCGGCCGAGGCGGCCCGAACCAGGGCCAGGGTCTCCAGCGCAGCGGGGCCCGAGGCGGCCCGGCCGCTCCCACCCCGGGCCGCGCCGCCCCGGCCGCGCCGGCGACCGAGCCCGCGCCGGCCGGTACGCCGGTCGCCGGCCCTTCGCTCGAAGTCCCGCCCCTCGCCGACGCCAACCCGGGAACCCACGACGAAGGGGTCACGCCCGGCCCGGCCGACGGGGAAACGCCCGTCTCGCCCAAGTTCGACGAATAACCCGATCGAGCCGACCGGCCGGGGGCCCTTGGGTGATGCCCCTTCGGACCCGCCGGTCGGGCCCCGATCCGATGTCCGATCCGACCGCAATTTCCGCCGGACGAACGCACGCGAAGCGAGCAAAGGGAGAATCGCCGATGGCCGAGATCACGGCTCAGGCTGTCAACGAGTTCCGCAAGTCGACCGGGTTGGGCCTGATGGAGTGCAAGGCGCTCTTGAAGGAGGCCGACGGCGACATCAAGAAGGCCATGACCCTGGCCCAGGAGCGGGGCAAGGCCAACGCGGCCAAGCGGGCCGGCCGGGCCGCCCGGGCCGGCCGGGTCGAAGTCTACATCCACCACGACGGCAAGTCGGGCGCCCTCGTCGAGGTCAACTGCGAGACCGACTTCGTCGCCCGCAACGACGAGTTCCGCCAGTTCGCCAAGGACTTGGCCCTCCACGTCGTCGCCAGCAACCCGCTCTGCGTCCGCCGCGAGGAGATGGACCCGGCGCTGGTCGAGGAGCAGCGGCGGATCTTCCTCAAGCAGGTCGAGGACAAGCCGGAGCCGATCCGCGAGAAGATCGCCGACGGCAAGATCAACTCCTGGTACGGCGAGAGCGTCCTGCTCGACCAGATGTTCGTCAAGGACACCGCCAAGTCGGTCCGCGAGGTCATGACCGACCTCAACGCCCGCTGCGGCGAGAACATCTCGGTGGCCCGGTTCGCCCGGTTCATCGTCGGTGAGTCCGCCCCCGCCGGGTCGGAAGAAGCCGAAGCCTGATCCTCCCGGCCACCTTTGATGACGAAGGGTCGGCGAGCGGCGACGCTCGCCGGCCCTTCTGAACGCCTCGGACCTTTCAAGACGCTGGAGCCCTCGCGATGGACGCTGCCTACCCCTTCGGCGCCCCGGTGTTCGGCCGGATCCTGCTCAAGCTCTCGGGCG
>JAABUQ010008709.1_pt1 | contig 14091 bp, 10 predicted proteins | sample 5560001 | NCBI WGS metagenome assembly JAABUQ01 (sample SAMN10711888, study PRJNA513371) | rock metagenome | isolation source: Antarctica rocks | place: Antarctica: Victoria Land, Finger Mt nord | collected 2015-12-18
GGTTTTGCTTCTAAAATTTGCAGTGATGCCATGATATCTAGTAATTTTCTTGCTAGTTCTTCGTCCAATAAATTCTGCACACGGGCATGCGACAATATATCATTCAGATCAATAACAATGCGTGCTGCTGTGCTTCTAACGTTTGTTATATAACCTGGCTGTGTGACCATGCTTTCTTCTCTAGGCAGGCTTTTCCAAGCGTTAAGAAAAGAAATCATTAAAATCAGCAGTTGGTCAAGATAATATTTCCTTGCTCTTGAACTCTCGTCAATTTGTGCTTCTTCTTGCTTAACCCTTTCAATGATTTCCTCTTCGGCATCATATAATTCAAGAAAACGCGAAAACTTAATGACCTGTAAGGAGCAACCTCCTGAGTTACGCCTAAACTCATCTATTAATTCATATCTAAGATGTAATGCTACGTTTTGACTCTGCTTGAACCAATCAGGCTTTTCATCTCCTGACACGAAAATCACGTTCTTCTTCTGGACTTTCCCTAATTCTAAAATGGTGTACCAAATAAGCACATCTCCAATTCCCCTGTCATCTTTTCCTGCATCTTTATAACCAGGGGGAATATGATGTAGCTGCCGCCTTAGTAAATCCTTCTTCATTTCCTCTTTATCGAGGTGAGGGTCAAAGATTACGCTCTCATCAATAATTTGACTATAGAGGGATCGCACTGGATCGTCTAATTGCCAATTTTGGACATGAGCTAATACTTGATTTACTGCTCTCTGATATTCTCGTATCTTCTGGTTAATCTCCTCTTGAAGAAGCTCTACCTGTTGATATTCACTTAATGCATTAAGCAAGGGATATTTCCCCTTTGGTATTTGCTGTATCTTTCCTTTCTTCTCCGACAGCTGTTGATACAACTCAGCAACCTTGTCTACTCTTCTGTGTGCAAACTCTCTGGCTACTTGCCCTGGAATGATGAGACGTTTTTTCTCAATAAGGGATTGATAAATTTTCTGGCATGATTCAAGAAGGTTATCTTTCCCTGGGTCTTCCTTCCCTATAATGTAGGGGGCAAGTAAGACATTCGTGTCCAGTACGATGTAACAATCATCTTTAATTTCTTCCAAAGATTTTAATTGAAACGTAAATATAGAAGCGGCTTCTGGATAGATGGATTGTGCTATAAAAATATCGTACTCATCTTTTTTGCTGGAGTCTGCCATTTCTACCTCCAAAGAACTGTAAGCTACTCTGAAAAGATTCTATCATTGGCATCAATACCTGACCCCAATGTTGAGAATGTCACGTATGTCTCACTATACGACCGTTAGTGGGGTGCGTTCTTGCCGCGCTATGCTCGATAGAGCTTGAGCTATTGGATAATTTGGTTTGTTGTACGTCTACACATATATGGAGTACATTATCCAAGCTGTGGTTAATGGCTCATCTAGAAATGAGAAGACTCTGGTGAGTGAACAAGACGGTAAGCAAGCAACTGTGCCGAGACGGCCGGTGACCGATGATAGAGAAGCATGGAAGGCATACTGGGAAGCGCGGAATCAGCCGTGGCGCACAGAACCAGAGATTGACGGCCAACGTCAAGAATACCTTGCTGAGCGCAGAGCTGTTGCACCAGATATTGCTAAGGCTACGTATCCTTTTAGGGGGATAAGGCTGAGTCGTGCTGATGTAGAGTGGCTTCTAGCAACCCATGATAATGAGCGTGGGCCAGTTGATTGGGACAGCGAAAAACTACCCGACACCTTTTTTATGCGTAAAGGATTGGATTTTCGAGGGGCTGATCTGCGTGGCGCGTATTTGAATAACTTACCATTGGCCCGTCTGTTGGGTGGTGACTTGATGGAATATGGACCAAAAACAGATATCCAAAATGAGATAGAGGCAATTCATTTAGAAGGAGCTAACCTCGTTTTTACGCACCTAGAAGGAGCTATCCTCAGCCATTCACACCTAGAAGGAGCCAATCTCTACGGTGCGTACCTCGAACGCGCTCTTCTTACTGCACGCACTTAGAAGAAGCTATGCTAGATACCGCACAGCTGAGACAAGCCAAACTATGGCAAGCGCACCTCGAAAAAGCTCGCCTTCGTGCAAATCTTGAAAGAGCACAGCTTTCCAATGCAAGACTAGATGCAGCTAATCTTGGTGGAGCAAACTTGAGAAACGCCAATCTCTATCAGACACACCTGGAAGGGGCTGACCTTACTCTTGCTCACTTAGAAGGGGCACATCTCTCGAAAGCTTTTTTTGATGGAGAAACGAGCCTCGACAAAGTACACATGAGCGACGACAAAGATGGGGCCTTCTACCTTGCTGATATCCATTGGCGTGATGTCAATGTGGAAGTTGTTGATTGGCAAACAGTTTCTGTATTAGGCGACGAACCTATAGCTGAAAAACGGATACTATTTCACCGGAGGGCAAAGCCTAAGACAAATCCTGTTAGGAATTATCCGAAAGCAATGCGGGCCTATCGCCAAGTTGCCATTGTGTTGCGAAACCAGGGGCTTACTGAAGAAGCAGTCCGTTTTGCGTATCGTGCCCAGCTGATGCAACGCATTATCTTGCGAGAGCAAAGAAAACGTGTGCAATATCTGTTCTCACTGTTTCTTGATCTGCTCGCTGGGTATGGGTATAAACCATGGCGTAGTTTTGTTGCTTATCTCTTGGTAATCGCGGCTTTTGCCACAGCCTACTTTATCATTGGTCAAACTGCCGGGCCAGTTTTGTCACCACTGGGGTCAGTTGTATTCAGCATGACCTCGTTTCATGGACGTGGATTCTTTCCTGGCGGTATCGGACTTGACGATCCACTCACGGTAGTTGCTGCTTTTGAAGCCTTTGCCGGGCTGTTGATTGAAGTCACCTTCATTGCAACGTTGACCCAACGCTTGTTTGGTAAGTGATTTTTAGGTGGCAGTGCCTTACAGCAGAATAATGTGCGTAGTCCAAAGTACATCCTCTAGAGTGAGTTAATCAATAAGTACTATGGAAAGACTTCCACGGAAATCTTTTTGTTATACTTTCGCTATGACAGAAAAACACATAGTTGCGGGAAGCGGTGGCTTTCAGTATCTAAACCGAATTTTACGGGTTGGGCCATTGCTAGAGTATGCCTTCAAGCTATCTGGAAAGGATAGACCAAATTTTTGCCTCCTCGCCACTGCCCTAGGAGACGATAGACGCTATATTTCGAGTTTTTATGATGCTTGTAGCCGTGAAAAAGTTCAAGCCTCTCACCTTGAACTTTTCCCGATGCCTAACTATGCTCATGTTGAAGAATTTATTTTGTCACAAGATGTCATTTGGGTCGCCGGAGGTTCAGTTGCTAACCTTTTAGCCGTTTGGCGTGTTCATGGTCTCGATAAACTATTACAGAAAGCATGGGAGAAAGGTATCATCCTCACTGGTCAAAGTGCAGGCTCGATCTGCTGGCACGTCGGGGGTACCACAGATTCTTTTGGCACTGACTTGCAACCCATTACAGATGGCCTCGGCTTCTTGCCTTATGCTAGTGGCGTTCACTACGACAGTGAGATACAACGCCGACCTCTATTTCAAAAGCTCATTGGTGATGGCACCCTCCCCGAAGGCTATGCGACTGATGATGGCGTTAACCTTCACTTTATAGACGTAGCTTTGCATAAAGCCATTAGTGATACTGCTAGCAAATTTGCCTACCACGTCTATCGTGACGAAGCTGGGCTAGTCAAAGAAGATAAGATCGAACCCCAATTCCTAAGCAATGGATTGGTGCTAGGTTGACCTCATCTATTACAAAATATGTGAGTAGGGGAGTTTATGCACGTATACTTCAACTTTTATAATGTAAAGCCTTTATTATGATAAATACATGTCTGAGCCGCTCAATACAGTTGTTCCAGTAATATCAGTTCTTTACGCTTTGTGCTAATTAATCTCAGACCGCAAGGTCTGCCAGCCGTAAGGCTGGCCTGCCCCATATCCTATTGACCATCATGCCGATGCTGTGTGCTGTAATCTTTGCCGCTACTCTGGTCATGAATCCCCTGTGGTGGCTACTTCGTACATCCGTTCTCAAAATGAGCGATTTTGCTGCTCATTTCTGTATGTTCTCTGAGCTCTAGAATGCACCGATGAATGTGATGCAGAAGTATTTCGTGTGTCTCCATTGATCATAGAGGATACGCAGTTCATCCTCTCCTTTAGTGGGAGAAGAGAGCGTGAAAGTTCCTTTCAGCAATGCAAAAACACGATGGGATGCGGAACTCAATCTCTTCAGGTGGTATGGCTTGCCTCTCGAAGCGTTCAGGCCACTCTTCGGTACTCGTGGTGTAGCCCACCCAAAACCGGAACCGCTATCATGCAATTCCCAGACTGACCTGGCGCAACAGAGGAAACATCTCCTTCGGGAACCTGTTGATAGATCCCTTGATGTGGCCGTGCCCGATTGAAAAACGCAAGGGAGGCACGCAGGACACGATGCAACTGCTTCTCATGGAGGATCAGCATGTGGTCCAAGCACTCTCGCCGGACACTTCCCAGAAAGCGTTCACAGATCGCATTCGTTCGTGGCGCATGATAAGGTGTTTTAAGTACCTTGATGCCACTTGTGACTGCTACTCGAGTGAAATGGAGTCCGAATTTGCTATCATTATCGCGAATGAGATATTTCGGCGTTTGTCCATATGGAGTTGCCTCCCGCAGTTGTTGTGCGGTCCAGGCGTTGGTGGGAGAGCGCGTCACCCCGACATGGATCACTTTGCGCGATTTCAGCTCAATGATGAAGAACGCAAAGAACGAGCGGAAAAAGAGGTCAGTCACCTGGAGGAAATCGCAAGCCCAAATTTCTCCCGCATGATTGCGGAGAAAGGTTCCCCAGCTCTGTCCCCTTGATCGAGGCGAGCGCACACACCACATATACTTTTGGATCGTGCGTTTGCACACACGGATACCCAGCTTGAGTAATTCGCCACGAATCCGTTCCGCTCCCCAGAGTCGATTGTTCTTGGCCATCTCCTTGATCAAAGCGATGGTCTCTGCTGCCACCTTCGTTTGTGCTGACGTTGTCTTTGACTTTTGCTTCCAGAAGAAGCGAAAGCCCTGGCGATGCCACCTGAGAAGCGTCTCTGGCTGAACAATCAAGAGTGCTTGCCTCCAGGCTCGCACGGTCTTTGCCAGAAGCACCAGCAGAATGCGATCCCGCTTGGTGCATACGGGTCGTTTGCTCTGTCGACGAAGGATGATAAGTTGTTGACGCAGGAGCGCATTTTCAGCGACAAGTTCGGATTTCCCTCTGGCAAGATCCGCCAACGTCCCGAGCAGCAAGGACGTGTTCAGGGGTCTTGTCCAATGCAAGAAACCATCTTGGAGAATGTGAAAGCAAGAACATATCAGGTGTTTGATAGAGATGAAAACACGAGGCATAGGATGAACTTCTCCTTCTTGAAAATGGGTGGGTTGTCTGAGCATGAGGGTAGAGCGAACTTTGTTAAGTGTACTCTCATCTCACGTTTCTCTGCAAGGAGGGGGACCTATCAAATCATGCTGAAGATGCCTATTTTGAGAACAGATGACCCAAGTAGCCAGCACAGGCATTGAGAAAACGGCTGTCGAGGGAGTGGCTGCCGTCATCGAGAATTCCAAAGATGCTGTGAAGACAACGAGCGCAGGGAAAGATATAGGGGTGGATAGCAGAGTTGTCTAAGAAGCGTTCTGAAGTGGCTCGCTTGTGAAATCTGTCTAATTTTTCTGGTGAGGGTGACCCTCTCTTTCTTGTAGAGGAGATACCTTCACCAGGAAAATTATTGTACAAGAGGAGGCAATTCCTATGCGTCTTGTTACCTTTGCAAAACGAAATGGCCCTCGGCTGGGTGCCGTGCTTCACGATCAGGTACTTGATTTGGCTGAAGCGGCTGAGACCTTGCTGAAAACATCCTCTTTGCCATTTCCAACTACGATGCTCGAACTCCTTCAAGGGGGAGAATTGGCACAAGATGCCACGAAAACTGTGATGCAGTTTGCTCATGAGTACAAGGCTTTTGCTCAACTCGCACAATTAGGATATACATTTCCCTTGGAGCGAGTTTCCTTCTTGCCTCCTATTCCACAACCTGGCAAAATTATCTGTCTTGGGCATAATTACCGTCATCACATTCTTGAGATGGGCAGCCCAATGCCTACCTACCCTGTGATCTTCGCCAAGTTCGCCAACACGTTGATCGGCCACCGTCAACCACTTGTTTTGCCTCGTGTCTCAACGATGGTTGACTACGAGGCCGAGTTGATGCTGGTGATTGGAAAAACAGGGAAAGATATTGCGCCGGAAGATGCCTTCGCCTATATCGCTGGATACACGATCTTCAATGATGTCTCGGTACGTGACTATCAGAAGCGCACAGTGCAGTGGCTGCAAGGAAAAACGTTTGATGGCACAGGTCCCGTTGGCCCTGCACTCGTCACATCTGACGAAATCAGCGATCCACAAACCCTTGACATTACACTGCGGCTGAATGGAGAGGTCATGCAACGTTCCACAACTGCTGATTTCATTTTCGATATTCCAACAATTATGAGCTATCTTTCGCAAATTATGACACTAGAACCGGGTGACTTGATTGCCACAGGCACACCCAGTGGCGTTGGTTTCGCTCGTACTCCGCCAGTCTTTCTCAGGCCCGACGACCTGATGGAAGTGGAAATCTCCCAGTTGGGTGTGTTACAGAACACCGTCGTTGCAGCAAACTGAAAAATAGAACTATGCAGTTCTTAGTAGCAATGAAAAAACAAACATCGAGAGCAAGCTCATTCAGAAAAAGGTAGTTACTAAGTAGTAACACGCATGTTCATTCTGCCAGGAACACGAGAATAGGTAACAAGTGTTTGCTGACTCCATTGTCAGGAATCGTTTTTGTCTACGACAATGGAGTCAGCAAACACTTGTTACAGAGCTTCCAAACACCTGTTGAGTTGTTCAATATGATTTTTGAGATGGTCTGTTACAAAATCTTTGATAAACCAGGTAAGCGTCTGTTCCCCAAACTTTGAGTGATGCCCTTTAAGTTCAAGGTCGCTATCCTTCAAGGTGCTTAACACCTTGTCCAGATAGGTATAGCTTCTCGTAAAAGCACCACGCGCTGTCTCTAAGGAGTCATGCTTGTGTTCCTCGATAGCGTGAATGCGAGCTTCGTCTTCCTTAGTACGCCCGAAATTTTGCCCTGGCTCGGCTACCAGTTTTGCAATTTCGTCGCCCCAATAGGGCATAAATTCGATAACGTGAGCCAAGCTCTCCATAAGTGTCCACTCACCCTCTACGTGCGTTGTATACAATGCCTGTTCAGGTAGATGCCTCAATCGCTGTTCAAGCAAGCGGTTCAACTCGGTGTACGATGATGTAACGCTCTGGCGAATGAGCTGTACATGTGGGTTATCTGTATTCGTTACCATTACTTCTCTCCATTCTCTTCACAGAAATGAGTTCGTTGAAACATTGTTCAGCCATCGGTCTCAGTATATTATAGATATCCATACAGATGTTGTACTGGCTACCTGGGACATTTGTTCACAGAACACGATGGATTTCGAGAACGGATGTCCCAGGTAGCCAGTACAACTCCTACAAGCAACTTCATAGCAAGAGATACGGTGCAATCGATAGACCATGGACTTTGATGGGTTTCTGTGTTCTCAGTTCTGACAGAACCCTCTTTTTTTCTTTTTTGCCAACTTTAACAGATCAGCTTGTTCTTTGCACCACAGCACTTTTACAGGCATCAATTGGAACTACTCATCATCTCTTTCGCTTGAACAAGACGTTGTAGCTCCTCGTCTGTCCAGGTTGTCCACGTCGCTTGTGAGCCAAGCTGCTGTCGCATTTCGTACTTATTGTCAAGAACGCTGCCTCCAACGAACACGTTGTGACGTTGAAACGACTCAGGAGTGGTTGCTCTCAACCATTCGCGTTGAGATGGTTGGGAATAGTACCACCAGGGGTCTTCAAGGAAGTAGTCGGATTTGTTGACCCAGAGAGGACAAGGAAAGCCAGTTCTCGTGCATAGCTCTTCTACGGTCGCGGCACAAAAGGCTGCCCATCGTTTTTCTTCGAGCGTTGTGCCCACCGCTGGTGACTCGTCGATCAAAGCTTCGCGTGCATCTAGAGCATAGCACCACCAATCATGCAGAAAACTTCCGAGCGCGAACCAAGGGTCTTCTCCCTGGGTAATTGCTGCATATGCTCCAGCAAGAGTATGGTGAGCGTAAGGTGATGAAGATACCATGAGTGCTGCTCCTTTTCCGTCTTTCTTCTCGTTCTTAAGTATATCTCAAACATGGAAGAAATGGGACCTTGCTACTGTGAGAAACAGCGGTCTATCGCCTGCGTCGCATATCCAATTCTGGAACTTAATAAGGGAGGTGGAATATATGCATGAACGATTGCCCAAGCTTGTGCTTTTGTCTGAATATGAAGTCGTTGTGCGAGGGCTTGGATATCACGGTCATCCTGGTTTCGCCCTGAAAAACACTTGAGGGCAAAAATGTATTCAAATTCAGGAATGTATATATCGACAGCCGCAAAGCTTTTCCAATAGCGAGGCGATTTCGGCCTCCCAACTTGATCGACAATAAGAGTGACATCATCGTTGAGCCAAGAAGCAGGGAGCTTCTTTTCCTGAGCAACGAGGCTGATGGCTTGCTGAACTGCTTGATAGGTCTGTCGATCCCCTGTTGCAATGACCACATCGATATCTTGTGTTGTCTTGCGGTTGCCTATTTGTGTAACCATAAGTGCTCCTCCTAGAAGGATAAGGTTTGCTTTGATGTGCATATCGGCAAGTTTTTGGCCGAGAAAGCCAAGATATTGCTCAATCTGTCTACTATTCATCCTTTTCCTCTTTTGCGATTATTGTAGCACGTTCCCTACTCGAATAGACGATACTATCAATGTTTTCATCCTCTCCGGGAAAAGGAATTGCCATAGGAGTATTGTTCATGTCTTTCTCAACAAGAAGGTCTGGTATGGGACAGAAGCGGATTGTGAGCAAGTCACTGACGTTGGGGTGAAGCAAATCAAGCAGTAGCAATGGATGGAGAAAGTGAGAGGTCTCGATGATGGACTTTGGATCTCTCTTCAATAAATCTTTGTGCTGGCTACTTGGGACATCTGTTCCCAAAATCGGAGATCTGTGCTAAGACTATCAACCTTCCCTGTAATAACTACTTGGGACATCCGTTCAGAAACGAAGGAGAAGAGCCTCGATCCAGATAGCTTAGTCGGTCTCATTTCCTGCCAGGGTATGGTTTTTCAACCGAATGAGTGGCGGGGAGTCGATACTCATGATGAGAAGGCCTATAGGATTCTATTGTTGGTAGCAAGCATGCAGTTCCAGGTATCTAAGTTGTACGATGTACTTTTTCCATGCTTAGCAGTTTTTCGCGTACTTTTTCTACGATGACCGTAGAGTCATTCCATGATTACAGTCGGCATTTTCAGCATTTCACGCTCATTCTATTCCACGGTTAAAATAGATCGCACATTTGTCATTTAACCCATAGTTTTGCAGAACCTACAAAACTATGTTTCCTGTTCTCCTATGCAAAACTATGCTTCCCATTATGAATAAACAAAAGATTTATTTCATTATTACATCAATCTTAATTAGGCTATCTAAATAATCTAATGAAGGTTGATATCTGGATTAGATATAAACTTTCAGGTGGTCTACGGGGTATCCTAATTCTTTTAGTGCCTGACGCCAAGCTTCATGTCCTTCCTTTGTTCGTATAACATGAGTATCACTCAGTTGTTTCGTTACCTGTCTTGCACTTGGATATATGCCTTGACTATGAATGATGTATACTGCCTGACGGATATCGTTACAGAGAGGAGTCATTCGCTCCTCTTTTTGTTTCCTTCGTTCTGTATAGCGTCGCATTGAAATTTGTTTGCACAATTCAGGGAACTTATCCTTTACGACATGCCGTTCATAACCCATTTCCCTAGCGAGTTCATAGACAGCAGGAGCTTCTGTGTTGCTGTTCAGTGCCTCGTGCAACCGTTGCTCAATAAAAGTATAGTCAAATCTTTCGCGGTACCTCGTCACGATAGCACTACAAAGGTCGGGGAAATACTTCGTTATTGAGGTAGTATCACAATGCAGTTCACGTGCAACATTTGCCAATGGCTCCGGCTCTGGATTCGCCAACGCATTCTCGAGAGCTTGCTTCATTACTTTAAGATGACTTTCATCTGTCCAACGATTTTTATATCGCCATGAAATCGCCTTAGAAAGGTCGGGGCAATGCTTACGCACCGTTTCCTCGTTAAAACCCATACGTTTAGCAACATCCTTTAGACTAGGAAACGAATCAGCCTGATTGTCAACAGTCAACACAGTTTCGAGTACTCGTCTCATGCGTTGAACATCATCTTCCGTCATAGGCTTCCACTTTCCTCTTGAGATAGTAGGAACATCTTCTATGCTGAAACTTAAGTTCTTTCGTAGCGAAATAGTGGTTGTGGACAAGAACTCCAAAGGCGTAATAGATAGAGCAAAGCACATCTTCATTAAAGTGTCAAAATAGGGTACCTTACCTTGATGAAGATAACTCCACAAAGCCTGAATACTGACTCCTGTTAAACGCGCTAGTTTACTTACATTACCATCGGCATCCTGATCTAAAAAAGCGTTTATCCTTATTGCGATTTGTTTTTTTGAGGGAGGGACCACGAGATTGGGTGCAGCTACAAGTAAATCACCTAAGGCTGTTGCTAACCAGTTCTGATAGGTGGAAATGCCTGACTCATTCGATTGATTAACCTTGTCGCGTGAATCCGCAGCACTATCTAACCAATTGGTACAGTGAGGACAATATCCAGGACGTGTTGTTTGGGTGAGAAAAGGAAGCGATTTCTGACAATACGAGCATAGGGTAACAAGCGATTGCCGATGGCGTAGGCAAATATCGATACCATTCAGTGACCACAGTAAAGGATCATATACGACTTGATGGGTCTGCCGCCATTCCTTGTAACACTGATCACACCAAGCTTTCCCTCGACGGAGCAATCTGTTCATGGCTATTACCTCATGAAACGTCAACATCGTCAGAAAGGTTAGATTATCGCAGGATGTAAGGTTTTGCAGAAGTTCCACCCATTGTCTGGCTATCGGGCTAACACCGTTCAGGGTCAAGGCATTTTCGATCCAGAACTTATTCATACGATAGTAGTAGTTCAGAGCCGGTCCATCTTGAGAGTGTGAAGGCATAATTTCTCGCATGATCAAGTTCTTAGGAGTTACACAATGCTCTGCCGCAAGCCGAGCGATGTAGCTTGTAAGACTCTCAACATATGGAGTTCCGATACCAACTGGTTCTAGGCGATAGAGACGGCTACGCGGTGGTATAGCAGGGATGTTCATATCCCATTCTTCATAACTCTCCATGCATTTCTACCTTAATAGATTAACTGTAGCTCAACTATTTTCTTTCCTATTCTGCGGCGGCCCACCAGTCTTATCACGTTTAGACTTACGTCTGAAAGGACGAAGTGGCGACGCCTTAGGCTTTTTTAAAGGCTTGGGAGAGGCTCGATTAGTAGAAATTTCCTCCATTGATACATTTGGTTCAACTCTACTAGTGGTTTTGACGAGTTGATCATCCAAAACCAAGTCCTTTTCGATCGGTACTTCTTGTTTTATATCGTTCTTGGTTTCATTAGGTTGGTCACCCTGAAATACCTCTTTTTCGACAGATGGATTGCAGTGTCCTCCTTAGTTGATGACTCCTGCTTTTCATCGTTCGTAGTTTCATCAAGTTGACTACCCTGAGATACCTCTCCCTCAGGGGAAGTTTCTTTTTTAGGAGTATCTGGTTGCTGTTTTTCTTCAGGGTTACTTAGAAAGTCTAATCCAAGCATTTTCCTCAATTTAGCATGCTGGTCAGGCTTTGATCCGAGTTCACTTTCGCCCTCATACGCTTCGAGCATCATTTCATAACTTTCCATCTCTGAGAAAGCATGTTCTTGCAAAACCTTCCAGCTTAAATTCTTTGCATCTGACCACAATACGGCATGTACCGCACGTACCAACATGAGCCGAAGATTACCAACACACCCAATGGATCGCTCATAGCAGAACTCCCAGTGCTTGAGTAGGACATCGGTCTCTTCTACAAATGGCAGAGCATTCTGAAAGGTCCCGAGAACATTCTTGAACTGTGATAGTTCTTTTTGATTACTGCGATAGCGTGGGAAATGAATATCTAAACTACGTCCAATAAGCTGGGCACTTAAATTGCGGAGAGGGAGTAACTCATATGTACCAATTAAGACAATAATTGTTCCTGTATCGTCTGCTAAAGATTTAATACAATCTAGCTGATTTTGCAGTTGAGTTCCACTCACTTTTCCTATATGTTGTGCCTCATCAATAAAGATTGCGACTGGACGTCTTCGTTTTGCCGCTGTCTCGAAGGATTGGCGCAGCGCATCTTTCGTACCCTCTGGTGGTTTCCGTTTACTCTGCGCTCTGTCGGATATTGTTGTAACCGTTGGGTCCTCTTCCTCTTCGGCGGTAAAAGCAATCTTATGGTCAATTAATAGCTCGTCAAAAGCCACTAACCCCCTTTGGAAAAAATCTTTCCAACTAAAAGAGCTACTCATCGGTGGTCGCGGCGTAATACTTATAAGTGGAATACGCTCCCTATCTTGCTCCAATAGTGGTTGCATCTCAAGGATGATATTTCTGATGACATGGTTTTTCATCGTACTTTTACCAACACGTGCGGGTCCATACACATTGACGAGGGTTGCACCACCTGTCTCCCGAATTGCTTCCCGTAGAGTTTCGTCTGCTGTGGCTAGATGAGGATGAGCTATCGTACGCTTGAATGATTGCAAACGCTCTTCTTTCGTCATATTAGCGTATCGCGTTCGAGCACTCCTATCATCTTTTTTCTTCATCACTCATAATCTCCGTATATCTCCACATCATCTACAGTATCTTCATTGTCGTCTCCATCTTCAACCAATAAAGGCGATGACAGTGAAGGCTCTTGAAAAAGAGGAAATCGAGTAGCATAGCTTGCATCAATTACCTGAAGAATATCGCGAGACTCAGCATCACACAACCTTTGTATTCCAAGCTGTTCCTCTGCCTCGACAGATGCGAGAAATTCAGCGATATGCTTGATTGTAAGAGGATACTGCTGTGCAGAAGCTGATCGGCGCTTACGCAGTTCTTCGGTTATTAACTGTAATTCGCGTGCTGAATGGTTACGTAAAGCAAGAAAGTGCGCGGCGTCGCATTGAGTCCACTCACCTTTCACGAATGCAAATACGCGACTGATGTCGAAAGGATCATAACGAACCTCTACCTGCGTTCCCACCACCTCACCATTATCAAATTTCTTTGACCAGTAGAATTCATAATGAACTTGGATGCCCTTCCGATAGGTCACTTGCACTTTCTCTCCCCTTTCAGGCGGTGGCAGAGTTTGCATGAGAAACTTCAGGTCATACTCAACATCACGGTAAGGGCGCACTCCACTCAATATCATGCCAGCCTCATATTCTTCACGAGGAGTTCGTTCGAGCGTCGTATGATACTTATTGTCGTAGATGCCGTAACACCACTCGCAGAGTCGTCGGTAAAATCCAGCTAAGGTCCAAGTTGCCTTACGACGCGGATCAACAGATTGCGTCATTTCGCGAGGCTTTTTGCTGGCCTGCGTATTCCCAAGGACGTTATCGATAAAACCTGTCTTCGTTGTGCCGAAGAGCCGTTCTTCTACTGACCCCCCTCGGGGTTCAGCAGCAGGTCGCTCAAGCTTTGTGACATTATGATAAGCTAGGAGTGCCTCAAAATAGGTACTATTAAAATCAGAACCGCCATCAACAATCAGGATTTGTGGCAACCGCTTGTAGCGGCGTACGCATTCTCGTATCACCATCATATCTGAGCGGCGACTTGGAGGATCGAATGTCAAATACACTGCCGGTATTCGCCTAGAGCGGTGTTCACAAAGATTGAGCTGTGTGATAGTATACACATAGGATGAGCAACTAAGCCCTTGACTCCGAACGAAGAAGACCATGCGCGAAAGCAAAAAGGCAAGAAGAGAGAGGACAGT
>JAABUQ010008710.1_pt1 | contig 14091 bp, 11 predicted proteins | sample 5560001 | NCBI WGS metagenome assembly JAABUQ01 (sample SAMN10711888, study PRJNA513371) | rock metagenome | isolation source: Antarctica rocks | place: Antarctica: Victoria Land, Finger Mt nord | collected 2015-12-18
GGTGGAGAAGTTAGGGGGGGGGGTTATGGCGGATGTGGTGAGGAGGGGGTGGGAGCGGGTGGAGAGGAGGATGGAGATGGAGGGGGGGGACGGGTGAGGGGTTGGATTGAGTGGGTGGATGCTTGTGGTGGTTGAGAGGAGGTTATGACATTACGAGGGTATGAGATTATGGCATTATGAAATAATGAGGCTATGAGATCATGCTAGCGTTTTGTCAAGATTACTATGGTGACGGCACCCCGTTGCGTCATCTCTCCATGCATCCTGTGATTGATATTTTCTGACGGGTCCTACTCCTTCTTACGCTTATCGCTGAAATCTCCCGGAGGACCTCCGGGTAGACGAGGCAAGAACCCCCCAACCCTCTTCTGATATTCCTTGTACTCAGGATACTTCTTCGCAGAGATGAGTTCGGTGAGCCATGTCGAACCTTGGAAAAGAAGCAGATAGCAGATCGGTCCGGCTATTGTCCAAGTGAGGGCCTGTTGTGTCACCCACGCGCTCCACAGGTAGAGGGTGACCCATACGGATTGCTCTGCGGTAAAATTGGGATGTCGACTGTAGGCGAAGAGGCCGGTGACGTTGAAGCCTCGATCGAGATCTTCTTGGTGGTAGCCTGAGGGGACTTTGGCGGTTTTCTGGTATTCTTTCTTTGCTTCGAAGAATTCTGAGGGAATTTTTAGTCCCTTGTGCTAGGTGAGGTGTATTGGTTCGACTTACTCCACTGCTGGCCGTCGGCGTAGAAGGCAATGAAGACCAAAAGAGCTATGCCCCTTGAGAATATGACATCGGCCATCTGATATGAGTCGGCTGTTCCTTTCGCGGCAAGTAGGAGTACGTAGGTTGGGGTCGTAATCAGGAACAAGAGGGTCTGGAGAAGTGTTTAGTCGGCGCATTAGGTGGTTTTCACGAGAGCTCTCACGCTTTGGAGGGAGGAGATGAACACAATATTGAAAATGAAGAAGACCAAGCCACCAGTATAGTCCTTGACGATGTTCCATCGATAGTCTTCGGATCCAATGCTATAACCACCTTTTCGCCAATAATTGTAGCTGAGTCGAGCCTAGCAAAGTCAATTGAGGACTTTCGTATCTCAACGGAGCATTCTCACAGTCCAAATGCCACTGACTACCGCCAAGGTGTCCAGTCTTTGAGTAGGCTGCCCTACGGCGTGTGCGTACAGAGCATAGTGGACATTGTAAATCGTGGGAAGGATGCTCCAGACTCGATCGACCTGCGAGTAGTTCCTATTAACCTCCGAAACGATCAGGAGTATAGGAAAGATGGCGCAGGAAAAAGCGAAGGCGGAGATCAGAGGGTTAGTGGACACATAAAGGACCTTGAGAGCCTGTGGGTTGGCGATGCTCTCAAAGACTTGCTGGGGGAGATCATAGAGTTGTGGTATGTAAGGTGAGACTGTCTTGCTCCAGTCGACGCAGTCAGTAAAGGTTCTGGTGACAGGTAGAGCCATGTGAGTTGTCTAATTGGTGAGACAAGGACGTTGTAGGATTGTGAACCGAACGATGCAGCTGAGACCTAAAGATGAGAATGGAAGAGTGTCAAACGAGTCCAATCGTCATCCGAGGGATCAGACTTTCAGGGTCCACGCGCCTCGGCACGAGCCGATCTAGATTCATAGAGATCTTTGCACGCGTCCGAGGGTCCGAGAGGACGTTTTCACGTCTTTTTCCTTCTTGTGATTTGCCTGAAGAAGATAAACTGTATTATATTATTCCGACGTGAGTTGCATGATGAAGAACTTATCCCCCCAAATCGAAACAATAGGTAGCCGGCCTGAGAGTTGGCATGGCACGCAAGATCCTCTGCGTGGCAGAGAAACCCGCAATTGCCAAATCTGTTGCTCAACATTTGAGTGGAGGTCAATTCAATACCGTAGGTAGACACGTCTGCTTGGCGATGACCGGGGGCTGATTTAGTGAACAGCGTAGCATCACGGGCAATCCGTACATTAAAAACTATGAATTCGATTTTAGTTTCGGTCCACCGTGGGGCAATTGCTCCGTGACCATGACCAGTGTCATTGGCCATCTCACAGCGACCGAATTTGGCCCAGAGTATAAGAATTGGCATTCATTTCCTCCTTCTCGGCTGTTTGACGCTCCTGTCTATGTGACCGTCGATCCGGACAAGAAAGCCATAGCAGAAAACATTAAACGGCAGGCCCAATTTGCAAGATCGTTGTTCATCTGGACTGATTGTGATCGAGAAGGAGAGCACATAGGCTCGGAGGTAAGAACAGCAGCGCTTGACGGTAATCGCAGTATTGAAGTGAAGAGAGCAAGATTCAGCAACACAGAGAGAGCGTACGTGGGTGTTTTCATTGAATTCCGCCTCCTGTTTTCAAGCTGAAGTGTCTTTAGTCATGTAATCCGAGCTGCTCAAAATCCCATCAACCTGGATGATCGTCAGGTCAATGCTGTAGCAGCAAGGATCGAGCTTGATCTACGACTGGGTGCAGCTTTCACTCGATTTACTACTCTGTCTCTCCAAACCCTTGGTGGATGCCTTGAGGATCGCGGTCAGCCCATCAGCTACGGTGGGGGAGCAATATATTTCAGCTCCCAATCACTGTATTAGCTAATCCATCTTTAGGGTCTTGTCAATTTCCTACGCTTGGATTTGTTGTAGACAGGTATTTCAGAGTGAAGAACTTCGTCCCTGAGAAGTTCTGGAGCATTAAAGTGATGCAAAAGCGAGAGGACATTGATGTCACATTTTTGTGGAGACGGCACCGACTCTTCGATCGAGCATCTGTGATCATTCTCTTTGAAAAATGCCTGGCCGCTCGTATTGCAAAGGTCACAAAATTGCAGAAGAAGCCTACAAGTAAATGGCGCTCCTTACCGCTGACCACAGTCGAGCTTCAGAAGCTGGGAAGTATGTATCTCCGGATGGACAGCCAGCAGGTGATGAAGGTATAATCCCTTCTCCTTTGACATTCGAATCTCTTTGACAAAATGCCAGATTGCGGAAGACTTGTACACCAAAGGCTGGATCAGCTACCCTCGTACCGAAACCGATGAGTTTGACAAAGTGATCGATCTCCGAAAGCTCATCGAGAAACAAACTCAAGACAACGCCTGGGGACCCCACGCACAAGGCTTGCTCAACGGGGCTTTCAAGCAACCACGCTCAGGTCGGAACAACGATCAAGCTCACCCCCCGATCCACCCAGTCAATTACGTCAACCCTTTCTCCCTTTCTGAAGACGACCGCCGGGTCTACGAATTTGTGGTCCGCCGCTTCCTAGCCTGCTGCTCGGAAGATGCGAAAGGCGAGTCCACAACCGTAGAACTCGACTACGGCGGCGAAGCCTTCTTCACAAATGGCTTGATCGTGCTAGAAAGGAACTACCTGGACGTCTATCCCTACGAGAAATGGACAAGTAGCCAGCCGCTCCCCCGCTTCAACCTACAGGAGATTTTCGAGCCTGAGGAAGCAAACATAATAGAAGGCGAGACCAGCCCTCCTGGGTATCTTACTGAGCCGGAGCTTATCAGCTTGATGGATGCGAACGGCATAGGGACGGATGCAACAATGGCAGAGCACATCGCCAAGATCAAAGAGCGTGAATATATGGTGACCCAGCCGAGAGCAGGAGGCGCTCAAACCAACGAGACAACCACCCGAGGAGGACGTGGCGGCAGAGGTGGCCGAGATCGAGGAAGGGGAGGCAATAACGTCACTACTCGCGGTGGAGGCGGAGGATCCGTACAGCAATTTATACCCACGACCCTCGGTGTTGCCCTGATCGTAGGGTATGATAGCATCGGTCTGGAAACGAGCCTAGGGAAACCGTTTTTGAGAAAAGAGATGGAAATCAAGATGAAAGAGATTTGCGCGGGGACGAAGGGGAGGACGGAATATGTGCAGGAGACATTGGAGATGTACCGAGAGGTCTTCGTGCGGAGCCAGCAGCAGGTCGAGGTTTTGAGGGCTGTAAGTTTGCTTCTTCTCTCCAGAATCGCTCTTCCCTAGGGGAAAACTTGCTATGGCATGAGTTTAGAGGCTGATTGTTGGGTCTAGGCTTGCAGGAAGTACGTCTTCGGTGAGCAGGAAAGTTGAGCCGTGGCTGGGATTCGACGTCTTGGGCGCTGTAGCAGACAACGGCCTAAAGTGTCGTGGGTGGGATTGACTTGAGCCTAGGACTAGGTCAGGACTCAGGGAGTGGCACGGTCCACAGAAGCATACAAAAGAACGATGATGATTGCTGGAATCGACTTGCAAATTCGCCGAAGTCCCTGTGCGTCGCCTGTGGAGGTAAATTGTGTATCCCTCAGCACGGAAAGGGAGACATGAACGAACTCTGTATTATAATACCAACACAATAAGACGTGTTCTCTTTGTGAGAATTGCCACAACCCTGCATCCCTCCCCGAACAAAAGCAAAAGCAATTAAGTTTCACTCCACCGTTTGTCCGATTGACTGTTTAACCCCAACTCAAGCTAAACCTTCAATGCATTGAATGCGAACAAAATTTTATTCGACAGGCTCAACCACGTATTGCAAACAACCCTATTTCAACGACAATCCTAGCATCAAAACAATCAATCTTAGTCTTCTAAATTCGCACTCTAGTCATCTTCATACTTTCTCTTTCCGAACGGCTCAGAATTGCTCTAAAAGACTTCAGGGCATTAAGCATCAGATGCCCGACTCTTGGAAAGATGCAATTATAGAACAAACCAAAGCTATGCTCACAGCCAAATAACCCACTCATCTTCTACCACATCAAAATCATACAATCCCAGCCCCTTCCCCAACTGTATCCTCATCCCCTTCATCCCTTTCCATTCCCATCCCTTATCCCTTGATCACCCTCGCTCTCACCATCCCCCGCCCTCGTCCTTCCTAACACCTCGAACCATCTTCATTCCCCATTTTCTCAACCCCCAATTCCTTTCCCACACCAATCTCCCTCAACCGCCTGAATCAAGCTTGTCATGGCCCCATCCCAGTCCTTGGCTTGAGGAGTGCGTTCCCCTTTTTTTGCCACACGCGTCCGGCTCAAACTCTCTCTCCATCATCTGCCGCTCATGTTATGGGGATGCCGATGGAATCGGCGGGTGAGGTTGGTGTGGCTTTTGGAACAGCGTGCTTTGCTCCGTGGCTCTTTTGGTGAGGTGTGAGGTGATAGCGGTGCTAATAGGGGGGGATACTTAGGTAGTACCTTTGGAAAGGGGGGGTGTAGAGTAGAAGATTATGATAACAGAGGGGACTGTTGGATGGATGCTATCTCGTAGCTGGGAAGTCGATTACATCCAATCGACGATCATGCGGCCTTGTGCTGACGGACAGCCGTGGAGAGGACGGCGTACTCTGGCCACCTTGAGCCTATGAGTCTTGTCAGCTCGTTTGATATGCTCGGAATTTGAGTAGAGAGTCGATGGAATGTAGTGTTATTAGCTGTAGCCTTCTCGTCGAGTAAACCTTGCAGAGAAGGAAAGAGCGGCCACGATACTGGCGACTAGCGAAGACGCAACACAACGTCAACGGCTGTCTACCAACGGTCCGGTACTCTTTCGAAGACGCTGAAGACGCATATCTTGGTGCTGCATCCGACACCTTCCAATTCGGAACTGGTTGGCGTGTGGCTAGACTCGAAGTCTACAAAGCCAGCATCACAGGGGGCAAAACAAGCGGACACACCTTTTCAGGCTCTACCAGCAGCATTGCAGCCACCAAGGGCATATCAAAGCCCTATCCTCCATTCTCGAAGCTTGCTTGATTCAAGAAGAGGATCCTCAACAACTACGAAGGCTACAGCAAAGGGGCTTCTCCACCACCAAGCCAGCCGACCACTGCAACAACTGCTTTCCCCCTTTCTCCCATGAACGCAAGACAATCGTAACTGCAAGCGGTCTCCTCGCTAGAACATCCCTCAATACAGCCTGAGAACCGATCAAAAAGCCAAGGCCTGGCAAAGCGGCCTGGGAAATCCAATCAGACTTCCCAGCAGTGGCGAATTCGCCGGGCCCCGCCATTGTTTACCTCGGCGAGGACTCCAGCATCAACCACCAACAACCCACCCTCCACGCCATTGTATGGAGCCGGAGAAAAAGGAGGAGTATCTGCACACTGCGTTCTTTCTTCTTGAATAGAAAAGATCTTGTGATAAGGTCTGGGCCTTCATAGAAGCAGGCAGGAAGTGGGCGGAAGTGCTGGGAATTCGCTGAGTGGGTCCTGGGGCCAAAAAAGGGGGAAAGGGGTATAGCTTCAGAGAATTCACAAACCTTCACGTCGACTCTGCTCCAAACAGTGGGACTCTAGTTGCCACTGGTGATGGGAGCAGATCCTGCGCAAGCATAAATACCCCGTCCTCCCCCCAACTTTTCTCTTTTTTTTTCTTTCTTCCCCAACCTCCTCTCTCGCAAAACCTTCCTCTCCTACTTGATTTCCTTCTTACTTATGTCAGTACATTCTTCTCTACTTTCCTCTTCATCACTCTCATCCTGCGTTGCCTACCTCTAGCTTACTGCCGTTGTCGTCGTTGTCGTCGCCCTCGTCATCACCGCCACCGCCGTCGCCGCCCGATCCATCCCACTCATCTTCACTCACCACCACAGCACACCACCACCCACCCTTTCCCTTCCCATCCCCACTGCCAATCACAGGTCAGTCCACTCCTGTCCCCTTCCATCTTCACTGACCACAACAGCCCACCAACTCCATCTATACTGACCACCCTACCTCATCCATACTGACCATCTTGTCTCAACCATCTTGACCTTCCTATCTCATCGATTCTGACATCCTGTCTCATCCATCCTGACCATCCTGTCCCATCCATCCTGACCATCCTACCTTGTCCTTACTGACCATCCTGACCATCCCATCTCATCCATACTGACCTTGATGTCTCATCCATTCTGACCATCCTATCTCATCCATATTGACCATCCTCCCCGATCCTCTCCCATCCTATCCACCCTATCCCTTCCACCCGATCTCATCTCCACTAACCATCGCCACTGACTATCCCAACCCAACACAATCATCAACCTATCAATACCTCATCACCACCCTGCCAAGGTTGGTATGAAGAAGGGAAGTTATTCCTGGCACTGTCTCTTGATCATTACCTCCGCTGACATGGATAGTAGGCTGCCTCATCACCGATCTGCCTTGTGTGGTGTGAAGAAAGGGAAGTAATCCCCAGCAGTGTCTTTTGATCATTACCACTGCTGACACGGATAGTAGATCAACGGCTCTCAACACCTGACTGCGACTGTGCGCAATAGGGAAGTCATCTCCCTAACGTTTCTCTCCATCATGCACCTGCTAACCTCAACAGCATGACCGACCAACAGTCTCCTGATCGCAGCGCACTAATCCTCCTCCCTCATCATCACCAGGTATGTCTGCATCGTCTGCGCTGTCTACGTTGTCTGCGTTGTCTATCACTGCGTCTGCTCTTCACTGCGTTTTCTTTTTCTATCCCAGCCGAAAGGCCACAATCATGCACCCCGTCCCGGCTCCTTCCCTCACCCTCTGCTAACCACCGCCGGCTCACTAAAGCCCATCCCACCCCACCCCATCCTGCCTCGCCCCACCGACCACACACGACTCACCGTCACCCGCTCCTTCCCAACTCCTTCGCGCTCCAGAAACCCAGCCATACGCAGCTCATCGGCACCCATCCTATGCTACCCTTCGGGGTACATAGGGTGAGTGTCTGTGAGCTAGCGGTGGCTGGTACACTGGAGTGCGGGGGATGCGGGAGGAGAGTGGGCGGCAGTGAGTTGTACCACAGCGCAATCATCGCCTGCCCCTCCCCCTCATTCCTTCCCACCTCACTGACCATCCCGGCTCGTCGACACTTGCTCTATGGCCGCCCCCCGGGGCACATAGAGTAGGTGCCGGTGGGCCGCCGGTGGTCAGTGGGGGGGAGGGGAGGGGGGGACGGAGGTCGGCGATGGTACGCTGTGGGTGGCCGGTGGAAGGCGAGGAGCAGGATGGGTTGGAGGAAGGATGGGTGGGTGAGCCGGCCGTGGTAAGCAGAGGGGAAAGGGATGGAGCTGGTCGATGGGGTGTGTGGCCGTCAGTAGGGGGGAAACCCTCTACTGGCGGCTGGGACGTAGGCTCTCCTTTGTCAGTCTCTTACTCTTTCTGCTTTTTTGCTGAGCTATTTTGCGGCCTTCGGGCGTCTCTTATGTTTTTCCTACTTCCCCATGACTTGAGGCCTTGACGTGGCGGGGAAGCTTGAGCCTCCTTCGGGAGTGACCAACACAAGTCAATCTCTTTTGTCTTTCCTTGCTTTCCTTTTTTCATTTGTCTTCTTTTGTCCTTTCTCTTCTGCCGAGTGCTGTTTAATTTCTTTTGGAATATCTCATGCTTGCTCCTCCGCTGAGTGCTGTTTTTTTTCATTCGAAATATCGCATGCTTTCTCTTCTGCTGAGTGTTGTCTTATTTCATTTGTCGTATCTTATACTTCTTTTCTGTTGAGTGCTATTATTCCGCGATCCTCTTCCATTCTCTCTGCTTTCTGCTTAGCTATTTCGCGGCCTCAGGGCATCTCCTATGTCTTTCCTACTCCCCTGTGGCTGGGGCCTTGACGTGGCAGGGGAGCTTGATTCGCCTTAGGATGATCCCTCTGGGGGGACTGAGGCGTGACCAACACCAGCCGTTTCCTTTGTTTGCCATATATTGCCATCTCACCAAATGTTCCGCAATCTATCTGTTGATCTGTCGTTGCCTCCCCTCTCGTTTGCTTACCCTTATACTATATAATCTACCATCTTTCTGTATTTCCCACTTTTCCCTTAGTTCATTTCCTCTAATCTGCAACGAATGTTTACTGCCATACATTCGCGATATTTTGCCACGATAGTTTGATTTACTCCCCTGTGACTCGGGCCTTGACGTGGCAGGGGAGCTTGATTCGCCTCGGGATGATCCCTTCGGGGGGACTGGGGCGTGACCAACACGAGTCGTTTCCTTTGTTGATCTGTTGCCATTCGATGCTGATGATATGCCATATATCTTGCCGTATATAATGCGATGTGTCATTTGCCGTGCCAGTTCTGTAGCCCTTTCTTTCAGAATACTCAGTCATGTGAAATGAACGTTGTTGCCATGTATAACTTCATCTGTTGTTGATTTATCCCTTGCGTAGTCCAATTTCTTCTGCAAATGTTTCCCATCTGAAAAGAATGTTACCGCCATGTGCAGTACCATGTATCGTTATCCTATTCCTCTCGCAGTCCGATTTCTTCTGCAAATAATTTCCAATTGAAAAGAATGTTGCGCCATATACAATGCCATGTATCCTTCTTCTACCCACTCCATTTAAACCCCTTTTCTTCGCATCTTCTTCCCATCTGCAACAAATCTCCCATTATAAAATCGCGATATACTTGCAACGATAGTTTGATTTCCCAATTGCGATATAACTGCAACGATAATTTGATTTTAACGCGCGATATAGTTGCAACGATAGTTTGATTTCCGACTCGCGATATAGTTGCAACGATAGTTTGATTTCCGACTCGCGATATAACTGCAACGATAGTTTGATTTACTCCCCCCAACGAACTCGGGCCTTGACGCGGCGGGGGAGCTTGAGCCTCTTCGGAGTGACCAACGCGAGTTCTTTCCTTTGTCGATCTGCTGCTATCTGCAACGGACATCCTTGTCATACAGTCCGCGATATTTTTTTGTTTTCTCCTTCCTTTGCGATAATTTGCGATATTTGACGCGATATGTCGTTGTCTTCTCCGCTTCTCAGCCTGCGTCTTTTGAAATATCTTTCATTTGAGATGATTTTCTTGGTGTTTGACTCGCCATATACTTGCCACATATTTTGATTTACCCCCTCATGACTTGAGCCGTGACGTGGCGAGGGGGCTTAAGTCCTTCGGGGCGACCAATCAAGTCTTTCCTTATTCATTGTCTCCTCTGCTGCCATGTCGAGCACCAGTGTCCTTATTCCCTTTCTGTGGAGTATCATTTCTCTCAGGCTTGGGAGTTGTCATTTGGCGTTGCTGCTGCGGTGAAGCACGTCCCGGCCTGCGCATTCAGAACGCCTGGTTTGTCGACCTTTGACGGGTGTATCCAATGACATAAATCTGGTAGTAATGATCGAGAGCGTCCTTGTTTCCCATTGTACAGTCACCGCCAGGGGCCTCCAGTATTCCGTTCGCAGATCACTGGGTCACAGACCGGTTCATTTGGAAAGGTTGACTTCCAGACGATCCGTACAAACCCTCCCTCAGCCATCACCAGACTCCTCAGACCGCATGTCCACGGTAACCCCATCCTTCCCATCCAGCTTGGCCCCAATCCTGCACCTCCCCCCCATCAAATCCTTAGCCACAACCTCCCTCGTCCGTCCCAAACTCTCAATCGCACTGGTCCTCTCCAACGTCTCTGCCAAATGCTTCTCAAACCCCTCTGCCCCGCATATCTCCCGGAACGCGTTCTGCATAGGCACGATATCCGCCCTCACCATCGCTTGCGCATCAATCATAAACAGATTAACATGATCATATGTCTCGATGGAATCCGCCCTTGTCATAATCTCCTGGGCTTTATGCAGTGGGATCTGCGGGAGTACATGCCCCTTCTCAGTATCGTAATTTGTTCCCACGGCTTTCTCGGCGTCGACCAAGGCTTTTGCCAAGACCATAGCCGCCGAGGCGTATTTCTGGGAGTTCATCACATCGTCGTCCATTCCCGCGCCGAGGATCCAGCAGTTGTTCAAGAACCAGGTCTTCTCCGTCTGGCAGATTTGCGAGCACGTGGCTAGCATGTCCGGGGATTTGGCGACGCGGTTGAGGAAGGTGAGACGGCCGCCTACACGATCGTAAACCTTCTCCAATATTTCTTGCGGGTGAGACGCTTGGAAGTAGCGCTTCCGGTATGCTTGGAGAGCGGAGATTGCTTGCGTTTTGGGGAGGTCGAGCACGGGGAGTACTTCCATGCGCGTAGCGTTCTGTTTCAAGCGCTCGTAGACCCAGTAGTCGTCGCTGTTCAGCACGATCGTGGTGAGGTTGCTGGCGGCCCATTGCTCGGCGCGCTGCTGTATTAGCTCGAGGGGATCGCGGCCGTCGTGATCCGGGCGGAGGAGGTTCACGGAGTTTACTATGAGGATGAGAGGTCTTCCGACCTTTGCGCGGCGCTTGAGAGCGATTTTCTCGAGTTTGTTGAAGGCGCGCTCGATGTCTAGCAGAGTGGTTGTGCCTTTGCAGGGACCTTTGATGGAGAAGAGACTGCCGATGTAGTCTTCGTGAAATTCGTAGTCCAGTGCTCGACCGAGGCGAATGCGGAAGATCTCCAGGTCGGCATGCGCTTCGAGCATTGACGTTCCTTCCCCTTGGACTTTGGACATTGCGTCCAAGAGCATCGAGGATTTGCCGGTGCCTTTTTCGCCGATCAGGAGGTGATAGTGCCCGTGGTCTGAGCCATTGTATATGTTATCTAATTTTGCCTGCTCGGCTTTGCGGATCCGGCGGTCGTCGTTTCCTTCGAAGATTGGGTTGGAGGCTCCTTGACCCAAGGCGGCGAGTTCTAATGCAGGATCGCCAGGTTTGAAGGCATTCTCCATTTACTTGAGGATGAGGTATTTGTAGTAACGGTGATAGCCATAGCCGGTCATTCCAACCACGAGTATGGACGCGAAAGTTGTCGCTGCGCTCTGGAACATCTTGAAAAGTGTGGGCGTCCACCCGGAGGGTCTTGTGCCCTTTACGCTTTTCTCTTGTTCGAGGGTTCTGGCTCATCATTCTGGGGTCCGACTTGGCCGGGACTGGGGTCTGATGTGCTGTTGATGTAGCATCTCTGTAAACGCACTCGACCAATGTGGGGCCGAGGAGATTGGGGGATCAAAGATTATTGCCCCTTTAGAAACCAGTTCCTTTGACAATGAGGAAACGACTGACGAGGTGACATTGCCAGTTTTTTACAACAATAATGTGGCATTTTGGATTTCAGCGCGCACAGTGACTCTTTCGAGTATCTCCAAAATCTGTTAGAGTGGAGTCTGCCCTTTTAAAGGGGCAAAAAAGTAGAGACCCTCTTACGTGCTGATTACCAAAAAAAGCATTTTCTTCTCAAGGAAAGACACGACGTAGAGCAAAGCCCAAATATATCATTCCAAGTCTAGGTCATGTACATTGCTAATGTGGTCAAAAGAATAAGAACGAGGGAAGCTGAACGATTTTGACCCTGGGCCTTTGCCGAAAACCTTAGCGTAGCGGGGCAAAGTATGTGGTAGACTTTGACAAACTGTGACAGTATGGTAGTATGGTGAAAGATAGTCGACCCTCTCACATCGTGTCCATTGCCAGTTCTATTTTTCTGTCTTAAGTGAAGGAGCACCAAAAAGGGGGAGTGGTTCGTGAACGGGGAGAGAAAGTTATTCGCAGAGCCGTAGACCAATCAGGTTTGCCGTCTATTCTGCCAGCCCCCAAAACGTCATCATGAAAACACAGCAGATGCAGGAACGCGATTAATCTCCCCATTGGCGACACCTCCTTCTATCGACTCTACAGCTCACTTTCAACTCACGAACCCACTTTCACGCGTCATTCGAGCTTGCGCAACCATGGCGAGAACACGGGGCTCAAGCCGTCCCACTTCCTCTGCTGGGGATCCTCAAACAGTCGCAAAGGCGCCCGCTCAATCTAAACCGCCCATTGTTCCAGCCCCACTACAATTCCCACTGCTTGTCGTGCTCAGCATGACACTGTCCTCCTTCCTATATGCAGGATCATCGTCCTTCACCAGCGGAGACCTTTCCACCGTGTCTGGCTATCGCGATCAGTGGTACGAAGTGGCAGGGCTGCTCGCATGGAGAGCGTCTGAGTTGGCAGTCGGTTGGTGGGGAGGTTACGACAGTGAGCGCTCAGCACATTTCTCATATTGCCACTTGCTAATGTACCGTGTAGCCCTGGATCTAGCTTCCTTGACTTTCCTCACCCACCTACCCTACCTCTTCTTCCTCGTCAGCTTCTACAAAATCCGGCCCACAACCGCCGCCTTCTGCCTCACCATAGACATGGTCGCAACCTGCGTTCCATTCCTCCTCCTACGCGGCTCCTCAAATTACCACATGTTCAAAGCGCCAAAAGGCGCCGTTGCCAATCGAACAGTCGTCAACGACTATGGAGTACAAGCCTTTACTAGCCTTCTCGCTGCAGGCGTCTACGGCGTGGTGATATTCGGTAGTTTTGGCTCTTGGATGCCCGTCTACTTGGTCAGCCACTTCGATGGGATCAGGGATATCTCTTCGCTATACAATGCGCAGTTCCCATGGTTGATCGCTGCGTTCATACCTACTGGGATTGCGGCAAAGGTGTTCCTCTTCACTCCGGCGACTGCTGCAAAGCCAGATGCGGCTGATAAGGAGATGGCGTCGTTCGATCCGGAGACAGCTAGCCTGGGCGAGACGATCATGTACAATCTGTGGGGGCACTCAAAGCGGGTAAGGACACTTATCGAGAGGACCGCTATCTTGGTTGTTGTTGGAGGGCCACACACTTGGCTCCATACATTCGTCGCAGTGGACGGCGCTGAGGGGTTTGGGGCTGCGGGCTGGTCCAGTGTCTGGGCGCTTGCTGCCACACTGACTGGTGTTGCGTTCTGGTGGGTTGGAGATGTCGAGGGCATGTCAAATTGAGGGAAGGCCAGCAGGAGGAAGTACTGTCTGTAGGAGATTTGTGGGGGCAGGGGTTGAAACGAGACAGCCATGGAAACAGGGACGTGTTTTTCTCTCCAATTATCTACGGATGTTTGACAGCAGGCGTTGAGGAGACGAGATACCACCCACGTTTCTCATAGCCGAACGTGCGGCCTACGAACTTTCTTGACTGCAGTCCATGCCCTCTGGCAATTGAAAGCTCGGAATTGAATGTCATCAATTCTGCCTAGGTTTGACAATCCCATCATGCATAATATAATACACCACCGTACTATCATCCCCCAACGTCGCCAGCAGAACCCTCTTACCCCCCCACCTCTTCCCATCCTTTCCCTCCCCCTCCTTCCAGTTCCCATTCCCATTTCCCTCCCCCCCACCACCCTCCCCATCCCCCTCCGGCGGCACCCCTCCAACCCCATCAAACACCTCC
>JAABUQ010008711.1_pt1 | contig 14087 bp, 1 predicted proteins | sample 5560001 | NCBI WGS metagenome assembly JAABUQ01 (sample SAMN10711888, study PRJNA513371) | rock metagenome | isolation source: Antarctica rocks | place: Antarctica: Victoria Land, Finger Mt nord | collected 2015-12-18
GCACAAACTTATTTAATATAATTAAAAAAAAAATTAAATTTATAATAATGCAAAGAAATAATATATATATTAATTATATTAGATTTGCGCTCTTACAATTATTATTAATAGCTCAATTTAAAATTTGCTTTAATTTAGAGTTTTTCAAAAGAAAATTAATAAAAAGTTATAAAAACTAATACAAGATATTTGTATTTATTAGAACTTTATCTATTTTATATTATTTGCATTTGAAAAATCCTAACTTTAGTTCTAGATATACAAAGATCTATTATAACAAAAGTCGCAATTTCGTGTTACTAATATCTTGACTTCGTGCGAGATCAAGATTTGATTTAATAAATCTTGCACTACTTGCGAGAATCTAGAAATTCAAGTAAGCTTTGCAAGAGACGATCTTAACATTTCTTAATATTGCGCTCGTAGATGCGTTTGTTCTATATAATGATTATAATTTGTCTACGTAAAATGCGCACACGTTCTCTTAGTTTATTAGATTTGTCTCAAAAGTAAAGTCTATTCAAATCGACAAAATCTAACATTTAAATGAAAAACGTAATAATTTGACACAATTGTACAACTAGCGAGTAATTGCAAACGTTCGTGCGCATTGTAAATATCAAAATTTTATGCGTCAAAATATAATCTAATTTAATTAAGATTTTGCAACTTTGTCGAACATAAAGAAAACAAAATAAGCTCTTTAAATAGATTTTGCTTCGACAATACTAATTTAAGTACGTAGAGTAATTAGATCTATAAGATTTGCAAAATTTTGCAAATATCTTAATTTCTATTAGCTCGATCTATCTCTCGAAACGCGAATAACTTTGTCAAGTATATTAATTATACAATTATATTAATCTTTAAATAAAAAAATATTCTTAAGATTTAAAGATTTGACGAATTTAATTGAACGAAAGTAAGTAAAACTTAATTTTGCTTGCTAATGTTACGAATCTAGTTCGAAACAATGTGATATATAATCTACGACGCAACATGTAGCACGAAGCACGACTATCTATAGACTTGACAACTTGACAAATGAGCAATGTTCGACATGTTTAACAACGAGTTGAGCAAACAATGTTCGACATGTTCGACAACGAGTTGAGCGAACAATGTTCGACATGTTCGACAACGAGTATAACGAACAAAAAAAGAATCTCTTTTGATATATAAATTTTTGAATACGACTCTTTTATGAATTATATTTAACTTATTTTAAGTCTTTACTTATTGTTACTCTAATTCATTGAATCACTTGTGAAGATTTATTAAACATAAGATTGCCTATAGTTGTAATCTCTTGTTATTAAATGATTACTTGCATTGTCTAAAGACGTCTACAAATCTCTTTAATAGCATAATTTACTCTAATATTTTTTACCAAAGTACTAGCGTAACACTTTAAATATTCTAAGAATGTTTGTATTAAATTAACGCGTCTTTATGTTAAACAATAGCTCAATAGCATTACGTCAACTCTTTGTTAATAAAGACGACAAAATAAGAATTAACAAGTTTAACGTCTATTATAAAGATTGTATTAATCTAAAGAACTAACTTATGCAAGTAAATATTTATTTTATCTTTTATTTTGTTTTAACGAACAAAAAGACGATTTTCGCATTAACATTTCTTGAAGAAAGAGTTTAACATTAACTCAAATTAAATTTACGCAAGTATTTGAAAAATTATGACAAAAATTCTCGTGCGATGTTCACGAATTTCGATAATTTCAAAAGAGAACTTCGAAGAATCTTCGAAACATTTAACGAAAAACAAATCGCAAAAAGAGTGATTTAACACTTAATTTAACGAATCTTTGCAATAGACTACGTAGCAAGATTTTAAAAGTATATCAATTTTATCAAATGAAACGATGTCGCACTTATGACAATATTTCGACGAAATCTTAAGAACAATCTCAAGAACGAAATTATACGCGATAACAAATTTATTAACGACATGTTTAATCTTATCAAGTAGTTATCGATTTCGACGACAAACTATATAAAAGAGCTATGAAAAAGCAATACGATTAATTTTATAAAAGAGCAAAAATCTTCTTTGAATTAACGATTAAATATTATTAAAAAGAGTCTTGTTTTAATTAAAGATATAATAATTCAAATTATCGTAAATTTGCATCTATAAAATTGAATTTTACTTAACGACGCAAAGAGAAGAATTTTAGAGAAAAGCAAGATAATAAATTTCCAAAAACGTGCTATTTATGTGGTAAATCGAGTCACTTCGCAAGAGATTGTCAATTACGAAACTTAATAAATCGTCGACAAATTAATATTATGTTAAGAGAGATATTTGATAGTTAGAACGACATTAAAAAGCAAATTAACATAGAGACGAACACTCTTAAGATTAAATCGAACGACAACTACTATTTAATGAAGAATTCAAATCAATTATAGAAAATTCTAGATGAAACATTATTAAGCAAGGCACTCGCGTTTACGCAAGAAGTCAATTAAGCACTTTAGAAAATTATTAAATCTTATAGCTTAATTATCGACTTAAACGAAAAATATAATTGAAAGAACTTTTACGAATGCATAAAAGACATCACGAATCATCTTAAAACTTTAGTTAGCTCATCGAAGATCGTAGACGAATGCGAAAAGAAACTAGAAAGCAATATTATTACAAAAAAGAACATATTTGACATTACAATAAAACAACTAGATTTTATAGCATACGCAAGTCTTAATTAAATAATTTGTTACGACGATTTATGCTAAACTCATTTAAAAGAAAAGAACGAAATTAATTGATTTTCTAGAAAGTCAAAGTTAACAATCTAGCAACAAAAGCAAGCTTAACGCAAATAGACGTTTAAAGTAGAAATCACAACATAGAAGCAAAGAAAAGTTCAAATTTTTTAATAAAAAGCATATTAAAGAAATGCAATATGTTAGTTCAACAATAGCAACTAAACTTAATGGCGCACGTACGATGTTTTATCACATTAATTAAGATTAACGATCGTTAATTTACAACAATGATTAATTTTAATGCGATAAATAATTTTATAACTAGAGCTCTTGTAAAGATTAAAAAGTACTTTATTCGAAAGAAGTCTAACGCTTACAATCTAATAATTGTAGATAAAAATTCATTACTCGTAAAGAATAAAAAAGTAAACAAAGAAACGAAATTACTATTAATAGTTATTTAACAACATTACGAGAAACTAATCTTTAATATAGTGAAAATAATTATTTATAATATTGTTCTAGAAATGCCTTGATTAAAGCAACACAATTTAGAAGTTAATTAAAATACACAAGTATTTAAATTCGTACAATGTGATTACACAATTCACATTCAATTTACGCATTAATAGCGTTCGATAATAGATAAAAGATTGAGTCGAAATTCGATCGCAAGTAACGAATTTGCATTTTCGCAAAAGAACGATTTAATAAAGTTTGATTCAATAAACATTAACAAAGATTAGCTAAATCACAAAGTCAAAATAAGTGAAAAAAATTGCGAATCTTTTGAGAGCTCTAGACTATTTAATATAGCGAGAAAATCGCTAAAGCATATATTACGAATATACAACAATTGAAACCATTTATTTTAGAAAAAAAAAACGATCGAGATTCTATCTAAACATTAATTGTAAAATTACGAAATTAGACTTAAATTAAGCAAACAATTTACGTTTGAACTTATATATGCTTTATTTAAAAAAAAGCTAAAAACACTTCGCAAATACTTGACAAAAAACGAAAAAAAAAATTTATTAAAAAATTTTAATCACAAACAAGATATTCGATTCTTTTTGTATTTAAGAAGAACGAAACTCTTTATTTATATATTAATTATTGGAAGCTAAACAATATTACGATAAAAAATCGATATTTATTATTTAACATTAGCGAGCTTTAAGATCGATTGTTCGAAGCAAAGTATTTTATCAAATTAAACTTACAAGAAGCGTACAAGCAAATTAGAATAAAGACAAAGAAAGAATAAAAGATAGCTTTTCGCACACAATATAAACTATACAAATATACAATAATGTTGTTCGAACTTACGAACGTTTCGATAATGTATTAAAAAATAAGAAAATGCATTATAACAATATTTGAATCGATTTGTTATAGTATACTTGAACGATATTATAATTTACTCAAATACTTTGAAAGAACATGTGAATTATGTTTGCAAAGTACTAGAATATCTAAATAAAAGAAATTTACATTTTAAATTAAAGAAATGCAAATTTCATTAAGAAGAAATTGACTTTCTTAAATTTGTTGTTGAACGACATGAAGTACACATGAATTTAAAAAAGCTACGAACAATTAAAGAATAAAAATTATTTATTAATGTTAAGAAAATTTAATTCATTCTAGATTTTATAAATTACAACAAGAAGTTTATTAAAAACTACTTCGCTAATGCAATATTATTGACGAATTTTACGAAAAAGAAAACGTCATAAATATAAAGATTAACAAAAAAAAATTATTTTAAAATCTTAAGTTAAAATGCTTAAAGAAACTAGTACTAAAGATGTACGACTTACGATTGTCAAACAAAATTAAAATTAACGCATTAGATTTAGTTATCGATGCATGCTTCAATTAAAAGTATGAAGACATATAACACTTAATAACATATCTTTCGAGAAAACTTTCGTTAATCGAACAAAATTATAATATTTACAACAAGAAGCTATTCGCTATTGTAATTTCTCTAGAATTATGAAGAGTATACATCGAAAAATCATTAAAACTAACAATTCTTACAAATCACAAAAATCTTTTACACTTTATTACTATTAAATAATTTAACAAAAGGCAAATGCGATAATTAGAGTAATTCGAATAATACAAGTTTAAAATACAATATACATTAAATAAAGATAATGATAGAACAAACGCACTTAGTAAAAGAAATAATTATATAAAAACGAAGAAGTCGTTTAATTACAACATACTTAAGATTAACAAGAACGAATCACTATTAATAAACAAATATGAGCTAAATGCTATTTTACAAATATTTAGAGACAATAAGAAAGAGTTTTTAATAAAGAAAGAAAAATTTCAAATATCTATTAACAAAATCGACGAATATATAAAGAAACATTATAATGAATTATTGCAAAAGCACTTGAAAGTGATCAAAACTCTTTAGTTTTTACGCTAGCATTGTTAGTTTTCTTAAATGAGACAAGTTGTCAAGGCATACGTTAAACGATGCCTTAGTTATTAGCAAAACAAATATGATACACATGCGAACTATGACGAAATTCAATATTAGAAATTATTTAAATCGTTATAAGATAAAGTTACGATAAACTTTATTATTAAGTTGTTCAAGTCGACGAATCTAGCAATTGAAAACAAATATAATTCGATACTAATAATGATTAACAAACTTATCAAGTATTTATATATTATCGCATGTAAGAAAAAGTTCACAATAAAACAACTAAAATACATTGTATTAAATCGACTTATACGATATCACAATATATTCAAAGAATTAATTAGTAACAAAGACAAGCTCTTTACGTCTAACTATTAGAAAACACTTGTATCAATGTTAGAAACAAGATTTAGAATGTTCATTGTCTATTATTCGATTACAAATGATTAAATAAAATAAATAAACTAGAGTTTAAAGCAATATCTAAGACATTACGTCAACAATATTTACAACAATTGAGTATCACTTTTATTTATGACTTAACTAGCATTGAATGCAAAGATTTCGAATATCACTAAGATAACTTCATTCTTCGTCAACTATAACAAAGAATTCAATCTTTTCAAGAAAGAGCGAAAACATCTATTAGCTCAATTAATCATCGAAAGAGTAACGACATTAAAAAAGATATACAACAACATCTTAAAGATGCAAAAGAAGTTGATCAAGTATTAAAACAAGAAACGAAAAACGACATCTTAGCTAAAGAAGAGAAATAAAATATATCTTTTTACGAAAAATCTTAAGACAAGAAAGTTAAACAAGAAATTAAATTATGTCAAAGTCGAATCATTTCTTGTTAAGAAGACAAAAGAATTAGTCAATTACGAACTCGATTTATCTAAGGACGTTAAAGTAGTTTTAGTATTTTATATCTTATTGTTGAAATTAGCGAATTCAATTACGCCTATATAGAAAACATTTCATTACAAAGCTCAAAAAGAAAGTAGATACGAAGTGAAAAAAATTCTAAAGCAACAAGGTCAAAACTATCTTATCAAGTGAAAAGAATATTCTATCTTAGAGAACACGTAAGAATCAAAGAAGAATCTTGATAATTGCTATGATTTTATCTAGTTATTTTATCAACGTTCGAAAGATCATTTAGCATAGCAAGAGATAATCAAAAGATAGAGAACGACTCGATAAGAGCATTTGCAACAAAACAATTAAAAGACTTGAGAGCATTCAACTCTTTCATTCTTGACAATAGACATTATGTCTTTCGTTTTGCCTTTGCATCGATCTTCTTTAGAATCTTCTTATTTCGTAGTAATCGAGTTATAACGATTGCTAACAAAGCTTCATCTTCGACGATTTTGATAAAAAGATTTTTCCTATTGTGATTAAGAGAAGACCAAGACATGTTCACGCACGATTTGTTCGCACGAACACATTTTGAACATTTCAAACAAGACGACAAGTCTTTCATGACGATATAGAAACGATTAGAAAGAGAGCAACGTTTGCAAACAATATTTATTAGTACATCGTAACGTTCGATTTCGAATGCGATACGAAGACAACTTTGTTGCTAAAAAGACATAATAGAAGAGACGATAACTTTCGAAACGAAAATCTTAAAAAAGAGAAATAGTGTTACGAATTTAGTTCGAAACAATGTGATATATAGTTTACGACGCAACATGTAGTACGAAGTACTACTATCTATAGACTTAACAACTTGACAAATGAGCAATGTTCAACATGTTCGATAGCGAGTTGAGCGAACAATGTTCGACATGTTCGATAGCGAGTTGAGTGAACAATGTTCGACATGTTCGACAACGAGTATAACGAACAAAAGAAGAATTTCTTTTAGTATATAGATTTTCAAATACGACTTTCTTATAAATTGTATTTAACTTATCTTAAGTCTTTACTTATTGTTACTTTGATTCATTGAATTACTTGTGAAGATTTATTAAACATAAGATTGTCTATAGTTGCAATCTCTTGTTACCAAGTAATTGCTTGCATTGTCTAAAGACGCCTATAAATCTCTTTAATAGCATAATTCGCTTTGATATCTCTTACGAAAGTACTAACGTAATAGTTAACAATATATTAAATTCGTTTTAAAAATGCACTCTTATAGTTTTACAAACAATTAACACAAATAAATATTTAGAATTTCAAGTATTTAATACAATTTTTCATTATCTTAAATATCTAGAGAAAATATTAAGAGTTAATATTTATTTTGAACAAATATTGTAATTAAGATTTGCAATAAAGTTTCGACAAAGTTTGCAAAATACTATTTAAGAACAAAAAAATTATATAATACGTTATATAATTTTGTTAATATTCTAGATTTTACGCAAAAAGTTAATCTTTATAAGTTGTAAAATAAAAGAGAAAACAACAATATTATTAATTACAAAAACAAATATAAGACAAAATTTAGAAATTATTTTCGATATTATTACAATTTGATTGCTAGTTTAAGAGTAAAAACGCAAAAAACAAATATTGCTAAAAAGATAATATAATATAGTAATATATATAATTATTTACTAATATTAATATAATTTATTGTAATTGTTACAAGATTTTTATTTCGACAATTTTAATAATTTTATTTAATACAAGATAAAAACAATCGATATCTTTGCTTTAATATTGTAAAAAATAAACATTTAATTTAGAAATATTAAAAAGACAATGCATCGAACTTTTTAAAGCTAATATAAATAACTCGAGATATATTTTTATATTTAATATTATCGATAAATATTAAACAAATTTTTAGTTTTATTTGAAAAGTATATTAATAAAATCGATCTAAAATAAGTTTGCAAATTGTTAAGCAAATTATAATAATTAAGTATTTTAATTGTACTATAGATTTAAATATAAAAGAAATTGTTCTCGAATTGTAAAATATATATTATAAAGAGAAAAATAACAATTAAGCGATAAATAAAGAAGAAGATTTTATATATTAAATTTTAAGATTGTTTTAAATTAGATTTATTAATAAATAAGTTAACTTTTGAAGAAGAAACATCTTTAATAATTACAAGAATAATTAAATATTATTAATAATAATGCAAAGAAATAATGCATTTAATAACTTAAATTGCTAGAAGAAATTTATTAATAATAAAATCTCGAAAAGTTGATTTTTAGCTAATGCAAAGAACATATTATAATTGCTTAAGAAAAAAGAAATATTATATTTACTTAAAAAGAAGAATATAATATTGTTGTAAAAAATTAATTAAAAAAATCAAATTGCTTTATTAAATATTTAATAAAAAGCAAATTCTGTAATTAAATTGTTACGCGCTTAGCGTAAATTGTTGCAAGATTCGAATCTATAATACGCGAAATATTAATTATTATTCTATTATTATTCTAATAATAATGCAAAGAGATAATGCATTTACTTAAAGAAAAATATATATAAATATCTTAGCTGCTTTCTAAAGTATTGCTAAAGCTAAATTCTAAATACAATAGTCTTTTTTCTTATTAATTAAAATTGCTAATTCTATTAAGTAGAATTTCGCAAAATTAGACGCTAAAATAAAAGTTAAAAAATAAAAAAGTTAATCGACTTTTAATATTTTTTAATTTTATAAAGAGCAATAATATTAAGTTTTTACTTTTGTGTTTGCTATCGCAAAATATTAGTATATTAGTCGAAAATACATTACTTTTTTGCATTATTTTAATTATATTAGCACTTCTAATACTTCTCTTTCTAATACTTGTTTCTTTTTAAGATTTTTCTTTGCTTATAATTATCTTGTTACAATCAAACTAGAAAATTAATTTATTGCGAGAAAACTTTAAAGTTAATTAACAAACTAGCAAATTAAGTAAATTAATTTTAGACAAGATGTTTTGTATTATTTGTATATATTATTTGTCTACTTTGTGCAAGCTATTAAAGAAGATAATTAATTTAACAACATTAAAAAGAAATTTATATAAACGTAATCGAAAGATATTAAGTTTAAGATAAAATTCAAAGAAGTTATTATAATAAAATAAGCAATAATTTTAATAATCTTTACTAGTTCAAACGCGTCAAAAATTGCATAAAAAGAGAGACTTAAATTAGTAATTAACAATAAGAATATATAATATAAACAACAAAGCAATTAACGAAAATAAACTTGTATAATATATTGACAAGATTAAATATATATTAATATAAAGAAATAATAATTTTGTATTAATAAAAGTTCAAAGTAAATATTAATAAGTAGCGTAATTGTTAAATCGAATTTCAACTCGATCAAATTAATTTGCTCAACTTAGACTAATCGCGTTAAATCGAATTATCAAGTTCGAATCAAATATTCGATTCAAATCTTGACAATTTGATTTCTAAAGTTGAAATTAACAATTCGAGTCGATTTCTATACTTAAAATCGAAACTCGACTTAAAAAATCGACTCAAATCGTCAAGACTTAATATTAGTATAAAGAAATTCTAAAATAAATAATAGAAAATCATGTTCTATTTTATAATTTTTCGATATAAGATTATCTAATAATGCATTATAATAATGCATTCGAGCTATCTAAATAGCTAGAATTAAATTATTAATTTAACTTTTTTTGTTAAAGAGTTTAACAATCTTATTTTGCATAATCTTGTTCAAATTATTCTTATTTTTTTAATTTTTCTTATTGTCGCTTTTATCGATATCTTTATTATTATTCTTCTTATTACTATTTTTAAATTAAAAAAAGAAAAAAATTATTGTATTTTGAAAAAAATTTAAACTCTTAATTTTTTTATTCTTGATAACGATAACACAATATTTACGAAAAAATCAATAAAAGCACAATAATGCTTTTCAAGACTTTTTTACAAATATTGTGTTATTGTTATTGAAGTACAATCGCTCTATTACTAAGCTATCAAGACTTTAATATTTGAGTACATTCTATTTAAAAATATATAAAGAACTAATAATTCTAAAGAAATAGCATAATTCTTAAATAGTTAAATATATTACTCGAAAAATTGACTCGAATTGTCAAGATATTAATTTAAATATAAATCAAATTTATCTTAATTTTACATTTTACTTAAATCGTTTAATTATAACTTAATAATATAATACAATAATGCAACAAAGTAATGCATTGTAATAGTAATGCATAATAGCAAACTCTCTAAACTATGTGTGTAAAGTTATTAATTCGAAATCTTAATAATCTTGTTCGCTTTAATATTATTTTAAATAGTTTAACTCGAGTTATTTTTTTTTTATCTTGTCGTTATTCTTATTGTCATTATTTTTATCGATCTTATTGTTATTGTCTTTATTTTTCTCGTTTTTATTATTTTTTTCGCTATTATTATTATTATTCGTTGGTGCATAATAATTATAACTTAACTCTTTCGCATTATTTTAAGTCTTATATTAAGTCTTTTGCTTATTATTATTCTCTTTAATTACATTATCAAGATTCTTTATTTTAACAAATATATTTTTAAATTTCTCTCTTCTTTGCATTGTTTAAGAATGCAAATTCTTCAACAAAGATGTCAAACAATTCTATAGAATTGTTATTATTAATTCTCTTCAAGTTATCTAAGTTATTATAATAAACAATTCGTTATTAAATAATCTTTATAATCAATTTTATGTAAATCGAGAAGCTTTTATCAATGTTAAGCTCGTTATTAACGTTTAATTGTAATATTAATTAGCTTAGATGTAAAAAACAAATAATGCATTCAAGTAATGCATATCTTTTTAAAAAAAATTCTATTATTACATTCGTATTCTTACGCAATTTTTGTGCTTTTTTAATAATTTCAAATCGATTTGCTTTTTCGATCGCAAATTTCTTTTTCGCTTTTCGTCTTAACTCGTTTTCGAAACATTCTACTATTAAGTTATTAGCATTGTGTGTTTAATTACATTATTTAAAAATATTATTATAAATCTCTTTATTGATTTAATAATTCTTAACTTTCTTTTTAACATTGTTTTTTATAATTTTACAATTTAACTTTGCAACTTTCTTTTACACAAATGTTTCACGAAGTTTCTTAATTTGTATTAAGATAATTTTTCGATTATTGCTTTGCTTTTTGTACAATTTTTTGCAATTATTATTTTAATCTTTTGTGCGATTTCGACTTGCAATAATTTTTGAATTTGTTAACAACACTTTTATTATTTGTGCGTGTATTTAACTTATTTCACAAGTAATGCATAAAAATAATATAGTTATATAATAACTTAGAAGTTTTTCACAATATCTAGTAGAATGCGACAAGATTCAAAAAGTAGAAAATTCAAAAAAATTAACAAAATTGTAAATAATGTGTTGACGAGTAATTTTATCGAAACAAAGTAAGAAATATATATATTAAAATTAAAATTATTCTTTATTTAGTAACACTTATATAGAATTTTTGTTAACACAAGATTATTATTATTTTACATCAATACATATCTAATCTCGTCAACATATTACGTAAATTTATTTTCGTTAATTGCTTTGTTGTTTATATTACGTATTCTTATCGTTAATTACTAATTTAAGTCTCTCTTTTCACGCGATTTTTCGACGCGTCTACACTAGTAAAGATTATCAAAATTATCGCTTATTTTATTATAACTTCTTTGAATTTTATTTTAAATTCAACATCTTTTAATTACATTTATATAAATCTTTTTCTAACATTGTCAAATTCATTATTTTCTTTGATAACTCGCACAAAGTAAATAGATAATGCATATAAATAATGCGAAACGTCTTGTCTAAAACTAACATATTTAATTTGCTAATTTGTCAATTAATCTCAAAGTTTTCTCGCAATAAATTAATTCTTTAGTTTAATTGTAACGAAATAAACATAGACAAAGAAAAATCTTAAGAAGAAACAAATATTAAAAGAAAGAATGTTAGAGATACTAGTGTAATCAAGAGAATACAAACAAGTAATGTATTTTCGACTAATATACTAATCTTTTGCGATAGCAAACACAAAAATAAAAGTTCAATATTATCGCTTTTCGTAAAATTAAAAAATATTAAAAGTCGATTAACATTTTTATTTTTCGACTTTTATTTTAACATCTAATTCGCGAAATTTTATATAATAAGATTAGCAATTTCAACTATAAGAAGAAAAATTATTGCATTTAAAATTTAATTTTAACAACACTTCAAGAAGCAATTAAGACGTTTATATGTATCTTTTTTTTAAGTAAATACATTATCTCTTTGCATTATTATTTTAATAACAAGATTGTAATTAATATTTCGCGCATTATAGATTTAAATCTTGCAATAATTTACGTTAAGCGTATAACAATTTAGTTGAAGAATTTGAATTTTATTAAGCATTTAATAAAGTAATTCTATCTTCTTAGCTAGAAATTCTACGACAATGTTATGTTTTTTTTAATAATCATAATATGTTCTTTGCATTAGCTAAGAATCAAATCTTCGAAATTTTATTATTAATAAATTTCTTTTAGCAATTCAAGTTATTAAATGCATTATTTCTTTGCATTATTACTAATAATATCTAATTATTTTGTAATTATTAAAGATGTCTCTTCTTTAAAAATTAACTTATTTATTGATAAATTTAATTTAAAACAATCTTAAAATTTAATGTAAAAAAAAATTCTTCTTTATTTATCGCTTAATTCTTATTTTTCTCTTTACGATACATATTTTACGATTCGAGAACAATTTTTTTTGTGTTTAAATTTATAATATAATTAAAGTACTTAATTATTATAATTTGCTCAATGATTTGCGAACTTATTTAAGATCGATTTTATCGACATACTTTTCGAATAAAACTAAAAGTTCGTTTAATATTTATTGATAACACTAAATATAAAAGCACATCTCAAGTTATTTGCGTTAGCTTTAAAATGTTTGACGTATTGTCTTTTTAATATTTCTAAATTAAATATTTATTCTTTACAATATCGAAGCGAAAATATCGATTCTTTTTATCTTGCATCGAACAAGATTATTAAAATTGTCAAAGTAAGAATCTTATAATAATTATAATAAATTATATTAACATTAATAAAAAATTATATGCATTATTATATTGCATTATCTCTTTGATAATATTTGCTCTTTGCACTTTTGCTTTTAAATTAGCAACTAAATCGTAATAACGTCGAAAATAATTTTTAAATTCTATCTTGTATTTATTTTCGTAATTGATAATATTGTCGTTTTCTCTTTTATCTCACAACTTATAAAGATTAACTTTTTGCGTAAAATCTAGAATGTTAACGAAATTATATAACATATCGTCTAATTCTTTTATTCTTAAATAGTATTTTGCAAATTTTGTTAAAACTTTATTGCAAATCTTGATTACAATATTTGTCGAAAATAAAACATTAATTCTTATTTTTTTTAGATGTTTAAGATAATTAAACATCGCATCAAATACTCAAAATCTTAAATAAATATCTATGTTAATTGTTCGCGAAACTATAAGAATGCATTTGTAGAAAGAATTTAATATGTTGTTAATAAGCAAAACTAAGTTTTACTCGCTTTCGTCAAATTTGATTTGTTAAATCTTTGAATCTTAAGAATATTTCTTTATTTAAAAATTAATATCATCGTATAATTAATATGTTTGACAAAGCATAAAATAAATAAAATTTCAACGAATACAAATATTTTATACTAGTTTTCGTAACTTTTTATCAATTCTCTCTTAAAAGACTCTGAATTGAAGCAAACGTTAAGCTAAATTATTAATAACAATTGTAAGAGCGCGAATTTAATAAAATTCACACATGCATTATCTCTTTGCATTATTACAAATTTAAATATCTTTTTAATTACATTAAACAAGTTTGTAT
>JAABUQ010008712.1_pt1 | contig 14087 bp, 16 predicted proteins | sample 5560001 | NCBI WGS metagenome assembly JAABUQ01 (sample SAMN10711888, study PRJNA513371) | rock metagenome | isolation source: Antarctica rocks | place: Antarctica: Victoria Land, Finger Mt nord | collected 2015-12-18
CCGAAGCCGGCGTTGCCCGCCCGGGCGCGGCTGTACTCCAGGAGCACGACCGCACCGGCCGCGGCGACGCACCAGGGGGTCGGCGCGCCGGCCAGCCGCAGGGCCAACAGGTAGAGGGCGTCGCTCGCCCGGTCGGCGAGGGAGTCGAGCAGGTAGCCCCACGGCGTGGCCCCGGCGGTCAGCACGGCGACAGCGCCGTCGAGGTTGTCCGCCAGCCCACTCGCCACGACCACCAGCCCTGCGCCCAGCGGCCATCGCCCGCCCGCCGCCGCCAGCGGCAAGGCCGCAGCGGTGACGACCAGACCGCCTGCGGTCACCGCATTCGGGCTGACTCCGCGCAGCGCGAGAGGGCGCGCGACGTTGTATGCCCAGCCGAGCCAGAGCCGGGTGAGGGTCGACGAGCGCGGGTCGTAGCCGCCGTGCAGGGCGGACCAGCCGTCGTAGTACTGCTCCCGGTCCGGCACCACGAGCTCGACTACCGCGTCGTCGTCGTCGTCGAAGACGACGACGTCGGGCGCCCTGCCACGGCGGACACGGTGCGCAGGCGACGCCGGTGTTCACGCTCGGCTGCCCGGGCCAGCAGCCGGGTGGTGACGCCGCTCGTCGCCCACAGCGGCAGCAGGGCGGCCAGCGCGAGCGGCCCCTCGGCGCGGACGACGACCGTGATCTCGGTGCCCCCCCGAGCGGTCGGGACGAGCACGTGCTCGACCTGCTGGCGCAGCCCAGGGACGGTGTGGACGAGGACGCGCCGCACATCGATCGGTACCCGCATCATCCCGCCACGCGACACGCCCAGCAGCCGCTGGCCCTCGGCTACGTCACCGGCCGCGCCCGTCACGCGCTCGAAGGCCAGGTCGAACTCGGGCCAGCGGCGCGGGTCGCGAAGGACGGTCCACACGTCGGCAGGCGGAGCGCCGCAGGTCAGCCGATGGCTCACGGCGCGAGGCAGAACGGAAGGCATGTGGTCATCATGTCCGACCAGCTGCCGTCGATGACGAGATGCAGCGCTCAACTGGCCGCCCGCGCCGGGCGGGTGCCCCGTAGGGTCAGCACGTGCAGCAGCGGGCCCTGGCCATGTTCGCCCACCCCGATGACCTCGACTTCGGTGCCGCTGGCACCGTCGCGCGCTGGGTGTCCGAGGGCTGGGACGTCAGCTACGTCTGCGTCACCAGCGGCCAGAAGGGCGGCCAGGACCCGTCGGTCGGTCCGGCCGAGTACGGCGCGCTGCGCGAGCAGGAGCAGCGCGCGGCAGCCGCGACCCTCGGGGTCAGCACCGTCACGTTCCTCGGCTGGATGGACAGCGAGGTCGACGAGACCCTGGAGCTGCGCCGAGCCCTGTCACGCGAGTTCCGCCGGCACCGCCCGAACCGGCTGCTCACGCTCGACCCGCAGCTGCTGCCCACTGACCGCTTCGTCAACCATCCCGACCACCGGGCGGTCGGCACCTGCGCGCTCGACATCACCATGACCGGCGGCACGACTGCGCAGATCTTCCCCGAACTCATGCTCGAGGAGGGCCTGCCGCCGTGGCGTGATCTCGAGGAGACCTGGCTCATGGGGCCGGCTGATGCGCCGGTGGCCGTCGACGTGACGGACTTCGTCAGCGCGAAGGTCACTGCGCTGCGCTGCCACGCATCCCAGCTCGAGAACCGGCCCGACGTCGAGGAGTTCGTCCGCGCCCGGCTCGCTGCCGCAGGAGCCCCGCACGGGCTCGCGTACGCCGAGACTTTCCGCGTCCAGACCTACCGGAGATGATGGTCCCGTGAGCGAGCCAGCGCCCTATGTCGTCGACACCACCGAGACCTTCGCCCCCGACGAGCTGTTCACCGAAGCCCGCGACCAGGTCGTGGTGGCGGTGCGCATCACACCCGTCTACGGACAGATCGACCTCACCCTGCTGGCCGAGGTCGTCGACTCGGCTGCCGAGCGCGACTTCGCCTTGGCCCGAGAGCAGGGCTTCCGCGACGAGTGGCTGCTGTGCGTTTTCGAGGCGTTCGACGACGACGAGTGACCGCGCCGACGTCGGGCCGTTGCCTGAGCGGCCCCGCTGGTCCTCCTGGGCCGTACGGCTGACTGCTCGATCCTAGGCCGCGCGGTCGAGCCCGAGGCCGGCATAGATCTCGCGGGCAGCGGTGGAGCGGTTGAGGGTGTAAAAGTGCACGCCCGGCACCCCGCCCTCCAGCAGCCGTGCCACCAGCTCGGTGCCGATCTCGACCCCCACGGCACCCACGGCGCTCTGGTCGTCGCCCACGGCGAGCAGCCGTTCGGCGAGGTGGTCCGGGAACCCGGCACCGGACAGCTGCGCGAACCGCTGGATCTGGGCCACGTTGGTGACCGGCATGATGCCCGGCAGGATCGGCAGGTCGCAGCCGAGGGCGTCGACGCGGTCGCGCAGCCGGAAGTAGTCGTCGGCGTCGAAGAAGAACTGTGTCACCGCGAAGCACGCGCCGGCGTCGGCCTTCTCGACCAGGCGCCGGGCGTCGGACTCGAGGTCGGCCGCCTCGGGGTGCTTCTCGGGAAAGGCGGCGACACCGACGCAGAAGTCACCCAGGGAGCGGACCAGCCGAACCAGCTCACTCGCGTACGAGATGCCCTGCGGGTGCGCTTCCCACGCGCTATCCAGGCCACCGGGCGGGTCGCCACGCAGCGCGAGGATGTTGCGCACGCCCGCACCCGCGTACTGGCCGACAACCCGCCGCAGCTCGCTGACACTGTGCCCGACGGCGGTCAGGTGCGCCACCGGCGTCATCGAGGTCTCGGCGGCGATGCGCTCGGTCACCCGCACCGTGCGGTCGCGCGTGGACCCGCCAGCACCGTAGGTCACCGAGACGAACGAGGGCGACATGGGTTCGAGCTCGCGGATCGCCCGCCAGAGCTGCCGCTCACCGTCGTCGGTCTTGGGCGGGAAGAACTCGAAGGAGAACGACCGGCGGCCGCTGGCGAGGAAGTCGGCGACTGTCGCGGCGGCCGGCTGCCGCGCCGGCCGGTCAGCGGGCGCGGCGGGCGCAGTGGGAGCGCTGGGCGCGGCGGCCGCGGTACCCAGGGCCTTGCCATGAGCCCTCTGGTCGACTGCCGACTCGTCCGGGGCCACCAGCACGCTCTTGCCTCCTGCCATGTGGTCACAATAAGGGCGCCATCGGCAATGTGGCGCGATGACGCCTGGAGAGACCGTTCCAGCCTCAGATGGGCAGCGGACCGGCGTCGGGCATCACACGCACTGTGCCTGCGCTGCTGCTCAGGCGCAGCGGCGGGCCGGCGCCTTGCTCTACCTCGACCAACGGCTCCCCCGTAGCCGCTGACGCATCGACGCGGTAGCTGCCGCGGGGCAGCACGACCACCACGTTGCCCGCGGCTGCTGCATCGACGCTGGCTGGCGAGGTGCGCAGGTGCAGGCTGATCGCACCGGTGCGCGCGTGAGCGGTGATGGCCGAGGGCCCGGGCGGATGTGCCGCAAGCTCGTCCGCGGCAGCCGGCGGTTCTGCTCCGAGGTCACGTCCGGTCACCTGCCCTCGGTCGGTGCTCAGCGACAACGTGCCCGATGCGCCCCACAAGGTGATGTCGCCGTCGCGCAGCCGCACCCGCACGGCGAGGTTCGGCGGGAGCGCCAGCTCGATGCGTGCCGCCGACCGGAGCCCGTCGATGCTGAGGCAGCCGTCGTCGTGCCGGACCGACAGCGGACGGTCGCGCCAGCGGCTGCGCGTCGTCGTCCGCAACCGGACGGTCGAGCGCCGCTGGCCCGAGAGCTCGACCCGCCCGGTACGCAGCTGGATCTCGACGCGGTCGACTTCGCGGAGGACCTGCTGGTCATGGACCGGCGGCCGGGTCACGTGGCGTCCCCTCCGGCATGCGCGGACTATTTACGGCGCAGCCCCCGCGCTCGGCGCGCTGCCGAGCCCATATCGTCGCACCATGCCGACGTCAGCGCTCGACGCCGCTGGCCTGCGCGAGCGGGTCCGGTCGGCACTGGCGTCTTTCCTCGAGTCGCAGGGCGACGCCCTGCGGGCAGTCTCCCCCGACCTCGGGCTGGTAGCCGGCGCGGCGTCGGACTTCCTGCTCGAGGGCGGCAAGCGCCTGCGGCCGGCGTTCTGCTACTGGGGCTGGCGCGGCGCGGGCGGGGCCGACGGCGCCGACGACGGCACCATCGTCGCCGCCGCATCCTGCCTGGAGTTCTTGCACGCCTGCGCGCTGGTGCACGACGACGTGATGGACGGCTCGGACACGCGGCGCGGGCAGCCAGCCGTGCACCGCCGCTTCGGAAGCACGCATCGCGAGCAGGGATGGCAAGGCTCGCCGGAGGCGTTCGGCACCAGCGCGGCCATCCTGCTCGGCGACCTGTGCCTGGTCTGGGCCGACCAGATGCTGGCGACCTCTGGCGTCGGCGTCGAGGCCCTCACGCGGGCGCAGCCGGTGTACGACGAGATGCGCGTCGAGCTGATGGCGGGGCAGTACCTCGACCTGCTGGAGCAGGCGCTGGGCGGCCACGACGCCGAGCGCTCGATGCGGGTGGCCCGGTTCAAGAGTGCCAAGTACACCGTCGAGCGGCCCCTGCACCTCGGTGGGGCGCTGGCGGATGCCTCGAGCGAGGTGCGTGACAGTTACAGCGCCTACGGGCTGCCCCTGGGTGAGGCGTTCCAGCTGCGTGACGACATCCTCGGAGTGTTCGGCGACCCGGCCGAGACGGGCAAGCCGGCTGGCGACGACCTGCGCGAGGGCAAGCGCACTGTCCTCGTCGCCGCGGCGCTGGAGCGCTCGAGCGCCGCGCAGGCCGGGATCATGCGCCGCTATCTCGGGGACCCGCACCTGGATGAACAGGGTGTCGCGGCGTTGCGCAAGGTGATCGAGCAGACGGGCGCGCTGAATGCGGTCGAGGTGCTGATCGAGCAGCGGACCAGCGAGGCGCGCGCGGCGCTGGCCGCGGCACCGCTGGAGTCGGCAGCGGCGGACGTGCTGGACGCGCTCGCGGTGGTGGCCACCTCACGCACCGTCTGAGCGTGCGCCACGTCCTCCACCCGGTCGACCAGGACGAGGTCGCGGTCGCGGGCCTCGAACTCGGGTGCGGGGGCCCGCTCAAGTTGCACGCCTCCTGCCGGAGAACATGGCCTGCATCGGCGTGTCGGGACCCGACACGCCGAGCTGACCGGGAGGAGGCGGCTTTTTCAGCAGCAGCTGAGCCCTTTGCACCCCCGCCAGAACAGGCAGGCGCCACTACTGTCGACTTGATGAGGACCGTTGCGGGACCCACCGACTCCGTGGTCGTCGTCGGGGCGGGGCTCGCCGGGCTGTCAGCGGCGCTCCGGCTGGTCGGCGCGGGTCGACACGTGACCGTGGTCGAGCGTGCGAGCGTCCCCGGTGGGCGGGCCGGCGTCATCCACGACAGCGGCTACGCCTTCGACACCGGCCCCACCGTGCTGACCATGCCCGACCTGCTGCAGGATGCGCTCGACTGCGTGGGCGAGAACCTGGCCGACTGGCTCGAGCTGATCCCCGTCGACCCGCTGTACCGCGCGACCTTCCCCGACGGCTCGACGCTCGACGTGAAGGCAGATGTCGACGCGATGTCGGCCGAGGTCGAGCGGGTGTGCGGCGCCGCGGAGGCCGACGGCTACCGGCGCTTCGTCGACTTCGTGTCGAAGCTGTACCGCCTGGAGATGGCCGACTTCATCGACCGTAACCTCGACTCGCCGTTCGACCTGGTGCGCCCGTCGCTTGCTCGGCTCGTCGCCCTCGGCGGCATGCGCCGGCTCGCGCCCAAGGTCGCGCAGTACCTCAAGGACCCGCGCACGCAACGGGTGCTGTCGTTCCAGGCGATGTACGCCGGGTTGTCGCCGCAGGACGCCCTCGCGATCTACGCCGTGATCTCCTACATGGACTCGGTCGCGGGCGTGTTCTTCCCCCGGGGCGGCATGCACGCGGTGCCCCGCGCGCTCGCCGCGGTTGCCGAGAAGCACGGTGTCACCTTCCGGTACGACACCGAGGTCACCCGGGTCGACGTCGCGCACGGGCGGGCGACCGGCGTGCTCACCGCGGACGGCGGCCGCATCGCCGCAGACGCCGTCGTGCTCACCGCCGACCTGCCTGTCGCCTACCGCGAGCTGCTGCCTGCAGGCGCCGCGGGCCGGCTCACGGGATGGCAGCTGCCACGGCTGCACCACTCGCCGTCGTGCTTCTTGCTGCTGGCCGGGTCCACCCAGGGGTACTCGAAGATCGCGCATCACAACATCTCGTTCGGCCGGGCCTGGAAGCGCACGTTCGACGAGATCATCGACCGCGGCGAGCTGATGAGCGACCCCTCGCTTCTGGTCACCTCACCGACCCACACCGACCCGTCCCTCGCGCCCGCGGGACGGCACAGCTACTACGTGCTGTTCCCGACGCCGAACCTGTCCGCCCCGATCGACTGGTCGGTCGTCGGCCCGCGCTACCGCGACGAGGTGGTCGAGATGCTCGAGCGGCGCGGCTACGTCGGCTTCGGCGAGGGCATCGAGGTCGAGCACGTGACCACGCCCGCCGACTGGCGCGCCCGGGGGATGGAGCAGGGCGCACCGTTTGCGGCCGCCCACTCGTTCGCCCAGACCGGTCCCTTCCGCCCCGGCAACCTCGCGCCCGGCCTGGCGAACGTGGTCTTCGCCGGCTCGGGCACGACGCCCGGCGTGGGCGTGCCGATGGTGCTGATCAGCGGACGGCTCGCCGCTGAGCGCATCGTCGGACCTGACCGGGCCTACCGCTCGCGGGCGATGTCCCTGGCCGAGCCGGAGCCGTTCCGGCTGCAGCCAGCCGCGGGGGCGCAGCCGCGGTAGCACCTGGCAAGTCCCTGGCAGATAGGCCGATCTGCCACGCCGGCTGCCAGACTGGGAGGCGTGGCCGACGACGAGCAACGCGAGCCCCGCGGCGCCACGCGCCACCTCCCCGACTCCCCCCCTGTGCCTCCTGTATCCCCTGCACCCTCGGCCCTGCTGGAACGGGTCGCCGTCGAGGTCGAGCACGTCATCGTCGGCCAGCAGCGGATGGTCGAGCGGATGCTCGTCTGCCTGCTGGCCCGGGGTCACTGCCTGCTCGAAGGCGTGCCCGGGGTCGCCAAGACGCTCGCGGTATCGACCCTCGCGACGGTGGTGGGCGGCTCGTTCGCCCGGCTGCAGTTCACTCCCGACCTGGTGCCCAGCGATGTCATGGGCACCCGTGTCTACCGTGGCAGCACCGAGGAGTTCGGCGTGGAGCTCGGGCCGGTCTTCGCCAACTTCGTGCTCGCCGACGAGATCAACCGGGCGCCCGCCAAGGTCCAGAGCGCGCTGCTGGAGGTGATGGCCGAGGGCCAGGTCAGCCTCGGCGGGCGCACCTACCCGGTGCCGCAGCCCTTCCTCGTCCTCGCGACGCAGAACCCCATCGAATCCGAGGGCGTGTACGCGCTGCCGGAGGCGCAGCGCGACAGGTTCCTGATGCGGGTACAGGTGCCCTACCCGCGCCCCAGCGAGGAGCTGGAGATCGTCCGGCGGATGGGCACCCACCCGCCGACCGCCTCCCCGGTGCTCGACCCCGGGCAGCTGATGGGCCTGCAGGAGACGGCCGACGACGTGTTCGTGCACCATGCAGTGGCCGAGTACGCGGTGCGGCTCGTGCTCAGCACCCGCGACCCGGGGGCCTATGGCGCCGGCAGCCTCGTCGGAGCACTGGCGTACGGGGCCTCGCCGCGGGCAAGCCTCGGCCTCGTCGCCGCCGCTCGCGCCCTGGCGCTGCTCCGAGGGCGCGACTATGTCGTGCCCGACGATGTCGCCGACGTCGCGCCGGAGGTTCTTTCCCACCGGCTCGTCCTGTCCTACGACGCCCTCGCCGAAGGGGCGGTGCCGGAGCGGCTGGTCGACCTGCTGCTCGCGGCCACACCTCAGCCCCGGATCGCTGCCCGGCAGGTGACCGGAGCGGCACCCGATGCCCCAGGGTGGGACGCCGGATGAGCCGGTGAGCGAGCCTGCCGAGGTCGACGCCCGGCTGCGGCGCCTGGAGCTGCTGGTCGTCCGGCGGCTCGAAGGGCTGCTGCAGGGTGAGCACCGAGGGCTGCTGCCCGGGCCGGGCAGCGAGCGCGGTGAGAGCCGCGAGTACGTCCCCGGCGACGACGTGCGCCGGATGGACTGGGCCGTCACCGCACGCACGACCGTGGCGCACGTCACCGACTTGATCGCCGACCGGGAGCTGTCGACGCACGCCCTCGTCGACCTGTCGGCGTCCATGGAGTTCGGCACGGTCCAGTGGGAGAAGCGCGAGCTCGCAGTGGCCGCCACAGCGGCCCTCGGCGCGCTCTCGACCCGGATGGGAAGCCGCTTCGGCCTGACGGCCCTGTCTCCCGGGCTGCCGAACGGGCGCCTGGAGCTGCCGGCGCGCACTGGCCGAGCGCACCTCAACACCGTCCTGCGGACGCTCGCCTCGGTGCCGCGGACCGGCTATGAGCTGCCGGGCCCACAACGGGGTGGGAGGCCGGCCCCGGTGCCGCTCGGCGCCGGCATCGAGCTGCTCGCCCGCCGTCCATTGCGGCGCGGCCTCGCGCTCGTCGTCAGCGACTTCCTGGGTCCGCCGCCGGCGTGGCAGCGCCAGCTGCGGGCGCTGTCGGCCCGGCACCAGGTGCTCGCCGTCGAGATCCTCGACCCGCGGGAGCTGACGCTGCCCGACGTCGGTGTCCTGCCGTTGCTCGACCCGGAGACCGGTGCGGTGCTGGAGGTCGACACCCGCTCCCGGAAGGTGCGGGACCGTTACGCCTCGGCCGCCGCCGGACGCCGGGCGGAGGTTGCCGCAACCCTGCGCCGCGAGGGCGCTGGGCATCTCGTGCTGCGCACCGACCGGGACTGGGTCCGCGACCTGGTCCGGCACGTTGTCACGAGCAGGCACGGTGCCGCTAGCAAGCACGGTGTCGCTAGCAAGCACGGTGTCGCGGGCGGGCACGGTGTCGCGAGCAAGCAGGCCCAGCGGCCTCCCCGTCCGGCTGCGGTGGGCGCGTGAGCTTCCTGTCGCCGGCCTGGCTCTGGCTGCTGCTCGCCGTCGTGGCGCTCGTCGTCGCGCAGGTTCTGGTGGCCCGGCGCAGGAAGACCTACGCCGCCCGCTTCACCGACCTGTCGCTGCTCGCCTCCGTCGTCCCGCGCCGGCCGTCGTGGGTCCGCCGGTACGTGCCCGCCGGGCTGCTGCTGCTGGGCATCACCAGCCTGGTCGTCAGCATCGCGCGGCCCGCGTCGCAGGTGAAGACGCCCAAGGAGCGGGCGACCGTCGTACTCGCGATCGACGTCTCGAACTCGATGGCGGCGACCGACGTCTCCCCGAGCCGCCTGGCCTCGGCGCAGCAGGGCGCGCTGTCGTTCGTCGACGCTCTTCCGCCCCGGCTGCAGCTCGGCCTGGTGTCCTTCTCGGGCACCGCCCAGGTGCTCGTGCCGCCGACGACCGACCGCCAGCAGGTCCGCGACGCCATCCGCACCCTCACGCTCGGGCCGGCGACCGCGATCGGCGAGGGCGTGTTCGCCTCGCTGTCGACGATCGCGGCGACCGCCCGCAGCACCACCACGCCGGACGGGGTGGCTGCCCCGCCCGTGCCCGCCCGCATCGTCCTGCTCTCCGACGGGGAGACCACTCGCGGCCGGCCGAACAGCGAGGCCGGGCAGGCTGCGCTCGCGGCCAACACCCCGGTGAGCACCATCGCCTACGGCACCCCGGACGGCACGCTGCAGATCCAGGGGCAGACCATCCCGGTGCCCGTCAACACGCAGGCGCTGCAAGACCTAGCAGACCAGACCCACGGCTCCTACCATCGGGCGCAGTCCGGGGACGAGCTGCGCTCGGTGTACCAGGGGCTCGGCTCGTCGATCGGCTACGACGTCCGCACCCGGGAGATCGGGCGGGTCTTCACGGCGCTCGGGCTGGGGCTGAGCCTGCTCGCAGCCGCCCTCGGCCTGCTGTGGGCCGGTCGGCTGCCGTGATCAAACCGGTTCTGATCCGACCTGCCTGATGGTGGGGATTGCCGCAAGGTGGACCCGTCCGGGGGGCATGAGCCGCGCGAGGGGCGGAACGAACGAGGGGTGAGCGCCCCCGCCCTCGTCACACCGACGGTGCACGTGCCTCGTCAGCCCGCGCCGCAACCCCCCGCCCGCTCCGGTTACGTGATCGCCGAAGCCCCAACCGACCTGCTGGCCGCGTCGTACGCCGAGTGCCGGCGGCTCAACGCCCTGCACGGCCGCACCTACTACCTCTCGACGCTGCTGCTGCCGGCCTGGAAGCGGCAGTACGTGCACGCGCTCTACGGCTTCGCCCGGTACGCCGACGAGATCGTCGACGACCTCGGCTCCTGTCTGGACACCGCGGCCAAGGCGGCGTGGCTCGACGGCCTGTCAGCCCGCTTTCTCGCCGGCGACGACGACGTGCCACCCGACGGCAGCGTCTCGGTCTTCCCCGCCGTGCGTGACACCATCGCCCGCTGGGACATCCCGATGGTGCACTTCGAGTCCTTCCTGCGCTCCATGCGGATGGACCTGACAGTCACCGAGTACGAAACCTGGGAGGACCTGGCGCGCTACGTCGACGGCAGCGCCGCCGTCATCGGGTTGCAGATGGTGCCCATTCTGGAGCCGAGCTCGGCGGCTGCCTACGACTACGCCCGCGACCTAGGAGTGGCGTTCCAGCTCGCCAACTTCCTGCGTGACGTCGGCGAGGACCTGCGGCGCGGACGGGTCTACTTGCCGATGGAGTCGCTGCGGCTGTTCGGTGTCACCCGCGAGCACCTGGAGCGGGGCGTCGTCGACGGCCCGGTGCGCCGGCTGCTGGCATACGAGGTCGCCCGGTGCCGGGAGCTGTTCCGCTCGTCGCTGCCCGGCGTCCGGCTGCTGCACCCCAGCTCACAGGACTGCATCCGCACCGCCTACCGGCTCTACGGCGGCATCCTCGACGAGATCGAGCGGGCCGACTACCAGGTGCTCGACCGCCGCGTCGCCGTGCCGACGTGGCGCCGCCTGGCGGTAGCCGGTCCCGCACTCTGGCGGGCGTCGCGTGCTCGTGCCGGAACTGCAGCGGTGGGAGGCACGCGTGGCTGAGAAGGCGCACGACACCACGGGCGACACCGACCCCGACCCGTACACGACGCCGGGCCTCGAGCCGGGGGGCGGCGTCGCGCCCGGCGACACCCCGCCGATGGCCGACTCGGGCATGCAGACCGTCGAGCGCCGCGAGGACACGCCCAACATGGGGCCGATCTCGCCCAACCGCACACCGATGATCGTTGGCCTGGCGTTCATCGCCCTGATCGTGCTGGCCGTGCTCGGCTACGGGATCGCCGAGATCGTCACGTACGCGACGAAGTAAGCCGGCCGGTCAGGCGGTTGGATCATCTGCCGGCGGGGCTCCGGGGCTGGTCCAGGCGGCGCCGTCCCCACCACACCCACCACGCCTGGCTCTGCAGCACGAGCGAGAAGCCGAACGCGAGGTCCTCGATCGGAGCGTAGGCCAGGCGCAGGCCGGTGATCGAGCTGGGGGCGTAGTTCACGATGCCCCGACCGGTGAGGATGCCGTTGGTCAGCAGCTGGAACCCGAAGATGATCGCGTAGGCGACCCAGAAGACCCTGCGGCGCAGCAGGTTGGTGCGCAGGACGGCAAGGTCGAGCACCGCGGCGCCGAGCACGCCCAAGGCCGCGAGCGCGGTGTAGCTCACGGGCGCACCTGCGCGGCCGGCGCCTCGTCGGGGTCGGGGTTGTGGGTCGAGTCATCGCGACAGTCGACGGCCCAGCCGCGAACGGTGGCAACTGCTTCCAGGCACAGGATCGCGCAGACCGGGACGACGAGGAAGAACAGCAGCTCCTCGAGCGGCAGGTGGCCGGGTAGCACCACGCCCAGCATCTGCGCGAGGTCGTACGACCACTGGTGGCGCGCGATGGCGTACAGGTCCCAGGCGAGGAATACGACGAGCACGGGCACGAGCGTCGCGAGCAGCCGTCGCGTGCGGGCGTAGACGCGGACGTGCAGCACCATCTCGAGCGGCAGGGTACCGAGCAGGCAGCCGGCGAGCACGGCGAGATAGACGAGGTGCCGTCCGCCCATCAGGCGGCACGCAGCCGGGAGGCGAGCTCCGCGGCGACGCGCTCCGGTCCGCTCGGCCCGCTTGCCCCGTCCTCGGCAGGCTCAGCCTGGGTGACCGCGCGAACGACCACCACTCGCCGGGCACCAGTCGCGAGCACGTCGTCGAGGGTCGTCGCGTTGACGCCACCGGTGACGAACCACGGCTTGGCACCGGCCGCGAACGGCGGTGCCACCTGCACGGCGAGCTCCAGCAGTCCGAGCCCGACCCCGGGCCGGCCCTGCTTGGTCGGCGTCTCCCACACCGGGCCGACGCAGAAGTAGTCGATGTCGGGGTCGGCGGCAGCGGCTCGCAGCTGCGCGGGGTCGTGGCTCGAGAGCCCGATCAGCACGTCCGGGCCGAGCAGTTCGCGCGCCAGCCGCGGCGGGATGTCGTCCTGCCCGACGTGCAGCACGTCGACGCCGGTGAAGTGCGCGAGGTCGGCCCGGTCGTTCGCGCTGACGAGCGCCCCGACGGGGGCGGCCAGCGCGGTGAGCCGGGCCAGCTCCGCGGTCTCCTCGCGCCACTCCAGCCCTTTGGTGCGCAGCTGGACGAGGTCGACGCCGGCCGGGCACAGCGGGCGCGGCGTGCACAGGTACAGGCGGGCGTCGGCCAGGCCGTGGAGGCGGTGCAGCCGCGCGAAGCTGTCACCCGTCACGGGTGGCATCCATGCCTAGAAGGCCAGGGCCTGGGCGCGGCGGTGCACTTCTCGACCCCGGTTCTCTCGCAGCGCCTGCACAGGTGTCCCGGGCAGGCTGTCGTCCGGCTCGAACAGCCAACGAAGCGCGGACTGCTCGTCGTAGCCGGCGTCGAAGAGCACCGTCAGCAGCCCGGGCAGTCCCTTCAGCACCTGGCCGCCCTGGATGAAGTCGGCTGGGATGCGAAGGACGCCGTCGTCGCGGACGGCCAGCAGCCGGCGGTCGCGGATCAGCTGCCGGACCCGGGTAACCGGTACGTCGAGCTGGTCGGCGACGTCGGGGACGGTCGAGAGCTCCACATGCCGATCCTGCCATCGGCAGGCGGGGTTCAGCCGACGCGGACCGGCTCCGACCCGGCGCGTGCGGAGGCAAAACAGGCATCGATCACGGCCGCCGTGTCACGGGACTCCGCCAGCGGCAGCACCCAGTCGCCGCCCCCCCGGACCCGCGCCGACACCGCGTGCAGCATCTCCAGGTAAGGGTCCGCGGGTGGTACCGGGATGCGCTCGGTCCCCCGGCCGTCCGAGACCCACAGCTCGGTCGGGCTGGCGATCCACGAGGTGTACGGCGCGTCGCGCAGCTCGATCTCGCCGCGCTCGCCGCGGATGACCAGCCACTGTCCCTCGCCGCCGGTGATGCCCGCGCGCATGTCGCCCTCGGTGTCGTCGTCCCACGTCAGCACGGCGTCGGTGGTGAGATCGACCCCGGTCTCGGCGAGGTCTTGGCGCGCCACCACCTCGGCCGGCAGGCCGCGTCCGACCGCCCACAGCATTGCCGACAGCGCGTAGCACCCGACGTCGTAGAGCGCGCCGCCGCCTTTGTCGGGCGAGTTCCGGTAGTTGTCAGCTGCCACCCCGCCGAAGGTGAAGCCGGCGCTGACATGCCGCACAGTCCCGATGGCGCCTGCGGCAAGCTGCTCCTGGGCCAACACCACCCGCGGGTGCCACCGATACCACGACGCCTCGACCAGCAGCCGGCCCGTCTCCTGCGCCACGGCAGACATCTGGTCGACCTCGCCGGCATTCATCGCCAGGGGCTTCTCGCACAGCACGTGCTTGCCGGCTTCTAGTGCCGCGACCGTCCACGGCAGGTGGGCGTCGTTGGCGAGTGCGATGTAGACGACCTCGATGTCCGGATCCGCGAGCACGGCCTCGTAGGAGCCGTAAGCGGTGTAGTCGAGCTCGGGCCGCATGGCCGCGGCCCGGGCCGCGTCGCGGGCACCGACGGCGACGAGCCTCGCGTTGGCGGCCGCGGGCAGCACACCGGACATCACCCTCGCCATCTGCCCGGCGCCGAGAAAGCCCCAGCCGACGGGCTCC
>JAABUQ010008713.1_pt1 | contig 14086 bp, 17 predicted proteins | sample 5560001 | NCBI WGS metagenome assembly JAABUQ01 (sample SAMN10711888, study PRJNA513371) | rock metagenome | isolation source: Antarctica rocks | place: Antarctica: Victoria Land, Finger Mt nord | collected 2015-12-18
ACGTGTCGAGGCCAATGCGCTTAAGGTTCATGTGGACGGTCCCCCAGGTTCGGATGTTGACAACCAGACCTTGGCACAAGATGCCGCGGGGCCGTCCACCCCAACACGGATCAGGCGCCCCGGGGTCGTGCGCGGCTCGGCCTGCCAGGCCTTAATGGCTTCGCCCGTGAACCAGATCGTCAGGCTGCCGGGCTGGCCAAGCTGGCGTCATATGCGCGCCAGTCCATGACCTTGTGCGTCTGCTTGGGAATACCGGTGGCGGCGGGCTTGGTGCAGCTTGCAAGGCAAGATGAGCACCCAGCGATTACAGAAGGCATGGACCGCCTACATTGGCCAGGAACGAAACGCCACTGGTAGGGTCCATCCAACAATGCCGCACGGGGTTTGCTTCCGTGCTGTCATTTGATGTTCCACTCAGACAGCCCGCCAGTTCCCAAGCGCAACCGCCCGCTCCGGCCAATGGACGACTGGCTCACCCTGTCAGCAGGTCCAGGGAGGCCGCATCCTCCTGTGGGACCCGGGCCAACATCCGTGCGCCGGAGGGGAGACGCAGCATGACCACGCCCTGCACGGGCGCACCGTGCTGGTCGTAGAGGACCGTATGCGTCTCCACCCGGGCCTCGCCGCAGGCGGCCTCCACGATGTCTGGGCCAGGTCCGCGGCGGGCGTCGGCGTCCGCCTGCGTGCTTGGCAGGGTCCCTTGCCCCGCACCGCCCTGCTCCCCCGCCAGGACCAAGGCATGATGGCGGCTGACGAAGCCACCCTGGCCATACAGCAGCCCGATCCCGGGTGTCCCGCGCAGCCGGCGCACCATCGCGCAGGCGGCATGCAGCATGTAGTCTTGAGCGGCGCACCGAAGAAGGTCAGGCCGCCCGTGACCGTCACCGCCGCCCCGGGATCGAGGCCCAGCGTGCGGGCCGCCATCTTGGGGACGCATGGGAAGCAGCTGTACAGCTCCAGGTGGTCGAAGCGCCCAAATCGATCCCGCACGCCGGCCAGGACGGCATCCATCGCCGGCGACTGGTCGAAGCGCGGGCGTTGCAGGTAGTCGCTTGGCTCCTCGGCGGCGGCGCCGAGGCCGGGGAATGCGAGCTTGTGCTCGGGGATGCCGGCGGTGCGGGCCTGTGCAAGGCTGGTCAGCAGCACGGCGGCGCCTTGGTTCACGCCGGGGTTGGCGACCATCAGCTTCGTATAGGGCCAGGCGACGGGGCGGTTGGCCGGGGATGCCAAGGCGATGTCGGCCGCGGCATGGGGCCGGCGCAGCCAGGCCGACGGGTTCCCCGCCGCAACCTCCGACATGGCGGCCCACAGTGCGGCAGACTCCTCGCGTCCCTCCTCCGGCGTTTGGCCCCAGGCGGCTTGGCAGGCGTTCTCGTAGAACGGATAGACCGTGACCGGCTGCGCGACGCCAAGCGCCTTCGCCAAGGGGTGGCTCAGGTCGCCGCTGCGCGTGACGGCCCAGCCAGGGTCCTCCTCCGGCCAGCGCAGGACCGTTCCAGCCCGGCGCGCCGCCGTCACGGCGGCCTGCGCCTCCCCGCCGCAGACCGCGGCGACTCCGCCCCCGTCCCCAGCGATGCGCAGCGCGGCTTCATGAAGGAAGCGGACCGGGGTCTCGCCGCCAACCGCACCGTAGGACAGCCGGGCCGGGCGGCGGCCCAAAAGCCTGGCGACACGGCCCGGCAGGTCGGCATACCGCCACGACACCGAGTTCACGACATCGAGGGAGCCGAGCCGGTCCAGCCATCCTCCGCCTGCGTCCGCGTCGGCCAGGCGCAGCGCATCCGCCATCAACTGCGCCGGCTCCCGCGGCGGGGCCTCGTTCCCAGGGCAGTCGCCAGGACGGTCTATGGTCTCGCCGCAGCCGATGATGACCGGCACCCGTTCGGCATCCATGTGCGCCGCCTCCGCATCGCGCCTTGTTCCGTGCGTGGCGCCGCCTTAGCCTGGCGCGCAACAGGCCCCTCGACAAGGTCGGGCTGGATGGGGGCGGACGGCCATGGCGGATCACCGGACCACCCGGCGCGGGGTGCCGGGTGCAGCGGCGGCGGGGGCGCCGGTCGCCTGCGTGCGTGCTGCGGCCTGGTTCGCGGGCAGCCGCCCATGCTCCCCGGTCAGGGCATGACCGGCCTGGTGACGGATGAGGCCGAGGCGGAGGACGTCTGCAGCTTGACCACCGTGCGCCGGATGGCGGCGATGCTGGACCAGGACGGGGCCCAATGGCGGCCAGGCGCTCCGTTGCCGCGCGGCTGGCATGTCGCGCTGTTCGCGCCCAGCCCGGCGCAGGCGATGTTGCGGACGGACGGATATGCCGGGCCAGGCATCGCTCTTCCCGACGCCGGCCTGCCGCGGCTGCTGTTCGGTGGGCGGCGGCTGCGGTTCACGGGCGATACCACGATCGGCACGGCGCTGCGTCGGCGCACGCGGCTGCTGTCGGCTGTGCCGAAGCAGGGCCGGTCCGGCCGCATGATGGTGGCGACCGTCGGGCACACCGTCCTGCTCGGCAGCACCCCTGTGCTGACGGAGGAGCAGGACTTCTTGCTGCTGGAGGCCGCGCCGTCCCCTGCCGATGCAGCTTCAGCGGACCTGTTGCCGGCGGACCTTCGATCCGAGGAGGAGGTTCCGTCCGAGGAACAGGTGTTCGTGGCCGACAAGCGGATGCTGCTGCGCTTCTGTGCCCTGACCTTCAACACGCACCGCATCCACTACGACCACCCCTACGCGACCGGCGTGGAGGGCTACCCGGCGCTGGTCGTGAACGGCAGCCTCACGGGCCTGATGCTGACCGAGCTGTTCCGCGCCCGCGCCCGGCGGGAGCCGGAGGCCCTCACGTCGCGCAACCTGCGCCCGCTGTTCTGCGGACGGCAGAACCGGCTGCACGCGCAGCCAGGTGCGGGCGGCGCCAGCGGTTCCTGGCGCTTGTGGGCGGAGGACGATGCGGGACGCCTGGCGGTGGAGATGGAGGCCCGATGAGCGCGCCGCTGCTGCACGGCATCCGCATCCTGGACCTGACGACCGTGGTCGTCGGCCCCGCCTGCACCCTGCGCCTGGCCGATTACGGCGCCGAGGTCGTGAAGGTGGAGACGCCCGCCGGAGATCTGATGCGCAGCCTGGGCGGTCCGTCCCCCACCGGGCGGCACAGCGGCGCCTACCTGCACCTCAACCGTGGCAAGCGCGCAGCCTGCCTGGACCTGAAACGGCCCGGCGCACGGGATGCGCTGCTGCGGATCGCCGCCCGCTGCGACGTGGTGGTGTCCAACATGCGTCCGGAGGCGCTGGCGCGGCTTGGGCTGGACGCCGCGACGCTGCGCGCAGCGCGTCCGGAGCTGGTGCACTGCCTCATCACCGGCTTCGGTCCCGGCGGCCCCTACCGGGGGCAGCCCGCCTATGACAGCGTGGTGCAGGGCGCGTCCGGCGTCGCCGGGCTGTTCGCGCGGCAGGGCGGGACGCCGGCCTACGTGCCGCTGCTGCTGTGCGACCATGTGGTGGGGGAGATCGCTGCCGGGGCCATCCTGGCGGCGCTGGTGGCACGCCTGCGCACCGGCGCCGGGTGCAGCCTGGAGGTGCCGATGCACGAGACCATGGCCGCCTTCGTATTGCAGGAGCACCTGGGACGGCAAAGCTTCACGCCGCCGCTCGGCCCGGCGGGCGATAGCCGCACGCTCGACCCTGGCAACCAGCCGCTGCCCACCGCGGACGGCTGGATCAGCGTGACCGCCAACACCGACGCGCAGGTGGCGGCGTTCCTGACGGCGGCGGGCCGGGCCGACGTGCTGGGAGACCCGCGCTTCGCCAGCGTTGCCGACCGGGTCCGCAACGTGCGCGAGTGGTTCGCGCTGCGGAACACGGCGCTGCTGGGCCGCCCGACCGCGCACTGGCTGGAGACCTTCGCGGCGGCCGACGTGCCGTCCATGCCGTGCCACAGCCTGGATAGCCTGCTGGACGACCCGCACCTGGACGCCGTGGGCCTGCTGACGCCGGGCCGGCACCCGACGGAGGGCGCAGTCCGGCGCATCCGCCCGACCGTGCTGCGCGACGGGGTGGCCGACGCGCCCGGCGACCCGGCGGCCCCAACCGGCTGGGACACCAGAGCAGTGCTGGCCGAGGCCGGGCTGACGGATGACGAGATCACGGCGCTGGCCGCCTCCGGCGCGGCGCACCTGCACGGAGACGCCGCATGACCCCGACCCGACGCGGTCTCCTGGGCGCCGCCCTGCTCGCCCCGCTGGCCCCAAGGGTTCCGGCGCGCGCCGCCGCCGCCGGTACGCTGCGGATCGGGGTGCTGACCGACCTGACCGGCCCCTACCGCGACACCGGCGGCCTGACCAGCATCGCCTGCGCCCGGCAGGCGATCCAGGAGGCCGCCGGCGGCATGGCGGTGGAGCTGCTGGTCGGCGACCACCAGCAGAAAGCCGATATCGGCCTCGGCCTGGCCCGGCAGTGGCTGGACCGTGACGGCGTGGACGTCATCATCGACGTGAACAACTCCGCCATCGCGCTCGCGGTGTCCGGGCTGGTGCGGGAGCGGGACCGGATGCACCTGAACACCGGCGCGGCCACCTCCGACCTCACGGGCATCGCCTGCAATGCCAACACCGCCGCCTTCACGACCGACACTTGGTGCCGGGCGCACTCCACCGCGGGCGCCATCCTGCGCCGGGGCGGGCTGCGGTGGTTCTTCATCACGGCGGACTACGCCTTCGGACGCTCGATCCAGGCGGATGCGCAGGCGGTGATCGAGGCCGCGGGTGGCAGCATCGTCGGCAGCGCCGCCTACCCCTTCCCCGGCACGACCGACTTCTCCGCCCTGCTGCTGCAAGCGGCCGAGAGCGGGGCGCAGGTCGTCGCCTTCGCCAACACCGGGGCGGACCTCGCCAACTGCATCAAGCAGGCGCGCGAGTTCGGGATGCCGCGGGCGGGACAGTCCCTGGCGGCCATGTCGGGCTACATCACCGACTTCCATGCCGTGGGCACAGAGGACGCGCAGGGCCTGGTGATGACCGAGAACTTCTACTGGGACCTGAACCCGCGCACCCGCGCCTTCCTGGGCCGGGTGCGCGAGGCCGCCGCCGCCAACTGGCCCAGCACCGCGCACGCCAGCGCCTACTCCGCCGTGCTGCACTACCTGAAGGTGGCGGCGGCCATGGGGCCGGCGGCGGCGAAGGCGTCCGGCGCGGCGACGCTCGCGGCCATGAAGCGGTTGCCGACCGACGACGACGCCTTTGGCCCTGGCAGCATCCGGGTGGACGGGCGCAAGCTGCATCCGGCCTACCTGTTCCAGGTAAAGACCCCCGCCGAGAGCACCGGCCCCTGGGACCTGTTCAAGACCGCCGCGGTGATCCCGGCGGACCAGGCGTTCCGGCCCCTGGCGGAGGGCCGCTGCACGCTGGCCTGAACGGCCCATCCCTGGAGGCCGGCAGCATCGTCCCATGCCGGCGCGTTGCGCGGCAGGGCGCGGTGGCGCTGGACCGTGCCGGCCTTGTCATCGTCCAGGGTTGGTTTTCCTGCCCGCGGCATCGCACGGGCAAGGGTGGGGCGGTGCCCCTCCCGGCCAGCCTGCTTGACCCCAACAGGCCGGCACGCGCCCGCTGCCCCATTTATGGTCACGGGCGCCTTTGCAGGAACGACGGTGGCCGTCCGGGAGTCGGATGCTGCGCACAGCCGGCCATGCCCTACCGCCGTCGCGGCCTGCCCAGGCCCAGGTGATCCCGCAGCGTCGCCCCGGCATAGGCGTCACGGAACAGGCCGCGCTCCTGCAGGACCGGGACCACCAAGTCCACGAAGGCGTCGAACCCGCCATGGAAGTAGGGCGGCATAATGTTGAACCCATCCGCCGCCCCGGTCGTGAACCACTCCTGCAGCGTGTCCGCGACGCGCCCGGCCGAGCCGCACAGTACCCAGTGCCCCCGGGCCGCGGCGGTCAGGTCATACAGGCCGCGCAGCGTCATCCCCTCGCGCCGGGCCTTGTCCAGCATCACGCGCGCGAAGCTGTGGTAGGTGTCCGGCAGCGCCAAGTCCGGCACCGGGCCATCCAGCGGGTAGGCCGCCATGTCCACCCCGAGCCGGTCGGACAGCATGGCCAGGGCATTGGACGAGTCCACGAACCCCTGCAGGGTGGCGAGCATCTCGAACGCCTCGCGGTCGGTCCGGCCCACCACGGGCATCACGCCGGGCAGGATGTGCAGGTCCGCGGCGTTCCGTCCCAATGCCGGCAGGCGCGCCTTCAGCGCAGCGTAGTGCGCCCGGGCCTCGCCGATGTCCTGTTCCACGGAGAACACGGCGTCTGCCGTGGCCGCCGCCAGCGCCTGGCCCGGCGCGGACCCGCCGGCTTGCAGCAGGACGGGGTGGCCCTGCGGCGAGCGCCCGATGTTGAGCGGCCCGGCGACCTGGAAGTGCGCGCCGGCATGGTCCAGGCGGCGGACGCGCGCCGGGTCGATGTACTGCCCGGTGAGGCGGTCGGCGGTGATGGCGTCGTCCGCCCAGCAGTCCCATAAGCCCCGCACGACGCCCACGAACTCGGCTGCGATCTCGTAGCGCTTGGCATGGTCCGGGTGCAGCCGTCCGAAGTTGCCGGCGGCGGCGGGGTTGGCGCCCGTCACCGCGTTCCAGGCGGCCCGGCCGTGGCTGATGTGGTCCAGCGACGCAAAGGCGCGGGCGACGGTGAAGGGATCGCTGTAGGTGGTGGACATGGTGGCGCCCAGGCCGATGCGCCGGGTGGTGGCGGCGACGGCGGCCAGCATGGTCAGCGGTTCCAGCCGCGCGGTGTAGGACGGATGGGTGGCCGGGTCGGCATACAGGTTGTCGCCCATGAAGATCAGGTCGAAGCAGCCGCGCTCCGCCGTCTGCGCGATCCGCTGGATGGCGTCGATGTCCTGGAAGCTGTCCACCGCGCCGGGGTAGCGCCAACCCGCGACGTGGCTGCCGGTGCCCAGCAGGAACAGGCCCAGGTGCATCTGACGTTGCATCCGGCATCCGGCGCCCGCTGCCACCCGCCTAGCGCCAGAACACGATGCGGCGTTCGGCCACGCCGATCAGGCCGAAGAAGGCGAGGCTGATGGCCGACGCCACGAAGATGGCCGACCAGACCTGCACGAAGTCGATCCCCACCACGGCCTGGTAGATGATCCAGCCCAGCCCGCCATAGGCGCCCAGCATCTCCGTCACGATGGCCACGATCAGGCTGCGGACCGTCGCCACCCGCATCCCGGCCGCGATCAGCGGCAGCGCCGCCGGCAGGCGCAGCCGCCACAGGATGGCCAGCCGCCCCGCCCCGAAGCTGCGCAGCAACCCGACGGCGCGCGGGTCCACCCGGTCGAACCCGGCCAGCGCGCTCAGGAACACCGTGAACCCTACGGCGAGCGCGACCATGACGACCTTGGACAGCATGCCCAGCCCGAACCACAGCAGCACGAGCGGCGAGTAGGCCGCGACCGGCACCGAGTTGACCGCCAGCAGCGCCGGCATGGCGCCACGCCGGGTCCAGGGCAGCACGGTCAGCAGCACGGCGGCGGCGATGCCGGCCAGCGATCCCGCGGCGTATCCCGCCAGCGCCTCCTGCAGCGTCACCCAGCCCGCGGCCAGCAGCAGGCGCCGCCCCTCCCAGACCGACGCCAGGATCGAGCTGAAGGCGGGCAGCGTGTACTCCGGCAGGTGCAGGCCACGCGCCGCGCCCTCCCAGACGGCGACAAGCAACAGCGCCCCGGCCAGGCCGCGCGCCGCGGTGCGGCTCACCCTTCCTGGCCCCAGAACACCAGCCGCCGCTCCGCTTCGGCGACCGCTGCGTAGAACCCGGTCCCCAGCGCCGCCGCGCACAGGATGGCGGCCCACAGGCCCACCACGTTCTCGGCATACATCGCCTGCAGCAGCAGCACGCCCAGGCCGGTGGTGTCGCCGAACCATTCGCCCACGATGGCGCCGACCAGGCTGAGCGAAGCGCCGAGGCGCAGGGCCACGAACACCTGCGGCAGTGCCGCCGGCAATTGCAGCCGGCGCAGGATGCTGCCGCGGCTGGCGCCGAAGCTGCGGAGCAGCGCCACCTGTGCCGGATCGACCGATTGCAGCCCGAGCAGGGTGTTCACGGTGACGGGGAAGAAGGTCAGGTAGAACGCGATCACCGCCTTGGCCAGCAGCGTGTTGCCGAACCACAGCACCACCAGCGCCCCGAACGCGATCACCGGGATGGTCTGCGACACCACGAAGACCGGGAACAGCATGTCGCGCAGCGCCGGCCAACGGAAGAAGGCGACGCCGTTCAGCACGCCGACGGCGGTGCCGGCAGCAAAGCCGATCAAGGTCTCCGCCAGCGTGCGCATGAACCCGTCGAAGTAGGCGCCCGGCGTCGCCGCGATGGCAGCCAGGACCGTGGACAGCCGGGGCAGGTAGGCGGGCCGGATGCCGAACGCGATCACGGCGCCTTCCCACAGCAGCCCCGCCACGAGCAGGCCCAGCAACAGCCGCGCGCCAGCGGCGGCGGCCCCTGCCGCCATCGCCCGGAACGCCGCTGTCCTGGACGCCGCTGGCTTGTATGCGGCCGGCCCTGCGGCGCCCCCAGTCGCGCCTTCCTCAGTCGCGCCACCCGCCTGCACGGCGCCCGCTGCCACGCCGCCCGCTGCCACGCCGCCCGCCGTCACGCCGCTGGCCATGCCCGCAGTCACGCCAGGCGGTCGGCCACGGGGATGGCATCGAGGAAGCTGCGGTCATAGGCCGCCGCCAGGTCCACCGGCTTCTTGATGACCTCGTACTTCAGCAGGAAGTCGTGCGCCGAGCGCACGGCGTCCCGGTCCACCCACAGCAGGCCCTCCTTGGCGCCCTGTCCCGCCACCATCAGCTTGCCGGCCTGGGTCAGCATGAACTCCTGGGCCGCACGGTCCAGCGTCGGGGCGACCGCCATCACCGTGTCCACCCCGGCCTTCGGGTCCCGCAGCGCGTCGCGCCAGCCGCGGATGGAAGCGCGCAGGAAACCGCGCACCATTCAGGCTTGTCCCGCGCCGTGGCCTCGCTGACGATCAGCGTGTCGCGCGGGAAGGTGATGCCGTAGTCCTCCGGCACGAAGCGGCGGAGCTTGTCCTCCCCCATGCGGGTCATCAGCGTGTAGTACTCGTTATAGACCGTGGCGGTCACGACATCGACCTGGCCGTCCACGAACGGCGTCACGCTGACCTGCTGCGGCTGCAGCGTGAAGTCGCCCGGCTTCAGCCCGGCCTGCGCCAGCATCCCCAGCAGCACGTAGTTGGCGCCGGTGAACCAGGCCGTCACGGTCTTGCCGCGGAAGTCCTGCAGCGTCTTGATCGGCCCGTCCTGCCGGGCCACGAACACGAACGGCGTCACCTGGTGCTGCACGCCGACGCAGATGATGGGCAACCCCTTGTCGCGGGCCGCGAACACGCTGTCGGTGCCGCCGGACAGGCCGAACGTGTCGGCGCCGGTGGCGACCAGGTTCTCGACCAGCAGGTTGGGGCCGCCGGGGTTGATGGTGAGGTCGATGCCCTCCGCGGCGTAGTAGCCGCGCGCCTTCGCCAGGTAGAACCCGGCGAATTGCGTCTGCGGCAGCCATTTCAGCCGCAGGCTGGCCTTCACGGGCGCGGATTGGGCGCGGGCGCCGCGCAGCGCGGGAAGCGTGCTGGCCGCGGCGAGGGCCGTCAGCAGGTTCCGTCTGTGCATGGGATGGCTCCGGGTTGGAGGTCGGTGGGGAAGGCGGTCAGGCGGGCACGGCGGCTGGCATCGCGGCGGCGAACGCCTTGATGCTCTCCTCCTCGATGGCGCCCAGGATGTCGCGCTTGAGCGCGATGAACTCCGGCGACAGCACCAGGCCGGGGCCGCGCGGGCGCGGCAGGTCCACCCGCCGCTCCAGCTTCACGCGTCCGGGGCGCGCGGTCATGACCAGCACGCGGTCGCCCAGGAAGATCGCCTCGTCCACGTCGTGCGTGATGAACAGGATGGTGCGCCGGTGCCGCTCCCACACGTCCAGCAGCCAGCGCTGCATCAGCGTGCGGGTCAGCGCGTCCAGCGCGCCGAAGGGTTCGTCGAGCAGCATCAGGTCGCGCTCGAACAGGAAGGTCCGCATCAGCGCGACGCGCTGGCGCATCCCGCCGGAGAGCTGGTGAGGATACTGGTCCTCGAACCCCGCCAGGCCGAACTCCGGCACCATCGCGCGGGCCTGGGCGCGGGCCTGCCTGCGCGGCGCTCCCTCGATCTCCTTGGCGAGGATCGCGTTGTCGATCACGCTGCGCCAGGGCAGCAGCAGGTCGCGCTGCGGCATGAAGGCGACCTGGCCCAGCAGCTCCGCCGCATGGCAGCCGCGGCCCTTGAAGCGCATGATCCCGCCTGCGTCAGGCTCCTCCAGCCCCGCGACCATGTTGAACAGGGTGCTCTTGCCGCAGCCACTGGGGCCGACGACGGTCACGAACTCGCCGGCGGGCACCGACAGGTCCAGCCCATGCAGCGCCTGCACGTGGCCGAACGTCTTGGAAATGCGGCGCAGCTCCAGCAGGCCGGCGGTGGGCGGCACGGGTGCTGGCACCGGGTTGGCCACGCAGATGTCCTTGGTCGGTTCCGGCAGGGATGCAGCAAGGGCCATGCCATGCAGGCCGAGTTTGGCGTGCGGTTTGCTGTGTGAGGCTAAGGGCCGGCAGCCCCGGCGCAGGCCGTGTATGCAAATGCGAAGAGGTTGTACACAAATGCCCGCTTCGGAAGCGCCCCATGGCGGAATCAGCGCGCAAAACGGGCACCGGCCCACGCTCCCCGACCCGGCCCTGACCCTCGCCAGCACCGTCCACCGCCAGCTTGAGGCCGAGATCGCCGAAGGCCGCATCGAACCCGGCGCCCGGCTGGACGAGCAGGAGGTCGCGGCACGGTTCGGCGTGTCCCGGACCCCGGTGCGCGAGGCCTTCCGCCTGCTGGCCGCCGACGACCTCGTGGAGCTGCGCGGGCGCCAGGGCGCCGCCGTCCGGGTCATCGGCGTCCACACACTCATCGAGATGTTCCAGGTCATGGGCGAGCTGGAGGGCCTGTGCGCCCGCCTGGCGGCCCGGCGCCTCAGCCCGGCCCAGCGCGCCGGGATCGAAGCGATCCATGCCCGGCTGATCGACGCCGCATCCGGCGACGTGGACCTGTTCTACGACGTGAACCAGGCCTTCCACGAGGCGATCTACGAAGCATCGTGCAACGCCTTCCTCGCCGACCAGACCCGGCGGCTGCGGAACCGGGTCGCGGCCTACCGGCGCCGGGTCACGCGCATGCCGGCCCGCATCGTTGACACCTTGAGGGAGCATGAGGCGGTCATGGAAGCGATGTTCGCCCACGACGCGGACCGTGCCCACGCTGCGATGCGCGCGCACCTGACGCTGCTGGGCGACAACCTGCTGGACTTCATCGCCGGGTTCGGCTGAAGGCCGGGCGCGCGCTGGTATGCAAATTGCTGGTTCTTGCATACGTCGGGAACTGGAGACACCGCTTTGCAGCTTGGCCTGAATGGTAAGACGGCGCTCGTCACGGGCGCATCCCAGGGCATCGGCCTCGCCTGCGCCCACACCCTGGCCGCCGAGGGCTGCCACCTGCACCTGGCTGCCCGCAACGGCGCCGCGATGGCGCAGGCCAAGGCTGAGATCGAGGCCGCGCATGGCGTGCGGGTCATGGTCCATGCCGCCGACCTGTCCAGCGCGGCGGCGATTGATGCGCTGGCCGAGGCCGCCGGGGACGCCGACATCCTGGTCAACAATGCCGGCGACATTCCGGCGGGGCCGCTCGACGTCGTGGCCGACGAGTCCATCCGCCGGGGCTTCGACCTCAAGGTGTTCGGCTACATCGCCCTGGCCCGCGCCTTCTACCCGCGCATGAAGGGCCGCACGCATCCGGACGAGGCGGTCATCGTGAACGTCATCGGCAACTCCGGCGAGAACTGGGATGCCAGCTACTTCGCGGGATCAACCGGCAACGCCGCGCTGATGGCCTTCACGAAGGCGATCGGCGGCGCCAGCCTGAACGACGGCGTGCGCGTGGTCGGCGTCAACCCCGGCCCCGTCGCGACGGCCCGCATGGTCAAGATCATGAAGCACAAGGCCATCGACATGCTGGGCGACGAGGCCCGCTGGCAGGAGCTGAACGACCGCTACCCCGGCAAGCGCCCGGCCACCGCGGAGGAGGTCGCCGACCTTGTGGCCTTCCTGGCGTCGCCGCGCGCGGGCTACATCACCGGCACCGTCGTCACCATCGACGGAGGCATCTCCGCCCGCGGCTCGGTGATCTAGGCATGCCGCCCGCGCTGTTCCACGAGTTCGCGGGCCACGCAATCAGCGTCTTGGGCGCTAGCGTGTGCGCCCTGCTGCCGGCCGCGGCGGAGCAGGCGCGGACGCTGAACGACATTCCCGCCCAATTCTAGGACAGCCCCATGAAGGTCACGGCACCTGACGGCGTCAGCCTGCATGTCGAGGAGGCCGGCAACGGCACCCCGGTCCTGTTCATCCACGAGTTCGGCGGCAACCATGAAAGTTGGGAGCCGCAGATGGGCTTCTTCAGCCGCCGGCACCGCTGCGTCACCTACGCCGCGCGGGGCTATCCCCCGTCCGACGTGCCCGGGGACGTGTCGCAGTATTCGCAGGCCCTGGCCGTGTCCGACGCCGTCGCGGTGCTGGATGGGCTGGGGATTCCGCAGGCCCACATCGTCGGCCTGTCCATGGGCGGGTTCACGACGGTCCACCTTGGCCTGAACCACCCCGGACGCACCCTGTCCCTGACCGCGGCCGGCGCCGGCTACGGCTGCGAGAAGGAGCACGAGGAATACTTCCGCGGCGTCTCGCTGGAGGTCGCCGACCGGTTCGAGAGCCTGGGCGCAGCCGCCTTCGCGCCGGTCTATGCCGAGGGCGCGAGCCGCGTGCAGTTCCAGGCCAAGGACCCCAGGGGCTGGCAGGCCTTCGCGGACCGGCTGGCGACGCACTCCAGCACCGGCGCGGCGCTGACGATGCGCGGCGTCCAGGCCCGCCGGCCCTCGTTCTGGGACCTGGAGAGCGGGCTGCGGCGCATGGCCGTTCCCACACTGGTGATCGTGGGCGACGAGGACGACCACTGCCTGCAGCCCGGCCTGTTCCTGAAGCGCACCATCCCCGCCTGCGGCCTGGCCGTGTTCCCCAAGACCGGCCACACCCTGAACTTGGAGGAACCCGCGCTGTTCAACGCCACCGTCGCCGGGTTCATCGCCCAGGTCGAAGCTGGCGCCTGGCGCCCCCGTGACCCGCGGGCGATTCCGGGCCAGGTCATGCGCACGTCGTAATCGATGCCGGGCGCCTTTGGGACCGGCTGATGCGCCTGGCCGAAATCGGCACGCTGCCCGGTGGCGGCGTGGACCGGCAGGCGCTGACCGAGATCGAGGCCTGGCGCCTGGTCACCGGCTGGGCTGTGGAGGCGGGGATGGAGCCATCCACCGACCCCGCGGGCAACCTGTTCCTGATTTTGCCCGGCGTGACCGCGGCCTGCCGCCAGTCATGGTCGGCAGCCACCTGGACACCCAGCCCTCCGGCGGCCGCTTCGACGGCGCGTTCGGCGTGATGGCGGCGCTGGAAGTGGCGGTGTCCCTGGCCGGGGCCGGGCACTTGCCGGACCGCGATCCTGTTGTGGTGGCCTGGATGAACGAGGAAGGCAGCCGCTTCGCGCCGGGGATGATGGGGTCGGAGGCCTTTGCTGGAGTGCGGACACTGGACGCCATCCGCTCCGTCCAGGATGCGGACGGCATCAGCGGAGGCGCGGTGCTGGACCGGCTTCCCCGGCATGCTTGGTCTGGTGCACTGCCGCCCGATGCTGGGTTTGCGGGGGGAGGCAGCGATGGGAGCGGTGGTTGCGGTCACGCCACCACGCCGCGGGCAGTGAGGATGGTCTCTATGTCGCGCAGGCTCAGGCTGAAGGGGTGATGCAGCCAGACTGCGTGCTCGATGACCTCGGCCGGGAAGCGGAAGCCGCGGTAGAGATTGGGGGACGTCGTCATGCTTGGCACGGTGCCATAGCCCCACCGGACCTGCCAACCTGGCAATGCCCCTGATCGGCTTGCGCCACATCCTGGACCTGGAGGCTTCGGTGTACTTACCGGCCGTCACGGCGGGCA
>JAABUQ010008714.1_pt1 | contig 14077 bp, 10 predicted proteins | sample 5560001 | NCBI WGS metagenome assembly JAABUQ01 (sample SAMN10711888, study PRJNA513371) | rock metagenome | isolation source: Antarctica rocks | place: Antarctica: Victoria Land, Finger Mt nord | collected 2015-12-18
AGGGAAACAACACTGCTACTGCTCGTCATGGCGTATCGGCTCCTTCGGGAGTTCAGGCAGGCCTTCACCCGCCTCGATACGCCGCCTCTCTCAATCCGCCATCACCCAGGTTCGGCCATAGCTCGGTTGGACGGCCAGGGTCTAGGTTATCGTCGCGCCAGCAAGGACGTGCAGGTGCCCAGGCATCATCGGTCGCCCCGCCCAGGTGAAACGGAATTCGTGGCTGGCAACACGTCAGCTGCGGAACCAGTGAAGGTCCGCAGGCTCGCTGAGCCCTCCGGCTGCAAAGTCGGTCAAAAGGGAGCTAGGTTACACATGCACGGGCAGAGGGTAGAAGAGGGGCAGAAACGGAGGACGCCAAGTCGGTGTCGCGCGACGGCACTTGTACTTGCGGCCTTTCTGGCGTACAATACATTGGGGTTAGCAGGTTCAGAGCCCGCGTTGTTCGTGGCGGTTCACGCTCAGGTGAGCGTGGGCCTCCGGGGGCAAGGCGAACCTGTTACGGACGGCCAGGGTCTAGGTTATCGTCGCGCCAGCAATGACGTGCAGGTGCCCAGGCATCATCGGTCGCCCCGCCCAGGTAAAACGGAATTCGTGGCTGGCAACACGTCAGCTGCGGAACCAGTGAGAAGCCGCACGGCTGAGGGCATTTAAACGGGTGTGCGGGAAGCTGGATACACACGAGGGGCGGGATGGCTTCTACCGCTCTTGATCGTCTGATCTCAGTCGCCAATCTCAGGGACGTTTGGAAAGAATATAAGCCACGCGCCAAGGGCTCGGCCCCAGGCGTTGATGGCATCACGCCAAAGCAATTTGACGACAACCTAACGCAGCGGATCGCTCTGATCAGGGCGAAAGTTGTAGATGGCTATACCTTCTCTGCATTGAGAGGGGTATCAGTCCCTAAAAAGGACCCAACAAAATTTCGGATGATTTGTGTCCCCACCATCCAAGATCGGGTTGTACAGCGGGCCTTGCTTCGTGTGATCGAAGGCAAGGCTACCCGTCTACGCATTGCCAATGACGTAAGTTTTGGCTTTGTTAAAGACACGCCAGACACCAAACGCGGCACAACAGCCGCACGCGCCGCAGCAATCCGGCATCGCCAAGCCAAACCCTGGGTTTTCAAAGCCGATATAGCTGCGTTCTTTGATCGAATAGACCGACAGGATTTAATTGCAAGTTTTCGGAAGTCATTTCAGCTACGGTCACTTACACCTTTAGTGGAAGCAGCAATAGCTTGTGAAGTTGATGACAACGATCCTCGTATCCGGAGGGTGCTTTCCGACAACGGCATTAAGCGCGGCAAGGGCTTGCGCCAAGGAATGCCACTCTCCCCGATCCTATCAAATTTCCTACTGCGCGAGTTCGATCAAGCGTTCACAGCGGCACGTTATGATCTTGTGCGCTATGCTGACGACCTCATCATCTTGGCGTCCACACGCGAAGAGTGCGCAGCCGCCGAAGCGCTGACACGTGCAGAGCTATCAAAACTTGGTCTGGCGCTAAGTGAACAGAAAACCGAAACGCGGGCACCGGATGAACCGGTCGAATTCCTAGGGATGGAACTGGGCCTCAAACCTGGAACGTCTATTTGTTGTCTCACGATCTCGAATCAGCAACTGGCAAAAATCCGTGAACAGTTCACGAAGTTCCATGACGTAGACTTGGCCGTGAAGGAAGGTTTAGACCTGCCCAAGCTGCTCCGGCGTTTAGAAAATATGAAATCTGGCTATCGCACCGCGTATCGAGTTGCCGACAATTTTGAAGCTCTCGATCGGCAGCTCGATCAATGGACGGGCAACTGCATCACCAAAGTCTACACATCGATGTTCGATGCAAAAGCAATCGCGAAGCTGACAGCGACACAGCGCCGGTTTCTACTGTTGCCGCAGCAAGTGTAGGGTGAACTGCTTGCAGTCCAGCTTTGAATGCAGCCGGCGGACTGAGCTGAAGCGGCTAAAAGGTCGTCCATCCACCGCCGGCCACAAGTTTAACGAATGACCGGTTTCGGGCCGAGCTCATGGTATCGGGGAAGACCGCAATGGGCGCGGAGCCTTTGTTGCAGCATATCGTCGCCTCCGTTGCGGCATATCGTCGATAGTCGGCAGCTCTGCCCCCGAACCGGACATACTGCTCGTTCGCCTGAAAGTCTCGGATGGGTCGAGAGTTCCGCCGTAAACCGCCGTTGACATGGCTGTCGGGCACGGGTCGTACGCCGCAAACGGTCGATCCCACCTGTCGCAGCATGTGCGCTCCATGCAAGTGACCGTGTACCGAACCCTTGTTCTGTTCCCGTCCCAGCCCGTACGGAGTCGCATATCGTTACGAGCCGCTACGGCTACGCGGCGATGTCGTGGAACGACCAGGTGCCGTTCGCCTGCTGGCATGCGCGCTCGGCCTGCGTCGTGCGCTTGCCGTCGCGGATGTAGCTTTCGTCGAGATCGCGGCATGCCTGGTTGCTCGCGGAGTCGGTGAAGCTGCGCTTCGTGGCGACCGTCCCGGCGTCGCGGGTGTCTGGATTGACCCACTGCACCGCGCCGTCCGGATTCACCCACGGAGCCGCGCCGCTCGGGGTTGCACCGGCCACTGCCATCGCGGTCGATGGGACCGGACGCGCGTAATACCTAGAGGCGTGGACGCGATGAGCTTGCGTGGAAGGAGCCGGAGCGATCGTGTCCGCCACCTCAGCATGGGGCTGCGCATCCGGGAGCGGAGGCGGCATCCGCAACGCCAATGCCAGGGCCGCCTGGCGCCTGGAGGCATCCCGTGCGTCGAGCGTGTGCCCGATCGCGCCGCCGGTCGCGGCACCCGCCACGGCCAGCGCCGCGCAGAGCAGCGGGTTGCCGCGCGCCAGCAGGCAGGCGCCGCCGGCGGCGCCCCCGCCGAGCAACCCGCCCAGGATGGTGTTCTGGTTCTGCCGGGCGTCATCGCAGCCCGCCAATGCCAGTGTCGCGACCAGTGTCATCGTCCGCCAACCGCGCATCCTGAACATACCGAAAACCTCGTCGATCCTGTCCCCAGTGTCTCGCGCCGGGCGATGCACGGCAATCGCCTACGTGGGCTCCGCCTATCCGCAATCTTACGGCGCGTTTGATACCGGGCCGAACCCTTGGTATGGCCAGACGCTTGCTGTGGATCGTGTCTGCGGAACGGGGTGTCATGCTGGACAGAGTGCCAAGCGAAGCCGAGCCCCAGCGTTGGGAGCTTCCCGGTCCGTTCGGGATCGAGCAGTGGCAGCGAAGTGGCGGGCGGTTCACCTCGGCGCTGGTCGGCCGCAAGCGCTTGACGATCGACGAGCAGCCTTTCGACCTCGATCAGCTTCGTCTGCGCCAGCCGGCGTGCGGTCACGCCGGACCCTGGCCCTGCGCGTTCCAGCATTGTCCGGAATGCGGCGTGCGGCTGCTCGATCCCGCGCCGCCCGCGCCGCCTGCCGCCTGGGCGCCTCCGTCCGGCGCGTCCAGCGGCCTGTCCGTGCAGGATGCCGGCCTGCATCCGGTCGCCGGGACGCGGCAGGAGGAGGCGATGCCGCCCGCGGCGAACCTGTCCTTCATCGTCGCCGGCAGGCCGCCGCATCTGTTCGCCTACGACCTGCAGACCGGCTGGCTGCGCGTGCGCAACGAGGGCACCGGGCAGTGGGACGACCTGCGGCGGTTGCCGGCCGCACAGGCGCTGCCGCGCTGGAGCTGGGCCGCCGCGATCTCCGCGCCGGCGGTACGTACTGGCACGCAGGCGGAAGGGTTCGTCCTGCCCACCGACCAGGGGCCGGTGCTGGTGCAGACCGGACCGGCTACCCCCCTCTCGGCATTGCCGGCGCCGGCCTCGCTCGGCATCCAGGCGGCGGCCGGGGGCGCCGCCTGCCTGCGCGGGCAGCCTTTCATGCCGGTCCGGCTGGGGGGCGGTCTCGGCCTCGCCTGCCTCTCGGCCGACGGCGATGCCTGGGAGCTGCAGGCCGTCCTGCACGGTGGCGAAGTCCCGCCGGGAACGATGTTCGCCGCACCCGTCACGCACGCCGATGACGCGTTCTGGTGCGCGCCGTCCGGCCAGCTCAGCCTCTCGCTCACCGGCGGCGGCGGTCTGCAGGCGAGCTGGCAGCCATGGCCGGACGGGTTAACGCCGGTGCTGGGCGCGCGTCCGCTACAGGAGCCGAACGGCTCGCTGCACCAGCTCATGCATCTTGGCGACGACCGGCTGGTGTTCGCCTCCCTCGACCTGCCGGGCAGGCGGATGCAGCAGCGCCCGACCGAGCTGTGGCTCAGCGCGGGCAATGCCGCTTTCCGCGATGGCATGCGACGCAGGCTGCCGTGGGACGAGGCCGGCAGCCGGGCCAAGTACGTGTTGGCGGACGACGAGTTCCTGCTGCCCCTGCTGGCGTTCGGGGAGCGGCGCTTCCTGCTGGCATCCTGCACGGGACGCGACAGCCTGACCTCCTTCCTGGATACCCAGATGGCGCCGCCGGCCCGACGCGCCTGCCGCCTGCTGTTCACCCCGGCCACGCTGATGCTGGAGCCGCTGCAGCGGAGCATCGACGCACGCTCCGCCTGGGACATCGTGCCTTTCGTGTTCCGCGATCGCCTGCACGTCTACGCCGCCAACACCAACCAGTGCTGGAGCTGGGAACTGCGTCCGGACGCGGCGCCCTAGTATGCCCGTGCGCGGATGGCTGCCATTCCTTCTGGTGTTCGCGTGCGTCCTGGGCGCGAGTGTCGCGGCGCGCGCCGGCGTGCCGTCGGTCTACCTGGTGCAGAATTCCGGCTGGATGGAGCCGTTCTACGTCGAACCGACGGCACCGCGGTTCCGCGCGCTGCTGGCCCGCCTGATCGAGGCCTCGCAGGATGGCGGCGGCGTGACCGTCGCGGACTTCAACCAGGACGGCCAGCTGCCCGACCGGCACTCGCCGCACGTACTCTACCAGGGTCCTTACGCCGCCGCCGCCGTCCAGGACGCCCTCGGCCGGCTCGACCTGCCACGGCAGCGCAACGGGCGGCTGACCGACGCCGACTTCAACGGCGCCCTGGTGCACGCGGTCACCGACCTGCTGCGCAACCGCTCCGGCATCATCTGGCTGGTCACCAACAACAAGAACTCGCCGAACAACAGCCAGCAGGTGACCCAGAACACGCACGACTTCGCCTCCAGGCTGAGCAACACCGCGGCCCTGGCGGGCATCGTCGCCTACCCGATCCGGATACCGGCGCAGGGGCGCGAGTACGCGGAGAAGGGCCTCATCATCTACGGCATCGCCTATGGCGACGAGGCCGCCGCGGCGCTGCGTGCCCAGGTGCACGGGCCGGGTCTGTCGCAGTTGTTCGCGGACCCCGCGATGCAGCTCAAGCCGCTCGACCGCACGCCACTCGTCTTCACGCCGACCGGCACCGCGACGCCGGACATCGCAGCCTCGCGGACCCCGGACGGCAGCGTGGTGATCGACGGCGTGCCGGGAGGACGTGCCTCGACGATCGACCTCACCGGATCGCTGACCTCGCAGTACTATCCGCAGGTGATCGACGAGGCGCGGATCACGGCGGGCTTCCGCAGCCTGGACGGCTCGCGTCTGCCGACGGGCGACCTGCAGGGCAGTGTCGAGCCCGCCGTGCTGCACCGTCTCGCCCCGACCGACACGCTGCAGGACGTGCATATCCGGCTGACGGTGCCCGATGTCCCGCGTCAGGGCGGCCTCGCCGGGCTGTTCCAGAAACAGGTCGTGCTGGACGGGGTGGTGACGATCGCTCTCACCGACCTGCGGCTGGTGATGCAGGACGGCTTCGCCGACAAGATGGCGCAGATCACCGCCCTCGATCAGCTGCCCAGCGTGTTCTCCGACTACCGGCACGTGTCTGCCGCCGAGACGCGCGTGCCGGTGCGGCTGGTGGTGCGCTTCTCGTCGCTGCCGCTGATCCTCGCCCTGCTGGTCCTGGCGCTCGCATTGCTGCTGCTGGTGGCGGCCGTACTGCTGCGTCGCGACCGCGAGCATATGCTGACCATCGGCGGCCAGACCCGGCGCGTGCGCGTGCGTCCGTTCGAGACCCGCCAGGTCTCCGCGCCGGACGGGCGGCCGTTCAAGGTGCGCGGCACGCTGTTCGGCCGCGCCCAGGTGAAGCCGGTGGCCGCGCCCGCCGCCGGCAGGCGCAAACCATGACGCGGCCGTCGCGTCTGCAGGACTGAGGGCAGCTTCATGGCGGACAGCAAGAACGGCGACTTCAACATCGGCAGGCCGGTACCCGCGACCCCTCCGGCCGCGCCGCCGCAGGCCGCCTCGACCGGCCTGCCTGCGTCGAACCCCGGGGAACTTCCCGGCGGTGGGCTGTCCTCGAACGACACCGTGATCGGCATCGCCATCGTGCTGGGGCTGGCGATCCTGTTCTTCTTCGTGCGCGGCGGCTTGCGCCAACACCTCATCGCGCGTCGCGCCTCGCCGTCGGCGGCAGGCGGCGCCGGATGGTCGCTGTTCGCATTCCTGCTGATGGTGTCCGTTGCCATCGTGTTCGGGCTGCTCGGCGACCTGTGGCGCGTGCTGGCCTTCCTGATCCCGATGGGCGTGCTGATCCTGGTCACCCTGGTGATGTTCGTGGTCCTGTACAATTCCGCGGCCAAGGGAAGACGCTAGCGTGCAGGAGTACGAGTGATGTCGGCGACGATCGGACCCAGCGTGACCAAGGACCGGGACGTGACGGTGCGGCTGCGGCCGACGCTGTTCGTCGGCCTCGGCGGCACCGGCAAGGAGGTGCTGCTGCGCCTGCGCCGGCGCATCCTGCAGAACGACTGGGGCGGCCGGCGTATCGACGACCTCAGCCGCTTCCCGATCGCCTCGTTCCTGTATTTCGACACCGACACCACCGAGGCGATCGAGAGCGATCGCTCCAAGGGCCTCGACCCGCTGGCCCGGCTGGTGTCGTTCCGCGAGAGCGAGCGCCTGCAGAAGCGCGTCGACGTGCGCCACTACATGAACGAGATCGAGAACTTCCCGCACATCCAGTCCTGGCTGCCGGAAGCCGACCTTTCCTCGATCAACACCGAGAAGGGTGCCGGCCAGGTGCGCGCCATCTCGCGGCTGCTGTTCTTCGACCAGTTCAAGATCCTCCAGGGGCTGCTGCGCGCGCAGGGCGACGCGCTGCTCAACAGCGTCGGCCGGCAGAACGAGCTGACCCACCTCAACCTCGACATCGAGCACGAGCTGCGCGTGGTGGTGGTGTGCTCCGCGGCGGGCGGCACCGGATCGGGCAGCTTCATCGATTTCGGGCTCGCGATACGCTCGATGCGCAACCCGCGCCCGGCCCAGACCGACCTGGTCCTGCTGCTGCCGGGCGGCTTCAAGGGCGCCAACTACGAGCGCGTGAACGCCAACGCCTTCGCCTCCCTCATGGAGCTGGAGCACGCGATGCGTCCCAACACGCAGCCGCCCTACGCCGACCGCTGGGCCGACCTAGAACGGCCGCTGCCCAACCTGGCGCCCTACAACGACGTCTACCTCACCGACAGCCGCAACGTGCTCGGTGCCGGCACCGGCAAGATCGACGAGATCTACGACATGATCGCCGACGTGCTGTTCGAGGATTTCGGCAGCAGCGAGTTCGCCGGGCGCAAGCGCTCGATCGCGCCGAACCAGGCGCAGTTCAAGGTGGTCAACTACCTGCCGCCGCTGTCGCAGAAGGTCGGCGAAAAGTCGCTCAGCTACAGCTGCGGCTACTCCAGCTTCGGCCAGGCGACGATCGACACCAAGGCGCGCGTGGCGGTCGACACCGCGGTCGCGCAGTGCGCCCAGGGCATGCTGAAATCCTACTTCAACGTGGCCATGGAGGACTCCGGACGGCTGCCGACCACCGAGGAGCGCGACCGCTTCCTGGCCGAACAGTTCCAGTCCCAGCAGACCTCCTTCGAGGACGCGCTCGACGGGCTGGAGGACCGCGACAGCATCAACGAGCCGGCCCTGATCGAGACCCTGCTGCAGCTCGAGAGCGGCGAGTCCGTGGTCGCCAACGTCGGCGCGCAGGTGCATCGCGTCTACGAGAGCGACCGGTTCCGCGGCGACCTGCGCAACCTGCCGACGCTGGTGCTACGCGAGTTCGACCAGCGGCGCAGCGACGTGCTCGGCACCATCGAGCACCGGACCGAGGCCGGTCCGGCCGCCATGCACGTGTCCGCCAGCCGACGCCGCCTGGCCGCGCGGCTGCGCGGCGGCGGCGACGAGGGGCTGCGCGCGACGCTGTTCCGCTACCTCGACAACCGCGCGCGCGGCGGCCTCGACTACACCATCCACCTGGTGCAGGACAGCAAGCTCAAGATCGACGAGCTGATCGCCGAGCTGGAGCGGATCGAGCAGCGTTACCTCGCGCGCGCCGACCAGACCCGCCGTCGCTTCGAGCACTCGCTGGAGAACCTCAAGGAGGCGGTGGGGCGGGGCTTCCCGTTCGGCCCCGACCGCAAGGCCGCCGACCGCTACCTGGAGCACCTGCGCACCGAGACCGTCTACCACCTGGCGATGCTGCTGCGCCGGCAGGCCGCACTGGAGGCGCGCATCTTCCTGCGCGAGATGTCGGACGAGCTGGGTACGCCGCGCGGCGTCGACAACGAGGGCCGCACCATCTGGGACGGCGCCATCGCGACGCTGTTGGCGGGACGCACCGCCGTCGAGCGCACGCTGCACGGCTTCGACACCGAGATCAGCCTGCTTCGCGACGCCGTCTCGCGCGAGGATGCGGGCATGTTCCTGGTGCTGCCGGACGCCGACGCCGATGCCGAGACGCTGCTCCGGAGCAGCCAGGCCGACATCGACCGCTGGGCGCAGGACATCTTCCAGGACGAGGGCGGCTCGCGCACCCTGTTCCCGGTGCTGGAGGACGATGGCCGGCGCGCGGTGCTGCTGGGCAAGCTGCGCGGCTTCGCGATGACGCAGCTGAAGCCGCGTGCCGACAAGCTGCGCTCGATCCACGACATCCTGCTCGGCATGAGCCCGCGCGACCGCATGGCGGTGTTCGAGAAGGCGATGGTACGTGCGATGCCGTGGCTGAACGCGACCTTCGACCATCTCGGCGAGACCATGCCGATGGCCGACCGCTACAAGCTGCTGGTCGCGGTCGAGAGCAAGCCGCGCTTCACCGCGGATTTCGAGCGCGAGCTGAAGCAGGTCATCCCGACCGGGCGGCTCGGCCTGCACAATTACGAGATCGTCAACTCCGGCCTGCGCAACCGCATCATCATCTATTGCGAGCTGAGCGGCATCCCGCTCGACAGCATCGCGCCGCTGCGTTCGGACTGGCGCACCTGCTACCAGTCCGAGCTGCCCAAGGCGTTCCCGCTGCACAACCACAAGCAGACCTCGCGCTTTCCCAACCCGGTGGTGCCGTCCGGCGCCGAGATCGAGGAGATGCGCCGGACCATGGCGCTGTTCCTGCGCGCGGCCTGCTTCGGGATCATACGTCGAGGCGAGGGACCCGAGGCGCCCTACCGGATGCAGCTGCGGATGGGCGACTCCGTCGATATCGGCACCGAGCGCGACCTGCGTTCCGGCGGTTTCGCCTCGCCCACCCGTCGACGCGACCTGACCGAGCGGGTGGAGCGGTTCGAGCGCGGTCTGTCGCCGGTGCAGGTGCTGGCCGCCGCGGCGCTGCTGGAATGGACCGGCGAGCGCGCCTACGCCGCGCGCATGGTCAAGGTCGGCCCCAATCAGACCGACCGCATCCCCGGCCTGGTGCACCGTGTGGCGCTGGAGACCGCCGCCGGCTACCGCGCCCGGCTGCGCGCCATACCCGACGCCGGCATCGATGCGCCCGACCAGGCGCGCGACGCGCTGCTCGGGAACCTCGATGCCTGGACCGAGGAGATCGCGAACAGCGTCGAGGACACCGACCCGATGGATGCGAGCCGGGACCCGGGCGAGTCCGAGGCCGTGCGCGCGGTGAGCAAGCGCCGCATCCTGGAGCCGCAGTTCGCGACCGGGAGCCTCGAACGCCTGATCGGCCGTCCCACGTCGCGCGGCGCGCCTCCGACGCAGGCGGTCGCCGCGTCCACGCAGTGGCACGTCTCGGTCAACCGGCAGGTCAGCGGCCCGTTCACCCTGGCGCAGATGACGGAGCGCTCGTTGCAGGGCGCGCTGAAGGAGGCGACCAACGTGCTGCCGGTCGGCGGCGATACCTGGATGAAGGTGCGTGACGTGCCGGTGCTGCTGGCGCTCACCCGCATGCCGCCGCCGCCGGACGAGGACGCACTGCCCGAACCGCCCGATGACTAGAGCGCGATCACCCCAGGTTGATCGCGCTCTAGCTAATTTTGACGAGCAAGTTCACGACTTTAGCTCGAACAAGCGGTTCAAGCTAAAATCATCTTGCTCTAGGCGCGTGTCGCGTCTCGCGCTGCTGGCCGTGCTCGCCGTCGGTGCCACGGGTGCCCGTGCGGAGGATGCCGAGGACGCCGCCCTATGGCGGAGCAGCCAGCCGATGCTGCGGCCACGCCTGAACGCGGCACTGGAGACGGCGCCCAGCGAGCGGCCGATCGACTGGACCGACACGGCGAGCGGCATCTCCGGCGAGATCGTCGTGCACCCGGCGATCCCGCTCGAACCGATCCCATGCCGCAGCTTCTCCTACACGCTGCGCCGGGCGGGCGCGGCACTCGCCATGACCGGCACGCGATGCCGTCAGGCGGCGGGACTCTGGCAACCGGACGGCACCGAGGACCGCATGATCCCGGTGGGTCGCGGACCGCTGCCGCTGGCGCCCGACGCCGTGCCGGACACGCTGGTGCGCGCGCTGCAGATGAACCTCGGCCGGCTGGCCTACTTCGAAGGACCGGCGGACGGCATCGCTTCGCCCGCGCTGCAGGCGGCACTCGTCGGCTTCGAGCAGGACGAGGGCGTGCCCTCCGACGGCAGGCCCAGCGCCGCCGTGGAGGCGCTGTCGGAGGCGGCGATCGCGCGTATCCCGCCGCCCGGCGCCTGCCCAGGCGCGCCGCCACCGGGGCGCAGCGTGGCCTGCGGCCAGGTCCGCTAGCGGGACCATGTCGGAGTCGGATCACGCGGCGCCTCTGCTGTGCCGGAACCCGGATTGTGGCCGTCCCTTCGGCGGGCCGGTGCGCTTCTGCCCGTTCTGCGGCACCGCGCAGCGCGTCGTCCCGGAGCGCGCTCCGGAGCATGACCGGCGGCACGACGATGCGCCTCCCATCGTCGCGGCCCCTGTCGCCCTGCCCGATCCGCCGCCGCCGGAGCCTGCGCCCCACCACGTCCCGCCTCCCGGCCGACCGGCCACGCGACTCGACTTCAGGCGAGCCGCCGCGGCCCTGGGCCTCCTGCGATCGCCGTGGCCGCGGCATCATCGCTGGCTGCTGCTCGGCGCCTACGCGTTCCTGATCTTCATCGGATGCGCCTGGCTCTACTGGATGCATCCGCCTTCGGCCTATGGCCGCATCATGGTGACGGCGGCCGGGCCGGCGAGCGGCGTGGTGACGCTCGATGGCGCCGATGCGGGACGGCCCGCCCATCCGTTCACGGCTGCCGTCGGCGATCATCTGGTCGGGTTGCGCACCAGGCACTGGAGCGCCGGCCCGGTGCGGGTCGTCGTCAGCGCCGGCCAGCTGGTGCGCGTGACGCTCTCTCCCAGGCCGGACCGGGCAACGCTGCAGGTGCAGACCCTGCCCGCGAACGCCGCCCTGCTGTTGAACGGGCGCATGGTCGGCCCGTCGCCGGTCAGCCTCAGCCTCGCTCCGGGCACCTGGCGGCTGCGCGCCGAGATCGAAGGCTTCCGCCAGGCGGTGCAGACCGTGGTGCTGGCGCCGGGCGAGCAGCGCGTGCTGAGCCTGCGCCTCGACCCGCTGCAGGAGACGCACGCGCGCATCCTGGCGCAGCCCGGCATCTGGTCGCCGCCGGTGCCGCTCGCGCCGGGCGAGACCTTCTCGCTGGTGTTCCAGGGCCGGGTGCGGGTGCGTTTCGGCAACCAGGTGGTGCTGCTCGACGGCGGCAGTGCCAACCTCGGGACCATCGAGGCGCGCAGCCTGCAGGTGAAGTCGGCCGGCCCGGACCGCGTGCCCGTCGAGGTCGTGATGCGCCATGTCGCCACGCCCTGACGATGTCCATGCCGGCAGTCATGGAGGAAAGGAACACTCGATGACCGAAACCCCAGCGGATCGTCGCGAGCCGGATCTCGATGTCGAAGTCGCGTCACCCGCCCGACCGCCGCCGGCGGCACCGGTCGGGGCGGCTTCGGAAGGGCACCGGGTCGGCCTCGCCACGCTCTGCGGCTGCGCGGTGCTGATCGGGATCATCACCGGTTTCGGCGCCGTCGTGTTCCGTGACCTGATCGGCCTAGTCCACAACCTGCTGTTCCTCGGCCGCTTCTCGATCGTCTACGATGCCAGCATCTTCACGCCCGCTAGCCCGTGGGGTGCGCTGGTGATCCTGGTCCCGGTCATCGGCGGCCTGGGCGTGACCTGGCTGGTCTCGAACTTCGCTCCCGAGGCGAAGGGCCACGGCGTTCCGGAGGTGATGGCGGCGATCTACTACCGCGACGGCGTGATCCGTCCGGCGGTCGCCCTGGTCAAGTCGCTCGCCTCGGCGCTGTCGATCGGCAGTGGTGCCGCCGTCGGGCGCGAGGGACCGATCATCCAGATCGGCTCGGCGCTCGGCTCCACGCTCGGCCAGCTCGTGCCGATGCTGGCCGGCCAGCGCATCATCCTGATCGCCGCCGGCGCCGGCTCGGGCATCGCCGCGACCTTCAACACGCCGATCGGCGGCGTGTTGTTCGCCACCGAGTTGATGCTGCCGGAAATCAGCGTGAACAGCTTCCTGCCGGTGGCGCTGGCGACCGGCACCGCGACCTTCGTCGGACGCCTGTTCTTCGGCTCCGCGCCCGCCTTCCTGGTCCCCGGAAACCTGATGCCGCTCGGGATACAGGCGGCCTCGGTGGAGACGCTGCTGCTCTATGCGATGCTGGGCATCGTGATCGGTGTCGCCGCGGCGGCCTTCATCCGCGTGCTGCATCTGTTCGAGGATGGCTTCGACCGGGTCCGCGGTCACTACGGGCGGCACGCGCTCGGCATGCTCCTGGTCGGCATGATGATCTACCTGATGCAGCGGTTCAGCGGGCACTACTATGTCGAGGGTGTCGGCTATTCGACGATCCAGGCGGTTCTCGGCGGGCAGCTGAGCAGTGCGCTGTTCCTGCTGCTGCTGTTCGCGGCCAAGCTGCTGGCCACCTCGATCAGCCTCGGCTCGGGCTCGTCGGGCGGTGTCTTCTCGCCGTCCCTGTTCATGGGGACCGCGATCGGCGGCGGTTTCGCGGCCTTGGTGCAGCTGGCCCACCCGGCCGCGCCGGTAAGCCTGCCCGCCTTCGCCATGGTCGGCATGGGCGCCATGGTCGGCAGCAGCACAGGGGCTGCGATGACCGCGATCACGATGATCTTCGAGATGACGCGCGACTACGACGTCGTGCTGCCGATGATTATCTCGGTCGCCGTGGCACTGGGAGTGCGGCGCCTGCTCTCCGCCGAGAACATCTACACGATGAAGCTCGTGCGCCGTGGCAACCCGATCCCGAAGGCCCTGCACGCCAACATGTTCCTGGTTCACAGCGTCTCGGACTTCATGGAGCGCGATATCGTCGTGCTCGACCGCGCCTCGAACCTCACCGACTTCCTGGAAGCCACGAAGCATGCCGAGGCGAGGCACGCCGTGCTGACCGAGGACCATCACGTAGTCGGCGTGCTGACGATCGACCAGCCGGCCATGCGTGCGATCGGGAAGAGCGGCGCCGACATCGCACTCGGCGACCTCATGGCAGGACGCTTCGTCATCGTGCGTGCGGATGACGTCGCCTTCGACGTAATATCAATGATGGACAGACACCAGGCCGCGGTCGCGGTGGTGCTCGGTCCCGAACCCGCCGGCGCGCTGGATCGCGTGCTCGGAATCATCACGCAGCATACGATCGCAGCTTCGGTGGCCGCGAGCATCCGGCTCTATCCCCGCTAGAGCACGTTCGTATCTGTCCGAATCACGATTCCGGCGCGGGCTGAGATGTGATTCAAGCTGCTGGCTGGATTGGAGGCCAGCGGCAATGGCACGTCCTTATTCTGATGATTTGCGTTCTCG
>JAABUQ010008715.1_pt1 | contig 14076 bp, 13 predicted proteins | sample 5560001 | NCBI WGS metagenome assembly JAABUQ01 (sample SAMN10711888, study PRJNA513371) | rock metagenome | isolation source: Antarctica rocks | place: Antarctica: Victoria Land, Finger Mt nord | collected 2015-12-18
GCGTGGCGCCGCATCGCAGGTGCCGGTGGATCGTTCACCTCAGTGGCGACGTTTGGGGGTGAGTTAGCCGGTGATCTTACGAGCGACATCGGAACGCAAACCTTCGGTCTCGTGGCTGAGACGTTTGGTAAGTAACATAAATCCGATAACCTCGACCGTAACCGTGTTTCAAACGATCAGCTCTTGCTCTACGGAGTTTTGCATATATGAGTGAAGCAATCGGTAAACGCGTTCTCTGCGTTGGTGCGAACGGCGCGAAAGCTGGTCTCGTCGTACCGCAATTGGCCAAGCGCGGAGTATACGTGCGTGGCATGGTCCAAAACGACGGCGAACGGCAGGCGGTCCTCGATCAAGGCGCAAGCGAAGTGGTCGTCGGCAACCTCACGGAGGCCGCGTTCGTCGAAGAAGCGGTGAAGGGGATGGACGCCGTCTTCTACATTTCCCCAAACGCCGTACAGCAAGAAGCCGACGTTGGCAAGACGGTCGTCGACATTTCGAAGCGTGCGGGCGTGAGGCGCTTCGTCTTCTCCTCGATTTTTGCTCCGATCCTTAGCATTCCGATTCACGCGGCAAAAGCGGCTATCGAGGAAGCAATCCTCCGGTCCGGTCTGCAATACACGATATTGCAGCCCGCGATGTTCTATCAAAACATCGCGGGCACGTGGGACCAGATAGTGAAAACCGGCACCTATGCGGAGCCATGGGCAAACGAGGCGCGACTCGGCCGCATCGATTATAGGGACGTCGCAGAATGTGCAGCCATTGCATTGACGGAAGATCGACTGCTCGAGGGCACCTATGAGCTGTGCGCACTCGAAGGCATCAATCGCATCGAAATCGCGGCGCTCATGAGTCAGATCATTGGTGAGAGCGTGAAGCCCGTGACGCTCGATGCCGATGAAGTCGCCAAGTCGGCCGGCCCCGCCGCGCCGGCCCTCAAGAGCATGTTTGACTATTACGGTCGTTACGGGCTACCGGGCAACCCTCTGACACTCCGTTCCATACTCGGACGCGAACCACGAACTCTGCAAGATTTTATTAAGGAATTGGTTGCCGGTTCATACGCTCACACCTGAAGAATCGCGTTCCTCAGCGCTGCTGACGCAGAGCACTGCTAAATATTGCGGCGTGTGAGCTTGCGCATCTGGTGCATTTGGGCGCCGTCCGGGTAAATTGCAAGACGCGGGTTCGCTCCGACCGACGTGAGCCGTGCAGAATCGTGTTTTATAAGCTCAGGCGTCCTTCTTGTAGATCAGTCAAATCTACGTATTTCGTTATGTCCGTGCGCCCGGTACCGGTAGCGGCTAGTTCTGCTGCAAAAGCGCGCTTCGCCTCAGGCGTGTTTGGAGACATTTGCTTCAGTCTCTCGTTCATCTGGACTATTCGTTGCTGATCGGGCATGTGGGCGCGAGCGACCCAAGATAGAATCTCCTCGTCAATTTGGGGCGACTTAACCGCATCAGTGACCTGATCGTCGCTCAAGAAACTGGGATCTTCCGGCGACTCGCGAGCGTCTTTTAGAAAGTCCTGCGCCGCCGGTTCCGCGCACCGTCGAGCATTGCGTACCGCTTCAAGAAACTGCGCGGCATCCAAGCCGAGCGTATCAAACAATAATTGGTTCATTGGACAGTCCCAGTAGACATAATCGCCGAGCGTGCCGTCGATTTCCGCTTGAGCTTTGTCGATCGCTCGAGCGAGGATGTCCATGCCGCCGAGCTGCTCTCTAGGGCTCCTTGGATACTCGGTTCGTAAATCCACCGTTGGTCTCACTCTCCCTTAGATCGGATCGTGCTCCGGTTTGCGTAATTCGGCAAGGCGTCGGGGCGGTGCCTTGGCGACGGTTTATTCGCTAGCCGGATCGTGTGCATCGCTGGCCAACAGATCCCGCCGATAATCTCTTGGCCTGAACGTTGCACAATATCAGCGTAGGAGGCCGCGCAATGCGCTGCAACAACGACGTCGCAACAGCAGTGGATAATCCCAAGTATACGGCCGGCGGCACGGGCCATGCGTCGATGTCGACGCCGAGACGACGCAGCGCCGACGACACGTCGTCATAGCGCTCGGCGGCTCGCAGCGGACGCACACACGGCAGCCGGCAGTGACGAGCCGCTCGAGCAGCGGCATGGGATATGCGCGCACCGGCACATCCTCAAGCGGATGCGTCCGGAGCAGCCGCGACGCCTCATCGCGCGAGAGCTGCGCGAAGTCGGGCATCTTCAGGGAGGGCATCACAGCGATTGACTCGGATGGAGAAGCAACGCAGGCCATTGCTCGGCATCAGCGCGATCGACGCCAATCACGATCGCGAACAACCTCAACCGATGGTTTACGGCGGCCGCTCCGGCTCACGCAGCTTCGCAACGATTTCGCTGATGCGGCGCTGGATATACGCGATCGGCGACTCGCCGACGTCGGTTTCCCCCCGAACCCCCCTTCCATCACTTGTCATATCGCTCTTCGGTTCCGCGCTTCGCGCGGCGACCGCGTACTCGGAGACGATTGCTGCGGCAATCGCTCCTCCGTGCGCGGTGGAAGGCTCCGATGCAAAAGCATCGTCGATCACCGACTCCGTGGAACGTGAACTAGCACAAGTGCCAGCCGCCGAGCACGGGCCCCGGACGCCGTCAAAGTCTGATAGGCCGGGCGAACCCTGAACACACGCCTTTTTTAGCAGCCGATGAATCTCCCCGAGCGAGCACTGGAGCGCCGCCGCGATTGCGCGCAACGATAGCCCCAAACGACGCATTTCCGCGGCCCGAGAGCGACGTTGGCGAGCCGGGGCGGTATATTGGGCCCGCGTCATACGAGAACGCGCTCGGGCGGCCTCACGGGCCGCCTGGCGGCTCTTCTCGCGCTCCCGCTGCGCTGCGATCCGCGCCTCGCGCAACAGCGGCGGCACATCGGCGCCGTAGCGCTCCCACACCCAGCGCGCTACGCTCTTGACGATGTGGCCGACCTCGTTCGCCTTGAGCGGCCCGCGCGGGCTCTCGGCGCCGACTTCGGCCGCGATCTGCTCGCCGCGATTGGCGACCGCGCCGAACCAAGCCTCGTACGTGCCGATCCGCCAGTCGGCGACTGCGACATACGCCCAGCGCCGCAGCCGATCGAAGATCTCGACGTTGCGGCCGATCCCAGTCGCCGCGCTCTTCTTCTGCGCCGGTGCGTTGAGGTCGACGTAGCGCGCGAGCTCGTCGAGCGAATACGGTGCATCGCGCCCGATCTTCGTGACGTAGGCGTCGGAGAGCGGATTGTGGTGGAAACGGCCGGTGTAGGCCGGATCGGCGCCGAGCGCGGCGGTATACGCGCGCTCGATCGCGGCCGCGTAGCGCACGACCTTGAGGCGACGCGGGTCGCTGAAGTCCGTCTGCACCCACGCGCCAAGCAGATAGACGAGGTGCGCGTGACCGTTGCGCGGGTTGACGACGACGAGGTTCGGCGCCGGCAGCTCCGCCTCGATCCAGGCTGCACCGCCGCCCTCCGTGTCGATGTCGAAGCGCAGCGCCGTCAGCCAGTTCGGCGGGTCCGGCGCGATCTCGGCCATCGAGCGCGCGGCCTCACGCCGCTCGCGATAGGCGCCGCGGCGGAAATCATCGGTAGCGTGGACGCGGAACGGGAGAGTCCGGGCGAACCGCTCGAGGGCAGGTTGAACCTGACCGGCGGCTGGCGCAAGCGCGGCCGTCGGGGCCTTTCCAGCCGCGCTTGCCGACCAGGACCGAGGGCAATGCGGCGGCTAGGGTGGACAGGTCCGGGTCCATCCGCTACGATGGATACGGCTCGCCACCTACGGTGCGAAACCCGCCCCGGATCTCCCGATCGCGACTAGTTTCCTAGGCCGGACGCAAACGAGAGGTGAGAGGGACGAGCCCCTAGAGTGGACGCCGCCGGTTCCTACACCCGCGGCGTTCTTTGTTTTGGTGATTGTAAAACAGCAAGCTCGGCACTGTGGGCGACCCACGCTTGAAGGACGGGATTTCCACGCCTGAAAGACGGGAGCATCACATTTGCCACGACTGAAAGACGGGCTTCATCGAATTCCCACGCTTGAAAGACGGTATCCACGCGTCTGTGGAGGTTGCGTCATGATCGCATCGGGCTTACCATAGGGGGCACGTAAGGGGGCACAGCGAACTGCACTTCCACGGACGGAGGAAACAAATGGCGGTTGCCGCTCGCTCACCAATGGATCGCGTCTTCGCGCGTGCTCACGATCATGTGTACAAAGATTTCGAAAGCCACGCAGCGCTCGTCAAGGAGCTTACGCACGCGTTAGGTCGGCCGACGCTTGCGCGTCTCACCGGTACGCCTGACCTAAAAACGATTACACGTTGGTCGTTGGGGCGAAATCAGCCATCCGACGATCGTCTTGAGCTGCTGCGCAACGGGGCGGTTTTCTATTTCGCGCTCCTTGAATTGGGGCTCACGCCAACGAACGCCGAGCAATGGTTCCGCGGGGCTAACCCTGCGCTCGGCTTCGAAATGCCCGTCGACGTCTTGCACCAACGTCGGTACGCCGAGGTGGCGGCAGCTGTGCGAAATCACGCTACCGACTAAGTGTTCTTCAGGCTTAACGAACTATGGCGGGTCGGCTACCATGACGACCCGCTTTCCGTTTCAATCGAGTATCAAGGCGGCGGCCGTTTCGACGATCCTCAGCATGAGCGAACGGTTCTCTACGGATCAGATACCGTCGAAACGTGCATCATCGAGATTGCCATGCCGTGGAGCCTGCATTCCGATGCTTCATACGTTCAGCAGGTGGAAGCGCCTGAACGAGACGTCGACCCGGAGTTGCAACAAGCCGAACTCGACGACGCCGATCGCGATCGCGAAATCGCGATGAGGCCAGGCCACATGCCGTCGGATCTCTACGAAAAAGCAAAGGTATATGTTGCTCTTGCCGAGCCGATCGTCGTTCTCGACCTGGACGACATCAGCGTGCGCCGTGATCTCGCGCAAGTACCGGAGATAGCGGCGAAAATGAGCGAGCATGCGTTGCCGGAGCTTGATCGGTCCGTTCTCACGGGACGTTATCTGGATGTCACGCGGAGCATAGCCGGCTTTCTGATGAGGCAGCCGTATGCGGGACACAACTTTGCCGGGATCCGCGCGCTCAGCCGACATTCCGGCGATTCGTACGTTCTCTTCGAAGGTCGCTATCATGTAGGGACACGCATGGTCGGGCCGATCAACTTGACGCCGGAAGATCCTGACGTCGTCAAGAGTGCGTTACGGCTTCGACTTGTGCCTTAAGCTGGGTCGCCGGGACGTTGAGCGTTCGTGCCGTGCGTTGCAGCGTCGAATTCCCCCGTCTGAAAGACGGGACCCCTGAAGCGTGTGGCTCCCGCCGATTATGACTTTAAGGTAACCGCGACGTGGTATTCTAGCCATGGTTCGAGCCATTTATAGCGCGGCAATAAGTCGATGTCCTCAACGTATGACCAAGCAGCAATGATGCCATCGCGTCGCAGCGTCTCAAGCGATTCTTCAATCCAATCCCGTGAACGCTGAGGATTTTTCCCCCGGTCGATTTCGCTCGCCGTCTCCAAAAACAAGTTCCGGATTCGACGGACGATTCGCCCGCGTTCGTCAGCGTCCCGACGACGCTGTGTAAAGTATCGTGCCAGCGTCTTGGCTGGAGCTTCGCGCTTAGCGTCGAGTTCAAGAATACGTCGCGGCGCCAGCACATGGTCATCTTTCCAACGAGCAAACCATGTACCGAGTTCATAGCGGACGGAATGGACCCGATTCGTCGGCTCCTCGAGAGTGTAACGCTGAACGTTCAAAACTCTGTCCCAGTCGCGAAGACGCTTTCGCTTCGTTTCACGGACTGGTGCCAGCGCAACATAAAGGGTATCCAGCTTCTTAATTGCGTCTACAACGGCATCTCTAGCTTCGACATGATGTCCCGCAGCGTAGGTTTTACTACCAGGGCCGCCCTTCCGCTTCTTCTCCAGGCCACGCGCCTCAAGAATCGCGTCGATGTCGAGCGTGTGATAACCCTCCGCATCCATCGTATTCTCGATCGCATTAGATACCAAGACATCGAGAACGTCTTCGACTACCGCTGACATGCGCGCTGCAGCCGACCGGACCTCGGCCAGCTTTGCGCTGGTCGCCGGCATGAATTCTACTTCGCCCCCACCTCCAAGTGGACGCATTTCAACTTCCGCGATGTGCGACGCCTCTCGATGCATGACCGCTACTCCGCGTTCGGTATCGTAGAGGGCATCAGTTCGTGCATGTAAGACGAAGGTCGATACGCCACGACGCTCGATTCCCGCGATCGCCGGGTAGTCGTCACCAACGATCGGCGGCGGTAGGCGTTGCGGTCGTTTCTGTAGCGGCGGTTCGTATCGAACTTCAACAGTCGCCGGCGGAGCGTCCCACTGGGAGCTTGCGACGAGATTAAATCGCGTGAGTTCGCGAGCTCCAGTGTCTGTGGCGCCTTCTGTAAAGAGCTGAAGCTCCTCAGGCTGCCGCTCGAACCAGTCGCGGACACGTTCAAGGTAAGCGTCGACGCCGGACAGAGCGCCTGCCGTCAGGACGATCTCGCCGCCGTAAGGCCGGGGGATGCGTAAGATACGCTGCTTTTCAGGGGACGTAGTGGCTTTCGACGCTCCCTGCGCTGGCAAGGCGCGCTCGCGTGCAGTCGTTGTTGTTTTCTTCACGGCCATGTTATGAAACGCGAGTCCTCGTTGTGCGCCTACGTCCCGTTTCATTCATCAGAGCCGGAGCTGATCGACGTCGTTGCGACGCTGCGTTGATCCATGTCTCAAAATCGTAATGATGTAGGTCGTCGAGCAAAACGCAGACCCGGCACACGGAGAATAGCGAGCGGCCCCGCCTTTCCCGATGCGGAGCCTGTACCTTCGTGCTTGTAATTCGGAATGCTGCAGGACCGCCGGACCCTGTTGTTTGAGGGCGAGTTCGCCTTCCGCTCTTAGGCAGATTAGACCGGCTTTCCGGGCGCTCGATATACGTCTCTGCAAATGAGCAATCGGCGACGACGTGCGGCGGCTCCTGCGCGCGTTGTTCCCCCAATGCGTTAGCCCGAGCGTCGCCGATGTTCGTCGATGATTGCCTCAATGAAGCCGCTCACGCCCTTTACGTACTTGCCATTGGGCTTTCGGTATGTGCGCCACGCCCGGTCGACGTAATCGGAGAGCCCAGGACCAAGCGTTATCGTTCGGCGGACATAGCCGCCCTCGCGTGGCGGAGCGCCGGGCTTCTTCTCCCGAACTGAACGGCGTTTGGTATGATCGGTATGATTGAAACGTTTAGTACTATCGCGCGTTCCCTGGTGCAGATCGGCCGCCTCAACTTCAGCGGCGGGCGGCGCAACCGCCGGCCGCTCTTTAACCGGCGCAGTGGTTTCGGCTTCGGGGGCCGTCGTGCCTTGGCGAGGCTGCGTTAGCTGCGCCGCGAGGCCAAAGTTTTTTCTTTGCTGCGTCATGCTATCTCTTCTGCAAGGCCCGCGTGATCCGCTGCTCCCGTCGACAACGGCGCGTAGTCGAAAATAGTCTGACGGAGCCCATAGCTCTCGGCAAGCCTCGTGTTCGTGCGGATCGCCTGTTTGAAGACCGGCATCTCAGTCTCTCGCAGGTGCTCGGCGACGGCTCGATCGAGCGAGAGACGCCCGTCGTACATCGTAAGGAGGATGCGCCCGGGCGGTATCAGCGAGATAACCTCGGCCTCGTATAACTCGTTGAGCGTCTCGCGAATCTGCGCGACGCCGCTGAGAGCCATGGTTTGCGAATCGACAGGTACGATGAGCGATTCAGCCGCGATCATGGCGTTGAGTGAAAGCAGACCGAGGCCAGGCGGGCAATCGATAAGGACCTCGTCGTACGGCCTGAGTTGTTTAAGGGCGCTACGCAGTGCTAGCGCCGGAGTCGGTGATGACGCCCGAAGGTCTTCGGCTACGCCTGCAAGCTGCCGCGAACCGTAGGCCAGGTCGACGCCTTCTGCCGTCGAGCCGCCAACGGCCGCCGGCGCGACCTTCCGGTCACTAAGCGCGTTTGCCACGCTCGCCGACGGCGGGCTCTCAGTGCCTATCCACCCCGTCGCGTTCGCCTGCGGATCGAGGTCGACGACGAGTACGGATTTACCACGCCGGGCGAGGGCTGCCGCGAGATTCACGGCGGTGGTGGTTTTCCCAACCCCTCCCTTCATGTTCACGATCGCATAGATCATTGCGTCCTTGTTGCGGCACCATTCAGACGTTCGAAGTGCACCGTATGTTTAAATCTTTCTCAACGTTTTAATACGATAGTATCATATCGAATGCTTCAGCGTAAAGAACGTCCTCAACCACCAAGGCACCTTTAGCATTCGAAACTTTCAAACTGTTCCCAACGTTCAGATTGTTCAGATTGTTTAGATTGTTTAGATTGTTCAAATCGTTCAGATCGTAGCGAACGTTCGGTACGTCATATACGTTCTTGTATTCTTCAGTGTTGCCATCATTCAGTACGTTCCAGCTGCAACAATCCATGAACATGCCAGTGATTATAAGCTTGGTGCTGAGACCAGGGACCTTCTGCATGCGTGCTAGAGAGATCTCGAGATACCGCTGAGGGAGCATATTGCGATAGCATACCAGTCATGATTCCGCCCTGCATCCCTTTACGGCGCTGTCGCGCGAACTACAGTGCCCGCTGCCTAAATTTCGTATGTCGTTGCTTCTTCAGAGTCCCTTTGTAGAAACGACCTCAACCCCAGAAGCCCCCGGAATTCACGCGGTCGGCGTACCGATTCAGCTCACGCCGCAGGGTCCACCAGTAAAAGACCGATTCGGGCCGTACTCCCTGACCGGCCGGGCCTCTAAGGGCGGCCTCGTGCACCTCGCGCTGCACCTCCGTCGGCAGAAGAAGAAGCTGGCGGCGTACCTCCGCCCACTCGCCGGCAATGGCGACCCGCGCTTCCTGCACGTCACGCTTGGCCTCGCGCCGCTCGGCGTAATGCTCGCTACAGAGCCAGCGGACTGCTTGCGGTTTTCCCGGGTCGTCCCACGCCGCCAAGACGTCGCGTTTTCCACAAATTTCACAGGGATCTTTCCACAGCTTCCCGCGCTTGAGGTACTCGGCGACATACGCGCGCGCGTTCCGGATCAGCTGCTGGTCCTCGGAGAACTGACGCGCGCGCTCGCGCTCGGCGATCGCGGTGGCGTGCCGGTCGCGCCAGCGGCGCACGGCTTCGGTAGCGCACGGGCGGCAGTAGCGGCCGCCGGGTCGCGCCGTCCCGCGGCAGCCCTTTTTGCCGCACGGCCGCCGCAGCAAGGGCCGCGGCGGCGTAAGCTCGTCGAGTTCATCTGGCGCGATTTTCCGCACGGGAGACGCTTCGGGGCCACCCGGGTGGCCGCCTCGTTTCACGGATAAACAGCCATCTCGTGCCTGAGAAGAAGCCCTTCTCAGGCGCGCAAGAGTTGACGCTTCAGACGCCAAGAAGAGAAGATGGCGACGACCCCAGACGCTCAGATCGCAAGACGCGACGAATCACTCCAGGTTATGCTCGCCGCTCCCGGCCTCGCGCGCGAACGCGAGGAGATCCTCGCGGACCTCGCGCGGGCCGTCGACGAGGACCTGGCGCGACCCGACCATTCGCCTGCCACTGAGCGCGCATACGCACATGATTGGGCAGACTTCGCCGCCTTCTGCGGCCGGCACGGTCTCGAGGCGCTTCCGGCTGCCCCGCAGACCCTCGCGCTCTACCTCAAATCGCTCGAGACGCGACGCAGCCGCTCGCCGGCTGGTCTTCGGGCCGGCACACAGGGCCTGGCACTTCCGACCTTGCGCCGACGGCTCGCCGCGATTGCGAGTTGTCATGCAAGCGAGAAGCTCGAGACGCCGACGGACCATCCGCTGATCAAGAAGTTGCTGCGGAGGTACAGTCGCACGCGCGGGACTGCCGTGCAGAAGAAGGACGCGCTGACTATCGAACGGCTTCCGGCGATCCTCATGGCGATGCCGGATGATCTGCCGGCCGCGCGGGATGCAGCACTGCTGCTCCTCGGCTACGCCGGAGCGTTTCGGCGTGCGGAACTGGTCGCGCTCGACGTCGAGCACCTTCGCTTTTCGAAGGCTGGACTGTATGTGTGGATTGCAGCGGCCAAGAACGATCCGCGGAAGAAGGGGCGCGCGCTCTACGTTCCGCGGCTGCCGACGGCGTCGCCAAGCGCGAACCTCTGCGCGGTCGCTGCGCTCGAACGTTGGCTTGAAGTCGTCGATTCCACCGGTCCCGTTTTCCGAACCTTCGACCTGCGCGGCGGCCTCACGATGCAGCGGCTGGACGGAGGGGATGTTGCGCGCGTCTTGCGTCGGCGTGCGTTTACCGCCGGCGTTGCCGGCGACTTTGCCGGGCACTCGCTGCGGCGTGGGTTCATTACGAACGCCGCCAAGAAGAAGATCCCGATCGCGAGCATCAAGAGCGTCACGGGGCAGCGCAGCAGCACCATCGTGCTTGACTACGTGGCGGTTGCGACCCTTGACGAGGACCCCCCACTTTTGGAAATCCTGCGGTAAGAGTGGCAGTCGCCCGTTGCGCGATCGCTACCCATCGGCTTTCTCAACCGCCATCACGGAAGTATTGGCGTCGCGTCGTGGCGTCCCAGTTTTGTCGTGCTGATGGTCCAACTAAATTTTTGAGGCGATCGCACTCAATAATTTCTGATTTATGAGCCGAAGAACCCGTCGCTCGAAGAAACGCAAGAAACGGCGCTCGTTTGACGAGTCTACCATTGGTTCCGTTCGGATCAAACGAGTGGGAAAGCGCATCTTCCTAAGAAATACAGCAACTCCCGAGCAGTTCGCCGCAATGCGCAAGGCCCTGGCTGACTGGAAAGCCCGAGCGCCGTACGAAATGAGGGCGAGATCGGAAGCGTTGCTAGCCCTCATCGTCGATCTCGACCCGCTTGTCGTTCTTGGCTTCGTTTTTAGCCATCATCACCTTGCTCCGCTACTTGCGGGCAAAGAGATGGCCGAATCTTATGCGGTCATTGAGCACCTTGCATTGTTGATCGCGAAAGAGCCGCGCGCTGGCGACGATATGACGATTGACCTTGGCACGAGGCAACAACTCTTTGATCAGCTGTCAACACAATTACAAGAAGCGATTCAATTTACATCGCCCGATCTTCTGACCGACGGCTCCGTGCTACGGGATGAGCCATTTCGTGACGCCTTGGCGCCGATTCTCTCATGGGAACTTGCGGTGCGTAATGAACGATACGACCATCAGCAGAAGGCACTACTGCAAGCGCTCTTTACGCCGTTTGCGGGCGATCTCCAAACGGTTCTTGGCTTTACGTGTGACGATGCAATGGTTATCGAAGAAAACTACGCCCGAAGAATCAAGGCCGTCGCCCTCGAGGGTGATGAGATGGGGCATCGCGTGATGTCTGACGTTGACCGTATCCTTCAGAAGAAACCGGCAAGTGATGAACGTACCGCGACACTGGTTAACGAAATCCGTGCTGCGATCCCATCGGCGGACGTTCGGCTGCACGCGTTCTGGCAACTTCTGCCTTGGACAGCTCTACGCACCGGACATTCAATCGCACCTACGCTAGACGACTTGGTCTCTGAGACGGGCTTGGAGCGCGATATTGTTGAGAATTCACTCCGTGATCTCACGACCGGAGCCGCCGACCTCGGCGGCTATTGGTACATGCTGCCCGTAAGCCCGCTAAAAACCAAGCCTCTTGTGGCAATTGGCAACCATTACGCTCTACCAAGCCCGGGTCTATTCTTGACGGCGCTTCAGACGCTGTTCGAAGACACGCTGAAAGCGACTCCTTCGTGGGAGACCTATCAGCAGCATCGCGCTGGCTTTGGTGAGGATCATGCAGCAGATTTGTTCGCCCGCGCGTTGCCGAGAGCGATTATCTACAAGAACCTCAAGTACAAGAGCGGAACGGGCGCCGGCGAGGTTGATGTGATGGTGCTCTTTGACCGACAGTTGTTCTTGGTAGAGGTCAAGAGCGGAGATTTCGCCAGCGCCGCGCGCGCGGGCGTGGAAGCGCGCGTTGAAACAACTATTCGGGATCTTGTAATTAAAGCACACGAACAGGTGGGTCGTGCTGCCGACTACATCGCTGGCGTTCCCGTGGCGACGTTCCGTGCCGGTCCCTCAAAGTTCGAGATTCGGAAGGCTGATTTTGACGACGTCCACCTCATGTCGCTCACGCTGGAGCAACTCGGACACATCGTCAACAACGCGGGGGCGTTCGTTTATGCCGGGAAGGCTCGGGCTCCCTGGAGCGTGTCCCTGGACGACCTGGAGATCATCACTGATGTGCTTACGCGGCCGGCGGAGTTTTTACATTACATCACGCGACGCGAAGCGTATTTGCCTCACGCGCATATTCAAAACGGCGATGAGCTGGGTTTCCTTGAAGCTTACCTCAGAACGTCGCTTCGTGAAGATCCGACAACGTTCGTCGGGCATGACCAAGTAATGATGGACCCGTCGAGTAAGACGATTGATTCCTTCGAGAATGCGAAGGGGGCCGGTGAGACCGTGTCGCCACCGGAGCACAAGATTCCAATCGAGATAGCGATGCTATTAGATGTCCTTGCACAGACGCAACCAGCTGGATGGATATCCGCAAGCCTAACTTTACTCGATCTAATCTCCCGACACCAACGACTGCTTGCTCGCACGGTGAGAAAGGTCGTCGCGGGCCTTCAGGTACGTGGCGTCACCGCAAACAGCGAGGACGGCGCAACGATTGCCGATCTTCGAATTGACGATCCACGGCTTCTCGCCGACGGGGAGGGCGTCGTTCTACGCGTAGACCGTTCGTTAAATGTGCTCGCGCTTCGCTTTGCGCCGCCCACGTCCGCGACGTAAACGCTGCGATACAGATCGCCGCAGGTGTTGGTTCTGGCGGAAAAGGCCTACGTTCGCTTGAAGGGGCGCCCGTTGTCCGATAATTGAACTTCCGCCGGCGCTTAACACTAACGTGTTGTGCTGGATGATAAGGAAAAGCTGAGGGTCTTATTGATACGGTAGAGCTCAAAGTCTGCGTCCCCTCTGCCGTTGTTGAACGGTTGCGGCTGCTCTTTGATTGCGCCGCGCTTTACTGTCTCTACGAGATTCGGGATTCGGGTGAAAACTACAACGTATACACAACGCTTCTTCGGGCCGTTGAGGGGCGCACTACGTCCATTACGCGGCACGCCGAGAAGATCGACCTGCCGAGTCGACATGGCACTCGTCGCTTCGGCGCTTATCGCAGACTTATTGGTGCGCATGAAGCTGAGAAGTTTATTGCAGAGGCCGAAATACAGCATCGAGCCGCGCTTCCGGGTTCAGAAGTAGTAGTGCGGTATGCTCCGCTCGAGATCGACCATGCCTTCTTGAGCGACCGATCGGAAGGGCGGCTACGTTCACCTCTACATGGAAGAGCGGCTTGGTCGGCCCGCCGTTGGACGAGGACAAAGCGCGTTGGCAACGTGACCGTGCAGGAAGGTTCCCTGGCCAAAGCACTGGGACAGCTGCCAACAATCGACGACGTCCGTTACAGACTCCTGGACGTGTACGACCGACCAGACGCAATCGGCGACCTGGAGGATCTTTATCCGATCGGACTGTCTATACACCCGAGAAGTGAACTCGACGCCTTTGAGATCGAGATTAAAGGCGAGGAGCGTTGGTTCTCACAGTTTCCGCAACTCTCGGTTCACGGCGTGCTTGGAAAGTCGCAACGCCCATTGACGAGCGTCTACCATCGATTCATACTTGGGGAGCGTAGAATCCGCTGGACTGGCATTGACGTCGGCGAACTCGATGTGGCGCTGAGCTGCGACGGCATCCTGCTCGCACGACAGCACACGTTTCCCGTCCGTGCCCTTCAGGGGACGGTGCATATGTCGAACCGAATCGTCCGGATCGAACTTGCGGAAGAGCAAACTACGATTGACGTCGCGATACAACGCGACGACACGTAGGGGTCGCTTTTCGCCGCCGATCTGCATCGCGAGCGGTCACCCGACCGGGTTCGGAAGGTTCGCCGTGAGCACGGAATTAGTTATCGACGATCGGCCGCTTTTAGCGTTGCGCGACGTTCGTAAG
>JAABUQ010008716.1_pt1 | contig 14076 bp, 16 predicted proteins | sample 5560001 | NCBI WGS metagenome assembly JAABUQ01 (sample SAMN10711888, study PRJNA513371) | rock metagenome | isolation source: Antarctica rocks | place: Antarctica: Victoria Land, Finger Mt nord | collected 2015-12-18
GTCTGCCCGTACCAGGGGCTGGGCCTGGGATTGGAGACGTTCGACTTCTGGGAACTGCTCCAGGCCGATCCGGCGAGGTTGACGCAACAACTGTCAGCCAAAGGAAATCCCATGTGAGACAATCCCCACTTTCGGATCACTTGGGCTTCGCGAAATCGGCGATCCCTCGCCGATCCGAGCCCCTCCGGGCGGGGCCCGTTCGGCGTCAGGGCCGCGCCATTCGAGTCGAAGACGCGGCCCGACCGCCTCGTGGTCCCCGCACCGGAGGGGTCCCAACGCGCCCGACCTCCACCCCCTGAGCGGTTACGAAAAGGGCAAGGTCCGGGCGATTGGATCAATAGACGAGGTCGCCGGGTTTGGCCTTGGGGGCCCCCTCGTCCTGGCGACCTCGACGGGCGAGGTAGGCCTTGAGCTCGGCGTCGCTGTCGGCGTACTGGAGGTCGCCGAGGCCAGGCAGGCAGAGCCGCATCAGCCTGGCCAGCATCAGGCCTTCGGTGATCGGCAGGGCGCCCGCGTCGGCCAGCAACGACTGGAAGTTCGCCGTGGCCCTGGCCATGTCGGCGGCCGTGAACAGGTCGAACTCGGTCGGGTAGGCGACCCGGACCCCGAGCCGGTCGGCGGGGTCGGTCGAGGCGTCGTCGAGGACGGTCAGGGCCAGTTCGGCGACCTGCTCCTCGGCCCTGGCCAGGATCTTGGCGATCTTGGCGAGCCGGTTGTTGCCGTCGGAATGGTCGATCACCTTGGAGACGCCCGACTGGGCCACGCCGTCGCGGCCGGTGGGGCGGACCAGCGCCGAGTCGCGGTCGACGTCGTCGCGGAGGTCGGCCTTGTTCTTGCGGATCGACTCGGCGCCGTCCTTGGGGAAGTCGACGACGTCGAATCCCTCGTAGGTGGTCGCCCCGCCCTGGGTGTTCTTCTTCTTGGGCAGGAGCCAGCTCGGGCCGATGGGGATCGTGCCGTCGGCCTGGACGAAGTCCTCGGGCCCCTGCAGGAGCGGGTGGGCCTGGGTGGTGTCGGAGAGGATCAGCTCCGAGTCGCGGTTGTAATACTCGCGCTGGCGCTCGGCCACGCCCTCGTATCGGGGCTGGCCGATGTTCCTGCACCGGGGCTTGCGGCGGTCGAAGACCCGGACGATCGGCACCCGCCCGAACGGGTGGGGCGTGACGTCCAGGACGGTGCCGTCGGCGTCCATGAGCGTCGAGTCGTCCGCGGTCCAATGGCGGTATCGGGGCTCGGCCCCGGCGTCGCCTTCGGTATATTCGCGGACGAGGCACTCGACGTAGCGGTGGCCGGTCGGGTCGAGCCGCCACCAGAGCATGTTCTCGGGCAGGATGTACGAGGCGAGGCAGCGGTCGAGGCCGAGCCTCCGGGCGTCGGCCCGGGTCTCGACGGCCTCGTCGTCGGGGGCGGCCGGGTGGTCGAAGGCCAGGTCGAGCTGGCCGAGGACCAGCAGGAGCGGGGCGACCGACTCGGCCATCCACTGGTCGATGGTCGTGCCGCAGCCGTCGACGTCGGCCCACCAGGCCATCAGGCGGTCGGGCCCTTCGCGGCGGACCTCGCGGGCGTAGATCCTCGACAGGTGGGTGTCGATCGCCTCGGCCACGAAGGTGGGGACCGGGGTCCTGGCCCTCCTCAATTCATAATCGTCGTCGGTGGCCAGGGCGGCCGGGTCGACCGCGAGCAGGTCGGGCCGGGCGGTCCCGGCGAAGAACGGCTCGACGAGCGAGACGCCGAACTCTCGGGGGTCGGGGTACTCGCGCTTGTGGCGGACGAGGTTGCGGATCGGGAGGCCGCGGAAGTCGTGGCCATAGACGGCCTGGCGGTAACGCTCGCCCCCTTCGAGGGAGTCGAGCAGCCAGCGCCAGCGGACCTGGTGCTCGGCCCACTCGTGATGGCGGCGGCGGATCAGGTCGAGCGTTTCGGCGTTGGGCGGCATCAGAATACCTTGCTGGCCTGGACTCGCTTCATACGCGATGGCGAGATGCGCCCCTGGGGGTAGTGCGCCTTCAGCCCCCCCCGGAGCGCGTCGACGAGGTCCTCGTGCGGGTGCTGGGGGTCGGCCGGCTCGTCGAGCCACTGGCCGCCCCGCTTGGCCCTGCGGTAGCACTGCAAGGCCCGGATCGTGTGCACGCAGCGCGGGTGGACCAGGAGCCTGGGCATGCCGTCGGCCGGGCTGATGAACGAGTCGAGCAGGGCCAGGCCGTCGTTGACCCGGGCCAGGGGCCAGGCCTCCAAGGGAAGCCCGCACCGCATGTATTCGGCCAGGACCGTCACGCCGATCGACGTCCGGGCTTTGCCCGCCGGGTCGGTCGTGGCCCGGTCCATCTTCCCCCGGCAATGCGTCGTCGCCAGCTCCTTGATCGCCCTGGCGTTGGCCTCGGCCGTCCGGTTCTCGGCCAGGTACTCGGCGAAGACGTGGATCTCGTCGACCGCCTTGCCGTCGGCGTCATCGGCCGCGCCGACCTGGAAGAACACGGCGCCGGTGAAGACGCCGGAGTCGACCGCCAAGTGGACTTCGACCCCCGGCTTGTACTCGGCCCGGTCGACGACGTGGGTCTCTGGCTGGAAGTGGGGGAACCAGGCCGACTCGCTCGACGAGAGCTTGCACAGGTAGTCGGCCTCGAACGTCCGCGAGCTCGTCGCCCGGATCTTCTGGATCAGGGACTCGATCGGGTAGTGGCCGTCGGACCGCTTGGCCTTGGGCCTCCAGCCGTCGGGCACGTCGTGGCAGTGGTTGAACAGCGGGCACTCCGGGCACTTCTCGAGGAACCTGCCCGACCTCGAGTCCGGGCATCGTTCGAGGACCTCGAAGACGCACATCGTATACAACGGGAAGTCCCCCTCGGTGGCGCGCTCGATCAGGCGGGCCATCGGCCCGTTCACGCGGTGACAGGTCGAGGTCATGATCACCGAGGCGCTCATCCCCGGCCTGGCCTTATCGCCCTTCCTCTTCCGCCGCCCCAGGCACATCCCCATCGCCGACTCGCGGATGTCGGTATCCATCTCGTCGACCTCGTCGAGCTTGAGGCTGGGGACGTGCGGCCCCCGGACGCTTGTGCTCGACGCCGCCAGGATCTCCACCTCCGACCCGTTGGCGTAGGTCGCGCCCTCCTTGCGGAGCCGGGCGATCGAGTCGCCGTCGTTCCCCTTGTCCCCCTCGTGGTACAGGGCGATGTCGCGGAGGGCGGCGTAGATCTGGGCGGATTGGGCCTTGCTCCCGCCCAGGATTCGGGTGCCGTGGCCGGGGTCCCAGCGGCTCGTCAGGTGCGTGTCGAGGGCCGACAGGAACGACTTGCCCGACCCGCGAGCCCCGAGGATCAGGGCGATCGAAGGCCGGGCCAGGTGGACCGCCTGGAAGCAATCCCAGGGGGACTGGTGGTCGGCGCAGACCGCCCGGTCGGGGATCTTCAGGCCCGTGTAATCGCGGATCCAGTTCCGGAGCGCGGTGGGATTCTTCGGCCGCTCCTCGCGGGCATCATCCCTGGGCGTCGGCTGGACCGTCTTTGACATGGTGATGAGGGCTCGGGGCGGGACCGGGCGGCCGAAGGCCCGGGCCACCCCGAGGTCGGGGGCGACGGGCCCGCGGTCGCGCGGCGGCCGAGGGCGTGGCGGAGGCTCGCCTCAGCGAGCGTGTTTGGTCCGGAACTCCTTGATGATCGCGCCGATCCTCGAATGGGGCAGGTCGAAGACATCGGCCAGGAGCCGCTGCGAGGCGCCGTGCTGGCTGGCGATGTAGATCACCAGGTTCCGCCGGAACTTCCATCGCCTCCCGACGCTTGCGTTCGCCGGGATCGATGGGAAAGGCAGGGGCGGGGATTCGACTTTGGACAGGAGGGCATTGCCGGCCATGCGATGACCCATTTCATAATGCGGTCGCCACAACCCTTGAGGACCGGGCGGGCGGCCTGTTTTCGGGGGTGTTTGCGGACTTAAACGGGGGCCAGATCCAGCTTTTCGAGAATCAATGCCGGTCAGAATTGGGCCAATTTTTCCTTCGCTCGCAAACACATTCAGGATTTTCCGGGGGAGCCCAGCACACTTTCCGACCGATCCGGGACAAACACCGACCGGGAACGCAAAAAACCGACCGCCGACCTTGCGGTCGGAGGTCGGCTCGAATTCCGCGCGAAGGTTGTGGTTGCCCGACGCCCGAAGCCGCGAACATGAGAGGTGGAGGATGCCCCGCCGGTCGGGATCGGTCGGGAGGCGTGCAGCAGGATGAGGCCAGGTTGGGTTCGTTTTTCCTGGTGGTTCGACCCGGCCTCATCCGTTGGCTTCGTTCAGGCCCGCGTGGCGCGAGGCTGCCATCGCTGGAGGCGGAAGCGCCCCTGGCGGTCGGTCCATGCGGCCTCTTCGAGGAAGCCAGCCCGGTCGGCCAGGGTCGCGAGCAGCTCGAGGGTGTACTTGTGCGAGTTCTCGGTGTGGATCGACTCCCCTCGGGCGAACCGGACGGCCTCCAGGCCGGCGCCCGGGATGGCGACCTCCTGGTCGGCCCGGCTGACGAGGTGCATCTCGACCCGGCGGCGGTCGGGGTTGTAGCGGCTCCGGTGCTCGAAGCGGTCGAGGTCGAACCGGCCGCCGAGCTCGCGGTTGATCCGTTCGAGGATGTTGAGGTTGAACCGCGCGGTCACCCTCCGGGCATCGTCGTAGGCCGCTTCGAGGACCTCCGGGTCCTTGTCGAGGTCGGTGCCCAGGAGCAGGCGGTCGGCCGGGTCCATCCCCCGGGCGATCAGGGCGAGCAGGTCGACGGCCTCGTCCAGCTCGTAGTTGCCCAGGCTGGAGCCGAGGAAGAGGTAGAGCTTGGGCCGGTCGAACCGCTCGGGCACGCCGAGCAAGGCGTCTCGGTAGTTCGCGGCGTAGCCGGTGACCTGCAGGCCGGGGTAGTTCTCGACCAGGGCCTCGGCCGACTCTTCGAGGATCGACCGCGACACGTCGATCGGGACGTAGTGGAGCGACCCGTAGGCCCGCAGGGCCGAGGCGATCAACCGTCGGGTCTTCGACGAGCTGCCGCTGCCGAGCTCGACCATGACCGGCCCGGCCACCCAGCCGGCGACCATGGCGTCGGCGTGGTCGCGGAGGATCGAGTCCTCGGTCCGGGTCAGGTAGTATTCGGGCTGGTCGCAGATCTGCTCGAAGAGGCGGGACCCCCGGTCGTCGTAGAAGTAGCGGCAGGGGAGCGTCTTGGGGTCCGAGCGGAGCCCGAGCCGGACGGCCCGGGCGAAGGCGTCGGGCGGCTCGGCGCCGGTGCTCGGCCCTTCGATGATCGTCGGGCGGCTCGCCCGGATGGTCGGGGCGGACGGACGTGGCAAAGCTCACCTCGCTCGCGTTGCGTCCGATCCGTTGGACTGGAGGATGGGGGTCCGCCTGATCCCCGACTCGACGTCATCCCGCCCGATCGCGGTGGCCCGGATCGGCCGGGGCACGAAGCCCCTCTCACACCCGGACTACCTCGAGGGTCGGGTCGGGGGCGGGAGGGCCTCGCTGATATAGTCGAGTTTATCGGGCGAGGCAAGGCCCGGAGCCGTGAGCATCTTCGGTGCCGAGCGGCTGGCACCGCGGGCCGCCGGGGTCGCCCCAAGCGGAAGCCAGGTTCACTCTTCGGGCGGCAGGCGGCGGATCCGCTTGTTGACGTGGGTGTTGACCGAGTCGTACGGGTGCGTCAGGTTCCCGGTGTCGAACAGCGAGCGGATGCTCTCGACGTCCTCGGCGCCCAGGGCGTTGGCGAAGATCGAGCGGAGGTATTCCACGCCTTGCGCCGAGGGCTGGAACCGCCTGGGATCGTAGAAGGCCACCGGCAAGGGGCGGGCGTGGATGATCCCCCAGCGGTCGCGGAGCTTGTTGGCGTCCATGCTGTCGAGCTGCATCCCGCCGTCGCGGTACTGGATGGTCGAGACGCAGTTGTGGCAGCCTTCCAGGAGCAGCTCGACCGCCTTGCCGCCGAGCTGCGAGGCGTAGAAGCGGTCGAAGCGGATCGGCCGCCCCCCCCGCTGGGTGTGGCCGATCTTGCGGACGAAGATCGCGGCGTCGGCGTTCTCGTTGCGGCGCTGGCGGGAGAAGAAGTCGTCGCCGATCCGCTCGACCAGGAGCCGCTTGACCGCCTCGGCGGCGCCGGTGTACTGGACGTTGCCGGCGGGGTCCTTGCTGGCGACCTTGGAGCCGAGGATGTCGCCGTCACGGTCGACGATCCCCTCGGAGACGCAGATCACCGCGTGCTTCTGGACGTCGAGGATCGAGAGCACCCGCTCGACCAGGGGGTCGGGGTCGACGGGCGACTCGGGCACGAGGATGATGTCGGGCTGGCCGTAGGCGGTGCCCAGGGCGATCATCCCGCAGTCGCGGCCCATCACCTCGATGATGGCGATCCGCCGGTGACTCTCGGCGGTGGTCCGGATCCTCTGGACGCTCAGCGACGAGACGTAGACGGCGGTGGCGTAGCCGGGCGTCGCGTAATTGACCATCTCGTCGAGGGCGAAGTCGCGGCTGGGCCGCTTGCGGTAGCGGAAGCCCCGGGACCCCTCGCTGGGCTCGCGGAACCACTCGTTGGGCTCGTCCGCGTAATTCAGGCCGAGGTCGTTGTCGATCGTCTTGGGGCAGAGCACGGCGGGCAGGTGGTCGCTCAGGGGCTGCATGCCGTTGAGCGTACCGTCGCCGCCGACGCAGATCAGGCCGTCGACCTTGAGCCGCTTCAGCCGGTCGGCCACCCGGGCGATGGTCTCGGTGTCATCGCCGTCGACGTAGTCGCGCGAGGCCCCCAGGAGCGACCCCCCTTTGGTGCCGTCGAGCTCGGGAATCCGGTGGGCCAGGGGGTTGAGATGGACGTGGGGGACCTCGGGGTTGAGCAGGCCGCTGAACCCCTTGATGATCCCGTAGACCTCGACCCGGGATTGGTTGGCCCGCTCGACGGCCCCCTCGATGGTCGCGTTGAGGGCCGGGGTGTCGCCGCCGGCGGTCAGGATGGCGATCCGCTTCATCGTGGTCATTGCCTTGGTGGTGCGGGGTGGATCGGTCGCGGTCGGCTGAGCCGAGGACGCCCCGGCGCCGGGGCGAGGGCCTCGGGCCGGGTTCAGACCAGGGTGAGGCCGGGGCCCCCTTCGAGCTCGACGACATCGCCGAGCGACATCTGCCGGCGCTTGCGGGTCTCGACCTCGCCGTTGACGCGTACCATCCCCTCGGCGATCAGGGCCTTGGCCTCGCCGCCGTGCATCACCCATCCGGCGAGCTTGAGGACCTGGGTCAGGTTGATCGCGCGATCACCGACGTTCAGTAGTTCCGTCATCGGTATGGCTCGCTCGCTTGAGCTCCTCTTCGGCGGCTTTGAGCAGCGGGAGGCCCTTCTCGGCCGTCCACTCGGGGCGCTTGGACTCTTCCACGAACGGAGCCAGGGCGGTGCCGGTCTCTTCCTTGATCGTCGGACCAACCGCGTCGATGACGCTGGCGACCAGCTTGCCGGTGGGGCTGGAGTAGATGGGGTCGTGCGTCTGGGGGGCGAGGCTGACCACGAAGAAGGTGACCACCACGCCGAGGATCGCACCCTCCAACCCGCCCAGGAGCAACCCGAGGTGCCGGTCGAATGCCTCGAACTTCATCTTCTGGAGGATCGCCCGGAACATCCAGGCCACGAGGAAAATGCCCCCCGAGACCACCGCGTAGGTCGTCATCATGGCCAGCGATCGGGCGATCACCGGATCGCTGCCGAAATTCGGGGCGAGTTCGGGGGCCAGCCTGTGCGAGGCGAAATAGCCCAGGATCAGCGAGGCGAGGCTGGCCAGTTGCCAGGTGACGCCCCGCCAGGCACCCCAGATCATCCCGCCGACCACCACGCCCGCCATGGCCGCGTCGTAATACGTGAGCGTCATCCTGACCTCCCGGGTCGACATCGTGGAAAATCGATCATCCGTGGACCCGCCGCCATCGTACCGGGACGCCGGCGAGGCGCAAAGGGAGGATTCGGCCGCCCCGGGCCCGGCCCGGCTCCCCGTCCCGCCGGCTCAGTTGTTCGGCAGCGGCCGGGCGAGCCCCTCGACCGAGTCCAGGCGTTCCCGGAAGTCGGCCATGCACTCGGCCAGGGGGCGCATGGCGCCGGGCTGGAGGGCATCGAGGCGGGGCGAGAGCAGGCCGCCGTTGAGCGGCCGGGGGGCCCCCTGACCCAGCTCGGCGGTGGTCTTGCCGACGATCAAGCCGGGGTCGAGGCCGAAGCCCAGGGCCAACCCCTTGGCGAAGGCGACCCGGTCCATCACCTCGGGACCGGCGACGTGGATCAGGCCCGAATGCTCGCGGTCGACCAGCTCGACGACCGCGTGGGCGACGTCGGGGCCGTAGCTCGGGTTGGAAATCTGATCCGTCGGGCATTCGAGCGTCTTGCCGGCGGCGAGGGCCTTGGCCAGTTGGTAGGAGAAGTTCTTCCCTTGCCGCTCGGGCCCGAAGACCCACGAGGTCCGGACGGTGAGCACCGAGTCGCCCAGGGCGTCGGCCAGGGCAACCTCGGCCTCGCGCTTGGACTGGCCGTACGCCGAGAGCGGGTTGACCGGCGACTCCTCGGTATAGGGGCCGGCGACGCCGTCGAAGACGTAGTCGGTCGAGAAGTAGACGAACCGGGCGCCCGACTCGGCCGAGGCCCGGGCGATGTTCAAGGGCTGCTCGACGTTGGCCGACCGGGCCTTGGCCGGGTCGCGCTCGCAGCCGTCGACCCAGGTGAACCCGGCGGGGTAGAAGACGACGTCGGGCTTCTGCTCGCGGATCCAGCCGGCCGAGCCTTCGAGGTCGGCGGCGTCCAGGTGGCTCAGGCCGGGGTAGGCGACGCTGGAGTACGTCCCGATGGCCCGATATCCCTTGGCGGCGAGGGCCCGGAGGAGCCACCCGCCGATCTGTCCCGACCCCCCCACGACCACGGCAGTATGGGCCATCAATGGAACCCCTTGCGGCGATGTTGGCTGTAGCGCTGGAGCGAGTCTTCGATGATCGGCAGGGCCATGTCGGAGGGCTGGATCATGTCCACCTCCACCGACTTACCTTCGAGCATCTTGTAATCCTGGAAGAAGCGGCGGAGCATGTTCAGGCGGTGCGGCGGCAGCTCGCTGGCCTCGCGGAAGCTGTTGAACTCCGGGTCGCCGACGGCGACGGCGAGGATCTTGTGGTCGGGCTTGCCGGTGTCGAGCATCGTCATCAGGCCGATCGCCCGCGCCGAGACCAGGGTCATCGGGGCGACGGCCTCCTGGCAGAGCACCAGGACGTCGAGCGGGTCGTCGTCCTCGGCGTAGGTCTGGGGGATGAAGCCGTAGTTCGCCGGATAGTAGACCGCCGAGTAGAGCACCCGGTCGAGCCTGAGCAGCCCGGTCTTCTTGTCGAGCTCATACTTGACGCTCGACCCCATCGGGATCTCCACCAGCGCGTTGAACTCGCGCGGCAGGTCCTCGCCGGGGGTGACGTCGTGCCAGGGGTGGAGCATCGTGTTCGGGCCTTACTCGTCGGGTGGAGTTCGGTCCGCAAGCCTGGACCGGCGACGAGTATAGCAGACCGGTCGGCCGCGACCAACCGGCCGTCAACGCCCGCCGAGCTGGATCACCAGGCCGCCGAGGACGACCAGGGCCAGGCCGAGCCAGGTCGAGGGGGGGACGGCCTCGCCGAACCAGAACCGGCCGGCGAGGACGCCGGCGATGGCGAACACCGCGACGTAGGTACCCAGGAGCCTCGAGAAGTCCCAGGGGATGAGGTTCACGGCCACGCCATAGGCGGCCAGCATCAAGGCACCGGCCCCGACCGTCGCCCAGGCCCGCCCCCGGAGGCCATGGCGGATGACGGCGTCGCCGCCGACCTCGAGGAGGGCGGCGGCGACGAAGGCCAGGCAGGGGAGGATGATCGATCCGGCTCGGCTCATGAGATCCTTAGGCGAGGCTGGCGACGAGGTCGTCGGCCAGGCGTTCGAGGACCTCGACGGTCATCTGGCAAGGCACGGTCGAGCGGCGGCGCGTGGCGTCGTCGAAGGCAACCCGCTGGAGCTGGAGCCCCCCCTGGCGGCGGAGCCGGACCTCGTAGAACGACCGGCGGTCGGCCCTGGCGGTGGGGTTCCGGCTCCGGAGCTCGGCCTCGCCAGCCTCGGCGTCGACTTCGAGGACGACCAGGGGTTCCATCAGGTACGACAGGCGGGCGGCCAGGCGGTCGCCCCAGGCTCGGAGGTCGGCGGTCGAGAGGTCGGCCACTCGGTTGGTCGCCTCGAACGCGAGAGAGGTGAACGCCAGGCCGACCGGCCCCCGGGCGGTCAGGGTGAGGGTGAGGCGGTGCGTATCCGTCTCGGCGGCGACGATCGAGGGCGGCGACGATTCGCCGATCGCGGGGGATGCCTCAACCGCGGCGACGATCTTTCGGCTCAGGGTCATGGGTCGTTCCTCCCAGGGGTCGGATGGTGTGGTCCGCCCCGTCGAATGACAAGAGGGTGGGCCGCCCGTCGACGCCGGTCTCGATGTGGACTGGCCGGGTCCAGAGGCGGTGGAGATGACGCAAAGTATCCTGCGCGTGGTCGACCTTCAGGTCGATCCCGGAATGCTCGTGCTGGAGGTAGAGCTCGCCCCGGTTCCGGTGGTTGCCGTCCTTGACCCGGATCACGGGCTGGCCGAAGTTGGTCAGCCCGAAGAGGAGGCGATCCTTGACCTTCTTGAACTCCCGGCTCTCGATCTCGTAGGTTTCCTGCTGGTCGTTGTGTTTGAAGCTGAACATATTGTGGCGCCGGCAGAAGTCAGGCGTCAGGAACGTGTCGACGAACGTGACGTCGTTGTGGATCTTGCGGACCTCGAAGATCTTCTTGCGGCCCAGGCCGGTCTGGCGGTCCCAGCGTCGGCGTTCCTCGTGGTCGTCGCAGGCGTCGTACTCGGGGCCGAACTGCCCTTTATCCCAGCGCTCCTCGATGTCGCGGAACAGCTCGATGCCGAGCTTGTACGGGTTCAAGCGGCCGGGCTGGGTGGCCATCGTCCCGGAGTGGTGGTCGGCGTAGTCGACCAGCTCGGAGGGTTCGAGGGTCCGGGTGGTCATGATCGTGGAGTGCCAGTAGGAGGCCCACCCCTCGTTCATGATCTTGGTCTGCCCCTGGGGGGTGAAGTAGTACGCCTCCTGGCGGACGATCTCCAGGACGTCGCGCTGCCAGGCGTTCAGGGGGGCGTGCTCGAGCAGGAAGAGCAGGACGTCGCGCTCGGGGGCCTCGGGGAATTGCTTGGCCTTGGCCTTCTCGTCCTCCTTGGCCTGGGCCTGCTCCTTGAGGAACCCGGCCGGGTTGACGTACGAGTCCATGTAGTCCTTGCTCTGGAACCGGACCGGGCCGGAGTCGCCCCCGTCGTCGGGCCGGAAGTCGTAGCGGCTGACGTCGTCGCGCCGCTTGATGAACGGCGAATGCATGTCGATCAGGTTTTCGAGCGACAAGCAACTGTCGATGAAATCCTCGACCGCCTCCTCGCCGAACCGCTCCATGTGCGAGCGGATCCGGTTGCCGTGGTTGGCGGTCTCGTCCATCATCTTGCGGTTCGTCTGGCCGAACCAGTTATTGTTCTTGAAGAAATCATTATGCCCGTAGACGTGGGCCATGACGAGCTTCTGGTCGACCCGCTGGTTGCACCGGAGGAGGTAGGCGTAGCACGGGTCGTTGTTGATGACCATCTCGTAGATCTTCTGGAGCCCGTAGCGATACCCCTTGGAGAGCTGCTCGTACTCCATGCCGAACCGCCAGTGCGGGTAGCGGGTGGGGAACCCGCCGAGGGCGGCGATCTCGGACAGCTCGTCGTAGTCGAGGACCTCGAAGACGGTGTCGTAGAAGTCGAGGCCGAAGTCGCGGGCGTGGGCCTCGATCTCGACCTGCAACTCGCGGAGGTCGGCCGGCAGGTTGTGTTCGGTGCTCATGGTGGACATGACGCTTCGCCTCCGCTTCGGGTCGAATCAGGCCTGGGCCAGGACTCTACGGACTTCGTTCTCGAGCAGCGATATCGGGACGATCCAGGGCTTCTCGGTCACCTCGATCACCAGGACCTCGGAGCCCGGCTCGCTCCAGTAGTGGCCGGCCAGGACGCCGATCGGGCTGGTCCCCCGGAATGCCCCGCTGTCGGGCGTCCCCTCGTAGCGGCCGTGCTTGGCCAGGAGCAGCGCCGCCCGCTCGAAGACGGACCGCCGCTCCTCGGCATCGCCGGGGTAAGGGACTCGGATCGTCGCCATCTCGTTCGCCTCGTCCGTTCCGATGTTGATCGCGTGCATCATTTGACGCGACCCGTCGCCCGTTCAATGGCCCCGGACCCTCGGGACCAGGACATCCTGGACCCAGCGGCGGAGTTCCTTGATCCACTGGGTCCAGGAGGGTGGGCCGGTCCGGGCGGCCCAGTCGAAGATCTCGGCCGCCGTCAGGAACGGGAAGGCCAGGCTCGCCTCCGCCCTCGCGTGCCGGCCATCCGGCCCCAGGACCAAGATCCGCAAACCATCAACGTCGCCGACCCAGACCTCGGGCACGCCGAGGCGGCGGAGAACCTCGACAGCTTGGTCGGCCTTGTGGGTGTGGACGACCTCGATGACCAGGTCAGGCGGCGGGTCGATGCTGAGGTCCATCTCCTCCTTGCCGTCCTTGGCGGCCATCACCGCGTGGTTGGCCAGGTAGAAGCTGTCGTCCGGCTGGACCCCGACTTCGAGATCGGGGCGGCGGCAGGTGGTCTCTCGGGTCGGCTCGCAGGGGATGTCCAGGCCGACGACGACCTCCCTCACGATCATCCCGAGCCGTTCGGTCCGGCGTTCATGGATCGGCGAGGGCGACATGAGGTAGAGATCCCCGTCGAGGTAGACCATCTGCGGCCGGGATCGATCGCCCCAGAGGCGGAGCATCTCCTCGTAGCCGGCCCAGCCGAGATGAGGGACCACGACCCGCTGATCGCCCTGGACGGGCGCGGCCGAGGGAGATTCGGTCGTGGGTGCGGGCGTCACTGTCGCCATCGCTCGGGCCCCTTGATCGCTACAATCGTCCAAAGAAATCGACCTGATGACGCTAGGAGCCCGGTCAGCCGCCGCGCCGCTGAGCGCGAGGGACGAGGACGTCCCTGACCCAACGTTGCACGTCTTCCATCCAGGTTAGCTCGGGGGTGTCCCAGGGCTTCTTCATCCATTCCAGGACGTCCGCCGCGGTGAGGTCGGGCAGGGCAACACTCGAGGCGACCCGGGCATACCGGCCGCTCGGCCGGAGGGCCCGGATGATCAGTTCCTCTTCGTCGCAGACCCAGACTTCGGGGACACGGATGCGCCGATAGACCCTCAGGGAATCGTCGGCCTTGTGCGTGTGGACCACCTCGATCGCCAGGTCCGGCGGCGGGTCGACCCGCAAGTCGATCTCGGTTTTGCCGCGGATGCGGGCCTCGTTGGCGAAATAGTAGGTATGATCCCCCTCGACGCCGCCCCGCTTGGTTCGCCATCGAAAGGTCGTCTGCCCGGCGTGGAGGCAATGGACGCGGAGGCCGAGGGCCACCAGGGTCACGAAGATCCCGATCCGCTGGCTCAGGCGTTCGTGGAACATCGCGGGTGACACGAGGGAGAGATCCCCATCGAGGTAGATCAATTTGGGCCGCGATCGATCGCCCCGGACCCGGAGCATCGTCAGGTAGCCGCGCCAGCCGATGTTGCGGAGGACGACGCACTGGTCGCCCTCGACCGGCCCGGCCGGCGTCGAGGTCGCTTTGGGTGTCGAGGTCGCCGTCGCCATCGCCTTGGACCCTCCTGGGATGAGCCCCGAGTTACCGCCCCCGGCCGAGGAATTCCTTGATCGACTCGTAGATCCCGTCCTTGTTGCGGATCTCGGAGAGGGCGAGGTTGGGGACGTGCTCGAAGGCCTCTTCGAGCTCGCGGTAGAACTCGCCGGAGCCGTAGGGCGACTCGACCTGGCCGTAGCCGAAGAGGTTGCACTTGGGCAGGATCTGGTCGCGGAGCAGGCCGACGCAGGTGCGGTTGTCCTCGCCCCAGTTGTCGCCGTCGGAGAAGTGGAGGACGTAGATGTTCCAGTCGGCCACCGGGTGGTCGGCCTCGATGATCTTGTGGGCCAGGTTGTAGGCCGAGCTGATCCGGGTCCCG
>JAABUQ010008717.1_pt1 | contig 14076 bp, 13 predicted proteins | sample 5560001 | NCBI WGS metagenome assembly JAABUQ01 (sample SAMN10711888, study PRJNA513371) | rock metagenome | isolation source: Antarctica rocks | place: Antarctica: Victoria Land, Finger Mt nord | collected 2015-12-18
CGCGTGTTCCTAGCCAACGCGGACGGGAGCATGGATGTGCTCGACGCGCGCAGCGGCGCCGGCCTGCGTACGATTACGGCGCCTACGCCGGACAACATGGCCGGCATCAACGGGGTTGGGATCGTGAGCGCCGCGGTGGACGAGCAGGCTGGCCGCGTCATCGTCGGTGAGACAACGGCCGCCGGGGCCGGCGCCGGCCTCGGCGGCCACGTCGGTATCATGGACACGACCACGGGTAGAACGCTGGGCGACATCGCGCTACAGGCGCAACCGATGGCGCTCGCCGTAGCCGCGCGCGCCGGCCGGATCTTCGTCCTGGAAAGCCATGGGGGTGACGCGAACGTCGCGAGCAGCGTCGACGTGATCGACATGGCGCGCGGAACTCTACGACACGCGGCGACGTTCAACGCGTTCATGAGCGCGATGGGCGTCGACGAGAAGACCGCGCATGTGTTTGTCGCCGGCCTCAACACCGTGAGCATGCTTGACGCCGACGGGACGCTCCTGCGCACCGTGGCTTTGCCGGCCCGCTAGCCGCGAGAGCACTCCCTGGTAAGCTGTTGTTACCGATGTCCCGTCTGGCTGGAGTAGGTACTCTCGAAGATTTTGTCGGCGTTGCCGGCCTCGAAGCCGTCGCGGCGGTGCTCGCGCCCGATCCGCCCCCTGGGCAGGTCCCGGTACTGTGGCAGCACGCGGCGCTCGGCGAACTCCACGTACGAGCCGCTGATACCGTGCGTCTCGCCGCCGGCGAACGTAGCCTCGATCATCTCGGCCACGGTCGAGCTCTGCAGCAGGCCCCCGTCGGGGCTCGTCTTGATCTTGCCGCCCGCGTCGTTGAGCGTGAAGCCGTGCCCCTCGAGGAAGCGGTTGAAGCCGGCGACCGTGTCGTATCCGGCGGGCAGGTTATGCACGCTGACGGTGAAGTGATTCAGGTAGTAGCGGTTGTAGATGACCCAGGCCGCGTACTCGCTCTCCTCCTGCAGGCGCGCGTAGTCCGCCCAGGTGGGCAGGCGCCATAGCGCCCGGTGCAGGAAGGCGTCCACGGCGGCCGCGTCGTCGAGATCCAGCGCGTCCACGGGGTCGCTCGCCACCTCGTTGGTGTAGGAGGTGATGATGCGCTGGGCCTCCGAACTGAGGTCGCCGACGCGCAGTTCGGACACGAAGATGCGCGGGTAGCGCGGCGCGGGCGGGCTGTACCAAACGGCGTCGAGCTTCTTGCCCGGAAAGTCGTACGGGTCGCGCCGCTCGTAGCCGTAGTGCAGGAAGATCTTCTCGAACGAGCGGATACCGAGCTGCGGCACGCCCATGGTGCGGAAGGCGATGTGATCGTTCTCGATGTCCTCGGACCGCGCGATCAGGCCGTCCGCGACCATCGCCACGATGATCGCGCCCACGTCGGGCACGCGCTCCTGGTAGCGGCGCATCAGGCCGGCTAGGACTCCGTCGAGGGTCCGCAGGCGGTTGGCCTCGGGTATGCTGACGGTCACGCTCCTATCTCCCCGACGTGATAATCCTGTTTAGACTCGGCTGGCTGCTGTCCCACGGCGCGTGCGAGAGCGTTAGCGACGAAGAGATCGAGACCAATCCCCTCGGCATCGGCAGCCACGGCGAGCGGGCGGCGCAGGCTCTTAGAAACGCGCACGTCAAATGTTTCGCCATAGGCGTCAACGGATACAGGTAAGGGTATACTCCGCCCGTCCTCCAAGGCCACTACAAGCCAGGCCAGTTGCGCGTCGCGAATCATCTCTATCGACTCATCAAGCGTATCGCCTTGACTGATGCACCCCGGTAGTTCGGGCATAATCACGACATAACCGCCCTCCACTGAGGGGATCAACTCAATACGATACGGCAAGGCCATGTAGTCCTCAACCGTCCGCCTCGCCGTCTTTTCCGTCGCCACCATCTATCGTTTCCTCTGCTGTATCCTGCGCTCGTCCCGCGTCAATGTAGGACAAGGCAAGCAGCACATATTCCGGCTTCAGGAAGGGTTGCCGCTGTGGAACAGCGAACTGGTCTTCTCCTCGTGTGTAGACTCGATGAGAAGTGCCGCGTTGTCGCCACGCGAAGCCTTCCGCTACAAGCACGATGTGCAAGTCCTCGGGGCGCACGTTCCTGGGATTGCGTCGCATCGCCTCGGTGCGCTTGTCCCGTTTCGCCATCCCCACCTTCCCCTCACGATATCAAGCCCAGCGATTAGAAGCCAGAAAAGCTGTGCCATGCAGGCGCACAAAGAGAACTGTCAGCCCAGGGCTTGCGCTAAATCCGCGCGGAGGTCGGCCTCGTCCTCGATGCCGACGGAGAGGCGGATCAGGCCGTCGGAGATGCCGATGTCCCGGCGGCGCTCGGGCGGGATCGAGGCGTGCGTCATACTCGCTGGGTGCTCGATCAAAGACTCCACCCCTCCGAGGCTCTCGGCCAGGGTAAAAAGCTTCGTCTTACCGAGCACGCGGTAGGCATCTTCTTGTCCGCCCACGACCTCGGCCGAGATCATGCCGCCGAACAGACTCATCTGCCGCGCGGCCAGGGCGTGGTCGGGATGGCTCTCCAGCCCCGGATAGATCACGCGCGCAATGCGCGGGTGCCCGTCGAGGTAGCGCGCGATTGACCCCGCGTTGGCGCTGTGCTGGCGCATGCGCACGGCCAGCGTTTTGACGCCGCGCAGCACGAGCCAGCAGTCGAAGGGGCCGGGCACGGCTCCGGCGGCGTTCTGGATGAAGCGCAGCCGCTCCGCCAGCCCGTTGTCGCGCGCCACCAGGGCCCCGAGCACCACATCACTGTGCCCACCGAGGTACTTGGTGGCCGAGTGCAGCGCGAGGTCGGCCCCCAGCGCGAGCGGACGCTGCAGGTAGGGGCTGGCGAAGGTGTTGTCGACCACGAGCAGCGCGCCGTTTTGAGCGCCCTCGCGCGGATCACCGCCGGACGTCACGCCTTCGATGCCGGGGACGGGCGGGACGCCCGCGCTCCCACGACCGGTCACACCGCGCACACTATCATTGTGCGCTCTGATGGCAGCGGCGACGGCCGCGATGTCGACCACGCGCAGCAGCGGGTTGGTCGGCGTCTCGACCCACACCAGGCGCGTTTCGGGGCGCAGGGCGCGCGCCACGTTGGCGGGGTCGGTCGCATCGACGTAGTCGACGGTCACGCCGAAGTTAGCCAGTAGGCGGTTGAACAGGCGCGAGGTGCCGCCGTAGAGGTCGTCGTGCGCCACCATGTGGTCGCCGCTCTTAAGCAGGTAGGTGACGGCCGACTCCGCGCCGAGCCCCGACGAGAAGGCGAGGCCGTGCGCGCCGCCCTCGAGCGAGGCCAGGCATTGCTCCAGGGCCGTGCGTGTGGGGTTGCCGCTGCGCGCGTACTCGTAGCCCTTGTGACCCCCCACCCCTTCCTGGGCGAAGGTCGAGGTCTGGTAAATCGGCGTCGTCACGGCGCCGTAGGCGGGGTCAGGCTCCTGCCCCACATGGATGGCGCGGGTGGCGAAGCCCCACGCGTCCTCGCCGTGTCCCCGCCGCTCCCCCGCCCCAGTCTCCCGGCTGGCGGCCATTAGCGCCTCCCGTCGCGGTGGGCGGCGAACTCGAGCAGGTCAAGGCGCGTGATCAAGCCGACCGGGCGCTCGTCGTGGGCCACCACGAGGGCACCAGCGCCGTTGAGCAATTGCTCGAAGGCCTGCTCCATGTCGCTGCTGTCCTCCACAGCGGGGAAGGGCGGTCCCATGGTCGTGCTGACGTCGGCGTCGACCTTCCCCGGGTCGCGGTAGATGCGGTCGAGCAGGGCGTGCTCCTCGATGGAGCCGATCATGGCGTCCAGGGTCAGCGGCGCGCCCTCCGCCCTCTCCTCGAAGACGGGCATCTGCGAGATGCCGTAGCGCTGCAGCGCGTCGATGGCCGCGCCGACCTTTTGGCGCGGCGTGGCGTAGACGAGCGGCGGCATCTCGCCCTTGCGCGCGAGCACGGCGTCGGCCACGCGACGGGCGGGGAAGCGCTCCAGGAAGCCGTTCTGGCGCATCCAGTCGTCGGAGAAGATCTTGCTGAGGTAGTTGCGGCCGGTATCGCACAGGATGGTCACAATCGTCTTGTCCTCGCCCAATTCCTGCGCGATGCGCAGCGCGCCGTAGACGTTAGTGCCGGCCGAGCCGCCCACCAGCAGGCCCTCCTCGCGGGCCAGGCGCCGCGCCGTGGTGAAGGAGTCGCGGTCGCTCACGCGAACCCAGCGGTCGACGACCGAGAGGTCGGCCGTTTCGGGGATAAAGCTCTGCCCGATGCCCTCGACCTTGTAGGGTTTGGGCGTGTCGCCGGAGAAGATGGAGCCCTCGGGGTCGACGCCGACGATTAGCACGTCGGGGTTACGCTCCTTGAGGTAGCGACCCACGCCGCTGATAGTGCCGCCAGTGCCCAGGCCGGACACGAACACGTCGACCTTCCCGCCGGACCCCTCCCAGATCTCGGGTCCGGTAGAGCGGTAGTGCTCGTCGGGGTTGGACATGTTGGCGAACTGGTTGGGCTGGACGGCGCCGGGGATCTCGTGGGTAAGGCGGTCGGCCACGGAGTAGTAGCTCTCGGGCGACTCGTGCGGCACGGAGGTCGGAGTGATCACGACCTCGGCGCCGTAGGCCTTGAGCAGGGCGATCTTCTCCTCGCTCACCTTGTCGGGCATCACGAAGACGCACTTGTAGCCCTTGATGCTGGCGGCCTGCACGAGGCCGGTGCCGGTGTTGCCGGCGGTCGGCTCGACGATGGTCCCGCCGGGCTTGAGGCGGCCGGCGCGCTCGGCCGCCTCGATCATACTGACACCAATGCGGTCCTTGATCGAGCCGCCGGGCTGCAGGTGCTCGGCTTTGCCCAGAATGGTGGGGCGCACGCCGCGCCCAATGCGGCTCAACCGGATCAGCGGGGTGCCCCCCACCACGTCCAGCACCGAATCGTATACATGCATTCCTTGAATCTCCCGTATATTTTGTCCACTCCCACATACTATAGCGCGTCTTCACGCATCATCAATACTATCCCTTCCAGTGGCGGTCATGTCGCCAGCGTCCGCGTCTGGGTGCGGCGCCCGACCCAAGCCCGCGCGCCGTAGACGAGCGGGATGGCCGCGACCGTGACGAGCATTTTGTTGAGGTACTGCCCTGCCAGCAATTGCAGCAGCGCGTTCCCCACCAGTGGGGGCGAGTAGGCGAAGTGCGAGAAGACGAAGGTGTCGACGGCGAGGCTGACCGCGTTGCAGGCCAGCACGTAGCGCCACACCGGCCAGCGCAGCGTGAGCGTCTGCATCACGACGTCGGTCGTGCCGGAGCAGGCCAGCGCGCCCAGGCTGGCGAAAGTGATCTGCCCGACCCCACCGTTGCCGGGGATGAGCGCGAACACGAGCGAGGCCGTGGCGCCGAGCAGGATCGCGGCGATCGTGGCGCGCCGGCCGTACTGCCGCCGGATATAGTCGTAGACGACGAAGCTGAAGGCGAAGGTCAGTGTGCCCGCGTCGTCCATCAGCGGGCCGATATGCACGAAGAACTGGGCCAGGTAGTTGGCGGTGAAATCAAGCACGGCGGCCAGTGCGATCGCGGCCGCCATCGTCCGGCGTTGCGTCAACGGGATGTCACTCCTAATCTTGGAAGTCGATAGTCGATAGTCGATAGTCGATAGTCGATAGTCGATAGTCGATAGTCGATAGTCGATAGTCGATAGTCGCTAGTCGATAGTCGATAGTCGATAGTCGATAGTCGATAGTCGATAGTCGATAGTCGATAGTCGATAGTCGATAGTCGATAGTCGATAGTCGATAGTCGATAGTAACGATTGTATCCGTTTTCGACTATCGATAGTCGATCGTGGGCGCGCCCCGAGATGGTGAGACGCGGCCCCGACCGTGCCCCGTCCAGGCTCCGCCCGTCCGTTGCACGGCCCGCACCCCGTGCCGCGTCCGTGCCGCACTCCGTGCCGCGTCCGTGCCGCGCACGGCCCTCGCCCGTCCACCACCCGTGCAACGCCGTGCAACGCCGTGCTCCGTCGCCCCTCGACGGCCCTGCCCGCATGGGCGCGTTGCGTGTCCCAGTGACAGGGCTAGTGTAACATGGATCGGGCGGCTGTCAAGGGACCGCGCGCGGTGGGGGTGTCTCGCCCCCGGACGCGGGGGCGTGTCGATATCATACGCCGTGTGTGGTGGTGATGGCCCCGTCTCGCCCCCGGACGCGGGGGCGTGTCGCGGGCGGCCCGGCCCCAGGGACGAGACCGCCGGCATCGACAGGCGGGCCAGGGAGCGCGGGTGTGAGGGCCACGCCCGCGCCAGCCCGCCCAGCGCGGTGGCCATGGTGAGCGCCGTGGCAAGGCTCGTGCATTATCTATCCGCTTGTCGTACGCGGGAAGGCCCTCTGGGAGCGCCGGCGCTCGTTTCACTGCTGGCGGGCAGACCCCTGCCGGCGGGACGCCAGCGCTCCCAGGAACGCTACTTCACGAGCCCTGGGCGCCATGGCGGCGCTTGAGAGCGCAGGGCAGCGGACGGACCTCACACGGTCGGTGTGTCGGCGCTCCGCGCGGCCTGACCGGGCGCGACGACCGGCGCGCCCGCCCTGTCACGGTCCGTCGTCTACCATGACCGTGTACGGTCAGCCCGCGTCTCACAATCGGGGGGCGCGCCCGCCGCCTGAGCCCTGGCGCCTGACGCCTCTTACCCCGCGGCCGGCCCGATGTGGAACAGGATGCCGGGGATGTAGAGGGCGCTCAGCACGGCCAGGACGGCCGTGGAGGCCCAGGCGATGGCGTTGAAGAGGGGGCCGTTGGTGTGGCGGCCCATCAGGCGGCGGTTGTTGACCAAGCGCAACACGAACACGAGCACCATGGTCAGCACGATGCCGTTGATGGCCTGCAATTGCACCAGCACGGGGACCAGCAGGCGCGCCGGCACGGCGAGCGACACGAGGACGGCCAGCGCGATCAGCCCCGTGAAGATGCCGTTGAAGACCGGCGCCTCCTGAAACGTCTTGTCTACGCCGCTCTCGAAGCCGAAGACCTCGCAGACGGCGAAGGCCGTGGAGAGCGGCAGCACCGCCGCCGCCAGTAGCGAGGCGCCGAAGAGGCCGATCGCGAACAGGATCTTGGCCCATGAGCCTAGCACGGGCTCGAGCGCCCCGGCGTACGCGCCAGCGTCGGTCAGGTTCGTGGGATCGACCTTGCCGTAGAGCGCCGCGGCGGTGGCCACGATGATGAACACGGCCACGAGGATGGCGAAGAGCGAGCCGATCACGACCGAGTCGCGCGTCTGACGGTAGGTCGACATCGTGGCGCCCTGCTCGACGACCGAGGACTGCACGAAGAACTGCATATAGGGGCTGATCGTGGTGCCGACCAGCGCGATCAGGAAGGCGATGATGCCAATGTCTTTGGGGCCGCCCAGGGTCGGGGTGACCACGGCGTGCGCGACCGCGCCCCAATCGTGCTCGCCTTTGAGGGCCGCGGGGATGTAGGCGAAGAAGACCAGCGTCATCACCAGCAGCACGCGCTCGACGGGGCCGCGTGAGCCCTTGGTGATGAGCCACCACAGTCCGATCGCCGAGAGCACGACCACGATATAGGGCAAGAGGGCGCCGACCGCGGTGCCTCGTAGGGCCTGCTCGCCCGCGATGACGCGCGTGGCCGCGTTGATGCCGACGAACTCAGAGATGGTGATGGCGCCGTTGGCGACGAGCAGCCCGACCATGGCCAGCGTGGCCCAACCGATGCCGAACTCCTCGCGGATCAGGTCGGAGAGCCCCTTGCCGGTGACGGCGCCCATGCGCGCGCACATCTCCTGTACCACGATCAGGCTGACCGCCGTGATGACCATGGCCCAGAGGAGCTTGTAGCCGTAGGCGGCGCCGGCCTGCGCGTACGTGGCGATGCCGCCGGCGTCGTTTCCGGCGCTGGCCGTGATGAGACCGGGCCCCATCATAGCGAGGTAGGCCAGCGCGCCACGGCGCGGCGCGCGTACGCGAGGCAGGCGCGGCGCGAGGCGGCGTACACGGACGCGTGGGCGCAGGCGGCGCACGGTGCGGTCTATCTGCATAGAGTTCCTCAATCTACGATCCGCGGTATAGAGTATTGTGCGCACAGCGGTAGCGCACAGAAGTGTAGGGCCTACCGCAGGCTATCACGCGGCCCACGGGGTGCGCAACGGGGCGCGATAGTATAACCCTACCGTTCGTGCGTATAGAGGGCGGCGAGTCTCCGAACCGCCTCCGCGAGGCTCTCGCGCAACTCCTCGGGCTCGAGCGCCTCTACCAACGCGCCGCACCCCAGGAGGGCGCGGCGCGCGTCGTCGATGCGCTCGAACGTGACGGGTATGGCGCGCCGGCCCCGCGCGTCGGGCGGCGCCGCTCGCTCCATGTGGATGGCGACCTCCTCTCCCAACAGGGTCTGCAGACGCGGCAGCGCCGCCGGCGCGACGCGCACGACGACCTCGTACGCCGGGATGCCGCGCTCGAACGCGTCGCGCCAGGCGGCCCAGTAGGACGGTAGATCGAAGCGCTCGGGGCGCGCGAAGCAATCGTCGAGCAGCGTCGCTTCCTGGATGCGCGCGACGCGGAAGACGCGCAAGTCTCCCGCGTCGGCGGCCACGAGATACCACACGCGCGCCTTCGCCACGAGCCCCAGCGGCTCTACCGCGCCGGCGGTCGTGGCCCCGTTGCTCCGCCGATATGTCAGATGCAGCCGCCGCTCCTGCCAGACCGCCTCGTGGGCCACGGACAGATAGGGCGCCGGCTCGGGGGTATGGAACCACACGTCGGGGTCGAGGTGGATGCGCGCGAGCGACCGCTCGGCGTCGCGCCGTGAGGCGTCGGGGAGGGCGGCCAGCAGCTTCAGCAGGGTGGCCTCGCCGGCGTCGCCGAGCCCGAGGTCGGCCAGGTATCCCGCCGCGCGCGCGACGAACAAGGTACGGGCCTCCGTCTCGGTCAGCCCCGTCAAATCGGTGCTGTAGCCCTCCACGAGGGCGCAGCCGCCGTGGCGCCCGCGCTCGATATAGACCGGGACGCCGGCCGCGCCCAGGGCATCCAGGTCGCGGTAGATGGTGCGCTCCGATACCTCGAGGCGCCGCGCCAGTTCCCTGGCCGTCATGCGGCCGCGCGCCTGCAGCAGCAGCAAGATAGAGAGGAGCCGGTCCGCGCGCATCCCTCAGGCCTCCTTACGCTCTTAATTATCCACACCCATTTTATCCTGACACAGGGTGTCAAGATATGCGTGCTATGCTGTCCCTGCCGGCCGCCTATGACCGACGACCTCGACTATCGACCAAGGAGACGTACACTATGACGCCGACGATTGCTCTCGTCACCATCCTGACCGACGACGCCCCGGCCCTGACGCGCTTCTACCGCGATGTCCTCGGGTTCTCCCTGGTGGAGGAGCAGGAGCCCGGTGAGTATGTAGAGTTCCGCTCGCCGGGGGTGCGCTTCGCCCTCTGCGCCCGGCGCGTCATGTCCGAGGCCACGCGCCATCCCTCGTACGCCGAGCCCAGGCATGGGCAGTCCTTCGAGCTGGCCTTTCCGCTGCCGACGCCCGCGGAGGTCGACGCGGCGTACGCCGGCATCGTCGCCAGGGGCGCGACGCCCGTGCAGGCCCCGGCGGACATGCCGTGGGGCCAGCGCGCGGCCTTCTTCGCCGACCCAGACGGCAATATCCACGAGCTCTTCGCCGGCCTGGCGTGACGCATCGGATGTTGGTCAAGCTTTTCTCGGCGTTGTTCGGTCCGATATAGAGTAAAGACTGACACGATGCTGTCAATCATCCCGCCGTACACTGTCTACAACAAGCGGACGGCACGACGTATAGAATGGGCGTGATACAACATGATGAGCGATACAGATACGAAGGCCCTGTGCGACCGGAGGCTTGCGCGCTGGCGACAGACAAGTGAAACGCGCATCCCCGACCCCGACGCCGCGGCGCGACTTATCGCGCGCGTCGGGGTCGCCACGCTCTATCCTGTGTCGCCCGAGTTGCCGAATCTCTTCCACGCCTACGTGGGAGACCCCGACAGGGGGACCGATTCGGGGTGGGATACCCCGTCGGGCGAGGTTTACGCCTGGCGCTGGGCGCTTGGCCGTCAAGAGGCGGCCTTTTACACAGCCATCGTGCGCGGCCGGCCCACCTGGGTGTACTGGGACCTGCTGCCCGCGGTTATCCGCCTGTGCGGGGAGTTGCGCATGCCCGACGAGCTCTATGACGTGGGGGCGATTTCCGGCGACGCCTATCGCGTGGCGCAGGCGTTGGAGGAGTCTGGCGGCGTGCTCGGCACGGGCGAACTGCGCAAGAGGGCCGGGTTCCCAACCGGGAAGGAGCAGCGCGCCGCCTACCTGCGGGCCGTCCACGAACTGGATACGCGCCTGCTGCTGGCCAAGGTCTTCGACGAGAACGACGAGGACATGCGTCACGCCCTGGTGCGCGAACGCTACCCGCGGCACGTCGCCGCGGCCGAGGCCCTGACGCGCGAGGAGGCGCTGGACCTGCTGCTCGCCGCCTACCTACCCCACGCCGTCTACGCCGCGCCCACTCCGCTGGCAAAGGTGTTGAAGATACCCGAGGCCGAACTTCGCGCGGGACTGGAGCGCGCGGTCGCCGGGGGTACAGCCGTCGCGGTGACGCTGCCGGGTAATAAGGGCCTATGCTACGTGTGGCGCGAATAGAGAAGGAGGCTTTAGCCGTGCATACGAGCCGCTATGCGGACGGCGACCACGTCTATTTCGTGCTCTCCGATGTCGACCCGGCCTACCACGAGGCCGCCCGCGACCTTGCCTTTGCCCCCGGCCCGACGGAGGGCACTTTCGTGCGCGGCTTCCCGGCGGACACGCCGCACCTCGCAAAGATCTACGGCGCCTTCGCGCGCGCCGTCGAGGAGATGATCCTGCAGACGGCGCGTGTCCGCCCCGTCCCCTGGGAGCGTGCCCTGGACGAGGTCCTGCGCCTCGTCGCCCCGCACGACCTCGACTGGTGGCTGGTCGGTAGCGCGGCGCTGGCGGCGCGCGGGCTCGATGTGCGGCCGCGCGACCTAGACCTGAGCGTGGCCGGCGCCGACGCGCAACGGCTCGGTGACGCGCTGTTGGACTACCTGATCGAGCCCGTCGTCCCCGTGCGGGGCTGGTGCTGCGACTGGTTCGGACGCGCCTTCGTCGGCGCCCGTGTCGAGTGGGTCGGTGGCGTGGACGCGCGGGCGGACACGCCGCGGGTGAGCGACTTCGGGCCGATAGCCGCGGATCGCCTCGATACGGTAACTTGGCAGGGTCATACCCTGCGCGTCCCGCCCCTCGCCCTGCAGCTACAGGTGAGCGAGCGCCGCGGGATGGCCGACCGCGTCACGGAGATAAAGCGCGCGATGGGAGCCGGGGCGTGACGGCACGTAAGGGCACATGCTCGTGCGGGGCGCGGGGAGATAATCGATATGAGCGAGCGTGAGAACCAGCGGGACGATGACATTGCCCTAAACGACAGCGGAGCGAGTGTGTTGCCACCTTTGGGAACGTCGACGTGTGGAAATACTGGTACCATGCCGAGAGGCGGACGAGAACTTGCCCGCTATTGAGAGTGCTCGTCGCGGGGGAGGATAAATGTCGGCGCCGGTGTGGCGCAATCGTGTGGTACTAACCGTTTCGCTCGTCGTCGCCGTCAGCTACACGGGGATCGGCATGGTAGTGCCCGTGCGTCTCCTCTACGCCCAGTCCCACGGCGCCTCGCTCGCCGTCATCGGCGCCATGGCCTCCGCCTTCCTGCTCGCCAATTTCATCTTCCAATACCCGACCGGCTGGTTGGCTGACCGCTGGGGGCGCAGGCCTGTCATGCTCTGTGGCCTCGGCGCGCAGGTGGCGCTCGCGTTCGCCTACCTTGCGATCACGGACCCAATCGCGTTCGTGGCCTTGCGCTTCATCGAGGGCGCGGTCGCCGCTAGCGTGCTGCCCTCCGCCCGCGCCCTGATCGCGGACAACGCGGCGCCTGAGGAGCAGGGCCAGGCCTACGGACTCTTCGGCGCGTGCCTCAACGCGGGCTTCCTGCTCGGACCGGCGCTCGGCGGCGTCATAGCGGGCCTCGGCTACGCCAGCGCCTTCGTCGGCTCCGGCCTGCTGCGCCTCGCCGCCCTCGCCCTCGTGCTGCTCGTCGTACACGACGACCGGCGCGGGCGTCAGCGCGAGGGCCACGCAGGCCGGGAGCGGCGACTACCGCCCGCGACATCCCGGCGCGCCCTTCTCGCCGCGCCGCTGGTGGGCGCCTACATCCTGGCGGCGGGCGACAACCTGTACTTCGGCTTCGACCTCGCCCTGATGCCGCTGTGGTTGCGCGGCCATCTGGGCGCCACCGTCACGGCCATCGGCCTGGTCTATGCCGTGTGGGCGGTACCCAACATACTGGGGGCGCCCCTGGGCGGCCGGCTCGCCGACCGGCTGCGGCGCTCGAGCCTGATCCTCGTCGGCGGCCTGCTGCAGGCGCCGCTCTACGTGAGCTACGGCCTGCTCACGTCGCTTGCGCCGCTCGTCGTGCTTTTCGCCCTGCACGGCGTCGTCTACGCGCTCATGCAGCCGGCGGTGGACGCCACCCTCGCCGCGGCCGCGCCGCCAGGCCTACAGGCGCGGGTCCAAGGGCTCTACAGCGCGGTGGGCCTGGCCAGCGCCTTTGTCGCCGCGAACGCGCTCACCGTACTCTACGGCATCGACTACCGGCTGCCGCTGTTTGTCATGGCGGCCGGCTTCGGGCTCTGTGTCCTCGTCGGCGGGACGCTTATCCGCCTGGCCGAGCGCCATGGCGGTAGGACCGCGGACGCGACCGCCGCTCAACACGGCGTGGCGCGGTAGCGGGTAGGGTCAGCACGCCTATCGTTTTGGTCCACCAGATCGTCCCACAGGGCATCGGAGGGCTGCTCAACAGTCGCCATCGGCGATACTCCTTGGCCCGCTATAGAGCGCCGCGACGGCCTGTGCGGCGGCGACGACCCTGTCGCGCACGTCGGGCGGGTTAAGCACGGTGACCGCCGCGCCGCGCGCCAGGGCGTAAGCCGTGGCCTCCGCGGCCGATTCCAGGAGGACGAGAACCACGGCGCACCCATCCTCGTCTTCCCGCAGCACTGTCGCCTCGGCGACCTCGCGCCGGCCGGACGCGGCCACACGTAAGGTCAGCGCGAACGGCTTGGTCTGCTCTTCGAAGCGCCGGCGGGCCTGCTCCCAGTAGGCCTGCAGGTCGAAGCCGGGGCGCGGCCGCACCGTTTCCTCGCGCACCGTCAGGTCCTCGATGCGGTCGACGCGGAAGGTGCGGAAGTCGCGGCGCACATGACAGTAGCCGACGAGATACCAGGTCCCCGCCTTGCAGACGAGCCCGTGCGGCTCGACGCGGCGCCACGAGGGATCGGGTCCACTGGAGCGCCCATAGAGCAGGTCGAGTTGGCGCGCGCCCCACAGGGCGGCGCGGACCGTTTCCAGATGCGCGGTCGTGGCCGGCCGGCGGTACCACGCCGTGGTGTCGAAGAGGATGCGCTCGCGCGCGGCGCGCACGTCCGCCCGGTACTCCTCGGGCAGCGCCGCCTCCAGCTTGACCAGGGCGCGGCGCAGCCCATCCTCGCTCTCGAACAGGCGGTAGCCGCTGGCCACGGAGCCGCCGAGGGCCAGAGCCACGGCCTCTTCGCTGGTGAAGATGGTGGGGTCGAGGCGATAGTCCTCGGGCAGGTAGTAGCCGCCGCCCGGGCCGTAGTCCATCGCCACGGGGACATGCGCCAGCGAGAGCGCGTCCATGTCGCGGTAGATGGTGCGTGTGGAGACATCCATGATCGTGGCGAGGCGGTCGGCCGTCATCTTGCCGCGCGCCTGCAGCAAGAGGGTGATGGCCACGAGTCGCTCAGTTTTCCGCATGGCGACATGGTAACACAGAGAGGCTGACAGGTGTGTGTCAGCGTTTTTGAGGGACCTACGACCGCGGTCGTAGGTCCCTCAAAAGACTGACAGACTGTTGTCACACACCCTGTCGTATCATGTATTTGTGGGGGGAAGGGGGGACCGCGCTCTCCGGACCGCACAGTCGAGGAAGGAGCACGATGATGAGCAACTGGCAAGACGGTGACTGCTACACGATGTAC
>JAABUQ010008718.1_pt1 | contig 14070 bp, 6 predicted proteins | sample 5560001 | NCBI WGS metagenome assembly JAABUQ01 (sample SAMN10711888, study PRJNA513371) | rock metagenome | isolation source: Antarctica rocks | place: Antarctica: Victoria Land, Finger Mt nord | collected 2015-12-18
GAAGACGGCCGAGCGCGGCTATGACCGCTCCCGCGCCGCCCTGTGGCAGCGCCACGCTTTCGCCTGCGCGGCCTACCACGGCCAGCGCGCCGCGCGCGGCATCCCCGAGCCGACCCGGCTTGATCCTCTCTGCGGCGCGGCGGGCCTGGCTGCCAGCCTGCGCTCGCTCGGCCTGCCCTACGACAAGAAGACCGTCCTGGCCGCCTGCCGCGTGACCGGGCGGGGCAGCACCTCGCAGGACCTGCTGGATGCCGCGCCCAGGCTTCATGTCCATGCGGTCGCCGTCACCGCCGACGACCAGGGGCTGAGGCTGCTACCCAAGCCGCTGGTAGCCTATGTCGAGCACGACCACTTCATCTCGGTCATCAAGGCGGACAACAAGGGCGTCTCTTACCTGTGCTCGGACTGCGGCATGTGGCCGGGCGGGCGCGTCAACCTGAGCTGGGCGCAGTGGCACCTGCTGGAAGCGACGCTCTACATCACCGTGACGCGGCCCGGCAGCCACGCTGACGGGGCATTGGCCGCCGCACTTGCCCCTGATCCTTTCGCGCCGCCAATGGCCGCCCGCAATTATCCTGTGCGCGTCAGCTTCAACGGGGACCTGTCCGCCCTGCATTCATCGCTGCGCCTGCACCTGCCGGCGCTCTCGCTGATGCGCGGCCACGTCTTCCGAAAAGTGGGGGGCAGAGTGGCCCTGTGCGGGCTGACGGTGAGTTCCCTACACTGCTGCCCGGAGCCTTGTCCCAAAGACAAACCCGGCAAAGGGAAGGGAACAGGGCCAAGCACAGGTCCCATGAGGGCCAGCCTCGCGGGGGGGCCGGGGGACGGCGATCCCGTCAATCTGGCGACCGGCGAGGAGGAATACACCCCGCCCGCCGACCTGAGCGTCTACAACCCGCACGGGCCGTCCGTCGAGTGGAGTCGGATTTACAACAGCCTGCGCTCCGGCGAGGACGCCTACCAGTCCGACGACTTCGGCGGCGGCTGGTCCCAGCCCTATAACGTCCAGGTCTACGACCCCAGCGTTTTCTTGGCCCCCTCCAACCCGCAGGTTACGCCCGGCGCCAGCGTCTCGCTCTCCACCACGGCCAATGACGCGCCCGCCGCCGGCCTGACCTGGGACATCGTCCAGGGGACGACGACCCTGGCAACCTCCGCCAGTCCCAGCGGCTGGGCGGTGACTGCCGCCTCGGTCGGTTCGAGCAGTCTGACCGTGACCGCCCCCGCAGGGGCCGCGCCCACATCCGGCTGCGAGGTGCGCTACTCCTACAGCTCCTCCGGCTATAACGCCAGCGTCTCGGCCCCCTTCGATGTCGTCGCGGTTGTCTCCATCCCGCAGGGCGCCGCCGCGAACTTCGCCGCGCCCGGCACGGACACGCCCGCCGCCGGCCTCATGTGGGACGTTGTCCGCAGCGGCGTGACGGTCGCCACGTCCGCGCAGCCCGGCGGCTGGCAGGTCAACTCTTCGGGCGGCGCCGGCAGCGGCTCGGCGAGCGTCCAGACGGCCCTGAGCGCGCCGGTCGGGACCGGCTACGAGGTGCGCGTGAACGGCGGGCAGGAGTACGGCCTCCATTCCGCGTTCTTCACGGTCGGCGTCAGCCGGTTCGCACCCGCCACCGGCTCCGGCAACTTCAAGTACGTCGTGGAGCCGAACGGGGCGCGCGTTCAGTTCACGGCCCCCGCCGCCCCGACCGCCGCCCAGCCGGCCGTCCAGTGCGCGGTGCAGGCCGGTGAGCCGGTGCTGGTGGAATGGGACTACGACGCCGCCAGTTCCGCCGGCCACTACACTGTCACCCTGTCCGACCGCACGCGCTGGGTGACGACCCCGCCCTCCCGCTATGTCGCCTCCGCCTACACGACGCTCCCCTCCTACAGCCTGTCCTATTCGCTGTCCCGGATCGTGGACCGCAACGGCAACGCGCTGAACCTGTCCTACGGCTACACCAGCTCGTCCGACAACTGGCCGCTGCTGACGGGCATCGCCGACGCCAGCACGGGCGCGACGCTCCTGAGCATCAGCCGGGACACGACCGGGTTCGTGACCTCGGTGGCGGACGCCTACGGGCGCAGCGTCGCCTACGGCAAGGACGGGAGCACGGGGCGGCTGGGCCAGGTCTCGCAGATCATCCCCACGGCGGCCCTGGGCCAGTCCGGCCTCCCCAGCCGCTACGCCTACGGCTACTACACGATCTACAGCCACGACGGCTACAGCGACCTGCGGCTGCACACGATCACGACGCCCTCGCCGACCGGCAGCGGGACGGGCACGGCGACGATCAACTACGGCCCGGACGGCTTCGTCGCCAGCCTCGTGGACGGCAACGGCAACACGCGCACCTACACCGGCGACCCGAACACGACCTATGGCTACGGCGGCAGCCCCTACTTCACCCAGGTGACCGTCACGGACGCTTCGGGCAGCCAGGTCTATGCCTACAGCGTCACCTACGCCTCCAATATGAGCCAGACGGGCGAGACGGACGGGGCGGGGCGGGTCACCTACAAAGCGGTCTACGCGGACCCCAATGATCCCTACCGGCCGTCCCTCGTCTACGACGGCAACGCCGCCGCCGGGTTTACCTCGGACCCCGCCCCGCAAATCCTTCAGGGGGGCCGCGCCACGTTCGCCTCCGACTCCAGCAGCTACGTCCAGACTCCCACCTGGCAAGTGCTCCTCAACGGGACGGTCGTCGCCACGGGCGAGAACAGGAACGGCTGGAGCGTGTCCTACAGCAGCGGATCGGGCCTGTTCACGGTGGGCGCTCCCGCTTCGGCCGCGGTCGGCAGCGGCTACCAGGCGCGGTACAACACAGGCTCCGGCGGCTACAATGGCTACGGCCCTTATGGTAGTTTCTCCGTGGTAGTTTCTAATGGCAAGGCGGGCACGGCCTACACCTGGGATCAGTACGGCAACCTGCGGTCCGAGACCAGCCCGCGCGGCACGACCACGACCTACACCTACGACTACTCCCACTTCGCGCTCGGTGAGCTGACCCAATCGCAGGAGGGCAGCAAAGCGCCGACAACGTATGCCTACTTCGAGCCGAGCGGCTTGCCCCAAAGCGTCACCGCGCCCTTGCCCGGCACGACCGGCAGCGCGCAGACGGTCACGGTCTCCTACACCTACGACGGCCTCGGCAACGTCTTGACCGTCACTGCTCCCGGCAACAACGCGGCCTCAACCATCACCACGACGTTCAATTACACAGCGGACGGCTCCTACAGCCAGTCGGCGGCGATGGGGCAGCCACTCACCGTCACGAACAACCTGGGCAAAGTCACCCACCTGCGCTACGATGCCCAGGGCAACGCCACGGCTGTCAAGGATGCCCTGGGCAACGAGACCGACCTCATCTATGACATTCGTAATGCACGACTCCAAACGATCCTGCCCGCCACGGGCCAGACCGGGGGCGGGCATGGGGGCAGCCAGATCAGCTACCTTTATGTCGAGCCATCCTCCTTCGCCACGGCTCAGTGGCCTGCTGCTACCCTGCAATACGGCCCGGCGGCGGCCCAAACCACCTATGACGAGGGCAACGTTGGGGCCGTCCGGCAGGTCGTCTCCACCTACGGCGCGGAAGGCGAGACGCTTTCGGCGTCCGGCAGCACGGAACCCGTCCGCTACGCCTACGACGCCCTGTACCGCCTGAAGGCGCTCACCGACGGCGGCGGGCACACCACCAGCTACTTCTACAACGCGGCGGGCTATCTGTACCAAACCGTCTATCCTGGCGCGCAGGCCACGCCGCCCACCGCGCCGCTGGCCGCCGGTTCTTATGACACCTTGACCTACCCTAGCTACGACTCCGACGGCAACCTGCTCTCGCGCGTGGACGGCAACAACATTACGACCAGCTACGCCTACAACACGCCCGACAGCCTGCTTTCCGACATCACCTACCCGGCGGGCACCATCGGCAGCGTCCACTTGGCCTACGACGCCTACGGGCGGCGCAGCGCCATGACCGACGGCACGGGGGGCCAGACCTATGCCTATGACGATAACAATGACCTCACCAGCAAGACCGTCACCTGGACCGGCCTTGCCGCCAAAACCCTCTCCTACGGCTTCTACCCCAACGGCAGCCGCCAGAGCATGACCGCCGACGGTCACACCTTCGCTTACTCCTATGACGGCGTGGGACGCATGAGCAGCCTGAGCAACGACGGCGCCCTTCAGGCTTCCTACACCTACCAGGACAACGGCTGGCTTCAGTCCAAGACGCTCGGCAACACCGATGTCACCACTTACACCCGCGACCCGCAGGGACGGCTGCTCGACCTCGCCAACAAGACCAGCGGCGGAGCCACCCTCTCCGACTTCGCCGTTCCCAGCGTCGGCGGCTATGACGGCGCAGGCAACAAGCTGGCGGTCACGGCCACCATTCCCAACACCGGCTCCAGCTACAGCGGCACGACCCACTATCAGTACGACTACGGCCAATCCGTCAACCCGCAGGCGAGTCGCAGCCAGCTCACCCAGGCGACCAGCACCAGCTACACAGGGACCGAAAACTACCTGTATGATCAGACGGCCCCCGGACAGCCGGGCAGCAGCACCGGCCCCGGCAACGCGACCAGCTTCTTTGAGGGGGCAGATCACTCCTACAACGCCGACAATCAGCTCGTGGGCGAAGGCTACGACGGCAACGGCAACCCGACCAACTACCATTCCCAAACGCTCACGTTTGACCCGGAGAACCGGCTGACGAGCTACGGCAGCCTGCAAACGGACGGGTGGAGCGGGGACGGCCTGCGGGCGTGGAAGCAGGCCGGGGCCGCCGCGACGCGCACCTACTTCCTCTACGACGGCAGCCAGCCAGTGGGCGAGTACGACAGCACCGGCGCGCTGCGGGCGGCCAACGTGTTCGGGGCGGACGGCCTGCTCTCGCGCCTGGACCCGAGCAGCCCGGTCAACAGCGGGCGCACCTTCTACAGCTTCGATGGGCGGGGGGCGGTGACGCAGCGGCTGTATGCCAATGGCAACCCGTACCAGACGGACCTGTATTTCGCCAACGGCTACCGCAGCGAGCGGCTTTTGGACTACTCGGACCCGTGGGGGTTCGGGGCGCAGGCGGGGTACGTCACGGACTTGGAGACGGGGCTGATCCTGTGCAGCCACCGCTTCTACGACCCCAATGTCGGTCGGTTCCTGACGCGCGACCCGATGGGCTACGGCGGCGGCATCAACCTCTATGGGTACTGTCAGAATGATCCGGTCAACAGCGTGGACCCACTCGGTCTCTGGACAGGTGGGATCGGCATTGGTGGCACTGGCTTTGTGCCTGGGACCGGTCTAGGCGGTGGCTTCGATGTGGGAATCGTCTTTGACACAACTGGAACCGTAGGCGTCACTTGGGACTATTATGGAATAGTCGGAGGGGGTTCCGGCGGAACTATTGGTGTGGAACTCATAGGCTCGAAGGGGGATCAGCCAAGCCCTGGGGGTGGCTCTGGTTGCGGTTGCAACAGTGGAATGATTAGTTCCGGGCAAGGAACCTTTGTGGGGGGGGGTGGATATGGAGGTAATAGATGGGGTGAAGGTCCTGCCGCAGGTGGAACTGCTACGGTTCCAACATCAGGTAATGATCCTCCAACAGTTACCGTTAGCTTCCCTCCCCTTCCCGGCTTCACTAGTGGCTTTGGCGGTGGAGTAATCGGCGGTTACAGCGGCAGTGCAGGCATCAACATCCCTGCCGTCTATAACAACGCTACCTGTGCCATGAACGATTGGTACAACAATAATTTTGGACCTGGATCGCCCGCCAATCAAGACTTCAATAACTTTCTTCACAACGGGTTCCCAACTCAACTCGCCCCTCTTTAGGTTTAGGAAGGTCTTGTGACTGACCCGGTTATTGGTGCTGTCACCAATCGAGTATCGAAATTCTTCGGAGCTAGGCATAGGGTGGCAACGCCAATACTCGCGATCGAAATCGGCCTGGGACGCCTTTCGTGCTGTTGGAGGCTTCAATAGAACATGGTAGACAAAATTTATCAGGGAGGTGTAGAGTTAGTTACTGTCACCTCAGCGGATACATACCTTATCATTGAACAATCAAAGGCATCCTCTGTCCATGATTTGCGACGTCTGCTTCAGTCCCTGGTTCTCACCGCAATGGTACTTTTTGCATTAGCATTAGGTATGGCATTTTTAACCGCAACCATTCAACCTCAACCTGGCGGCATTATCAATAATTCCGAACCGGTACTGTGGCTTTTCATGTTTGCATTAATATTTCAAGTACCCATAGCAATCCGATTGCTGTGCGGTTGGCTTGTCAAAAATACTGTAACTTTTGATCGCTCAAAAGGCTGGATTTTTAAGAATGATAAGCAGAAAGTGCCCTTTAATTCTGTCAATTGTGTCAAAGTTTGGACGAAGCTCGAATACAGGACGCATATTGTCCATAGAAGGTATCGTATATCCATCATAACTCAAGATGGACAGACTATAAAAGTTGCTGAAAGTCCTCTATTCGGCAAGGGCGAAGAGATCCCCTCGAATATGTTTAGTATGTACGAATTTCTTGGCGGATGGCGTGACTTCAATAGTGTAAGGCTGAGTTCTTATGCAAGCAGCACTGAGCTTTTATCTCTTGCTACAAAGATAGCGACTTTCATTGGCTCTACAGTCTGTTAGGGTTTCCAAACACATTTACTATTGGAATAACACGTTTCGCCAGAGATTAGCCCGGTTGCCATCCGCAACGCTCTGGGCGAAGTCACCCGCCTGCTCAACCAGACAGCGGGCGGGGCGACGCTCTCCGACTTCGGCGGGCCGGGCGGCATGACCTATGACGGGGCCGGGAACCGGCTGACCATGCCGGTTTCCGTGCCCGGCGCGCCCGCCCTGTCGGGCACGACGAGCTACCAATACGACTACGGCCTCACCAACAACCCCGCTGCGCGCCGGGGCCAGCTGACCCAGGAGACCAGCACGCGCGCCGGCGGCTACAGCGACGCCTTCGCCTACGACGCCACCGCCCAAAGTCCCGGCGGCACGACGGGCGGGCCGGGCAACCCGACGACGCTCTCGGCCTACCGCTTCGGCTTCAACGCCGACAACCAGAACACGCACTACACCTACGACGGCAACGGCAACCAGAGCGACCCCAGCGGCCCCTATGCCTATGACCCCGAAAACCGCCTGACGATCCTCTACAACGGCTCCCTCACCTTCGCCTCGGACGGGGACGGCCAGCAGGCGTGGGATCAGTATAATCCCCAGCCGGGCACGAGCTGGCGCCACTCTCATGTCTATGACGGCCAGGAGCCGGTGCTGACCCTGGACAACTGGGGCCACGTCAGCGACGTGACGACGTTCGGGCCCAACGGCCTGCTGTCGGTGAGCAGTGGGGGGGTGAGCGGCTTCTACACGTTCGACCCGTCGGGGAACACGAGCCAGCGGTTGACGGGGGACGGGAGCGTGGACTACTCTCACCTGACGAGCGGGTTCGGGGTGCAGCGAGTGCATGACGGGAAGTACGACCTGTATGACGGGATGGGGGCGCAGTGGGGGTATCGGAACATCAACAGCGACCAGGTGTTTTTGTTGGGGCACCGCTACTACAACACGCTCTACGGCGGCCAGTTCCTCACGCGCGACCCGATGGGCTACGGCGGCGGCATCAACCTCTACGGGTATGTCAAGAACAACCCGGCCAACTGGGCTGATCCTTCTGGGTATCTGCAAGATGTCTGGGGGGATATCGGGACAGGTCTGGCTGCGGGTGGCATATATGGAATCCTCATTGGAGGGGTCGCAGTCATTGGCGGCATCGCCCTTGCACCGATCTCTGCTCCCGTAATCGTAGGCGGAATAATCGTCGGAGGTATAGCAGCCGCAATAAACGAAGGTCAACATGGAGGGAGTCCCGGCGAGATCGTTGAGGGAGGGCTACTTGGTGGTGCTGCTGGTGGTCCCGGTGCCGTTATTGGAGCAACCTGTTCTCTCAGATTTAGGCCGCCGCCGCCTCTTAGAGAACCCCCAGGAGAGACAGCATCAGGAGGGACTGGGGATTACGGAGGAAATACAGGTCCTAGTGACGGCGGTGACATCGATCCTGATGATCCAGGCATTCTGCCTCCTGAGGGATTTCCCCATCCAAACTAGAGGATAAATATCTGATTGGCCACTGACTCCCACAGGAAATATAATAGAAGCAAAAAGGAGTCAGTGGCACTACAGATGCCGCAATTAAAATAAGCGATCCAGTCGTGCAATATGACACTTTCACAAGGCTATATGTGGTATAAGAGAACAGCCATGAAGTTTATGAAAATGAAGTTTATGAAAATGTTTCCAAGTAGTAGATATGCTACCGAAGAAGATTACAATCATGCAATTCAATCAGCGCCTATTTCAGTGTTTGTTTTGGCGTTAGGTGCATTATTTTTTATGTACCGTGCCCTTACCGGGAATGGCACTGCTAATTGGTTTTGGTTCGGGTTGGCAATAATTGGGATGATCGTTTGGGTAGTCATGCCTTATGTCGTTCAACGTCGTATCCTTCGGCAAAAGCCTAAAGACCTGGACTGAAACTGCACCCAGACCACTTACTGCACCAAGACTGCCTGCTGCGCGGCCGTTCACGCCGACATCCTGATGTTCTCCAGCACCCCCGCCCTGCCCGGCGACCTACCAGTACGACTACGGCCTCACCAACAACCCCGCCGCGCGCCGGGGCCAGCTGACCCAGGAGACCAGCACGCGCGCCGGCGGCTACAGCGACACCTTCGCCTACGACGCCACTGCCCAAAGTCCCGGCGGCACGACGGGCGGGCCGGGCAACCCGACGACGCTCTCGGCCTACCGCTTCGGCTTCAACGCCGACAACCAGAACACGCACTACACCTACGACGGCAACGGCAACCAGAGCGACCCCAGCGGCCCCTATGCCTATGACCCCGAAAACCGCCTGACGATCCTCTACAACGGCTCCCTCACCTTCGCCTCGGACGGGGACGGCCAGCAGGCGTGGGATCAGTATAATCCCCAGCCGGGCACGAGCTGGCGCCACTCTCATGTCTATGACGGCCAGGAGCCGGTGCTGACCCTGGACAACTGGGGCCACGTCAGCGACGTGACGACGTTCGGGCCCAACGGCCTGCTGTCGGTGAGCAGTGGGGGGGTGAGCGGCTTCTACACGTTCGACCCGTCGGGGAACACGAGCCAGCGGTTGACGGGGGACGGGAGCGTGGACTACTCTCACCTGACGAGCGGGTTCGGGGTGCAGCGAGTGCATGACGGGAAGTACGACCTGTATGACGGGATGGGGGCGCAGTGGGGGTATCGGAACATCAACAGCGACCAGGTGTTCTTGCTGGGGCACCGCTATTACAACACTCTCTACGGCGGGCAGTTCCTCACGCGCGACCCGATGGGCTACCGGGGCGGCATCAACCTCTACGGGTACACCAGGAACAATCCGGTCAATCGCCGTGATCCGAGGGGATATGAGGGAAAATGGAATGGGCCAGGGGATGAAGATGGCACCTCGGCGGAGCCTTGGCAGCCGGGTCAAGAAATTCCTGAAAGCCCTACCAGCCCAGCCGAGTCAAAGTTACCAGACCTACCATATCCTTCCGAAAAGGATATGCCTAAGTGCGAAGCAGAAAAATTATACGGGCCTGAACCAAAGGAACCCGAGCCAACCACACCAGCAAACTATTGGCGTAACATTGAAGATGCTTCAGACTCTGACTTCGCTCCTATAAACCAAGCGATAACGAACTGGTGGAACGATTTTACACAAGGAGGCATATCCTTTTCCTGGGGCTAGGTCAACGGTCTAGTAGTCCGCCACGGTAGAATAGAGGGATACGATTTAGCCTCTACATCGTCGAGAACAAGGGGTAAAATGCCTAGACTTCAACCCCTCTATTTTACTGTGAAGGTCTACTAGTGGTCCGACTTGGTAGAATAAATGGTAGAATAGATAGGTCTATTCAACGGCACTTTTCAGAAGCAAAACAGGCTAAAATCAACCCATCTATTCAACCGGGTTAGTCTACTAGTAGACTAACCCGGTTGAACGGATAGGTATGATTTCCTCTGTCCTTACCCTCGGACAATGGCTTTACCGAAGCCCCGGATTTCAATCCGGGGGACAAGGGCACCTATCTATTCTACCAAGTCAGACCACTAGGAATCTAGCTCAATATAGTAAATCTGAGCGATTTTGCTCATGATAAAAGTGCCGAGAAAATCTTTTTGAGCTAGATTCCTAGACCGATCACTAGGGATTTTGGGTAAGTGTGAAATGAGACATAGGATTGACCCTTGGACTGAAATTTCAGAAAATGTCTAGATCTCCTTTCGGACATCCTATTATAAATTGTGCTTGATAAAGATATAATGAGATTTGAGATAAAATCATCAGTAAGGTAACATCTACAGTGTCATTCAATACCTTTATGTTGTTATGGGCGATATTTTTTGTTTCAATCGTCATCGCATTTATTTACGGAATGCTAACACACAAGGGAACAAATGAGGAGACTGTATCATTTACAAAGTCTTTTTTTGATTTCTCGGCTGGGCAAAAGGAAGAAATTCAATTGCGAATCTTTTTATCTGGAGCTTTGGCAGGAGCTAAAACAGACGCTGATTTTGAGCGTAATTTTAGGCAGGCAATCAAAGCACACAGCAAATTGGATGCTGATTTAGCTTGGGCTTGGCTGAACCGATTTTTGATGGAATACCGCCGCGCGAATGAGTTCAGTAGCAGTGCACTAGTATTAACAAAGCGCTTTCTACAAGATATTGAGAGACGTTATAACCTAAAAGATGAGTAATTAAGTGCATGGTTCCTACTTAGTTGACGTTTAGACTAATTCGGCTGATAAAGAACATCTGGCTCATGTGTAGTTTGTGTGCAAAGCGAGCATTCAAATGAACTTTTGTCTGATAGTCATATTTCAGGACACAAATTGCTTGATCGCTGTTTTGCAGACCAATTACACATGAGCCGAACATCTTATCCGAGCATTTTGAGAAGGAGGGAAATGTTTCCCGAATTGAGGGGTGAATTATTGCCAAGTTGAGTATGCCCTCAATACGACACCAACTTGGCAATAATTCATGCTCCTTTTATTGGACCCCGTTTCTCACTCTCAGAGGGAGGCTCGTAAGGTGCGTTGCTGGGCGAAATTAGTCTAAACGTCAATACTTATAGAGCTATCATTTTAGCTTTGCAGGGTCTGGTGACTACCAGGTAACCCAATCCCGTTCATGCCGAAGGCTGGTTCTCGAATCCGCAAAACGACTGTGCAACTTTGATTTGATAGCTCTATTAGGTTGAAGAATGAATAAAGATATTTGGCCTCCTAAACCTCTCACGCCTTCTCCTACTAGTGAAGCAACCAAGCTGCCCCCCACTAATCACGAATTCCTGCTTATTCCTGGCGCTGTTATTGGGGCGATATTGTATGTAGCCACGTTATACGTTGGCTGGCCGTTTGTCATATCTTTCGGTCATCATTTTATTCTGGGAAGACAGTATATTTATTGTATAATTATTATAACTTCAGTTATCTTAGCTAATTGTACTACAGGGCTTGTTTATTTTCTCTTGCAGAGAAAACTATTTTACATGGCATGGGGATTTCTTTCAGGAAGTTTGTTTATGACCGCATTAGTTCTCTTTTACACAGTTCGGGTCTGGTTCTTTCCTGGCCCGCATCGCCTTTTCTTATAATAGGACTTTCTCATTCCATCTACCAGTATACTACTGCGACAGGGCAAATCGAAAAAGTCCTGTATTAAGTGTGATAAGCAAAGAATAGATGGCTCTTCCTGAATCTTGACCGCAGGGCCAAATAGTCCGCTCAATGACCGCAACTACAACGCCAGCCAGCGGCTCAATGCGGACGGAAGCGCGAACATCTCTCACCTGACGAGCGGGTTCGGGGTGCAGCGTGTGCATGACGGGAAGTACGACCTGTATGATGGGATGGGGGCGCAGTGGGGGTATCGGAACCTCAACAGCGACCAGGTGTTCTTGCTGGGGCACCGCTATTACAACACTCTCTACGGCGGGCAGTTCCTCACGCGCGACCCGCTGGGCTACGAAGGCGGCATCAACCTCTACGGGTATACACAGAATAACCCGGTCAATGAGGATGATCCCGATGGGTTCGGACCACCTGGAATCCGTCCTCCAGGCTTCCGACCACCACCACCAAAAGTAATCATGGAGGTTTGCCGCTTTATCATAGAAATAATTACAGGTCATCCAGGGGGTCAGATACCAAAGCCACCGTTTCGTCCTCCGACGAAAACAACTGCTCCTACGCGGCCGACTATCCCAGAACCGGGACCCGCACCACCTCCCCCACCAGTCGTGGAGCCACCAGTCGTGGAGCCACCAGTCGTGGAGCCACCAATCATAGAGCCACCAATCATTGAATTTCCAATAATACCATAGGAAATTCGTTGTTGAACCCGACCTGAGAGCGAAGCAGCCTCGCCTTAAAGGCGAGGCTGCTTTTCTAACAGTGTAGATTCCAAGACTAAACTACCTGCACCTTTTTGGTGAGAGTAGAATCTTTTCAAGATTTTCAGCCATGACTAAAGCCGAAAAAATGTTTTCTAAAGGAGAGTATCTTGCTGTGATAGAACACTACAGCAAGTCCGATCATCCTAAAACCCTAGAAGACTTGATTGAGCTTGGATATGCGTATTCTTACATAGGCAGATATGATGATGCCTTGAATACCTTTGGGCAAGCAGCACAACTTTCGCCACTAAGCGCGGAAGCCCACTTGTGTGTAGGGCTAGCTTATCGTCGACTTCATCTCCTTGATCAGTCTGCGGTAGAATTGACTAAGGCAACTGCCTTAGCCCCTGATTTTGCCGATGCCTATGTTGAGTTGGCAACATTATATCGAGAAACAAGGCAAGAAGAATTAGAGGCTGAGGCACTAGAAATAGTCAATCAATTGGCTCCAGGAAGTTTTAATTTAGCTATGGAACTCGGACATAAAGCCTACAATCAAGGGCGGTATGTGGAGGCCGTTGCATCATACCGGAATGCTTTGGACAGAAAGCAACATGATCCTGACGCTCATTTTAGTCTTGCTCTTGTCTACTTTGCTCTCAAGAAGACGCGGCTGGCCCTGCCACACGTCCACGAAGCATTGCGTCTCAGGCCGGATTGGGTGGACGCTCTTTACACGTCAGGCTTAATTCACATCCGGTTGCATCATTATCGCAAGGCGATCCAATTGATGGATAAAGTCATGAGTATCAATCCGCAGTACCGCGCTGCATACGTTGGTTCAATCGCGCTGAACATAGTTTGTGGCAACTGGCGGCGGGCGTGGCGGCTATTCCAGGCGGTGCCTCCCAATGCCACACCACAGTAAAGTGACGGATGGACTGTGCCCCTGAAGCGAGACAACAGGTTAAGCGGCTCTGAGTCCGGGTATGGTCACTGCAAGGGCGGCTGCTTGACTTCGCCAACAAAACCGCCGGGGGAGCCACCCTGTCCGGCTTCGCCGTTCCCAGCGTCGGCGGCTATGACGGGGCCGGGAACCGGCTGACCATGCCGGTTTCCGTGCCCGGCGCGCCCGCCCTGTCGGGCACGACGAGCTACCAATACGACTACGGCCTCACCAACAACCCCGCTGCGCGCCGGGGCCAGCTGACCCAGGAGACCAGCACGCGCGCCGGCGGCTACAGCGACGCCTTCGCCTACGACGCCACTGCCCAAAGTCCCGGCGGCACGAGCAGCGGGCCGGGCAGACCCACCATGCTGCGGTGTTGGGGAGGGGCTACTGGATCGCCCGGCCGCCCGTGACTGTGGCGCCCTTGTACCCGCCGTCCTCGCGGACGAGGCGGTAGTAGCCCCGCGCCCGCCGCCCGTTTTCGCCGCGCACCGTGACGATCACCGCTGCGTGCTCTCCCGTTTGATCCACCTGGACCGGGCTGAACACGGCCGAGCGGCAGTGGCCGAACTCGGGGTAGCCGCGCTGGATCATCTGCTCGAATTGCTGCGCCGACGCGAAGTTGTTGTGAAGGCCGCGGCTCTGATAGAACCACGCCCGGTCGGCGTCGCCCGC